>Ga0209211_10000663_pt1 | contig 68706 bp, 86 predicted proteins | sample RifGroA2_FD_183992 | JGI IMG/M metagenome (GOLD analysis project Ga0209211, IMG submission 183992) | Groundwater microbial communities from Rifle, Colorado, USA - Groundwater A2 (SPAdes) (version 2) | ecosystem: Environmental > Aquatic > Deep subsurface > Groundwater | place: Rifle, Colorado... | reverse complement strand
TTATTATTCATCGCCTCATCAAAATAGATGGTAACGGAAATTATATCGTGAAAGGCGATAGTAACGCCATAGCTGATAATCCCGTTGCCAAAGAATATGTTTTAGGAAAGGCAGTTTTTGCTGTTCCGGTTCTCGGTTATCCAAGACTTTTGCTGCACCTGCTTGGAATATAACGAAGCGGTAGGTCAGAAAAGTCTTCTTATGTCCTATCATCATTTCTTGGTCTATCGCTATTTCTATTAGCAGCGAAATCTGCTAAATCTCTCATATCATGTTCTACTGCAACTACGACATCTACTATTCCAAATTCATCTTTTCCATCTTTTAAAGGAGCCATATTTTTTCTGTAGGTATCAGCAGTTGTTATACAATCATCAACTATTACGAGCTTTCTGTCTTTTACAGTGGATGACTAGATGTATAGTGTAGTTCTATAGAGTTTTTTATTAGTTTTTGTTGAGCCTATTATTATAGGGGGCGTAATCTTCAAGAAGTGTGTGAAGAACGTATTAAAAGGTTATGCCCTATTGTAATAGACTCCAAAGGTGCAAATCGGGGATTTTATGGTAAAGAAGAAAGTAAAAATAAAGAAACAAAAGAAAACGAGTGCTAAACACACGCATGTTCAGAAAGCAAAACCTTCACAGATCGAGTTCTGCGGCAAGTGCGGTTCAATAATGGTGCCTATAAAGAAAGGCAAATCCTGTTATATAAAATGCAGGAACTGCGGCCGCGAAGCGCGCAAAGAGATGAAAAATCTCAAAATAATTGAGGAAAAAATCCCAACAAAAGGTGTTGTTGTAATAGAAAAGGACACTACACCGCTTCCTTTAACAGACAAAGAATGTCCGAAATGCGAACATAAGAGGGCATACTGGTGGCTTCAACAGACACGCTCTGCGGACGAGCCTCCTACACAATTCTTCAAATGCGCAAAATGCAAGCACACGTGGAGAGAGTACAGGTGAGCCTTTATAAACCATCAGTCGCTTATTCTATAAATGAGCTTTCCTATAGTTGAAGTTAAGACAAAAAACCAAACCATTCTTCATGGCATGCTTCTTGATGGACATAGCAAATCGATCCTCATATTTGTTCATGGAACTGCCAGCAACTTTTACGAAAACTATTTTATGAAATTCATTTCAGAGTCATTGATGAGCAAGAAGATATCTATTCTATTGACTAACAATAGTGGAAGTGAAGTCCTAAAGGCTTATCCACCGTCAGTGCTGTGATGGAAAATTTTGAGGACTGTGTGGTTGATATCGATGCATGGATCAAATTTGCACTCTCGAAAGGGTATGAAAAAATAATTCTCATGGGACATAGTCTCGGGACAGAGAAAATCGTTTATTACATGAATAAAGGAAGATACACAAACAAAGTCAAAGCTATTATACTTCTTGGTTTTGCAGATTCATATGGCGACCAGATAAAATATGCCAAAGAAAAAAGTAATTTAATGCTCGAAGCGACAGAATTTGTTAAGAAAGGCAGGGGCAATTTTTTCCTGACTTCTGACTGGCTTTCGCATTCTGGTGTGCTTCCAAAGTCTGCAAAATCGTACATAAATTTCTTCAGACGTGATTCTGAGCTCTCGAAGGCTTTTCCATTTCATAGTGGCAAGCTGAAAATGTACAGCAACATATCTGTTCCTATACTAGCTGTTATTGGTGATACTCATGAATATACTTTTATACCGATTAAGAATGCAATTAAACTTCTTGAAAGAGAAAACCAGCTTACTGAATGTTACTTGATTAAAAATTGCAATCATGATTTCGAAGGAAAAGAAGTGCAATTAACAAAAATTATAACAAAATTTCTATCTAAAGTTAACAAAGTTTAGTACCTTCTTCCCCTTGAAGGTCTGTGCCCTCTACTGTAACCTCTTCCATAACCCCCCCGCTGCTGGCGAGGCTCACGCAATGGTATTGCCTTTAGTGTGAATCCTTCAGGATGAAGTTTTTCTATATCAAACCTTGAGAATATCTTTCTGAAAGCTTCGTGATCGTGGTTGCTCAAAAGCGATATGGCTTTTCCTTCCTTGCCTATTCTTGCAGTTCTTCCTATTCTGTGAGTGTATTCGTCGACGGTTTTTGGTATATCAAAATTAAAGACATGACTGACATTTTTTATATCCAGTCCCCTGGCGGCTACGTCTGTCGCGACCAGTATATGTGGCCGGCCTCTGTGAAATCCCTTCAATACGTCTGTCCTTCTGTTCTGGGTCAGGCCTCCATGTATAGCTTTTGCATCCATACCCATTTCCGCAAGATGTCTTGAAACTATGTCTGTTGTGGTTCGTGTAGAGCAAAAAATAATTGCAAGACTTGGTTTTTCCTTTTCTATAAGATATGCTATTAGTGATACCTTGTATTCGCTTTTTACATCATAATAGAACTGCTTCAGAAGGTGCTTGGCAACCTGGCTCTGAGCCTTTACTTTTACAGGATCGTTCATGTAGCGTCTTGCTATGTAGAGTATTTCATCTGGCATCGTGGCTGAGAACAACATTGTCTGGCGTTTAGCTGGGAGTTGACTTATAATATCTCTTATGTCGTCTATGAAACCCATGTCAAGCATTCTGTCGGCTTCGTCCAAGACGAGAGTTTTCAGATTCCTGAAGTTTATGGTTCCGCGCTGCATATGATCCATTATTCTGCCTGGCGTTCCAATTACGACTTCTGCGGTGCGCAGATGATGAATCTGGGGTTCTATGGAAACCCCACCAAAGACTTCGCATATTGAGACTTTTCTATATTTTGAAAGTTTCCTGAACTCATCTGATATCTGGTTTGCGAGCTCGCGGGTTGGCGCGAGAATCAGTGCCTGCACACCTTTACCACTTTCGGTTTTTTCTATAATAGGCACGGCAAATACGAGTGTCTTTCCCGATCCTGTCATTGACTGTGCTATGACATCTTTTCCAGAAATTACATGGGGCAGCGTCTTTTCCTGTATTTCCGTTGCCTTTGTGAATTTCATATCTTTTATGGCAGCAAGCACTTTGCTGTCTATTTTCATTTGTTCGAATTCCATCGAGTACCACCTTATTTTTACAGGAGAACCAGCAATGGCGTAAAGCCGAGTCAACTTGATATTGTTATCAACAAATACCTTGCATTTAATCTGACACAGAAAGAACAAACAATTAAGATAAGTTCTTTCGTTACCTGGTACTCCGTTATATTTGTATACAACTACGTTTTTCACAATTGTATTAGCTATATCTTGAAATGTGAGCTTTAAAAAGCAGTGTTCAACAAGAATCTTATGTTTCACCTAACAGTGGGCGTTTTTGGCAACAGCGAGTTTGTCAAGAAGCTTGGAAAATCAGGCACGATAAATGACATAGCCATATACAATCATGGCAGTTCTGATGGCGTTTTTACTTATGTGTCCACCAATTCTGATAAGATACAACCACTGCTGCAGGTTATCAATATGATTGATGTTCCTGTTATATGCATAAACGAGATAACTCCCGCGCTTGGCGAGCAGATGATAACTATTAGCGAGTTCGGGTTTGACCATGGTTTTATGATTTTTGATGGCATTGACGAGAATAGCGTAAAACCCCTGATCAAGGGGACATGCATTGAGAACTTTTTTGTTGTAAAGGATAGCGTGGAGCTGGTAGAAGCTATTAAAAAGCTGGACATTAGCAGACCTAGTGAACCGCTGATTGTTCCTATCGACAATTATTTCAATGTGAAAAGCGTCGGCACGGTTATTCTTGGCATAATAAAATCAGGCACGGTCAAAAAGTACGACAAGGTTATAGTTGAGCCGCTGGAGAAGGAAGTTATGATAAAGGGCATACAATCCCAGGACAAGGATCTGGATTCAGCAGAAGCTGGCATGCGTATTGGATTTAGCCTTAAGGGAATAGAAGCCGATGATTTGAGGCGAGGTTATGTAATAGTCAGCAGTCCTATGAAAAAGGCCAAATCATTCAAGTTTCGCTTTGAGAAAAGCAAATACACGAAGGAATTGTTGAAAGAAAATGACCCGGTTTTCATCTCGTCGGGTGTTCAGGTGATAGCTGCTAAGGTCAAATCGATTGATGAGTTTTTAGAATTAGAAGCAGAAGCTAATATTGCCTATACTGATAGCACCAAGTTTTTGATTGGTTCAACAAAGCAAACTATGCCAAGAATAATAGGAAAAGGATTGTTCATATAGATGGAAAATAATATTAATTCAGCACTTCTTTTAGTCCATCCTCAAAGCTTCTTGGAATAACTTTCAATTCTTTAATTAACGGCTGAACGTCATAAACACAGTCCTGTGAAAGCCCTAAAACTACTGCCTTTGTAAGCAGCGGGTTCTTTTTCATTTTCATAACATAAGATGCAGCCAGGAGGAATTTGATCGGAATATGTATTATAGGTTTTTTTATTCCAAGCCGCTTCATTATCATTTTTATCATGGTATCAATTTCTATCGGCTTTTCGCTGGCGACAATGTAAGTTTTTCCTATGAATTTTTTGTTCATGGCATTGATTATTGCAGCCACCACGTCATCTATGTGCACAGGCTGTTTTCTGTATTTTCCAGAACCTAGGCTGGGCATGAACGGACGCTTCTTTATCGTGTCTACAAGTTTAATGAAGCCGTTTCCGTCTTTCCCGTAAATGAAGTCAGGCTTGATAGTTGTGATGGCAAGACCCGATTTTGCAAACAGCTGATCTGCCATGGCTTTGGTAGTGCCGTAGTTGTTTCTTATTTTTGCCAGAGTTGAAGTAGTGCTGATAACTATTACTCTTTTTACACGATTCTTTTTGCATGCTTCTATAAGATTTTTGGCACCGGTTACGTGAGTTTCAAAGTTAAGTTTATAATCAGCCGAACCTATTACAGCTACGAGATGGATTACCATGCTAACATCTTTTGTGGCCTTGAAAAGAGATTCTTTGTCAAGCATGTTGCCATAAAAAAGTTCTGTTCCTTTTAGCTGTCTTGTGTTACTTGTATGCCTTACAAGGCACCGAATTTTTTCTTTTTTAACCAATTTTTTTACAAGGTTTCTGCCAACAAAGCCACTGGCACCGGTTACAAGTATCATTTGTCTATTATGAAAAATTATCTTAAATAATGAATATGTTGTTGCGAAGTAATCACTAAAAAGTAGGTCTAGTTTATAAATGCTTTTTGTTTAAATCCCCTGAACTACATGATTGTTCAAGAGGTGTTGTTAATGGCAAAAAAGAAAAAGGCAGTTAAAAAAACAGTCAAGAAAAAGACAGATAAGTGCTGCTGCGGCTCTGGCAAGTCATCAAAAGATTGCTGCGGCTGCTAATAGACTTTTCTAAAGCGCTGCAAATTCTTGTGACAGACAGAACTATTTTTTACGAGTCTTCTTCTTCCAGATTTTTTTCCTCTTCAGATATGATGTCAGGCTCTGATTTTGTCAGTACTTCCACGGTCATGCCCAAGCCTTCCGGACTTTTTGCGACAAGGTAAGCTATGCCGCACTTTTCACAGCTTACGGGTCGCGGCTCTTTCTGAACAACATCAACCTTTATGCGTTCTTCACATTCAACGCAATGAAACGCATTATCTTCGGTTTCAAACGTATAGTTTTCCATAATAATAATTAGACTTCATCTCTTATAAAGACTATGTGCTTTGAAAAGATTTTTTTGTCCTATGCAATTAAGGAAATTAGGAAGAAGTTCTTGAATAAGACTAAGTTTCTTCATCAATCCGAGCATTATAATAATCATTTACTCTTGCATATCTAGTCCATCTTACTGTCCAAAAGTGTTTTTGTGGAATATATGTGCTTTCAAAAATGTCAATATGGGATAAATCATTCAGAACTCTTTTTCTAAGAATAATTAAATCTCCTCTACTGTAATCATGTATATGATGATCTAAAATATATTTCAAACCCTCAGATACTTCTCGGAATAATGATTTTGGCCATCCCATAACAATGATAGTTAATTTACCTTTTGTTCTTAAAACTTTGCATTAAAGTAAGAAAATGGTAGAATTTCTTTATATGAAGGACTCGTACCTCAAGGAATTTGATGCTATAGTCACGGAAATCAGAAATGACACAGTAATTCTTGACAAAACAGCTTTCTTCCCTGCAGGCGGCGGAGTGCCTTGCGACACAGGCTGTCTGGTCAGGAACGGAACTAGATCTGACGTGACCGAGGTTGCGAAGAGAGATGGCCAGATAATCCATACAGTGCAAAACAATGGCATCAAGCTGGGTGACGCTGTCACGGGATTCATAAACTGGGAGCGGCGCTATGTACTGATGCGGAATCATACAGCGGCACATCTGTTGGCATCAATCTTCTACAACGAGCTCAATGTGCTTATAACAGGAAACCAGCTTGGCGTTGATCAGAGCAGAATGGACTTCTCAATGGAAAACTTCGACAGATCGCTTATTGAAAAGGTTTTTCAGAAGGCAAATGAGGAGATACACAAAAATCATGTCGTTAAATCTTATTTTATGAAGAGAGAAGATGCATTAAAGATACCAGGCATAATCAAGCTTGCGGCTGCAGGGACACAAGGCAATGATCTTGCCCATTTTCCGAACACTCCCGAACTTCGCATAGTGGAGATAGAAAGTATCGACATCCAGCTGGATGGTGGCTGCCATGTAAAGAGCCTGAAAGAAATAGGAAAAATAGAATTCATGAAAGCGGAAAATAAAGGTAAAAATAACAGAAGAATTTATTACACTATAAATTAATTAAAAAATAAAAATAAAAATTTTACATCAAAATTATTTCTTCTTTTTCTTCTTTGCTGCCATTGTTCACACCTCCAAGGATGTTAAATATATTGTTGTTGTTATTAATAAAGTTTTTGAGAAATGTAGGTTGTAATTATGAAAAACCTTATTGCTGTTTTGCTTGTGTTACTGGCGTTTTTTGTAGGCATAAATATCGGCGGTTACTTTTACCAGTCACCACTTGTAAAATACATGTCTAACATGACTTATGAGGTATCAAACGACGGTTTTAGCATAGTGGAACCAAAAATAAATGGCACGGCTGTTTATCTTGTTGGTGAATGCCGTGTAGTTTCTTTTGATGTTACAGAGGATCAAGCATATTCGATTCAGAGGGGCGTTGAGAGATCTTTAGGAACCAGGCCGTTGACACACGATATTATGAAAGATATTCTTGATGTTTTTGATGTAAGAATACTCAATATACGGATAGACAGATATGAGGACGATATTTATTTTGCCACTATATTTTTTCAGCAGGGCGAGAAGGTACTTGAACTGGATGCACGACCGAGTGATTCTATAGCTATGGCTCTCAGGACTTATACACCACTGTATTTTAAGGATTCAATACTGCAATCGAAAGGCATCTATATATGCTAGGAGTTTTGAATATGGCGAATTTTATCAAACTCAAAAATTATGACGTGGTCTTTATTTTTATAGTTGTTTTTATTGTTGGCTTTATTGCCGGCACAATATTTATGCCACGAAGCTCTCCTGTAGAATACAACCAACCCGATTTGCAAGAAGAACGCACGATTTCAATGCTTATGCCAGCTATTGATACCGAAGGAAATGGCGTTATTGGCACGCTGCTAACCACAGTCAAACCAGGCAACGGAAAAATTCTTCTAGATACCAGCAAGGTCCTTAATTATCCGGATACACAGCTCTCCGGCAGAGTTGCTGCGGAAGCTGCCAGCAGATACGCAAAAGTCAATCTTAGCGGCATAGACATAGTTTATACGGTAAGGGTCAATGCGTCTCTTGTGGAAGGGCCTTCAGCCGGGGCTGCTATGGCACTTTCTGTCTTACTTGCTCTTGACAACAAAACAGCCGGTGACATAGCTATTACAGGAACAATAAACCCTGACGGTAGCATAGATAAAGTAGGTTCAATTTTTGAAAAAGCCAGAATTGCAAAGGCTAATGGTGTTATGACATTTCTTGTTCCTACAGGGCAGTCTTCTGGTGAACAAACCATCAGGGAAAAGGTGTGTAACTATGTAAATGCCCTTAAGGTGTGTAGAATATCATATGTAGCCGAAATGATTAATCTTGGAAATTATCTTAACATGACGGTGCACGAAGTAGGTACTCTAGGGGAAGCTTATTCTTTCTTCACTAAACGGGAAACTATCTGATAAAATGGAAGCCCACTTGCAAAATATGACACCCATAGTTGCCATGGCCAATTGCCTGATGTATAGTTCCACATATCGTTTGAGACTGCATAAATCTCTACAACAAACCCGATAAAAACAACAAGAAGCCCTGTGACAAGGTCTTTTTTTATGTTGTTCTTCTTGTTTAGCTTATAGAGGATTAGCCATGCTGCTACAAACCCCAGTATCATTATGTACCACGCAATATCAAGCGTTAACATAGGGTTACCATGACAAAAAAGTTTTTATAGACAAAAGAAAGCTATTTACATTACAACTGTGTTATTAGAATATGCATTACATTTGTCTATGCCTAATGGTTTTTGTTTTCTCTGCTAGTGCTTATGCGATTTCTGTAGACAAAAAAATCATTGATACCCTTGACAATAACACCGATGTATCTGTAATTGTCATGATGAAGAAAGAACCCATTAAAGTCAAAACAGCAATAGTCTTGACAGCGAACGAGTTAAAAAATAAGCGTGATTTTAGCGCGCTTAATGGATATTCTGGCAAAATATCAAAAAAAGGACTTTCTAAATTACTTAATGATCCTCGAGTTGCCAGCATACAGCTTGATAAGACGGTTCATATAAGCATTAGTGAAAGTATTCCGTTAATAAACGCTACCCAGACGTGGCTGCTCCAGGTTAACGGAACAAATATTACAGGACGCGGAGAAACTGTCTGTGTTATAGATACAGGAATAGATTATAATCATACAGCTCTTGGCGGAGGCTGGGGAAATCGTGTTCTGAGTGGCTATAACTACTGTGCCAATGAGTTATGCACTCTTACAAGTAATGATCCTTATGATAATAACGGGCATGGAACTCATGTTGCTGGCATAATTGCTTCCAGTAATGACACATACAAAGGCGTTGCCTACGAAGCTAACCTCATTGCCATAAAAGCCCTCAACAGCGCTGGATCAGGATATGATAGTGATGTCATTTCAGGCATAAACTGGTGCGTAAATAATGCAACTTTGTTCAATATATCCGTAATAAGCATGAGCCTTGGCGGAGATGTTCTTTATAATACTTTCTGTGACAGCAATGTAAACGAAACGGCTTATAGTATTGCAATAAACGTTGCTATTGCTAACAACATATCAGTAATCGTTGCTTCTGGAAATGACGCTAGTAATTCCAGCATGCTCTCACCGGCATGCATACAGAATGCCACATCTGTCGGATCTGTTTACGATGCTAATGTAGGTTCCTTAACATTCTCAGTTTGTTCAGATTCCACGACAGATGCTGATAATATTTCGTGCTTTACAAACAGAAATAGTCTGCTGGACCTGCTTGCTCCTGGCTCAAGGATAAATTCAGCAAAAAATGGCGGTGGCTTTCAAATAAAGGATGGCACTTCTATGGCCACACCCCATGTTTCCGGCGCAGCCGTACTTCTTCGCCAGTACAAACGCCTTGATAATGGCACGCTTCTTAATCCAGCAGAAATAGAGGCTACACTTAGACGCACCGGTGTTAATATCACAGACACGGTCACAGGAATTAATTTCTCCCGCATTAGAATATACAATGCTGTAGTTTCTCTAGATACTATCAAGCCACTTGTCTCTATTTCTTCCCCTATCAATAAAACTTACAATGTCACAAATATTTCTTTGAATTACTTAGCTACCGACAATATAGCTCTCGGTATATGTCTTTTTACAAATACGAGTGGGAGCGCTGCTGCTCTGGGTGGCTGTGCAAATACGACGTTTATTGCAGCAGCGAATCAGCAAAATAACATAACACTTGCTGTGAATGACAGTAATGACAATATAAATTTAACACAGATATTTTTCACAGTTGATACAACAGCTCCGTTCATTAATGTAACAGTACCACAAAACGTATCTTACACGGCAATTAATATATCCCTCAATTATTCTGTAACAGATTTACAGATAGACAGGTGCTGGTTTATCAATGCAACAGGTGCTACAGTCTTTCTTAATAATCAAACGCGTGGCGTATGTACGAATGTGACTTTTTTGGCACGTGGAAATATACAAAATAACATAACTGTTTATGCTAATGATACAGGCGGCAATATAAATTCTTCTGTCATATTTTTCACAACAAATGTTTCTTACGTCATCACGATTCAGGAGCCACAAAACACAACCTACGATAGAAATACTTCACTTGAGCTGAACTTTACTATAGAAAATAACAATAGTATTGACAAAATATGGTATAACATAGACAATGGTAGCAACAATACAGTTACCGCCAATATACTTTTTAATACAAGTCAAGGACATCACACTCTTACACTATTTGTAAACAGTACACTTACAACGATGAATTTCACTAACGTAAGTTTCACTGTTATTATTACTTCACCACGTATTTCGTTACAAAGCCCTAGAAATATTACTTATGCAACAACTAATATCAGCCTTAACTATACGGTAAGCAAATTTGATACTTGCTGGCTGGTAAACACAACAGGTCAAAGGATCAACCTTTCAGGTTGTGTCAATACTACATTTGAATCGACAGCAAACCAACAGAATAATATAACGCTTTTTGTCAATGATTCTGATAACAATCTTAACTCTTCACAGGTTTTCTTTACAATCGATACCATATCACCTTTTGTAAATTTTACAAGTACCACACCAAACAACCAAACTCTAAACAATACAAATGACATCACGATAAATGTTACACTTGATGATACCCCATCAACTGTTTTGCTTGAATGGAACAATACAAATATAACAATGAGCGGCTCGGACTTGGTGTGGTTCCATACGTTTAATGATATTAGTGACGGTAATTATACTTTCCGTGTGATTGCCAACGATACGGCGGGTAATTTTAATGTAACAACTTTCCGCTGGGTATATGTTAATGTCACAAGAAATTTCACTTCGTATATTAATATACTAAATGCAAGCCTGGCTTCTGGCAATGTTACCATGACATTCCTGAATACGACAGGTGTTGGCGATGCATCTTTGGTATTTGCTGATGCTAATTACACCCTGGAATTAAATATAAGCAGTATCATAGCTGAGATTGCTAACTTTTCATGGTCAGATGTTAACACATCTAATTTTGTTAATGTAACAAGAAATGTTACAATAACAAACGTTTCAGTTACGTTCAATAATTCTGGAGGTATTTTGGACAATTATGTATGGATTGACATGAACAACTTTACCAGTGGAAACTACACACCACGCGTTACTTTTAATGGTATTTTCCGAGTTAATTACTATCTTAATGGAAGTCGGATGAATCCTAACTCAATAAGAATAAACGAAACGTGTAATACAAATTCATCCAACCGGCCATGCTACTCAATAATCGGCAATACGACATCCATTGTTCTCTTGTCATTTTCAGGCGTTGCGGTTGGAAATGATACCCAAGCGCCTAGTGTTGTAATTTCATCTCCAAGCGGATCCTACACAAGCTCAAACATAAGCCTTAGTTACTCGGTCTCGGATAATACTGGTACTGACTTGTGTTGGTACAAGCTAAATAGCGGCTCGAATGTCACGCTTACCAATTGTGCCAATACCACCATAATAGCGGCAGAAGGTTCTAACACTATTATACTGTACGCAAATGATACAAGCGGTAATACTAACTCTTCTTCGGCATCTTTCACTTACACCGCACCTGTTGTTAGCTCAAGCGGCGGAGGCGGCTTTGTCATAAGAACAAATAAAACATCTGTTAATCAAACAACTGCAAATAGGACAAATGTAAATCAAACCAACATCACATTTGTAAATACAAATATTTCTTCTGTAAATACAACAAACTTAACTAATCTAATGGTTATTGTAAACCAGACCATTGACATTAATCAGACACGTGATAAAGGTAAAATGGTATGTGCGCAGGTTATAACGCTGGCAGTAAAAGACGATGAATGCATTAGCTACTCGACACCATGCCAGGTTCCTGAAGGATGGACCATAGTTGACGAGTGTCCTGAATTAAAGAAGAACGTATCTGTTTTTGATATGGTGCTATCATTTTTGATTATAGTGATTATAATCGCAGCGGCTGCTTTCCATAAGCTGTTTTTTAAGCGTAAGCTGTAGAATACATCCACTCATTTTCCCACTGATTAATTTCTTCATCAGTGAGAAGCCTCTCTTTGGAGGCTTTTTCCTTCTTTTGACGCGGTTCTCTTATTACCAATCCTATAGCTATGCCTGTAACCAATCCTGCTATGTGTGCTGTGTTTGCTACGTTACTTGGAAAAAACATACCTGCAAAGTCCAGAAGAAGGTATAGTCCAGCAGCAGCTACCATTGGCATGGGAACACCATAGACCCATACATTCATTCTTGGTCTTAACGCAGCAAGAGCACCTATTATTCCGTATACTGCGCCGGATGCACCTAGGGAAGATACGTAAAATAATGCTGCTGTGCTTGCTACTATTCCTGTTAAAAAGAAAACAAGGAGAAACTTTTTAGATCCAATAAACTTTTCCAGTAACATGCCAAAAAGAAATAATGCAAACATGTTGAATATCAGATGTGATTCAGACCCGTGCAGAAACATGGATGTAACAAGCGTCCATGGTTTCAATAAAACTTCAGATGATGTTAGCATGAAAGCCTCTGTGAAACCGTTGCTAAACATCTGAATTGCGAAGACTACTATGCAAACAGCTATTAACATGATGGAATAGTAACTCATCTTATTTTCCATACTCAGGATACCACCTATTTTTAGATTCGTAGTCAGCAAAGCTGACTTGAATCTCTAAGATAACCCTTGTTATCTTAAGAGATGGCGGAGAAACCAGTGATATACTACTTGTGGTATCCTGGCATCCCAACCATCGTTAAATAATGTTTTTAATCGCCTCACATACCATCACTTCAAACGATGGTTGTTGATAAAATAATATGGTAAAAAATCTTTATAATTGGAGAAATTCAGATCTAAATATGTCTAAACTTAAAAGGGACCTCACGCTATTTGACCTGATTTTTTACGGCGTCGGGATAATCCTTGGCGCGGGAATATACGTGCTTGTGGGTCATGCGACGGCAGAAGCGGGCAATGCTGTGTGGATGTCCTTTGTCATCGCTGCGATAATAGCATCTTTCACCGGACTCAGCTATGCCGAGCTTTCGTCGATGTATCCGAAAGACGCCGCGGAATATACTTTTGTCAAGACAGCGTTCAAGGACACAACAGTAGGCTTTGTGATCGGCTGGCTTACGTTTACCATGACAATCATCGCCGGCGCGGCAGTTTCTCTGGGATTCGGGCAGTATCTCAGCAGCCTTACCGGAGTGAGTGCAGTGACCGGGGCAGCAGCGCTTGTAATACTCTTTGCGACACTGAACTATACGGGAATAAAGATTTCATCGCGCATCAACATCATACTTACCTCCCTGACGGTGCTTGGGCTGCTGATTATAATAGCCATCGGCCTGCCGCACATCGGGTCTGTAGACTACTTCGAATTACCAAAAGGGTTCATTGGGATATTCGGAGCGGCAGCCATTGTGTTCTTCGCGTATCTTGGCTTTGACGAGATAGTGAACGTGTCAGAAGAGTCAAAGAACGCCAAGCGCAACGTGCCGAAAGCGATAATTATTTCAGTGGCAATAACAACTGTCATATACATCCTTGTTGCGCTTTCAGCCGTGAGCGTCGTGCCTTGGCAGCATCTTGGAAAATCAGGAACGCCCATGACGCTCGTAGCCCAGCAGGGCATGGGAGATTCGGCAGGAATGCTCCTTGGAATTTTCGCGCTGTTCGCAACAGCGAGCACCGTCCTGATACTTATGATAGCCGCATCACGGATGCTTTTCGGCATGGCAGAGGACAATGTAATGCCAAAAGCGCTGCTGAAAGTCGGGAAGAGAAAAACGCCATACGTGTGCATATTGATTATAACAATTGTTTCGCTTGCCTTCATCATGTACACGGGCATAAAAGACATAGCGCTGCTTGTTGACTTTTCCGCTTTCTTTGTTTTTGCGATGATAAACCTCTCGGCGCTAATCCTCAGGTTTACCCAGCCGAACACGAAGCGGCTTTTCAAGGTGCCTTTGTCAATAGGGCGCGTACCGCTGCTTCCGCTTCTTGGATTCCTTATATCAGGGTACATGATACTTCACTTCAGCATACCACTGATATGGTACGGCATAATAGTAATGGTGGCTGGGTACGTCTTTTACAAATTTTATGAGTCTGGCAACATTAAGAAATAATTCTTGGAATCTTATACAAAATTATTTTCTTCTGTAAGCTAATTTCATTAATATGGGTGCCAATATGGTTGTTATTACTATTGCAACTGCAAGTGATGTATATATTTCATTTGTTATGACACCCAACAGAACAACTATCTGCAATAGTGCGATATTTTCGTCGCCGCGTGGCATCATGGAAATACCTATAAGTTTTACTTCTTCCCACGTAGAACCGGTAAACTTTGACAATACTCCACATCCTATGAATTTTCCAAGCATTGACGCTATGATAATTGAAATTATAAGGAATATATTAAGATTTGTAAATATCAGTAACGCTCCGATGGATGCGTAAAAGAGCGGTAACAGGAAACCCCGTGATACTATATTGACTTTGGCTGTTATGACAGGTTCTGCAAATTGGCTGTTTGCCATGGCCATTCCAGCAAGAAATGCGCCGGTGGCAACACTCAGGCCTATTTGATTCGTGAAAAATGCAAGAGCAAAAACTATGGCTATTGGTATTGAGAATAATATTTGTTCATCACGAAATATGTTTATCTTATTAAGTGCCTTGCCTATTACACGTGAGCCAATTGTTAATATAAATAAATAGAATCCGATACTCACTAAAAACACGGAAAACAGACTTGATATCGCTACACTCTGACTTATGTACATGTTGAAAAATGACAGCATGAGAATTCCTACAACATCATCGGCTATGGTTATTGCTACGATTAGTTTGCCTGTTTTTGAATCGAATTCACCGGTCTTCATTAGAAGCAAAAACAGCGCGCCGTTACTTGTTGAAATCATTACTGTTCCTATGGCTATTGATATCAGAAAATCGCCAAAAAATATCATTCCGACCATAAATCCAAGCAGCAAGGATATCAGACCGCCGGTTGCTGCAAGAAAACTGGCTTTGTAGGCATAATTTTTTATGTCCTCAAACTTTACTTCAAGCCCCGCAATGAAAAGCAGGAAAATTATACCAAATGTAAGGAAACTATTAAGAAAACTACCAATTAGAACCCATCCAAGTATGGGTCCCAATAATATTCCGGCAACAATTTCGCCCACTAGCGAAGCAATTCCGTAGCGTTCGGCGACTTCTCCAAATATTTTTGCAAAAAGTATCAACAGACCTATTGCAAGCAAAAATTGTTCCATATCCGAATTATATTCTTTGATAGAAATAAAGGTTTCAGACGAGTACGGATGGTTTACAGTTCTTCAAAGGGGAGGTTTTTAAGAAGATTTAGCTTGTAGGATAAAATAACAGGTGTTGATATGAAAGAAAATGAACCTATTGCAGTCAGAATCGGATCCAGAGGCCAAAGAATAACTGAACCTGTTAAAGGCATGATATTTACGTACCCGGATATTCCAGGCGAATGGCGTCTTCTTGAAGACACTGATAAATATATTTTGTGCAAGGACACTGGCAGATACCTTACTTTTGTTGAATTTTGTCGTGGTGGGCAAGACAATTTGTCATTCTATAAGAGGCGTGAATGGGAAAGAAGACCTCGTGATGACAATAATTATACACTTTCCAAACATAGAAAATATTATGGTATAAAAATGCCGCTTGGCTTTGCTCAACATGTTAGAAATGCTATAAGAGATGCCAAAGAAGTGAGGTAATATTATGAAAACAGTGTTCATTGTTGCAATTCTGGCTTTGCTTCTACTGACAGGAACAGTTCATGCTTATTATGGTGGTGGCATATTTATCGGATCTTCCAATAGTTATGGATCCTATAATTCCTATGGATCCTATAGCGGTTATTACACATACCCTCGCTATTCTTACTATAACCCCAGTGCAATTACCACACTTCCAAACTACTATCCAAATTACTACCCAAACTACTATTATGGTGGCTCCTATCCATCAAGAAGCGGTTTCAATATCAGGTTTGGTTGGTAAGCTAATCAGGTATGTGAATAGATGCAACAATATAGTAGAGCACTTTACATGACGATGTCAAGTGCTTTAGGCAAGCCTATAGTTACTAGGGATGCAATACTTACTATTTTTATAAATTTGGGTGCACCTTCCAGAGAAATATATAAAAAAATCCCAAGAGTGTTTGCTGAAGATATTGGAATAAATCCTGCTGAATACCGTGTTCACAGAGATCATGGGGTCTATATGGCAGCCAATGTATGGAATTACCTTAAACATCTGGAGGAAACCGGCAAACTCAAAGTACCACTTTCAAAAAGAGGCATTCATTGTTTCAATAATTTAATAGAGAACGGATACCATGCCAAAATATTTGGAAATCCGGTACCGGGCAGACGAACTGGCAGGCGACATTTAGGACGTGATGAAGACCCGTCTTTTGATAGAGCTGCAAAACAATACGAAAGGTAGATTCAGCAGCTTACTATTTTCAATTTAAATATCTAACTATGTATATACATCGATATGTCTGTAGAGCGACATACTCCCCATAGAATCAAGCCGCCATCTTCTGAAGAGATATTTGGAAAGCGCGGATTTAGTGAGATCGAGCTTGGTATTCTTCAAATGCAGGTATTGTGGCTTCTTAGTAGGAAATCAACTCATGGCTATGAAATAATGAAGGTCCTGAGTGATATAAAGAAGACGAAAATAACCCAGGGCACGCTCTATCCTACACTGCAAACACTGGAAAGGCGTGGATTGATAAAACGACATGAAGAGGGCAGAAAGTCTGTTTATAGCATAACCCTGCACGGCAGGAAAGTCATGAATGAGAGCTGCATGGATTTCTCCAAGACTTTTTTTGGTATCTTCCAGAATTTTGTCTGCGAGAAATGTCTTACCAAGAAAGATAAACTGATAAATATAGGTGAGAAAGAATGAAGTTCAAAGAACTTCTTCCAAAAACAGAAATTTATGAGGTGTTTTTGAAATGAATATTTTAGAGATAAAAAATCTACACGTGAGTGTGAACGACAAGGAAATAATAAAGGGTCTTAGTCTTACAATAAGGGAAGGCGAAATACATGCGCTAATGGGGCCCAATGGCTCTGGAAAGAGCACACTTTCATATGCGATAATGGGACATCCGCGCTATGTAGTTACAAAAGGTGAGATACTTTTTAACGGCCAAAATATTCTTGAACTTAAAACAAATGAGCGGGCAAAACTAGGGCTTTTCCTTTGTTTTCAATATCCGCTTGAAGTTCAGGGCGTTCGTGTGACAAACTTCCTTAGGCTTGCTTCTAGTAACGAAGAATCTGTCGTTGATTTTGGCAAACGTGTTAAGGAAAATATGAAGCTGTTGAAAATAAATGAATCTTTTTCAAATAGATACCTTAACGATGGCTTTTCTGGCGGGGAAAAAAAGGTAGGAGAGATACTTCAAATGGCTGTTCTGAAGCCAAAAATAGCTATACTGGATGAAGCGGATTCAGGTCTGGATATAGACGCGCTCAAGGTCGTTGCAAACGGAGTTAATAATGCAATGACTACGTCACCGTTAGGAGTTCTTATAATAACCCACTATCAGAGAATACTTGATTTTATAAAACCAGATTTTGTTCATATTGTAGTCGATGGAAAAATAAAGAAATCCGGCGGCAAGGAACTTGTCGAGAAGCTGGAAGAAGAAGGCTACGCATGGGCTCACGAGGAAATTGCTTAGGTGATTGGTATGGACAATAATTCACTGCTTGATATAAGATCTGATTATGATGAAAAATTTGGTTTCAACGTAGACGTAAAAACAGTTCACCAGACTAAAAAAGGGTTTTCACCTGACGTGGTCAAGGAGATTTCTTCAATAAAAAACGAACCTGAATGGATGACACAATTCAGATTACACGCACTTGAAGCTTTTCTTAGAAAACCAATGCCAAAATGGGGTCCTGATCTAAGCAATATTAATTTTGATAATATCACTTACTATCTTAGTGCTTCCAAAAATAAAGCAAAGAGCTGGGAGGATGTGCCGCAAGAAATAAAAAATACATTTGACCGTCTTGGCATTCCAGAGTCTGAAAAGAAGTTTCTTGCTGGTGTAGAAGCGCAATTCGATTCTGAGGTCGTATATAGCAAACTCCGTGAAGATTTAGAAAAATTAGGTGTTATATTCTGCTCGACAGACCAGGCACTAAAGGAGCACCCGGAACTCTTTAAAAAATTCTTTGCAACAGTTGTGCCTTCGGAAGATAATAAATTTGCAGCGCTGAACAGTGCATTTTGGTCAGGAGGCTCATTTGTTTATGTACCGAAGAATGTTCACGTTCCAATACCCCTACAAGCATACTTCCGTATAAACTCAAAAGAACTTGGTCAGTTTGAGCGTACATTGATAATTGCGGACGAGGGCAGTAGAGTGCATTATATCGAGGGTTGTAGTGCTCCATCTTATTCTGCTGGAAGTTTGCATGCGGCTGTTGTCGAAGTAATAGCCCTGGAAGGCGCGCATGTACGCTACACAACTTTGCAGAACTGGTCAAATAATGTCTATAACCTTGTTACAAAAAGGGCTTTTGCACACAAAAACGCCATAGTTGAGTGGCTCGACGCGAATATAGGCAGCAGGATAACGATGAAGTTTCCGAGCGTCTATCTTATTGGAGAAAATGCAAAGGCTGACATGATGTCCATAGCCTTCGCAGGGCACGGCCAAATTCAAGATACTGGTGCAAAGGCAGTGCATATGGCTCCAAACACAACATCAAGTATAGTCAGCAAGTCTATCAGCAAAGGTGGAGGTCGCACCACTTACAGGGGACTTGTGCGCGTTGAAAAGGGCTGCACTAATGTAAAGTCAAATGTTCGATGTGATGCTCTTCTTCTGGATGAAAATTCAATATCAGATACTATTCCTTATATGGCGATAAACGAGAAGAAGGTTTCTATTGGCCATGAAGCAAGCGTGGGTAAGATAGGCGAAGAACAACTGTTCTACCTGATGAGCAGAGGACTGAGCGAACAGGAAGCAACCGGTCTGATTGTTCGTGGCTTTTTTGATTGCTTTACAAAACAGCTGCCCCTTGAATATGCTGTTGAATTTAATAGGCTAATAGAAATGGAAATGGAGGGCAGCGTTGGCTGAGGTGTTTTGTATGATTAAAGAACCAAACTGGCTCGCAGAGATCAGAAACAAGGCGCAGGAAGAGTTTTTGCGCTTGCCTTTTCCACAGGAACGTGAAGAGGAATGGAGATACAGCAACATAGGAAAAATAAAGATAGATTTTAAGTCAGGTGATTCTGAGGTCATGATAGATGGAGATGATGAAGGTATAGTCTTCACAGATATGATCAGCGCAACAAGAACGCACACGGACATGGTTAAAAAACACCTTGGAAAAGCTTTGAAAATAAATGACAAATTTTCAGCCTTTCATTACGCTAATATAGCGAATGGCATATTTGTTTTTGTTCCTGATAATAAAACAGCCCGATTGTCGTCAAAAATAACCGGCGGCGGACATACAATAATTATTACAGGCAAAAATAGCAAACTTGAATATATAGAGGAATACACAGGTAGTGGATTTATGACAGATGTTGTCGAAATATTTGTTGGCGAAAATAGTAAAGTAAGCTTTGCTTCTGTACAAAATTGTGATAGCGATGCTATTATTTTTTCCTTTAAGGAGGCAGTACTCGATAGAAACAGCATCGCTAACTTTGCTTTTGGTTCTTTTGGCAGTGCTTTTCATCGTGTAAAATCCAACACAACCCTTGCCGGAGAAGGTGCATCCTCGGAAACTTTGTGTATGTTCAGGGGAAATAAAAAACAGTATACTGATTTCACAGTTAATTCCCATCATCTTGTGCCCCATACTAATAATAATATATTATCAAAGGGTACGGTAATGGATGAAGCAAGTTCTATTTTTCGTGGTCTCATAAGGATAGAAAAAGGTGCCCAACAGACAGATTCGTACCTTGCTGATCATACACTTATTTTAAGTGAAACTGCAAAGTCAGATAGCATACCTAGCTTGCAAATAGAAGCGAATGATGTCAAAGCAAGTCATGGAGCTACAGTTGGTCAGATAGACGAAGAACAACTTTTTTATCTTATGTGCCGAGGACTTTCCAGGGAAGAGGCAGAACAAATTATAGTTGATGGTTTTTTCGAACCTATTCTTGACAAGATAAATGATAAAATATTTCAGGAAAAATTCCGGACTTCGGTGATTAGATGAAGAACATTAGAAAAGATTTTCCGATTTTGAAAAGAAAAATAAACGGCAAAGATCTCGTTTATCTGGATAATGCTGCAACCACGCAAAAACCGTTTCAGGTAATAGAAAAGATAACCGATTACTATTCAAACCATAACGCAAATATTCACCGTGGCATTCATCGGTTAAGTGAGGAAGCCACAGAGGAATATGAAGAGACAAGAAGCAAAACTGCAAAATTTTTAAATGCCAATACTAATGAAATAGTTTTTACAAAAAATACAACAGAATCACTGAATCTGCTTGCTTACTCGGTTTTCAGGACATTAAAAAAAGGCGACGAGATTGTCCTGAGTATCATGGAGCACCACAGCAATATAGTGCCATGGCAGATGCTAATTGAAAAAGGAGTGAAGTTAAAATTCACTGACATAAACGGAGACGGCAGTCTGAATATTAATCATCTTGAAAAGCTTGTTACAAAAAAGACTAAGATTGTTTCTATCACACAAACATCCAATGTTCTTGGAACGGTGAATCCCATAAAAGAAATAACAAAAATTGCTCACGATGCTGGTGCTATTATGATTGTTGACGGCGCACAGAGTGTTCCCCATATGTCTGTTAATGTAAAAAAGCTTGGCTGTGATTTTCTTGCTTTTTCGGGCCACAAAATGCTTGGGCCGATGGGTGTTGGGCTTCTTTATGGATGTGAGGATTCTCTAAGGAATATTACGCCGTTTCTGCGTGGTGGAGACATGATAAAGGAAGTTCATCAGCAAGAGACGGTATGGAATGACATTCCATGGAAATTTGAAGCTGGCACGCCAAATGTAGCAGATGTTATAGGATTTGGTGCTGCACTCGACTACATAAACAAAATTGGCATGAATAACATAGAAACTCATGAAAAGATGCTGACAAAATATGTCATACAACAACTGATTCCAATTAAGGGTTTAACTATACATGGAACATCAAGAAAACGCGGTTCAGCAGTATCCTTTAGCCTAGCAGGAGTCCACCCACACGATGTGGCAACCATACTGGATAGTGAAGGCATAGCAATACGTTCTGGGCACCTTTGCGCGCAGCCGCTCATGGAACGCCTCGGAGTTTCTGCAGTAAGCAGAGCCAGTTTTTATTTATATAATACAAAAGAGGAAATTAATAAACTTGTTAACTGTATAGAAAAAGTGAAAAATATATTTAGGGTGTAGTAATCATGAAAAAATTAACCAAAGAATACTCTATTACAAAATCTGAAAAAAAGAAATATGTTATGTCTACGAGTGAAGATTATGAAATTCTTCAAAAAGTAAAGAAACTGGAAAAACGGGAGCTGACAAAAGATGATAAGATTCTTATTAAATTGGTTAGGACACAGCTTGAACGTGAATGGAGAAAACATCTCATAATAGTGCTGAACAAAATTCTCAGGAAAACCAAGTGATTATTATGGATATATACGCTGACATAATTTTAGATCATTACAAAAATCCACACAACTATGGAATGCTCTCTAAGCATAACGCAGAGCATAAAGAGACTAATCCCCTCTGTGGTGATATAGTTACCATCCAGCTTGCAGTAGAGAACAACAAAGTAAAAGATATCAGATTTACAGGCAATGGCTGTGCAATAAGTAAAGCTTCTATTTCACTTCTAACTGACGTGGTAAAAGGAAAAACACTGGACGAAATAAAAAGACTTGACAAAAATGATGTTTTGAATATGCTTGGAATAGAAGTTAGCCCAGCGAGATTGAAATGTGCTCTGCTTGGACTGAAGACACTAAAACTGGCTGTTTATAATTACATAATTAAACAGGGTAATCACGTAAAAGAGAAAGATTTTCATGTAAAAGACGCTTAACTGAGCAAAGGTGTTGAATTTCAAGCATGAATGTAGATCAACTGGACCAGGTCATAAAGGGCATAACTAACAGCACAGATACAAAAAAATATCTGAGAACTATATCTCACTGGATAAAGAGAATAAAAGAAGCCGGTGAATATACTGTTTATGATGAGAAGGAAAAGAGTAATATTATGCGTTTGATTGAGCTAAAACTTGTTGACGCAAAAGAAAAAACCAACAGTAATACTCTTGTTATCATTGTTACTCTCAGTGAATCTGGACAGGAACTCTACAAAGATTTCTTCAGGACAGGATATTTTCTAAAGGCATAAATTATGAACTGCGAAATATGTTTCAAGAAAATAACAAATGAGAACAGCGCCATTATGGTTGATGTGTACGACGACTGCGCAGGGCAGCATGCAAAATCAATTTTTTCTAAACGAATTATTATAATTAATGTAGTTTAATAATATGACCTTTAGGTTGTTTATAATATGCTATATTCTTACAAAAATACTCAGGGACTTTAGTCCTGGGATATTTATCTATAGACCTAGAGCAGTTCGCAAAGCTTTAGCATCTTCCGCATGAAGCGGGTATCTACCATCGTTTCTTATCGCAGTGATAACTACTCTATAGCCAGCTTCTTGTGCCTGCTTGGCGCTTTCAACCAAGCCATCGATGTAATTTCCGCCACCGCATCCCACACCATTCAAAAACGGAGTTGTCTCGTAAAATATGTCATGAGCGCCGGAAAAGAATGCTGCAGCTGGCCTATATACGCGGAAAATTTTTATGTCAGATTGCATATAATTTCTTTGAACAAAATCTTTATAAATTACCTAGAGTAACCTAATATTCGGTGTTCTTTATGCAGTTTGATAATTTCGGTCCGGAAAAAGTATTGAATGTTTACCATCCGAAAACAGGTATGCGTGGTTTTCTTGTTATAGACAATACGGCACTTGGTCCAGGCAAGGGCGGCATAAGAATGACACCGACTGTTTCTGTGTATGAAGTTGCTAAACTGGCCCGTGCCATGACATGGAAGTGCGCTGTAGCAGAGCTGCCATTCGGGGGCGCTAAAGCTGGTATCATGGCAGACCCGAAAAAACTCTCAGTCCAAGAAAAAAAGCAAATTATAGTTGCGTTTTCAGAAGCTTTGAAACCAATATGTCCTGATTATTATGTGGCTGCACCTGATATGTATATGGCTGAAGAGGAGATGAGAATTTTTGTTGAGACAAATGGCTCCATGAAAGCTGCTACAGGTAAACCTGTGGATATGGGCGGCATACCGCATGAGCTTGGCTCCACTGGTTTTGGTGTTTATCATGCAACGCGAATTGCTGCTGATCATATGGGCATTGATCTGGAAGGCGCTACATTTGTGGTGGAGGGATTTGGAAATGTTGGTGAATTTGCCGCAAAATTTCTCACAGAACAAGGCGCAAAACTTGTCGGCGTCTCGGACTCAAAAGGAACGCTTTATTCTGACAAGGGCATAGATTATGAAAAACTTGTGGGGATAAAAAAGAATCTCGGCTCAGTAATAAATTATCCAGGCGGCACAGTTTTGTCTAATAAAGAAATAATACAGATCAAAGCAGACATACTTATACCGGCTGCTGTACCAAACCTGATATTGGCCAGCGATGTCGATAAAATAAAGGCCAAACTTATTGTGGAAGGCTCAAACATACCTATGGACTCCCATACCGAATCAATGCTGCACAAGGAAGGAATTGTAGTTGTGCCTGATTTCGTTGCGAATGCCGGTGGAGTTATAAGCAGTTATGTAGAATATGTGAAAGGCACCAGCAAAGAAATGTTCAAGCTTGTTGAGGAAAAGGTATCAAAAAATACAAAGATAGTGCTTGAAAAATCTGATAAACGCATTACACCCAGGGACGCAGCAATGGAAATTGCAATGGAACGTGTTCTAAAGGAATGCAAAACATGCAAAACGACTCTTTCTCAGAAACGACTGACGTCATTAGACGTCTTTGAGGGAGCGCCAGCGGAAAAATAACACACTCAGTCATTTTAAGAGAAGTGATGTAAACAAGAGCAAAGAGGTGAAAACCAATGACCCAAAGAGGAAAGATATTCGAATGCAAAAAATGTACCAAGGAACTGCTCATCACAAGAGAAGGCAAGAATCCGGGCCCTCCAATGTGCTGCGGCTCTACGATGAGTGAAGTAAGGGCCAAGTTCTAAGTAACTAAATTCCAATTATTTTTGCTGTTAAAACCCTAACATCCTTTTCATTTTTTGCATTTTGCACTATCATGCGTGTTTTGAAGAGGGAAATCATGTGTTTTTTATACGACAGCTGGACAAAATCCCTGCTTTTGTTTATTATTTTGAAATCCGGGTTTTTCCCCAGATTATTAACAATGTCGGAAACGCTGATGTCTTTGCCGAATAAAAACTGGTATGTGCCGCCGCAGAGCTGCATAATCCTTCTGCTCGGCTTGTCGAGAAATTCGTATTCGCCACGACAGGACGGGCAGTTTTTGCTTTTCTTTAGTTCGATGAGCTCATAAATATTTTTGTAAAAGTTCATATGAAGAATATGTCCCTTTATATTCAATCCGCTAGTGGTCAGATATTTTATTGCCTCTGCTGCGGAAATAATGCCAATGGCACCTACAGCAGGACCTAGGACGCCAGCGGTTTCGCAGGTATCAGTTTCGTCTGAGTTTGGGATGAAGCAACGCAAACAGGGAGTTTCGCAGGGCATGATCAGTGTGAACAATGCCTCGCTTTTTATTGCAGCCGCATATGTGAAAGGCAATTTATTTTTCATGCAAAAATCATTCAGGAGAAAACGCGTCTGCATATTGTCTGATCCATCAAGTACTAAGGATGAACCGCTGAGATAATGTTCGATATTTGAAGCGTTAAGGTCATCTGGATATGCTGCTATGCGGATTTCGCTGTTCACGTCCTCAAGACGCTCCTTGAGTGCAAGGGCTTTTGGTTTTCCCATATCTTCTTCGCGGTAAAGCTGCCGCTGAAGGTCGCTCATCTCAATAATATCCCTGTCTATTAAGTGCAGGTTAACGCCAGCACGTGCCAGATACTCGGCAGCAACAGAGCCAGTGCCGCCACAACCCACTATTGTAACAGTAGCCTTGCGAAGCAACTTCTGCTTCCTGCTGCCTATGAATATTTCCTGACGAGAATAACGCATGATTAAAAGGAAAACCTTTATTTTCTTAAAGCCATCTTGGAGAAGAAGGGTCTTCTTTGTAGCATTTGTCACGGTACTCACAATAGCGGCACATCCATAATGACTCTTTACCTGAACGGGCTTCTGGATCAGGCAATGCGTCTGTCTTCAGGAGCTTGTTCAACACTTTGAAACGGTCTATTATCTTGAGTGCGTCCTCTTCGTTGTAATTCACGGGAAATACCTTGCTTTTCAGGTTGCGTTTGTCCACGTATAGCAGAATTCCATTATGGATGCCTGTCACGTGCATATATAACTGAAGCTGGATCTTGTTGTGGTGCATTGCCTCCTCAACAAAATCAATGTTGCCTGTTGACTTTACCTCGACAAGGATGTTTTTTCCGCTTGCTTTTATGAGTATAATATTATCTATCCTGCCGGAAACAAGGAAATCCTCTATCTCCTGGCGGAAGGGTAGTTCTGTCTTGATCAGTTCAACATCCGGGTTCTTCTCACTCTTCAAAACCTTTACAACAAAATCGTGCAGAATATTACCAAGTTCAAAAACCTTCAACAACTCGGGATTGGTTTCCATGGGAAATTTGTAGGAATACCAGACCTTGCGCATGCAGGTTCCTATCTCGCTGGGATAATAGCGACCTATCTCTTTTGGCCTGTTTTCCTTGTGCAGGTGGTTGTCAATCATCTGATCAAAATTTATCATGATAATAAATGTATGGAAAGGAATAAGAATTGTTCTTTATTTGTCGTTAGGTACTGTTCCAAGCATTACTGCAATTTCTCTAAGTTTCTTGTCACCTTCATATCTAAAGCAAGCATCTGTTTTACCGCAAAAATAATTCTCACATATTGGTTCTCTTTGTTTATTGTGTGCTAAACAATACGATTTGCCATCTTCTATTAAAAAATTTTTACATTGCGGGGTTTTCCGTGCCTCTATTCTAAAAAGATACTCATTCTATTCGTAGCAACATGCACCACACTGTGCACATTCTGTATTTCCCCAAATACCTTTGTTAAATTCCGGATTCATTCTAATCCTGTTTTATTAATCTATAAAAACCGAGTTATTCAATTAATCATAATGGCTGCAAAATACGTTCACAAGGAACTGCATCATGGCACAGGCACCGGAGCTTTGCTGAGAGATGTAATACTTGGAAGTCAGGACGGGCTTGTAAACGTGCTGGGCATAATTCTGGCAGTTGCAACAGCTGTCGTTGACGTGAGGATTGTAATCATAGCCGGCTTAGCAGCCACATTTGCTGAATCAGTGTCAATGGCTGCTGTCGCCTATACATCAACAAAGGCAAGCCGCGATTTCTATAGAAGTGAGCTTGATCGGGAAAAATGGGAAATGAATCACTGGCCAGACAGGGAAAGAGAAGAAATACGGGTAATATACAAAAGCAAGGGCTTCAGCGGCACTTTGCTTAATGCGATTGTAAAAAAGATATCATCAAACAAGAAAATGTGGCTGAATGTCATGATGGAAGAAGAGCTTCATCTGACAGAATCTCACGATAACCCTGTAAAGAGTGCAGCTATTGTAGGTTTTTCGGCAATAGGTGGCTCTATTGTTCCTCTGGTATCTTTCTTCTTTTTGCCTGTGAGAGAAGCCATAATAGCTTCATTAGTGCTTGCAATAGCCGTTCTTTTCATTACGGGCTACATAAAAGGCAAACTGACAACAAAGCCCTTTAGGAGTGCAATAGAAATGGCCATAATAGGCATGGCAGCCGCGATAGTTGGCTATGGGATAGGTGCGGTGCTTGGAGTGGCAATCTAAGTATAAGTTATGGCAAGAGCAACAGCGCCAAGCAGCGCGAGCAAGAGTCCGAATTTCTGGTGTCTCATCAGTTTTTCTTTGTTAAAAAATATTCCCAGTAGCGCTGCTAAGGCAATATAACTCTCGGATATGCCAACGGCTATCGCTATTGGTATAAGGGTGACAGCTGCGGCATAGCAAACCCATGCAAAGTTGTCAAAAATACTCACAGTAATCAACAGCTTCTTGTTTTGCTTGACATGATGAACAAACTTTTGCGTCCTTTTATTAGTTATGATATAAAAAGCGCAGACAAGCGCAATAAACAGGTTCATGACCCAGTTTATGACCAAAAAATTCGTCTCCCGTGCTGCTATGCCTATCATGAAATTCGAAGTTCCCTGAAGCACAGCTGCTATCACTGCCAGTGCAACGCCCTTTTCTATCCACGCTTTTTTTGAAAGGTGATGAGACTTCAGTGAAACCAAAAAAATCCCGATAATCAACGCGCAGACCAACGCAGCGTGAAACAAAGCTATTGATTCGTTCAAGAGCACAAAAGCAAGCAGTGCAGAAATAGGGACTTCAAATGCGTATACGGGCTCGACTACGGCTATTTTTCCTATTCGCAGCGCCTCAAAATCTATTATTGCTGTCAAAAAGATGGCAATAGAAGCTCCAAGAAGAACAAAAAAACTATAATCACTTTTGAATATCAATGACGCTATATCGCCATAGACAAATGGCGTCAAAACAACGGCGCCAAAGCCAGTTATTATAAGCAACGGCTCCCAATCACCTAATTTGCGCACAGAACGCTGGATAAGAAAATCGCCAAAACCCCACCCAATAAGCGCACCCAATGCAAATATCACTCCAATCTCAATGAACATAAGTAGAATATGAATTTGTCTACTATTTATTAATTAGATAAAAGAAAAAACATTTACTTCTTCTCTTTCTTGAACATCATTTTTGCCATCATGAAAATCACTAGTGCGATTATCACGAAGTTTATTAATGCGCCAAGGAATGAGCCCCATTTCAAAACAATTGGTCCAATAGTAAATGTTGCTATCTGCCAGCCACCACCAGGAAGAAGCGGTGATATTATTGGCATGATAATGTCGTTTACCAGTGACTGAACCACTGCGGTAATGGCGACTCCCATTACGAAGGCTATGGCCAATGCCATTATTTTGTATTCCTGAAGAAATTCTTTGAATTCTGTTAGGAAGCTCATTTTATTACACCTAAAGTAAGTCTTAATTACTACATATTTAAGATAAAAAGGTACAATAAGTTATTACTTTAACATGTCAGGAAAAATTATTTATTTTTCAGCTACCACGAACCAGTCCCACATGTGAGGCTTTCCGTGAAATGCTGAGAAGCCCGATTCTTCAGAAACATCCCAAGGATAAAAAACCTTTCGCATTCTTATGTGCTTGAAGCCGGCTTTTCTGAGCCTATATCCAACTTCGAATCTGTAAAAGTATTTTTGCTGGAAGCCTTCCTTATCGATCCCAAACATAAAACTAAAACGGTTTTTCCCTACCTCTTTTACAGTCATTGCCTTTGCTTTTTTTTCATCACCGGTTTCTTTGAAGACCGCATCTTCCACAAGCATCGCTTGGTAGAGTATAGCCTCCATTGACGGAAATATTGCAATCAATTTGCCGCCCATTTTCAGAACCTTATACACTTCCTCGATAACTTTTTCCAAATCCTTCAGGGAAGGTATAATTATTGAATTTACGGCAACAGCAATATCAAATTTATCGTGGAATTCTTCGAGGTTTCTTGCATCACGAACAAAAAAACTTACATTATTAAATTTATGATTATTCTTTGCGACTTCTATCATTTTTTCTGATATGTCAATTGCTATAACGTGAGCAAATCTGTCAGCCAGGTGCGGTATTGCGTTGCCTATGCCGGTTCCGATGTCTATAACAGATTTATTTTTGCCCTCAAACTTGGCTATATACTCAAAAAAGGGGTTCTTCACACCTTCCTGAAAAGGTGACATAATATTTTCAAAATATTTTTTAGCAACATCATTCCAATACTTTTTCTGCATATAATTAGTTGTTTTAATGAATATTAATTACTTCTTGAAAAGAAAGTTACTGTATGATAAAAAACTATCCTTTGATATTTCCAATAGGCTTCAATCCTACTACGGGTTTTGATATACCTGATTTTTCAAGTGCATCAATGACATCAGTTATGTTCTTGTAGGCAGCACCTGCTTCCTCTGCCAATCCTGACATTGATGCTGCGCGTACGTATATGCCACGGCTTTCCATATCTTTTTGTAACTTGTCACCACGTATCTCTCTCTTTGCTTGAGTTCGACTCATTGTTCTACCAGAGCCATGAGCGGTAGAACCAAAGGTATCTTCCATTGCTTTTTCAGTTCCTACCAAAAGATATGAACCGGTTTCCATGGAACCGCCGATTATAACCGGCTGGCCTGTTTTTTTGTAAATATCAGCAAGTTCTGGGTGACCCGGAGCAAAGCTTCTTGTGGATCCTTTTCTATGAACCAGAACTTTTTCTTTTTTACTCCCTAATTTGTGTTCCTCGACTTTTGCTATGTTATGTGCTACGTCATAAACCATATGCATTTCAAGTGCTTCTGGTGTTTTCTTGAACACCTTGCTGAAGCCTTCCCGGATTCTATGTAATATAACCTGTCTGTTTGCAAAGGCCATGTTAGCTGCACAGGCCATGGCTTTATAGTAATCCTGACCTTCCTTGCTTGAGAAAGGTGCGCAGGCAAGTTCCTTGTCGTTAACGGTTATGTTGTATTTTTTCATGGCATCGTTGAAAATACGCAAATAATCAGTAGCGATCTGGTGGCCAAAACCACGGGAGCCGCAGTGGACCATGACAACAATCTGGTCCTTGAATATACCGAACTTCTCTGCGAGTTCAGCATCAAAAATGTTTTGTGCTGTAACAAGCTGAACTTCCAAATAGTGGTTGCCACTGCCAAGAGTGCCAAGTTGGTCGATGCCCCGTGTTATTGCCCTATCAGTTACCTTTGAAGGGTCAGCACCTTTTATCACACCATGTTCTTCCACGCGCTCGATGTCCTCTTTCCATCCATAACCATTGTCGACACACCACTTTACGCCATCGACCATGACATCACGAAACTGGTTTTTATTTGGTTTTACAAATCCTTTGACGCCGACACCAGCAGGCACAGTCTTGAAAAAAGTATCGACTAACTCATGCAGCTTGGGTTTGACTTCATTTATTGTAAGGTTTGTAGTAACAAGGCGCATGCCGCAGTTGTGGGATACTATAGAATTTGCAATAAAATTATGGTTCTTATCATCCATCATAAAATCATATACATAACCGGCATAGTTCACGCCGGAAATTTCAGCAACTTTGTCCATTACAAAAGGCGAGTTTTTTATTTCATGTGTATTCACAAAATCTTTGAATGTCTGGAAATTTTTTGGCACCCGTATTTCTGTGGAATTTCTCAAAATGTGAGCCCTTATAGTTGACTGCCTTATTTCATTAATTTGACTGACATTCTCGTTGGCTGACGCTAATAGCTCATATATATTACGCATATTATCAATCTGGCATTTTTTGTAATTTAGATAAGCTAGTGATATGGCCGATAAGTTTACCCTTTCCCTAGAATATTCATAGCCTATTGTGCCCCATAGCCGCATCAAATTTTCCGATTTTGAAGAGATTCTCAGAGAAAGTTTATGTGTTTCCTTACCATAAGAATTTATTACGCCTTTTTGCCTATAAATTTTATTTACATTTATTTTGAACTCAAGTAAAAGATTTATTATTTCCAGCATGAAATTCATATTTTCTTGTTCCATGACATTTATCTTGTTTTGGCTGAAATTCGGTTCTATAAAATTGTAGGGTTCGTTTTTCCTCTGGGCAGGCTTTGTCAATTCTGCGCCAAATAATCCTGCAAGATAAAGGCGTTTTATCCAAAGCGGGGATTTTTTGATCCATTGTGGTACAAAGGTTTTTGATATCGATTTATTGCCCTTTGGGACGCCCATGGCGTGTAAAAGAACGCTTAACGACTGCGAATTAATAAAAAGCTGCGTTGATGTTCCCGAAATGCTTCTTTTGTTACCGAAAGTATCCGTTACAAGACTATCGTACTGGCCTTTTTTCATGTAATTTGCATCGTATCCAAGTTCCTTAATGTCCTTCCTTACATCCTCCAGATCTTCCGGCTTTCCTATGGCACGAGTCGACCAAATATTCATATTCCTTTTTTTAGATACGTACGATCCTATCCATCCGTCACCTGTTAGGAATCCAACTAATTTCGTCAGTACTGGAAGTTTTGGAGAATTATATCTCAGTGGCATCAGGCCATTCGCCTTGAGTTCTGTTATAAGCTTGGGACGATTACCTACAATTTTAATTATATCTTCTTCGTCCAATATGATTTCGTTTGAAGGTTGTTCATACTCCACACCAGCAAAGGGATGTATGACAACGTTGTCACCTTCCTTAATTAATCTGGCTTCGTTGAAAACAACACCATCAAATAACGGGTGATCTTCGGAAAGAACTATTTCCTCTCCTGTTTCGGTTCTTATCTTGAGGATTTTTCTATCTGCGTCCTTCCTCATAAACGTAAGCGGTTTCGCATTTTGCCTTGATTTCGTTTCCAAATCACAAACGAATAAGTTACTATTATCGAAAGCCGATGAAAATTCTCCAATCTTCTTGTAGTAACCATATTGAGATATTATCCTTGTACTTGGATGAAGGCAGTTAATATCAAATCCGATGCCGCCAGGAGAAATCACTCCTTTCTCTAAGTCAAATGCCGCCACGCCGCCGATGGGAAACCCGTTTTGGTGCTTAATACCTGAACGTTATTAAACAATCCCCAGTGCCCATCAGGCATGCAGTAGGCATATTTCTGAATTCCAGGCAAGCATGCTACATTAGTTACCTGCTCGAAAACGCCTGCATCCATATCGTTTAGGAGCTTCTTCGTAGCATATATTCGTGCTGGAACATTCATGCCTTTTTTGAAAGTGGTCGGCAATTCCCATACTGCTTCACTAATCTGTTTAATCTCTTTGGGAGGTGCCATAAGTATTATGCTAAATGTGCGAGAAAAAATGTTTTCTCACACATGCCTTTTATCTGTTGAAAGACTCTTACTTCTTCCAATCGTGACAGGCATGCATGAATTCTTAGATAAGTTCGGTATTAATATATTTAAAGATCACTATCACATCTGATTACTATGACAAATTTGCCGATGACCAGAAACGAGGCTATTGATTTATTGAAAAATATGAAACATCAAACACCAGATATGAATCATTATCTGGAAACAGAAGCCATTATGGAAGCCCTTGCAGAAAGATTTGGGGAGAATGTGGAATATTGGGGAATGATAGGATTACTGCATGATGTCGATTGGGCGTTAACAAAAGACGACTTGAAAGAACATTGCATCAAAGCTGTAGATATATTGAGACAAAAAGGATTTGATGAGAAGTTTATTCAGATTGTCCAGTCCCATGGGTATGGTTACAGTGAAATTCCGTCTTTGAAGGACAGACAGAGGACAGAGAAAATAGAACATGCTCTTACGGCTGCTGAAACACTGACAGGAATAATTTATGCTTATGCCTTGATTAGAGGCAGAAAAATCAGCGACATGAATGCTGCAGGTTTGAAAAAGAGGTTTAAAGAAAAAAGTTTTGCCCAGAATTGTAACAGGGAACTTATAAGAGAAATAGAGAAGACCGGCAAGAGTCTGGATGAACTTTTCGAGTTGTCAATTAATGCTTTCAAGAAAATAAAAGAAGAGATAGGCTTGGAATGAGACATTACTGTTTCGCTGACTTCACAGCAATCCAGAATCTCTGGATCGCTGTTATATTACATAATACAGCCAGCAAAACTATTACATAAGTGAAATAGGTAAGTGAAAAGTTTGCCAGCATTATACCGATGGCGAGCAGAATCAATCTTTCAGGCCTTTCCAGTAAGCCTCCGCGAATTTCCGTTTTACTCAATTCTTTCTCTTTTGCTGCTGCCTTTGCATAAGTTATGGTCATGGAACCGAACATGTAAAGAGCTACCCAAAAATATGAGGGGAGATAAAACGAAGGCAACGCGATTAGAAGCAAAGCCAGTGCTATTATACCCTCCATATAGCGGTCAGAAATGGTGTCATAATAAGCGCCTAGCTTACTTGCTTCTTTCCTGAATCGCGCCACAGCGCCATCCACAGAATCAAGGAAGGCTGCTACTATGAAAGTCACTAAAGCAAAGCCGAACTGGCCTTTAATTAAGAAGTAAGCGGTCAACAGAGTGAAAAACAGCGCAATTACAGTCCAGGCATTAGCACTTAGACCAAGCCGGCTGAATATTTTTCCTGTGACCAGTGAAAATCCTGTGAGTTTTTCACGATTTTTGTATAACGTAATATTTACCACCTAAATAGTAAACTGTGTTATTCAGGTTATATGACATAACGCAGTTTGCATATAGATAACTGCTAATAATATATTACAAAAATTACATATTTATCTATATATCCACAACAACCCTCGCATACCAGCCCTTTACACGCTTTTCCAGAACAAACATGTGCATGGTTATAGCCTTGAGGTCGTTGCGCAAATCATGCTTCTTCCGGTCTATCTGTTCGCCGCACATTATCGCGGTTAGTGTTTTCTTTTTTTCATCAACCTTTACGATAAACCTGCTGAATAAAAGACCTTTTGTGTCCTTGAGATAAATCAGTTCGCCCAGAAAATCGAATAGAAGATTCTCCAGGCTGTCGGCAGAGAGCTTGATTGTTTTTTTCATCCCGAGCTTTACTGTCTTGGGATTTACCATTATGTCGCTGGCAGCTGCAGCAGACTCTTCAAAAAGCTTGTTCAACGTAGGCGCTGTCACCTCGAAAGCTATGTCTGCTATGGCTATGTCTGGGAGAAATTTGAATGACATGATTATCAGTTTAGTAGTTCAAGCTTTAAAACAAATAATTAGATTTTGTTCCAGCCCTTTTTCTTGAACTTGCGAAAGACACCCTTTTTGTAGGACTTGTATTTTTTCTTTTTCCGTTCGAACGATTCTACGTCTGTCATGAATATCATCTTTGATGAATTTTGGTACCCGCAATGAAAGACGTCTCCACCAATTTTCTTTTGGAAGGCTTCGACTGCTCAAAATCAATATGTCTTGCAAAGTTATGAAGTTCTGCCGCAATTTTCGAATCTTTGTCAAACATATATAATTTCGCTTTCCCTTCTGTTCTTGTATACTTCAAAAAACCTTTCTTTGAAAGTTCAGGAATTAATCCTTGCAATGTCCTATAACTTACATTTGTAGCTCCTGATACATCTTTTATAGAGTAATCCCAGAAAGAGTGAATTCTAAAGAAGTCTAATACTCGATGAACAGGCTTATCGCCGAATATATGCACAAGTCCCATTTGTATCACTTGCAACTTATACATCTTAGAACTATTTAAAGTTAATATAATTTATATACACTATGAAAAAACTTTCGCATATAGAATGTGAGATATTTATAATAGACTATCTTTTGTCGCATCGATATGTAGATCATAAACAAACAACATTTGAAATTATGGTGAGACATGTGCCAACCAATGACAGAAAAATTGCGAGCCATTCCTTAGAGAATCTTATAAGAAAGGGTTTTATTTCAACGAAAAGAAAACATTATGGAGTTCATATTTCTCTAATTCCTGACAAGCTCGGTGAAATAAGAGTATATTTGCACTCTCTAGAAAATCAGTAAAAATTACAAATCGTTACGAGCACGTTTATGGCCACGATGCTTGTAAGAATGTGTAAATTTAAAATCTTACTTCTCTTCTAGTTCCTAAATTTTCAATGTCGTGATATCTGGCCAGAGCGTAAACCTCAAACAAATTAGTGACGGCACCATTAGTTGAATCATCCACACATTGTCTTGGAGTCCCTTGATTATGTCTTGATTTTAAATATCTAGAAACTTCTTGCCATGCTCTATTCGTATCGATTCCAGCCGTTGCCAACCCATCACTTATACCATCAAAAATTGATGCATGCCATGGGTATTTATCTGGATGCAGTCTTTCTACTCTGGAAACCCCTTGGGCAATAACATCCAACACATCTGCCGGAATTTTGCCTCTTACTAGAAAACCAGTTATTCTTTCAACATCGTCATAAGGAATTCCAAGAGCCCTCAAACCAGACTGGTAGTCCCTTATTCTTGGCTCGCTTTGCCATTCACCTATTACGTGTCCTTCACCATATCTATACTCGTAAAAACTACCAGTTCCAAATCCCGCTAATGCGCTTATCGCTTCATCTCTGTCGGCGCTATCATCACCTGAAATCCGTAATTCTTCAAATCTCCGTTCGTTTGCTATGGTATCTAGCTGAACTCCAAGCGCACCTCTTTCATAACTAATAGCACGATCATGCGCTCTTCTCAGTTCTTTGACTTTTTCTGCATCCATAACTACGTGATATTCTCATTGCTTATAAAACTTTCTATTATGACTACCAGTAAGTAATTATCTCATATTAGCAAAGTGAAAGAAAAAGCATTGATTTCACTATTTCATCGCTTTTGTGAAAAGTCTAGGATCTTTTTATAAAGCAGATATTTAAGTTTATACTTTATTAATTATACAAGGAGATAAAAATGAGTACAAAACTAAACACTATGATTTTCGTTTTGGCAACTGCATTTTTTGTATTATCAGTAATAGTCTCAGCTTCTATGATAATTCCAGTAAATGACAATGCAAAGGAAAATGCAAATGCCCCTGAGAATTCTCCTGTAATAGGGACGAACTGGGATTTAGAAAGAGTAGACTTTATACATTATGTAAAACCAGAAACTCCTGCAAAGCCGGTAAAAACAGATGTCTGTTATAAACTTATGGGTGTGAAGTGGTCTTCATTGCCTGTAAATTATGTGATAAATCCAACTAACCCGCAAGGATTAACTGAAAGTTTTGTAACTTCTGCCATTGCAACATCAGCTGAAACGTGGGATGTTTCTACATCTAAGGAACTTTTCAATAATTTTTATTTAGTTAATTATTCCGCAAAATATGGAGTTCAAAACTTTCAAAATGCCATTGCTTTTGACGACTATCCTAATAATGACGTAATAGCAGTTACATCAGTATGGTTCACAAGGGTAGGAAAGCAAATAGTTGAATTTGATCAACTATATAACACAAGATTTGTTTGGGGAGACTCAACTAGTGTTATAAATCAAACAGTAATGGACTTGCAGAACATAGGAACCCATGAACTTGGACATAGTGTCGGGCTTAGCGATATATATAGTACAGCATGTTCAGCAGTAACAATGCATGGCTATTCTGGATATGGGGAGACTCAAAAAAGAACGCTTGAACAGCCAGACATAACAGGTCTACAGAAAATGTACGGTGTATAATCTCTTATTTCTTAATTTTTAGTCTATATAAAAATATTTACTTTTTCAAAGCATCTTTGTAATTCTCTTCTACTTGCTGCCAGTTGACAACATTCCACCATGCCGTTATATATTCGGGTCTTCTGTTTTGATACTTCAGGTAGTATGCGTGTTCCCAGACGTCTATGCCCAGAAGCGGCGTCTTTTCCAGGTTCAACGAACTTGTCTGGTTCGGAGTTGTCATTATTTCGAGATGTTTTCCGTTCAGGACAAGCCATGCCCAGCCGCTGCCAAATACGCCGGCAGCTGCATTGCTAAACTGCTCTTTGAATTTGTCAAAAGAGACAAAGGTTTTGTTTATTGCCTCTGATACTTCGCCTGCCGGGCTCTGCTTCTCAGGAGACATTATCTGCCAGAAGAAATTGTGATTGACAAAACCACCGCCGTGGTTGTGCACAGCGACGCGTATTGATTCAGGTATATCAAGCATGTTTTTGACTAGCTGCTCGGCAGTTCTTTTTTGCAGTTCCGGGTGTCCTTCCAAGGCCGCATTAAATTTGTCAGTGTATCCCTGATGATGTTTCGTATGGTGAATGTGCATGGTTTGCTCATCGATATAAGGCTCAAGCGCATTATATTCATAAGGTAGTTGCGGAAGTTTGAATGGATATGTCATATTTATCATCTCCTATTCTTCATCGGTTGGGTCCCAACACATCCTGAAATTTTCATTCAGGTTGTCGAGCTTTTTAACACCAATGGAGTTTATTTCAAAATTGAAAACGTCTAAATTTTCTTTTTGTCTTTCATTATTAGCTGATTTTGGTATTACAATAACTCCTTTCTGCAAAGACCAGCGCAACATTATCTGAGCAGGGGTCTTATTATATGTCTTTGAAACTTCTTTTATGATTTTGTTGGAAAATTTTTTAGTTCTGGCAATGGGACAATAGGCTTCCAAGGCAATACCTTTTTTTAAACAGTATTCAAGAAGTTCTTTTTGATACAAAAATGGGTTAAATTCTACCTGATTAACAACTGGTATTGCTTTTGAAGATTTCATCAATTGCTCAAGATGTTTAATCGTAAAATTACTAACACCAATGGATTTGCACTTTCCCTTCTTCTGGAGTTTTTCAAAAATTTTCCAGGTTTCCAGTCTTTCGTCAACAGGTGAATGAATCAAATAAAGATCTACAAAGTCCAGTCCAAGACGCTTCAAACTCGCGTCCAAGGCAGCCTCCGGATCAGCGTGCTCATCTTCCCAGATTTTGGTTGTTACAAATATTTCTTTCCTGGAAATACCACATCTCTTTATGGCTTTGCCCACGGCCTCTTCATTGTCATAATATTTCGCTGTGTCAATATGACGATAGCCAAGTTTTAGTGCAGAAAGTACTGCCTCTTCGCATTCTTTTCCTGTCAAACGCCATGTGCCAAGACCAATTATCGGCATTTTTCTTTTATCGTTTAATGTAATTGTTTGCATGTGTATACACCGTAAACAAAAAATTTATGCTTTTCCCAGTGTTTTCATGCCAGGTTTCCAGTCTATTGGACAAAGTTCACCAGTCTGCAAAGCCTGCAGGACGCGCAATGTTTCGTCAACGTTTCTTCCTATACTAAGGTCGGAAACAACCTGATAGCGTATAATTCCTTCAGGATCAATTATGAAGGTGCCACGATAGGCAATGCCCTGGTCCTCTTTTAGGATGCCAAAATCCCTTGTAAGTCTGTGGGTTGTATCTCCAATAATAGGAAACTTTACCTCAGGCAGGTCACGCTGGAACCAGGCCTTGTGGCTGTGAACGCTGTCAGTGCTGGCGCCGATTACAACAGCATTAAGTTTATGGAAATCTGCTTCTTTGCTCGCGAAACTTCGTATCTCCGTGGGACAAACGAAAGTGAAATCGAGCGGGTAGAAGAACAGCACGACCCATTTTCCCTTGTAATCGTGAAGCTTTACTTTCTTGAATTCGCCATTAACGTATGCTTCTTCAGCAAAATCAGGAGACTTTTCACCAATATTCATAGAAACCACTTCCATTAATTAGGGTCAAACCTTTTAAACGTATTACACTGTGATAGTTTTTAGCGAAATACTTTTAAGTTCTATAAGAGTTGTAAAGGTTCCTAAAAGCAAGAGACTTTACACTTAACCTTTAATCTGCTAAAATACTCAACGCCTTTTTTTAACAGGTTTTTTTACATGCTTCTTAACCGGTTTGCATACGTAATCATTTCCTGTATGCTCCTTGTAAAACGTTTCATAAACACGTTTCGACAGATCCCTGATTACAATCCTCCTTTCCCAAACCCACCTATCATAGGATTTTTTTCTGTTAGCGTCAATAGTTTTTGTCCTGTCTTCTACAATAGCTGCAATGGCGTAAGGATATTCTTCTCCGTTGGGTCTCTTGATTAAAACAAGTGCGCTGTCAGAAACCTGGCCATATACAGTACCCGTTTTGTTGAACTCCTCGCTTGTATCACAACCACCTGTGAATATTCGTGTATTTTTGGTCAGACCAAGATATTTTAGCATTTCATCCGAATAGGGCAATGTGCGCGTCCATAGCATTCTGTAGTATTCTACCAAGTCTCTTGCTGACGTCATGTTTTTGTAAGTTCTTCCGTTGTTCTTTCCTTTATCAGGTATGAATTCCCTTATTTCTGTTTTCTTAAACTCTGGATGTCTTTCCATCAGCATTCTATGAGCTGCATCTGGCGCTGATTCAACAGGCACTCCCAACCCGTAGCCTATGTTTCTGATAACAGTATTGGCTGCGCTATTATCACTTACTTCTATCATATTCCGTAAAATATCCCTATCCATCCAACCGTAGATAAGTTTTCCTGATTCTACTAGGTCAAAATACAGGGACATGGCAAAAAGCTTTATTGTAGAAGCAGCCATTACCTGGTCGTCTCCGTTCATGTCTATTACATCCGTGTTATGCTCTATATCGTGAACCAAAAAAATCACCTTATCATCTTTTATGATGTAGCCTCTTTTCTTTGCGGCTTTGAGGTAGTCTGAAGAATATTCCCTCAGTGCTTCTATAGCGCTCGCATATTCCGGAGATACAATAGAAACAGTAGCATCTCTAGCCTCACTGGTTACCGTATATCGTGGCTCTTGAATTTCAGCCTGTTGCATTGTAGCTGTATTAATGAATAGGGAAGCTGCTAGTGCGGGCAATAGTCTATTCCTTAACATTAACTCAACTTTTTATGTAGTGTTTTTAAAACTGACTTTTTAATCACTCTAAAGTAATGTAAGTGTATTGTTTTTTAGTGTTATTTTAATTTAAATACCATAAAACCAATACTTCAAAAACGAGGTGATAAAATGGGATTGGTAGTAGTTTCAGCAGCTAAAGAGGTAATAAAGAAGGCTGAAATGAATTGCGGCGGAGACTTCTGTGATGCTCTTGACAAGAAGATAGAGGCACTGATAAATGATGCAGTCGCGCGTGCAAAGAGCAATGACAGAAAAACTGTGAGACCAGGCGATCTGTAAATTTTAAAATTATTTTTCTTTTAATCTTGTTTTATATAATTTTTATTTAATCCTCTTCTATGATTCCAAAAATTACGGAAATGCTCTTTTCCGGACAACATCAAGATAAATTCTATAGATTAGGCGTAGTTCGAGTTGGCGAAGATGAATACCTCCGTAGGATTGTAATAGACAAGTACCTAAGAGTTGTTGACGACTGGGCACACCAGAGATACAAACCACTTTCTAATGTTACACCTCTTACGAATCCTATAGGTAGGTTTGTATTTCATTTAATGGAACGATATCTTCAGCACAGAGACGCAAAAGTATACCGAAAATTTATGGAAGAAGTCGAGAGATTGAAAAAATTATAATAAAAAAGAAAAAAATATTATCTTATTTGTTTGACAATTTCTTGCCCTTAACGAAAGCCCAGAGCTTCTTTGTCATTTCGCTAGGTGCTATAGGCTTGCTGCCAAAGACGTCTTCAACAGTTTCTTTCCTGCCCTTGAAGTTTATCGAATAGCCACCAAAAGCTGGTTTCTTTGCCATTTTTGATTCCTCCTAATTTATTTAGCGAACATTTATTCGCATTAAGCATCAACATGATTCACATATCTTCTCAAACAAGAGAAATCCAAGCATGGCCCAGAATCGCGCCGAATAAAGTCACAATCAGGACCACAGCCCCAACAGCTATCATGTCTTTGCTTTCCATATTATAAATTAGCAAATGGCTGTTTATAAAGGTAAAACCGGCGTTTACAGTGGCATTTCCTCAGGTTTTTTAGTACTTTCAAATCATGTTTATAAAGATTTTCGAAATAGAAGAATAAGAATAAAACACGCCCCCTAAAGGGAGCGGAATTCTGAGCTACTGATTTTCTATGTAGTGGATAGCTGTTTCACGATTCACGTCTCCCATCGAGCGATGGAAATATCCATCGCTTCAGAGTTCGCCTCCCCACAGGACTTCCCTCAGTTCTGGAAATTCGGCAAAGAGAAATCTTGCGCTTGCTCCTTTCATGAATTGTGCCATCTGACCAAGGCTGTATCTTGCTCCAATGTCTATGGTCATGTGAACATGGTTTGGCTTAACTTTAAGTGATACCAAATCGAATTTCCATTTAGAGGCAATTTCCATCAGCAATTCTGAGCAACGGGAGGCGAGAGCCTCGTTGCGAAATATAGATTTCCGATATTTCGGCACAAAAACGATGTGAAACATTGCTTCTCCATAGCTTCCGCTAAACGACTTCATACGATGAACTCCTGGAGGTTGCACTAGACGGACTAGCTCTAACTAGTCCAGCAACCTCCGTTTTACTTATACAGCAAAGAAATAGATTAGCGCAATTCATCCGCCTGCTGAAGCAAGCGGAATTCTTGCAGACTGATTACTTAAAATTAGGAAAAACTTAAATGTGGCCAGCCTGCTCTTCACGGTTTATTCTCACACCTGAAGGCGCGACAAGAAGCCATTCCTCGCCGACTCCAGCCAGATCGCCCTGGAAGACAGCACAGGACGTCTTTATCTTTGATATGCAGTGTTTTAGCTCGTCGACGTTGTTTTCGCGCATATCCTTTATGCGGGCTATTACAATATTTCCTGTCCTTACTTTCTTAATAATATGATCAGAATCAGCAAGGCTGTCCAGCTTTTCTATGAATATTTTTACCTTTTCTCCCTGTTCAACATCAAGGGGAATCTCTGTGAACTCTTCTATTTTTTCCTCAGGTTCTGGTTGTTTTTTTCTAAAAAATCTGCTGAATATTGACATTTTTGTTTCACCCTTCTTTACAACATAAGTAAATTATCTTCTTAAAGCTTTCATTAATTTTTTCGCCAACAATTTATTTCACTGTTAACAAACTGCGATAAAATTTGTGATTTTTATGTACTCCATTCGTAATTGTTCATTTCCCGCGTAGATTATAAGAACTTTTGACACTTATAATGAGAATATGGCGATAACAAATCTGGGCATAAAAGCCTCAAACCGGTGCATAATGTGCGAAGGTAGCCTGGAAAAGTCCAACATGGGCAATATCTGCAACACCTGCAAAGACAAGATGAAAAAATAAGCTAATAAATAGAGATGAAAAATATGCCAGAATATATTTGTGCGGGATGCGAAAAACCAATAAAAGAACCTGATGGCGGGATTCGTGCTATTGGAACAGATTTATATTTTCATAGAGAACAATTTAGCGCAAGTATAATTAATCCTGAAAACGGCAACAGCAATTTAGGTGCTCATACTGGTTGCATTACAGCCTCTATGCCTTTAGGCATCTGGTTGACTTTTCATTAGCTATTGAGCCAATAAAATAATTTCTTCTGATTTTAATGCTTCTTGATATTAATTTTATATCTAATTTTTGTGACACTATCTTCCAGTTCCTTCACTACTTTCTCAGGATAGCGAAACGAATAAAAGAGAGAATTTTTCAAACCGTGGGCAGGCTCGATTGCCATGGTCTGCCAGAAAACATAGCGTAACGGCACAACAGCGCTCTGCTTCACATCAATTTCCCTGATTTTTGGCAGTATTAAAAGCACAATAATTCTTAACAGGAATGATGTCAAAAATACTATCTGCAATCCGCGGAACCATAACAAGCTGCTGTTTTGCACCGCCTCTGCAATCATAGCTCCTGCCAGTGCACCAAAAACTACACCAAATCCGGTGAAGAAATTGTGATTGGCAACGTACTGCGGGCGCTTGTTTGCCGGTGTTACGTCCAGCAGATAATTGAAAACTACCATGTCAAGACCAGCCCATACAAAACTATCAAAAATCTTCAATGCAGCTATTTCATAGATGTTTGATACAAACAACCACATTAACGGCGTAAAGCACCCAAAAAAACCGGTCACAACCAGTATTTTTCTGGATCCGTATTTGTCGACAAAACGACCCCAATATTTGTAGGCAAAGATGCGCACAACTGCTCCTAGTGTGGTAAGCACAGCAAACCAGAAGTAATTTATCTGAAGATCCTTCAACATGTAAACGGTATAAAACGGCGCAGCTATTTCCACGGCGAAATTCATGAAAAACAGGTAAATGGTAAATATGACAAGAGCCTTGTTAACGCTAAGTGATGTGACCAGCTCGCGGGGCTTGAAACTGAAGGTATGTTTATAAAAAAATACCCGTTTGAATTGCGGCTCGTACATTCTGATAAAAAAGAAGATTGACACAATTCCGAGCAGAACAGCCACTATGAATATCATGGAAAAGCCATATTCTGCGACCACTATACCAGCTAGGATTGTTGCTACTATGCTTGCTATTCCTGTAAACATGTTACGCATGCCAAAGTAGCGACCGCGTGTCTTAAGGGGCACAAGATCTCCCATGAGACTAGACCATGCAGGTGAACGTAATCCGGCAAAAAAGGCGATAAAACCCATTAGAATTATGAGGATTGTGACAGGGTTATCTAATGATAGAAACGGCAAAAGAATTATTGGAATCCACAGTAAAATCTTGCTCATCACCTGCGAAAGCATCCAGATGGACTTGCGCGGATAATATTCAGTGAGTTTGGCACCGGGTATCTGGGCAATGGTGTTTGCGAAGTTCTGGACAGCATTAAGAAGCCCTATCTCAGCATTCGTGGCCTTCAACTCAAGTGCTAATGGCGTGATGAAGGTGTTAGTTATGCTGGATGCCGAAGCGTTAAACACGCCCTCACTGGTCGAATTACGAAGACTTTTTTTGACCTTTTCCTCCTCATTATCGTGTTTGATTTTTTCCTTCATGACAACTGGTCTCATCTCTATTACGCTCGGTAGAACTATTTTTTTCGCTGTTTTTGCAGTGCTCTTTGCGGGCTTTTGCTTTTCATCAACCATAAACTGCTATTACATCACGATTATCTAATAAAGATTTCTCTGTTATTACCACTAAGTCCCTAATTTTTAAATAACGCTGTTAAATATACTCTCTATGCAATGTTATTGTTACAGCTTTCTACAGCAGAGCGATTAATATGAAGACAAAAATTTTATTGACGCTAGCATTTGTTCTATTTGCAACGGTAGCGTTCGCACAAACATCGGATAAAATAATACTTGTTTCCGACACAAATTCAGTTGACATGAACATAGCAAAGGCTGCCGGAGAGAAGGCAGGCATACCGGTTCTTGTTCTGGAAGACGGAATACTAAACAACGACCTAAAAAATAGCATTGCAGACGTAGACGCAAAAACTATCATATTAGTAGGTGGACCGTCTGTGATAAAACCGGAGATTGAAACAGAATTACAGAACCTGAACTATAATGTTATTCGCTTATGGGGTATGGAAAGGACAGGAACCGCCGTAGAAGTTGCAAAGTACTTCTGGCAGGGAGGTTCAGGGTGTGTTGTTATAGCAGACGATACAATGAATAACGAGGATGATACAGAGACTCAGACAGAAGCATCAACGCTTGCTTCAAGCGGCAAATGCCCATTTCTGCCAGTTCCAGAGGGAAAAATACCAGCAGAAGTGCTTGATATTTTAAAAGACCTGAACGTGAGCGAGGCAAAATTTGTCGGCTCGTCAAGCTCCAGCGAATTCAGGGCAAAATTTGCAAAGCTGCACATGAAGGAAATTATAGGTGACAAAAACAAGATTAATGATTATGTTGCTTCAGAAGTGGAAAACACTACAAAAAGAGATGGCGGTAACCTTAAACTTAATATAATAGCAGCTCCTCAATGGAAAGATATACTAGGGCATGGAGGTCATGCAGAAAAGCATACAATTGTCCGGATTGTTTCCAGCACTGACGCTATTTCAAAACTCATTGAATTAATAAAAAGCAAGAACATAACAGACGTGCGTGTGCTTGGCTCGCCTGCACTCTCGGACAGCATAGCAAGCGCACTGGAGGCACAAAATATAACTGTAAAGAAAATATCCGGTGAAAAAGCAAGTGACGTAGCAAGAAATGCAATGAAAGAAAGTCTGCTGAAATGGGAGGAAAAAAGGAGAGAGGCAGCGGCCAATGACATAGCTTCAAGAGAAAAAATAAGAAAAAGACTTTATGAACTCCTTAATAAAATAGAAGACAGAATAAATCATCTTGAAATAGAGATAACACAGCTAAATGCTTCGGGAGCAAACCCTAACAAGATAGCTGATTTGCAAAGCAAAATTGATGATGCCCAAAGTCAAATTAGCGCAATAAAGACCTATATAGATAACAATAATTTTGAAACAGCCAGACTAAGAATGGTTAAACTACTCGGTGACATAGAAAAAATGAGATGGCAATACAGAGCTGATATAAAGCTTGATGTAAATGAAGACTTGAGGGATGAACAACATTCATTGGAAGAAACTCAAGATAATGGCGACGTATCTTCGATACATTCAAAGCTTGCTGAATTAAGAACCAAATGCAATTCTACATCAATAGAAACTATTGTGGAAAAAGCAACGTCCCTTAAACAACCCATACAAGCTGCCAAGTCCTCTGGTGACTTTACAAATGCGTCACAGCTTGCGCTGGAAATGCGGGATCTTAAAAAACAAGCAGAACACCTCAGCAAATTATGTGAAAAGCTTGGAGTAATAGAGAAACGCCTTCAGCACGCTGCTGAAAAACGCGTTGAGAGAGCGCAGGCAATAAGCAAAAGGCTTGGAAGAGATTAATAAATGTCATTAATTTTTGTTTACATTACTAATCCTAACAAAAAAGAAGCAAAAAGAATAGCTACATTCTTGCTAAAGAAAAAACTTATCGGATGCACCAATATCTTCAATATAGACAGCATTTACTCATGGAAAGGCAAAATATCAGAGGGGAAAGAAGTTGTTCTTATTGCCAAAACAGAAGGCAAAAATTACAGCAAGATAGTAAAAGAGATTGAAAAAATTCACTCCTATAAAATTCCTTGCATAATAAAAATACCAGTCAAGGCAAACGGAAAATATGATAAGTGGATAAAAAATAACATAATCTAGGCTTTTCCTAATACTCTTTTTGTTGTTTTGAAGTGTTTTTTTGCTACAAAATCAAGCACTTCTTCTTTATGTTTTTGAATTAGTTCTTTGCCCGCTTCTTCAACATGTGTGGCGCCCTTTGGCAAACTATAGCCGACTTCCATGGAAAGCTTTTTCAATGTCTTCAGGAATTCTGCTCTAGCTAAGACGGAAGCAGCTGCCACGGCCATGTCACTCTCAGCTCGTATTTTCTGGTGTATCTTAGCCTTTTTGCCGCGTTCAAATAAAGCTGTCTTGAGAAATCTTTCATCGCCGAATTTGTCTGTTATGACAAAGTCGGCGTCATTCTTTTCCAGAAGGTTCTCTATAACACGGGCGTGGCACCAGGCAAGAAGCTTGTTCAGACTTTTGAATTTCTTGTAAAGCGTGTTATACTTCTCAGGGGAGATTTTTACAATATCATGCCTGCATATACGCCTTATCTGTGTTGCAAGCCGTGTTACTGCAGAATCAGAGAGGTGTTTTGAGTCCTTTACGCCCAATTCTTCCAGTCTTTTCTTTTTTTCGTCATCCAGAAGAACACCGGCTGTCACGAGATAGCCGAAGTAATCACCCTTTCCTGCCTCGTCAACGCCAATCCATTTCATTTTGCGGCACCTTTATTATCTAAGAATTTATTGCTTAGAGAGTAATAAATTCTGGATGCTATGCTGGAGCATTGAAACTTTTCCAGCATATCATATTTATACAGTCAGCATTATAAATGATATTATGGGAATTATTGACTTTCTCCTAAGAAGAAGTACTGCCTACAAGCTTAGAAAAACTTATGACAAGCTCCGAGAAAAAGCAGACAGAATACACAACATAAATGAACGCATAGAAATACTCCGTATGCTTGACCAGCTTGATCCGTCCATTGTTTCCTTTGAGGAACATCAGATGTCACACTATGAAAAAAAGAAGACAAAATACTACATAGAGTCTAATATGAGAAAAATAAGATTTTTGATGGATGAAACCAAGAAGAAATCCAAAAAAGACAAGAAAGGAAACTATCTTAAGGATGGAAGTAGAAGTATTAGATAAGCGTCAGGTTTGTTTTCCTTGCGCGGTGCGGTCGTAAATATGATGAAGTTGTTGATAGGTCGCTGTTCATTGTGCAAAAAGATACGACTAGTAGACAAATCAAAGGGCAGCAATGTCTGTTTTGCGTGCAAGCAGGTAAAGAAAAAACACTAAATTCTTCTGCGTTTTAGTTGTTCTCTGAAGGCTCTTACGGCAGACGGCCATGCTTCTATTTTTGCAAGCGTGGATTCAAACGCTTCTACTGGTGCATCGTCTGTCATGGCCACGTATACTATGCGAAAGTCTTCGTCAGACAATATATCATCAGACAATGTGCGTATATCGGCATTTATGTGTCCAAGCAATCCGTGGTTTTTAGGTTTTACTGTTTTATACAATACCTCCAATGCCTGTTGCATAGAAAGGCGGTTTCTCATCATTTCTCTGAAATGCTGCAGTTCTGATGCATAATTAGAAATGATGTCGTTTTCATCATAAATGCCAAATTCACATATCCTTCGACGCGCAGCTTCTACACACTTTTCTGCGGTCTTCTCACGTCCTGTTCTTACAGCACCAGGAAAACTTTTTTCGTGTTCTGCAACAACTAAAGATGTACCCAACTTTCTCTCACGCTGGCTGCAAGCAGCATAAATAGCAGTAGCGTAAAGAGAATTAAAGCCATTATCATTCTGCTGACAGAAACTGAGGGCTCTTTCAGTGCAGTCAGCGCAAATTTTTGACATAGTTGACCTTAATATATATGCTTTCTCAACATCGGGTGTTCGTTCTACATCCGAGTTATCTTTTCTAAACTCATGAAATCGTTCTAATTTATCACCAGCTTCTCTTACCTGGATACTAGCGTATATGCCGCTAGTCAAAGGCGTGGAATGGTGTGTTAACAGCCGTAACATACCACAATTATCAACCAAGTAACTCATTATTATGCCTCTATTTTAACAACTGATTAATAGTATCATTTGGTATAAAAAGTTTTCGTTTAACAATTTACTATGAAATACTGGAAACCTTTACTGATAGCAGGCGCAGCAGCTCTATTGGCAACAGCAGCAGAAGCTCAGATCAGAAGGCCGCCTCCGCAAACGCAAGTACATAGAGCTGTGCCAAGGCAAACAATGCCACGGGTTGCTAATCCGAATGATTGGCGCAGGTTTGATTCCGGTATAAGAAGAAATGACAGAAACTTCTCTTTTGCTTATTACAGTGGTTCGCCTTTTGGGATTAACGGCATGATTCCATACTATATGACCGGAGGGGGCATGGTACCAGGTTATTTTTATGGTGATATTTTCTATTCTCTCTGCGCCGGACCGCGACCATTAACAAGATGGGAAATAGTAAACCAGCAATGGTATAATATTTCAAGATTCGGTCCGACAATCGGCGATCTAAGAACCATGCGCTACAACATGGCAATGGGCAACCCCTATGGTTATCCACCTTCTCCAGAGGTTGTAGAAAACCCGGTAAATGAAGACCTCTCAAGAGAAAATGAAGAACTCAGAGAATGGAAACGACAGCATGAACTGGAAGACGCTGAAAGGCACGGCTATGAACGCGGCAGAGCAGAAGTTTGTTGTGAAACACAAGCACCAACACAACCAGTTCAGCCTGCGGAGCCAGCACAAACAGATAGAATAAGGCTTCCAGTTGAGTACAGTGGTGGCGTGGCCAAGGTGCAGTACGCCGGAGTTGCAAAAGATTTCTATAATTTTGGCTTGTTCGAAGGTCTGCGAAAGGTTACAGATGGCGATACAAATCTCGTAGCTTTTATTGAAGGACCTTATAGATTGGTTGTAAGAGATGGAAATGACGGTATGTCCAATCTTTTTTATGTTGATATGTCAGGTTATGAGAGTTGCATGAATGTCGATGACCTCATTGACAAGTTAACTGCTAAAATACCAGACGGCATCAATATAGACCAGGCTAAAGTATACTCGGCAAGAGCATTTGTTGATATTACTAAATCAAGTTATTCTGCGTGTACTGCTAAGTAAAGATGGAAGCAAGGATTAGAGTGCAACTCTCAAATTTTTTCTTAGTTGTAAACAACTTTAGAAATGTGGTCTTCTTTATAGATCTTTATTACATTGTCAACAAACGTGTCTATTTTTGATTCGTGGGAAACCAGAATTATCTGTTTCAGGCCGAGCTCTGCTATTACATCCCTTATTCTATCAAGCTGTTCGCTGCTGAAGCCATCTGTCGGTTCGTCTAGGATCAGAAGGTCGCGCGTTTTTATCATGTCTATCATGCTGTTTATTACTTTATTGAGAGCAAGGCGGTATGCGAGTGCAACAGCTGTTTTTTCACCGCCTGAAAGATTTGTGTATTCTGTTATATAACCATTTTGCTCTATCATCGGTGAAAAATTCTCATCAACCCGGACGGAAAACTGCTCACCCATCAGTATGCTAAACCACTTCTGGAAGAATTCGTTGAAAACCTGCTGCAGGGCTGCCATTACATGTCGTTCTATTATGTCCATGAGCGGTATAAAATAAACGTCGAACCAGTTTATCAGTTCGTTCAGATAAATTATTTTTTCCTTTGCTGCCCTTTTTTCTGCTATTTCCCTTTCTACTGATCTGAGAAATCGGTCAATATCATATAACTGCTGCTCACAGCGTGATTTTGACTTTTCCGTCTCATTCCTCGAGCGGTTAATGGTGTTTATTTCATCCTGCAATGAGTTATAGCTTTTTTCAAGCTCTTCCTCGTTTCCTGCTTGATTCGTAAGCGAATCGAGCTCGCTGCGAAGCGCTACTATGTCAGCTGCCAGAGAATTGCTTTCTGCTTCCAGCTGATTCTTTCTTGTTACGTACTCTTGCAGCAATTTCTTCTCGTGCCCTATTTTTTCGGCGGCCTGAAGACGCTCCTTTAAAAGAGTTATTTTTACCGACGCAAATCCCATGTTTTTCTTTAGTTCCTCACATATGCGATTCTTTTCGTCAAGATGCTTACGAAAATCTGCCGGGTCTGTAACACGCTGATTGCAAAAACTGCATATGCCATTCCTGAGCACGCTTTCAAGACGCAGCTGCTCGCTTGATACCACTGCGTGCTCGCTTACGGCTTTTTCTTTTTTCTGTTCAAGATCTTTTATTTCTTCATGAAGTGCAACTGCGTCCATAACCTCGTCAGAAACAGACAATGACGAAATTTTGTCATCCACTTCGTTGATGTCTTTCTCGATTCTTGGCAAACGACCTGCTTTTATTTTCAACTCGCTTTCAATTCCAGCCATTTTACGCTTCAAAGCATACATTTCATTCATTTTCTTTTTCAGCGAATCGAAGGTGGACTGTTTTTCACTGATGACAGCGTCTATGCCAGAAATCTCAATTATGTATTTATCAAGAAGTATCATTAATCTTTCCTTTTCTGTTTCTCTTTCCTCTTTTTCACTCATCTTCTGTTCAAGGTCCCTTGTGAAAGCCTCGTTCTCACGCTTCATGCTGCGGAGTTCAGACATGAAAAGTTTCGCGTTGTTTTTTATCTGTCCGTATTTGTCAACGGAAAATATCTTTCGCAGAGTTTCTAAACGTGATTCAGAATCAAACAAAATATCCTTCATTTTTTCCTGGGGTGTGTAGACAGTATAACGAAACAGAGGCCGGTTCTTCTTCAATACTTCCTGCGGATAGCCAAAAAGTTCGAGAATTTTTGATTTCAGCTCAACGGGCATAAGTTCCTGCTCACGACCGTTTATCGATATTATTCCACTATCCTGGGTAACGGAAGCTTTTGAACGCTTAAGGGTTCTCATCAAAACAATTTTATTGCCTTCCACTTCGAAGGCGATCTCTACACTTCCGTTGTTCTTTCCATGCCTCAACAGGTCTGTTCCCTCAAGCTCGCCTTTTCGTAATCCAAAGAGGGCAAAATCCATTGCGAGCAATATGGTTGATTTTCCGCAGCCAACATCACCAGAAAGCAATGTTGAACCTGATGGAAATTCTATCTTCTCATCCAGATAACTGCGTATATTTTCAAGATGAATTGATTTTAATAACATTCTAATCACCGAAAGCCCATTTTGCGGCTTCTCTTAGCCAGTTTCTCTTGCGTACATAAACAATATTACCTTTTTCCTTCATTTTTCTCAAAATTTCTCCTCTTCCCCCTGCTAAATTTGCACTGTCTGAAACTTCTTCCGGATAGAAATGGTGGATGTGATAGAATCGCGAATTTGCTACTTCACCTGCAAAATATATACGCAGAAAATCATAATCAGCGGGTTCATAAGATCCATGGCTCACTACAACACCAAGATCCACGGATTCCAGTCTGTCATGTGTTGACTCCATATAGTCAATAAGAAATGCCTTCTGCAGTTTCGGATATTTTTTTGCAATTAGTCTAGCGACTCTCCTTACTTCCCGTACCCTATCATCCGACACACCCGTTTTCATAATTCAAGCAACCTCTTTGTATTCTCCTTTATTTTTTCCTCGTAGGTGACATTGGTTTCGTCCTCACCCTTTTCTTCTTTCATGACATTCATCAAGCTCAGCAAAATATTTCCTATATCCTTTTTTCCCAAGAGTTGCATGTGGTCTGCATGTTCTGCAATTATCTTCTTTTCCAGCTCATCCAGGTTCGCAATATTCTCAACAGCCACTTCTTCCATCTCGCTGGAAGAAAGTTTGCTGATGTTTTTCTTCATAATTATGGCGCCTAAATCCGATGCTTTTGACGCAATGAGCTTGAAATCAATATCAGAAGGCTTGCCATTCTTCAGCACGCCATGAAGCTTTACAAGAACAACTGTATTTGTAAGACTCGCTGCTTCAAGTGCATCAATAACACTGCCTTCGAGCTCGTTAGGCGTCTTGTCTGTCGCATCCTTCTCAAGAAGAAGCGTGTCAAAAAGTTTTACGCTTCTCCAGCTTACGTCTACATCTTTGCCATTTTTTTCAACGATGTAAAAACCACTGTCATAATTTTCCAGTTCATCAAAACTTGTAGGAAAAAGCGGACCTGGAAAAGCAACTAGCCCTCTTACGGTTTCATAAACCTTTTTTATGTGTATGTGTCCTGTTGCATAATAATCAAACCCTCCGGGTAGCAGCGAAACAGGAACATATCTTGACCCCATCATCGCATTATGCTCGTCTATACCACAGTGAAAAACAAATACCTTATCACCTCCTTCTTCGGGTATGTTGATTTTTTTGAAAGAGTCAATTTCAAGAGAGCCTTTTCTACCAAATATACCTGTAATCTTTGTGCCCGTCTTTACATCGATTGTAAATTTTAATCTTAATTTTTCACCATCTTCCTCGTATTTTGCAACATCTATGACAAGGCCGGCATTTTCAAAAACAGACAACATCGTCTTGCCTGTTGGCGAATAATCGTGGGAGCCTGCAATAAGATAAACAGGTATGCCAGCTTCACGACATTTATGAAATATTGCGGCTGCGCGACTCAATACATCGACGCCGGGCAATGATGTATCAAGGAGGTCACCGGCAATAATTATGAAATCAACATTTTCTTCTATGCACTTGTCTATTGCAGTCTCGAAGGCGACCAGAGACATATTCTTCATTTCAGGGTGGCTGGACCAACTGCCTAAATGGCAATCAGCCATATGAGCGAACTTCATGGCTGATAATAGCCAGAAAAAATACTTAAGAAGTAACTATAGAGAAAGGTTCCTTCTAAGTAGCATACCATAACTTCTCTAATTTTCTAAAGACATAAGCATGGGTTTGCTTTCGTCTTAATTGTGTTTCTAAGTGCATGTGCAGATGCTCTTTTCGTCTCAGCCATTTTCGTTCATTTTAGCCCAAAAGTGCAAAATTCTGCGTTTTTGGCCACCTTTTAAGTCCTAACGGCGATAGTGCATTGTTAAACCAACCGTTGCTAAAACGCCTGTTAAACATCTGTTGCAATCGTATTCTTGCCAGAAATGGCTTTATTCTTCAAAATTTCGGGGGTTATTTCTATGGATTTAAGGTTTAAAGAGAAGAAAAAGGTCGCCTTTGGTACATATGGGAAGAGCACTGGAAGTTGGCGGAGCTGCGGCCACAGAGGTTATACTTCAAACGAATGGTGTTGATAATGTATACAGAGCATTTGGTCCTGCCGCGCTGGGAATACCGGTCGGGGCGTTTCTTGAATATGTAGCAGGTCCAGTTCATGAAAAATTTTCAAAGAAATATATAACAGAATTAGAGTAGCTCATTATAATGCGGTCTTAATAACTAAGAATGTGTTAACCAAACTTCTTGCTCCATTTTATTATAGTCCAGCGGGAAACTTTTACTTCTCTTCCTTCCATGCTTTCCTTTACTTTTGCCGCTGACATACCTCTTTTGTAAAGACGTACAGCGTACATTACATAACTCTTTTCAAAACGCATACGCGGCCATTCCTTGGTGACTTTTTTTCCACACTTCTTGCAAAGATAGAGCTGCTTCCTTCCAATATTTGTTTTACGGAAGCCTCGCTTTACAAGTTTTTCATGAAGACATTTCATAGTAATTATTTACTAACCCAGAACTAATTAAGTTGCCTGAATCAGAGCTCAACGAGTAATCCTTGCGGAAAACTGTAGCAGATCCGAAGATCTGTAACTTTAGGGCGAAGCCCTATAGCCCGAGATGCTCTCCAGACAGCTCTAAAAATATATTATTACGTCTTCTTTATATATACGGCTTGAAACGTATGCAGTTGAAATCCATTGTATAAGCTTTGTGATATTATATATCATAATGACAACCAAAAAAGAAATTCCTACTGTCCTGAAGATACTCAAGAAAAAATCAAGAGAATTTACATCAACTGCACTTAATGATATAGCTGAAGAGAGAGATCCTTTCAAAATTCTTATCTCCTGTATACTTTCGCTTCGCACTAGGGACGAGACAACAGCGCGTGTAAGTAAGAAACTCTACGAACTTGCGGACAACCCGAAAGATATGGCAAAATTAAGCGAGAAATATATAGCAAGAACAATAAAATCAGTAAATTACTACAAAACAAAAGCAAAAAGAATTAAGGCAATAAGTCAGCGCCTCGTGTTGGAATTTAATGGTCGTGTCCCAGATGATATCAATACGCTGCTTACTTTCAAAGGGGTTGGGCGTAAGACAGCAAACATTGTCATCGTTTATGGATTCAACAAGCACGGCATACCTGTTGACACTCATGTTCACCGCGTATCTAACAGACTAGGCTGGGTAAATACAAAGACGCCGGAAAAAACCGAGGCGGCTCTGCGCACACTGCTTCCGAAACTCTATTGGATGGACATTAATGACCTGTTCGTCCAGTTCGGCCAGAACATATGCAAGCCGATAAATCCAAAATGCAGCGAATGTCCGGTAAAAAAATACTGCAAATACTACAAAAGTTTGAAAACTAGACCATTAAAAGTAAAATAAAAAGAAAAATAAGAAAAAAATCTTATACGATTTTTATCATGCCGGCGCTGTAACAGAGCGGACACTTCATAGTCCTGTAGGACCACTCGAACTCACAGCCCCTGCACTTCCAGGTTTCGATATGGGTTTTGATGTATTTGCTTTTCTTTTTTCTCGCCACTTTCTCAGCCTCAAATCACGAAGAAATTACATTTGAATTAGCTAATATATATGTTCAAGGTTATATATAAAGTTTGTCGGCGAAAAAACTTTTGGGATTTCCTGATTAATCATGAACTATCCCATCAACAAGAGCAGAAATAGCTCCTTTAAGTTCCTCAACATCGCCTGTCTGGTAGGCAGCTTCAATATCTCTGTATAGAGGCGCATAAAATGCATCGTGATTAGAAAATTCTCTTCTAGGATGAACTTCTTCTTCATAGGTCCTAAATCTCTGAAAAATTTCATATAGCTGGTCCCTTGGCAAATCTACCAGAGGAAATTGAAATGTAGTTCCCATGAAAAGTGCAAACCTGTCAACAAATACATCGCCGCCCGACCGTGGCATGTCAAATCCCCTGGATTTTGTTACCGGGTCTATATAATCGCGGGAAACTATGCCCCGCAGTTCAGAATCTGTGTGTCCAGTAACAGCTCTACAAAAATCTGCTTTGTAAAAAATATCTCCTGCCATAGAAAAAAGATTGCAGAAAAGTATTAAAACAAACAAACTGATTGGGTATACACTAATTAGCAGTGCCTGATATTTATAGATTTTTCCTGAACTACGATTCTTTCCAGCAAAAAAGTGCTTTTATACTTTCTATCTAAGGGAAAAACAATGAAAATAATTGTAGTGGCGGGCGGCGTCATATCAGGCGTCGGCAAGGGGATTGCAACTGCTTCTATCGGCAAGATTCTCCAGCAGTACGGATTCACGGCAACGGCAGTCAAGATTGACCCTTACATAAACTGCGATGCCGGCACCCTGAGGCCGACAGAACACGGCGAGGTCTGGGTTACGGACGACGGCGGCGAAATAGACCAGGACCTGGGAAATTACGAGCGTTTTTTGGATTTTGACATACCGAAAAAAAACAACATAACAACAGGTCAGGTTTACAAGGAACTGATAGACAAGGAAAGGCGCGGAGAATTTCTGGGCCAGACAGTTGAAGTCATACCTGAAGTGCCGAACGAAATCAAGCGGAGAATCAGGGAAGCGTCAAAGAAGCCAGACGGAAGCGAATATGATTTTGTTCTTGTCGAGGTGGGAGGTACCGTCGGCGACTACCAGAACATACCATATCTCTTTGCCACGAAGAGTCTTGAGCTGGAGATGGGATGGGAGAATGTCGCGCACGTTCTTGTCACCTACCTTCCTGTCCCAGAAAGCATCGGCGAGATGAAAACCAAGCCAACGCAGCAGGCCATATACATGCTTAACGAAGTCGGCATTTTCCCTGACTTCGTCCTTTGCAGGTCCAACAAGCCGCTGGACGATGTCAGAAAAAAGAAGATACAGCAAAATGCCAACGTAGATGCAGATCACATAATATCCGCACCTGATGTCAAAAATGTTTATGAAGTCCCGCTCAACCTTGAAAAAGAGGGACTGGGCAAAAAAATACTGAGCCGTATGAACCTAGAACCACGCAGAGTGCCTGACTGGTCCTCATGGAAGGGGCTTATTCAAAAAATAGAAAATCCGGAACGTAAGATAAATGTGGCCATGGTTGGAAAATATATTGACATAGGCGACTTCTGCTTAACGGATTCCTACATTTCTGTCAATAATGCGCTGATTCATGCTGGGGCTGTACTATCCACGAACATACACATAGACTGGATAGATTCCAAGATGATAGAAAAACAGGGGCTTTCTGTGCTGGACAAATACAACGGCATAATTGTTCCTGGCGGCTTTGGCGCGAGTGGTGTTGAGGGAAAAATAGCCGCGATAAGGTATGCAAGAGAGAAAAATATTCCTTTTCTCGGGTTGTGTTATGGCCTTCAGCTGGCGGTTATCGAATACGCGCAGAATGTCTGCGGCATGAAAGGCGCACAGACTACAGAGATTGATTCAAAGACGCATTATCCTGTTATAGATATACTTCCAACTCAAAGGCAAATCCTTGCAGAAAGCAGATATGGCGCGTCGATGCGTCTTGGCGCCTACGCAGCTGTTTTAAAAGAAGGCCGCGTTCTTGAGCTTTACAGGAAGACAGGCCGGCTTCTTGCTGACCTGAAAAGAGTAGAACAACTCAAGATTACAGAACCGTCAAGGCTTGGTGTAATAGGAAGCGAATATAACATAGTACTTGAACGTCATCGCCACCGCTTCGAGGTCAACCCGGAATTTGTAAAAAAGATTCAGGACGCCGGGCTTGTTTTCTCGGGCTTCCACCAGCGCGAGGACGGCACAAAACTCATGGAATATATAGAGCTGCCGCAGCACAAATTCTTCATAGGCACGCAGGCGCACCCTGAATTCAAGTCAAGAATGGACGACCCATCACCAGTATTTTATGGTTTTGTGGAAGCCTGTCTGAAGGACTAGGAAAACGTCAAAAGGCAGCTTTAAATATTTACCGTTTTCAAAGAAGAAGCATCTTTATTTATGCTAAAGAGGTGAAAAGTTAATGAAAATGAAATACGACGATGATGAAGACGACGATGAATGGGATTCGGACGAAGACGACGAGGAAGGCGGAGACGACGACCTCGGCGACGAGTAAATATTTTATTTTTACTGTTCCACTAATTCTCTTTTTTATTTACCTAACTGCGATTCATAGTTATAAATATAGGTTCAATGAATATTGTGATATCAGGATACTAGGAAGAACTTTATTCTTCATGTACAGGTGAAAATAAAATTTTCACCTTGTACCACATATATAATTGTGTTATCCTAATAATAGATGGTATCCTGAGTATGAAAACAGAATCAAAGTGCCAGAGATGCGGCTTCAGCAAGCAGAGCAACTATGGCAATGAAAAATGCCCAAAGTGCGGTGCATTTTTACGGCTTGTGCCGCTATGGTTAAACGGCAAATACGTTTTGTGATGTTAACTTTATATACTACTTAAGAGTAATGATATATTAGGTGTGATTATGGCTAAAGAAAGACCTAGAAAAACATTTGTGGTTCTTAACGTACCCGAACTTAGCTTTATTCCTAGTTCCGACAGAGAAGGGACATCTGTTTCACCACAGGGCACTCTCACAAATAAAATATTCAAATACAGGGGTGAGTCAGGACGTATTCTTTATTCAAAACTTATTGACAGATATGGAATTGATGCTCTTGTAATGGGAAAGGCTGAATACGAAGCGCAAAGGTCTAAGGATTACAGACGTGGGACAGCAGATAGTTTTACTTTAGATACGCCACAGGAAGGCAAGAAACCAGAGCAAGGCGGCTTATTTTAAATAATTTCATGTTATCTTCTCATTATGGAAGATTTTCGCTACAGACGACTGGCTGCTTCTCCACGGAAGATAATAGAGATAAACCCGGAGAAAGACGTGCGCATACGAATATTCGGCCGTGTCATTGACAAGAGTGACGGCACAATAGTTGTGGATGACGGTTCCTCGACGGCGCAAATAGTCACTGATATACAACAGATAGACGCCGAAGGCGTCATGCACCCGTGCGAGATAGACGACATGGTCGTTGTTTTCTGCCGCGTTCTGCCGCTGGAAGACGGCTATGAGCTACGGGGCGAAATTATACAAAACAGAAACGGCCTTGACATGGGTCTGTATAAAAAGATTTACGAAGAAAATTGATGATGGTTATGACAAGCAATCGTGCTATCCTAACGGCAAAACACATGGACGGGACAGGACCAAAACTAACATATGGCAAGTTGCCGGCAGGCGGACCGGATTTCATCAGCGAAAGGGATTTTATTGCTTTTGTGAATGAAAATCGCGTAAAATATTGGACATTTGAGGAAGTGCCTGGCATATACAGAATACTTGAATTTGGTGAAGTGAATGTTTGAAGCGAAAATTGACGAAATCGGGCTGCTAAGAGACAGCATTGCCACTGTTGCCGAACTTATAGACGAGGCAGAGCTGCACATAAAGGAATATGGCGTGCAGATGATCGCCTCGGACCGGGCTGTTGTTGTCGTTGTTGATTTTTATATGACAAGGGACATGTTCAAGGAGTACAAATATACAGAAGATGCCAGAATAGGCATAAACCTCCAGAACCTCTTACAGATATTGAAAAGGGCTGGGGAGACGGATTCGCTCACCATTAAATTTGCAGATGGCAAGCTTGACCTGACGCTAAAGGGCGTGTCAACCAGGAAATTCGTGCTGCCTCTTATAGATATTTCACGTGAGGAAACGCCACCCATAGACAAGCTTGACTTTTCCTCTTCGCTGATAGTAAACAGCGAAATACTTGGCAGCGGCATCGAAGACGCGGAGCTTATAACAGATTCGGTAATATTTACAGTAAGAAAAGACCAGCTTACGATGAAGGGCGAGAGTGATTCTTCCTTTACGCAATTAGACTTAATGAAAGGAGAGGGCGGACTTAGAATAACTGACATTGGCGAACCTGTAAGGGCACGGTATTCTTTAGACTATTTGAAAAAGATTGTAAAAGCAAAGAAATTCTCACCAGAAGTGAAACTTTCCATGGCTAATGACTATCCAATGAAGTTGCAGTTCGAGGTTGCCGGCAAGCTGCAACTTGGATTCATTCTAGCGCCAAGAGTTGAAGAGTAATGTGGACACCAGAGGAAATTGCAATTTATACAAAAATGAGGCCTTCTTCTATCGAACACATATACAGGGCAAAGCGACTCTGGGCGGGCAACCCTGAAGCTAAGGCAGAATTTCTTGGTCAATATCTAACGCCAACAGACCACGATGTTGTAATGAGAACTGCTAATGCCAATGGAAGAGCTGCTGCCCTGCGCCAGATGGAAGAAATGGCAGCTCCTGTTCTTTGCTGACGTTCGCAACTTCCATATATCAGCAAAAGCACGCTCCTTTTCCAGCTAATCACCTTTATTTACCCCAAGGAACATAGGTTAGTTATATAATGGAGGTGCGGTAATGCCAAGAGGAAATGTAAAAGCAAAATGTAGCTGCAATCTGGGCTTCATGGTAGTAGCTTGGATTTTGATGGCTCTGGGCATCTGGGCACTTGTAGGGGGATTTGCAACACAGATAAGTAGTGGCGCACCCACAACAGTAAATGTTGTGTTGCTTGGCTGGTATTTCCTGGGTGTTCTCCTTGTATCACTAGGCAAGATGGCCAAGTGGAAAGCGTGCGGCAGATGCACTGTGCATAAATAAAAAAGGCGTTTTTTTCCTTTTTTGATTTGATTTTATTTTCCTCATTTTAACTAATTAGGAGAACGAGTAAGTAAAATGCGAGGTCTGGTTCTTGATTGCTCATGCCAAAGATTCTGTTGTTCTAAGTAAATAGCGACTTAATTTGATTTAATCGTGATTTAAGAATTCATTGTTCCCTAAACAATGAATTCTGGATGCTATGTTCTTGGATTATGAAGAAAAGAACACACCATTTTAATAGATTTCTGTCTTACCCTTAGCATGAAGTACGCTATAATATTGCTCCTAGTTGCGCTGGCATTTCTGCTCTTTGTGCAGAACGGCTATGCTGCCTGCTCTTACAGCAGTGAGGCGCCTTGTAAAAGCGCTAATTGCTTCTGGTGCGACCGGTGCTTCAGCAACCAGCAGGGTCTCTATAACCAGATAAACAACTACGGCGCTGACCGGTGCGTTGAATCGTCTTTAGCTTGTACATACTCCTGCTCAAAGACGTGCGGCGCACAGTGTGAAACGAATACGGATTGCGCGGCAAATCTTACAGATACGTACTGTAATTATAATGCTATTTGCTCTGTATGCAACTGCGTCTACCAGAAAGCTTACTGTCCCAAGGCAGGAACCCTTAAGGACGGAACATGCTACTTTGGAGACCGCCAGTGCGGATTTTCCGGCTGTTCCATAAGGTCGTGCCAGCTCAAGAGCAGCCATGTCTGTGATCCTGACAACGGCTGCGTATCCTGCGGCCAGTCAGACTGTGGAACGAACGGAGAGTATGTTGAGGAATACAGATGCGTGAATAATGATGTTTTTGCCAAAAAAGTCATCTACACCTGCAATGCTACTGAATGCCTTTACACGAAGAGCGACACCTTTACGGAGAAATGCAACAATGGTTGCTCGAATGGCAAGTGCAATGACGAGTTGTGTAATACAAACGGCGTGCTCTTTGACTGCAACCGGCTGGACGGCTATTATAGCCGCTTATGTCAGGGCAATGAAGTATATGGAACATACAGGAACTATTCATGCATTTCAAATGAGTGCCAGTACACATCAGCCAATATAAAACAGGAAACCTGCGCAGAGTGCATGAACGGTGTATGTGTCGAGCCGGCCCAGATAGTATACCTGAATTATACAATAATCGGCAATTCATTCACTAACGTAACAGGCATCAAAACAACGGCTATGAAGATAGTAACAGCAATAGTCGGTGTTGCGCCATCGAATTACAGCGGCCGTCTTTACAATGGGTTCTTCTTTGGCTCAAATGAGATAAAAATAGCTACGGAGCGGGGAAAAAACGGCAAGATATATTTCACGGTGAACCGCGCCAATAAAATGGGAAAGCTCGTAGTCCAGGCGGGCAATGACATCTTGTTTGCCTCAAAAACCGCAGCAGGCACATATATTGTACCATTCAACAATTCGGCAGACATGTTCATGTTTTATACAACCAGCTCAGGCTGGTTATTCTACACGCCTTCAACATATGACCTCAGCAGAATAAGCGTATCTTATGACTAAGGCGGAAGCATAGATAGATTTTCAGTATCAATTCCTTTTTTCACGTTTGATTATCTTTTTATCTATACTTTTACAATTTTAGCCGAAGGGATTGTAGTATAACCTGGTAGCACAGCAGTCTCCAAAACTGCCTATGGGAGTTCGAATCTCTCCAATCCCATTAGACATCAGATTGGTTGAGCTCTGGCACCATTAAGTTAAAAGTACAGAATTCGGAAACAATTCTGCGCTTAAGATAGTTTTAATAACTGACAATTAAAATTACTGATTATGAAACGCACTACAATGCTCAGCAACGAGTTCCTTGAGCGCGTTGCTGCGGGCCAAAAAGTATTTGACTCGATTGAACTGCATTATGTAGATTTTGATGGCAGAAACTTCAGGGGACTTACCATACGAAATGCAAAAATGACGTTCACTTCGATGCGGCATTGCACATTCGAAGATGTTACTTTTGAGAATTGTGAGTTTTTTTTCTTTGCCTTCGGGCACAGCACATTCACTAATGTGCGCATTATCGGATGCCAGTTCGATTATGGCGGTTTCATCGAGACCATTTTTAATAACAGTAAAATGAATCAGACACGGCTGAGCTGGACTATACTTATTGACGCACGTTTAGGCGGTCTTGAAATGGAACAATGCACAGAATTCAAGGTCTTTCGGCATTCATCTGAAGTAACTTCTGCAGATGCAATGCAAGGACTTGTCGGGTTGCAACCATTCATTGCAAAGCTGGATTTTGACATGCAAAATAAGGTAAATGCGCTTATCCAAGCGGTTGCAGAACGTACTAATACAGAATTGCCCAGCGGTTCATTCCAATCACCATCAGTGTATGGTCAACACGAAGGGCGTGGCGCCATGAGCAGTTACACCCAATTTTTTGATGCAGCCCTGAGTGATGTGATAAATGCGTACGGAGACAAAAGCCCTTACAAGCATAAAGGAACCTACGATCAAGACAAATCGAAATACAAGTAAAGTGTGTGGAAGTTTAAAGACCCACTAAATTCTTTTTGCCTTCTCCGATCCCACTTTTTAAAATTAGCTTTAAATATTATAACCATTATAAGTATCTTATAACTGTTATCAAACAAGGTGATATGATGGAAATAACAACCATACCGGTCAGCAAGGAAGTCAGAGACCTCCTGAAGAAAGCCGGTCGCAAAGACGAAACCTATGACGACATACTCAGAAATCTCCTGAAGTCCGGCGAGATCAAAAAATTCTACGACGAGATGGAAAAAATCCTGGAAACAGAGGAGTTTGTTCCTCTTGTCAAAGTTTAATGTTCTTTTGTCCAGGACCGCTGAAAAAGAGTTCAACAGCTTAGACAAGCAAACGCAGGAAAGAATCCGTGGCGCGCTCAAGGAACTTGAAAACGACCCGTTTCAGCCAAGGCCAAAGGCAGATATTAAGAAGCTACATAAGATGTCAAAGCATGAATTCTACAGGCTTCGTGTGGGAAATTACAGAGCAATCTATGCAATAGAAAACATGACAATCAAGGTTACAAGAATAATACCAAGAGGAAAATGCTATGACTGGCTTGAGTGAAGCTTAATCAGCGTTTCTTCTTTCTGGGTTTTCTGGTTTGGAAGCTTCTCACAATGCTGCCGAGCTGACGCTTGAATCTGCCAGCTGCCGGAGGTTCTACTGTTATGTCAAGCCGCTTTGCCGGTCCGCCGGCAGTCAGGTAAGGCTTAATCTGCTCGTCAGAGAGACTGTATGCTGCCATGAAGTCCTCTTTTCCTATGGAAAGCAAACCCCTCTCAGCCAGATCGTTTGGCGAGTAGTTCTTCATTACTCTCATGGGATCCACTGCGTCGCGTGGAGTTGATCTATAGGTTGCACTGACACCATTACCCGTATAAGAATCAGCACCCTGGCCCTCAAAAAGCCCTTTTATGTAAGTCTCGTACTTCTTTTTCCAGCCTTCCAGATAGTTTCCCAGATCCCTGGCTAGCCTTGCCTTCTTGAGACTTCTGTCAAGCACTGCCTTTGCCCTGCCTGGCTTTAACTCAGTCATAAGCTAAGATATGACGCAAATTTATTAAAAATAGCCCCAAACGATGTAACTACCATTAAGTGATTTCAAAACAGAGCGTATTTAAGCTTATGTTCCGGTTGTAATGCTTAAATACTGGGCAAAAGCTAAGAGTTATAGGTGTAAAAAATGAAAAATACAAAAGCGGGGGAATGGGCATACCTTGTATCCGTTGTCATCGCAGTTTTGGCCGGTATTGCGGCTGCTGCAGGCTTCGGAGCATCCAGCTGGGTAGCTGTGTTGCTCGTGATATTAGGTGCTGTCGTCGGTCTCCTGAACATATCCGAGAAAGAGACTACAGCTTTCTTGGTTGCCACCGTAGCTTTGGTAGTTGCTAGCCTTGGTGCTAGTGTCAACGGCTTAACAGGCACTTTCAGTGTCCTTAACGTCGTGCCAGGCCTCGGAACGCTGATCAACGCAATCGTTGCTAACATAGCAATATTTGCAGCTCCAGCAGCGGTCATTGTAGCTGTTAAGGCTATAATGAATTTGGCAGGCAAGAAATAGATTAAGGCAAAGCAAAGGGCGGGGTTCTTAGGAGCTCAAACCTGTGCTTGGTTTTAATCGTGTGGTCAGACCGACTACTAGATTTGGGGTTTTTTCCTTTTTCTTTCCATTTACTTTTTTAACTGTTCTTTTTTAGGACTGTAGGTTAATAACTATACCTAATAACGTAGCTTACTTGTAGAAAAAACGTGTTGCTATGGTCGTGTATATGACAGTAGCTAAGATGACTATGAAAACTATGTCTGAAAAGACTGCGGCATTTGGTATGTTATAGGCAGCAGGTAGCTGGGCTAGAACAGCGGCGGCCAGACCCCGCGGCGCCATTGTCCTTATCATATTCTTTTCCGCATGTGTTAACGTCATTCTAAAAGTGCTTATTTCTGCAGCCACAAGCCGCACCAATATCAAAGCCACTGCAACAGCCAGACCGTATATAACATAAGTCGTATTAATGCTAACTATTATTCCCAGATAAACGAAGAAGAAGGCTCGGATGAAGAATGATACCTCGTTCTGGAATGTTCTCTGAAGCTTACTGAAGCCAAAATGTTTCTTTGTCTTAAGCATAGTCGAGAATGCAGTGCCATTTCCCAATACAAGACCAAAGGCTAGCGCACCTATGGCGCCTGAGCCTCCGGCAGACTCGACAAAAACATAGAGGAGGAATAAAAGGGCGAGGGTAAGCATGTAATCAAAAGGTCTCCCACGTAACTTGTCGAGCGTAAATAACCAAATAAGCCCGACAAAAAGTCCTATGACAGCACCTATGGAGAAAGCTGACAGTATACTTTGAAGCGGTGATATATGGTTTCCATTTTGTGCTATGATATTTATCAGAACTATGGAAACGACGATAACGAGCGGGTCAGTAAAGACTGATTCAAGTGTGACTATCATTTTCGGCTGTTCGCGCATATGAAGTCTTTTCACAATGGTTATGACTATGGCAGATGACGTGCCGCCAACTATTGCACCAAGAAGCAGACCATAGAGCCAGGTGAAATTCATCAGATAAACAGCAACCGCGGCTACTGCCAGTGTCGATATGACCATGCCAAGTACTGCCATCAATATACTTCTCGGAAAAGAGCGGACCATTTTGTAGAAATCCATGTTTATGCCCGCGTCAAAAAGTATTATCAGCAGGGCAAGAGCTGCCAGAAAGGGTGAGATGGAAACAAAAAGAGTGCGGTCAACGAGATTGAATACCGGGCCTATGATAATGCCAAATATCATGAGCCAGAAGACGTCGGAAATCCGCGTCTTGTCAAAAAATATGTGTCCTACATAGCCGACTACTATAGTGATACCGAAAAGCGCGAGAATGCTGAAGCTGTCAAGAACCATAAACTAATTTGTTCTCGTATGGTATAAATATGTTGCCCAAACAACCACGTATGACTTTTTTGGATTTTCGTTAGCTTTTTAAGTCACAGCATTAAATTTAGTCAGTAATGCCACCGTAGCTCAATCGGTAAGCCCTTTCTTAAAAAGAAAGCGCTTGCGGAAAGAAACATAAAAATCGCTTGCGGAAAGAAACATAAAAATCGCTTGCGGAAAGAAGTGTGTTTGTGAGAAGAAGGGGTTCGGGAAAGAGCATTGGTTTTGTAAACCAAAGGTTGGGGGTTCAATTCCTCCCGGTGGCTTTTTCATTTTTACTATCAAAATTTCTATACTATAAGCTTGTTAGATGCAAATTTCTGAAAATGTGAGAAGCCACCACAGGGCTTTACACCTTTGGCTAACTTACGGTGACGTTAGGTATATCTCATTTCCCTTAGTTTTTTCCAGTATTTTGATTTCTTCACTCCACATTTCATTCATTTTGTTGCCTCTGAATATTATATCAAATACCATTTCCAGTAATGGGTTATTTGGACTAGATTTTGTAAAATCAAGAGTAGTATTTTCGAATGTGATATATTTGTTTAACATATCCAATCTAATCAATTTCTTATTTTTCATGTAAATTAATATTTCTCTTCTAGGTTTGCCATACCCAAATGTTACATGCCATGGAACTCTTTTCAGTTGGAGATGGAACCACAAATCAACATCATGGATTCCTAGATCAAACTTCACATCTTCTACATAACCACGTTCCGGCTTTGATCCAAACCTGAAGCTCATGATTTTTTCTATCTTGGATATATCCACATTTTGTTTTAGAAATCTTATCAGAGGGCTGTATCTTTCCAGAGTTGATTGAAAAAGCACTAAATGTTTTTTATTGGCAAGTGCTTCAAGTCTTCTAGCATCGTCTGATGAAAGACACAACGGCTTTTCTATCAAGACATTGTAATTTGCATTTAAAAGCTGCTTCGCTATTGAAAAATGCGAATCTGAGTGTGTGGCTACGATTACTAAGTCCACTGGATGACCATAGCTGATAAATTCTTCGGTTGTTTTAAAGTAAGCTCTGTTCATCACTGGCAGAGCATCAATGACATAGTCAGCTCCCAACAGACGGTCGTATATGCTACCCATCTTCCCCAACCCCACGACTGCAAAGCTTGTCATTCTATTCACCTGATGCAACGAATTTAACAAATTTCTTTGAAAGATGCTGCCAAGAAAGATCTTTGCTAATGTTTATGTTATAGTTTCCAATTCTTTTCGCGTTTTTCATCGCAGAGTCTATACCATTGCGCCACGAGAATATGTTGTTGTCAACCATATAACCTGTCTTGCCGTTCTTTAGCAGCCATTCCATACGTCCCTTTCCCATTACTATTGGCTTTCCAACGGCAAGATATTCGCTTATAGCTATGGGGCTGCAGTCGTTATTTACTGGGAACACGAGCACATCTGCAGCATTTGTATATATCGGAACCGAATTTATTTCAATTTTACCGCATTTTATAATATTGCCTGCGTTTTTAATCTCGTTTTTTATCGGACCCTCCCCTACGATGAAGAATACATGTTCATCTGAAACTGCTTCCGCAATTAATTTTATGTTGTCGTACCACTTTCCTAGTTTGCCTGTATAAACTATCATAACCCTGTTTTTCAAATCTATTCTGTATTTTTCCTCAATATACTTTCTTGCTTTTTTCGTCTCCGTTTTTGTATAGGGATAAAAAATATCTTTGTCATATCCATTTGGGATAACTGTATAATTCTTTGACTTAAGTCCCCACTTTTTGAGAGCCGCAAGCATTATAGGCGATTGAGTAATCACCTTGTTGGCACATTCCAGAATTTCTAATAATCCGTATCTGAGTAGGTAATAATTTTTGTTTATTCCAAACTCCTTTAGATACATCTCGTCATACCAATCAATACAGTCGAATATCAAAGGCACGCCAACATCTTTTTTTATCATCAATGCGCTGAATGGATTGTCAATCAATATAAAATCAAAGCTGTTTTGCTTCAAAAATTCTTGTAGTTTTTTCTGATTTTTCCATAAGTCATTCAGCGTTCGGATGGGGTCGTGCTTGAAAAATTCAAAATTAATATTTTTACAATGCTTGAGAAAATATTGTTCGCGTTGCGGGAAGCCGTTTATATAAGACGCGTCAAAATTCTGTATGCTTCTTGCGTAGACGCTGTCGCCTACTTTAAGAATGTTTGTTTTCATTTTTGAACCACTCTTTCAAACATGATTTTATATGATTAACTTCACGACGGTTCAGATTCCAGCGACATGGTACACTCACAATGGATGAAGTTATGTCTTTGTACCTGTTCCTTTCAGTTTTTGGCAGGATATCAGAATTATAGTAAACGGTCGTTTCAATTCCACGTTTTTTCATGAACTCACTGAACTTATCCCTATTTTTTACCATGATATTGAAGATCGAATATGTATGACGGCATTCTGTATCTTCGGTCAGGAATGGCTGGTTTGATGGTATGAATTCTTTTAATTTTATGGCTATTTTTCTCTGAAGTTCAATCTTTTTTTCAATAAAATTCAATTCCCTAAGCATAAACTCTGCCTTTATTTCATCAATCCGTAGGTTTAGCCCCGGACTTTCCGTCATTTTTTTGTTGTTTCGTCCACACTCAACAAATAACTTCATTTTTTTGTAATCTTTTTTGTTGTTTGTAGCTATAGCACCTCCATGACCACAAGTATGAAGCATTTTTGTTGGATAGAAACTGAAACATCCTATTCGTCCAATAGTGCCGGCTTTTTTACCTTTGCATATGGTTCCAAAAGCCTGGCATGCATCCTCAATAAAATTTTTCGGGTTCATTTTATTTACTATTTCGTTAGGCTGACCAAAAAGATGGGTTATGACATTCAGCCCTGAATCAGGAAATGTGTTTTTACCGCGTTGTACAAAATTTATTTTATATCCTAGAATTCTTGCCGGCTGATATGTTGCCGGGAATGTGTATGCGTCTACATTTAGCGTATAAAATTCATCTCTAAGAGCCCAGTAGGCTGCCAAGAGAGATGACGTTCCGCTATTTGTAAGAATTACATACTTGACATCCAAATATTTCATGATGCGTTTGACAAGATTATGTTGGTTTTCTCCGTCTATCCATTTGCCACTGTTTAAAACTTTCGGATCGTGATTTGTTTTTAGACTGTAAATATTAATCATAATCA
>Ga0209211_10000659_pt1 | contig 69040 bp, 56 predicted proteins | sample RifGroA2_FD_183992 | JGI IMG/M metagenome (GOLD analysis project Ga0209211, IMG submission 183992) | Groundwater microbial communities from Rifle, Colorado, USA - Groundwater A2 (SPAdes) (version 2) | ecosystem: Environmental > Aquatic > Deep subsurface > Groundwater | place: Rifle, Colorado... | reverse complement strand
CGTTCGGCCCAATCTAAATAACTGTCAGCCGTAACAAGTTCGGCCTTAGCTCGTGATATGCTCGCCTGCACAACTTTAGGACTGACTAATTTTAAACCAATACCCTGGGCTTTAAGTGCTTCTTTAATCAAGCTAAGCTGATCATCCTCATCATAAATAGAATAATGCGACGGGTACCCTACAGCCGCCGCCTCATGCCGTAGCCAGCGAGCGCTAACTGAATGAAAAGTACCAACTGTTGGCTGGCTTTTGGCGACACGACCGATTAATGCTTGCACGCGTTGACGCATTTCCTTAGCGGCCTGATTAGTAAAGGTCACCGCTAAAATTTGCTCAGGCGGAATTTGTTCCTGGGAAATTAAATATGCCAGACGATGAACCAAAGTTTTGGTTTTACCGCTGCCGGCACCCGCTAACACCAAAATCGGCCCATCCCGGGTAGTAACAGTCTGGCGCTGCGGTTCATTTAAACCTTTTAATAATGATTCTTCCGTATTGGACATAATCTTACAATAACAGTAATGGGATTATTCTAAGGATTGACATAATATAACTCTTATGTTATGTTACTAAAGTCTTAATACAGCTACTTGATCAGATTATCATATTGTGATGGATATTGAACGTTATCTGCAAATTGCTCAGATTGCCGTTTCGGTACTCTTGATTATATCGATTTTACTCCAGAACCGCGGCGCGGGCTTAGGTGGTATATTCGGCGGTGAAGGTAATGTTTACCGCACCAAGCGCGGCTTGGAAAAGGGGCTGTTTGTCAGCACTATTATCTTTGCTATCATCTTCTTTGGTTTAGCTATCTGGAATATTTTAATATCCTAAAGCGATTAATAAAATCGCTCAGGCATGGCTGGAGTTCTTTAGTTGATTTAACTTCTAACTCTATGTCATGGCTCGGGCGAAGTTTTGGCAGCAGCCAACAAGGCCGAGCTGAATACGGTTTGCGTCCGGCTTTTGGACCTAGCCTACCCTCTTGGCGACAAATCAGACTACTGCCAAGGATATTAACTGCACATGAAAAAAGAGCGGCCTTAAGTTTAATTATACTCGTTGTCTTCGGTGGTCTGGCCTTAAGTTGGCGGCTTTATGAAAAAAGCACTACCGTTACTCCTCAGATTGGCGGCGAATATAAAGAAGGGGTGGTAGGAAACCCGCGCACCGCCAATCCTTTACTAGCAACTTCTGATGCTGATTTGGATTTAGCTTTTCTGACTCATCGCGGCTTATTCAGTATTGATGACCAGGGTAAAATAACCGAGGATTTGGCTGAATCGTGGGAATTGAGCCCGGATAAAAAAACTTACCTTATTAAATTGCACCCGAATTTGCGCTGGTCCGACGGTCAGCCATTGACCGCGGCTGACGTGGTTTTCACTTTTGCCAGCGCCAGACAAGAAAAACTCGCCAGTCCTCTAGCAGGAAGCTTTCGCGATATTACCATTACTGCTCTTGATGATGGACTAACTACCAGTTTTACACTTAAAGAACCCTATGTACCGTTTCTTTATGCCCTGACAGTCGGGCTAATCCCCCAGCATATTTGGCAGGGTATCCCTTTTGAGAAGTGGCTGCAATCGGAAGCAAGTTTAAAAACGGTTGGGGCTGGGCCATTCCGCTTTAACTCACTCACGCGCGATGGCCAGGGTAATATTTACAACTATATATTGGAATCAAACCCATATTCGTATGAAGCCGCACCATACTTTAAAAAATTCAGCTTAAGATTTTATCCTGATATGCCGAGTGCCTTGGAAGCTTTGCGTCAAGGCATGATAGATGGCCTGGGTGATTTATCTAGCCAAGATAAGACCAATTTAAATCCAAACAGATTCATTGTTTATGATATTACTCTACCTCAATATACAGCTATTTTTTATAATCCAAACACTAATAATGCTCTAAAAGAAGCGGCCATTCGGCAGGGATTAAGCTATGCTATTAATCGCCCTGATTTAATCCAACAAGCTTTGCTCGGCCAAGCCCAGCCAGCCGCTAGTCCATTTACTTTTGGAGAATTCAAAACCAAAACCAATACCCAAACTATTACTTATGACCCAACTAAGACCATTCAACTTTTTGAATTAGCGGGTTACTCACGAACAGAAGGTGACAGCATTTTTAAGAAGGGCGATCAACTTTTAGAAATTACCTTGACAGTAGTTGATAACGAAGTACAACTCAGAGTCGCTAATGTAATTAAGCAGCAATGGGAAGCAGTGGGAGTGGTTGTAAAGATCCAGCCGGTAGCCAACTATCTTTTACAAAGTGAGGTTTTAACTCCACGAAATTACCAAGCGCTTTTAGCCAGCGAAGTGGTTGGTCTTGACCCTGACCCTTACCCTTTTTGGCATTCATCACAAGTAGCCGCCCCCGGCTTGAATCTAGCTCAATTCCAAAATCGTGAAGCTGATCAATTATTGGTTGAGGCGCGACAGATGTTTGATGAATCTGCCCGTTTAGAAAAATATGCGAATTGGCAAAATATCTTGCGCCAAGAAAGTCCTGCCACGTTTCTTTATAGTATTAATTACAGCTACGCCCAAAATTATTCGGTTAAAGGTTTTAGCCGATCAATTATGGGCCAGCCGGCCGAAAGATTTTGGAGCGCCGATGGTTGGTACCGTCGGACCACACGCAGCCGGGCAAGCAAATAGTTACTTTTATATATCAGCGAGCGGATCAAAAAATACCTTGGGGGATAATTGAAATCAATTTTTTAAAAATTTAGGGCGAGTGGGCTGGATGCGATGTATAAAGCATTCAGCGGGCAACCAAAAGTTGCCCGGGCCGACACTAGCCACCACTTTTTAAAAAATTTAGGGCGAGTGGCGGAACTGGTATATATCAGCGAGCGGATCAAAAAATACCTTGGGGGATAATTGAAATCAATTTTTTAAAAATTTAGGGCGAGTGGCGGAACTGGTATACGCGTACGCTTCAGGAGCGTATGGCCGCAAGGTCGTGAGGGTTCAAGTCCCTCCTCGCCCACCAAGTAAATCCACTTTTACTATTTACCAATATTTATCAACTAAAATACTGAGCCAGTCTTGGTTCGATTGACTAACTTAATATATGACAACACAATTTAATAAATACCAAAGCCGCCATCGCCCTAGTACTCCGCGGTTCCGCAATACTATGGGTATGGCTCCTGTAACGCCAGCTAATGCTCTGCATCAACCGCGTAGCAGTAACGAACAGAAGCTTAGAATTATCCCCTTTGGCGGACAAGAAGAAGTCGGCCGCAATATGACCATATTTGAATATGGCCATGATATTATAGTACTTGATATGGGCCTACAATTTCCCGAGGAGGACATGCCTGGAGTTGATTATATTATTCCAGATATTCGCTATCTCAAGGGCAAAGAAAAAAATATCCGCGGGGTCATTTTATCGCATGGTCACCTTGATCATATTGGTGCCGTACCTCACTTGTTGCCACGTTTAGGCTGGCCTACGGTTTATGCGTCACGTATGACCTTAGCGTTGGTTCGTCGACGCTTAGAAGAAGCCAAATTACAACGATACTTGAAAGCTTATGAAATTAAAACTGCCAACGAAACTTTGACTTTGGGAAAAATAAAAGTTGGGTTCTTTGATGTTACTCACAGCATTATGGATGCTCTGGGAGTTGTTATTCAAACGCCGGTAGCTAATATAGTTCATCCGGGTGACTGGCGCTATGATCTTAATCCAGTAACTGGCCGACCAACTGACTTTTCTCAATTAGCTCGCTGGAATAGTAAAACTACTCCATCTGTCTTAATGATGGAATCTTTAGGCTCAACCAAAGAAGGCAGCCAAATCTCGGAAATTGAAATTTTCCGTAATATCAAAGGCTTACTAGAGCGTGCTCCAGGGCGCGTGATTATTGCCACTTTTGCCTCCATGGTTGAGCGCGTTGGCTGGCTAATAAATATTTCAGAACAGCTGGGTAAAAAAGTAGCCCTTGATGGTTATTCCATGAAAATGAACGTGGAAATCGCCAAAAAAATCGGTTATTTAAAGTTTCAAAAAAACACGCTTGTTGATGTTAGAAAAATTCATGATTATCCAGATAACAAAGTGGTGGTGGTTTGCACCGGCGCCCAAGGTGAAGACCGGGCGGTGTTAATGCGCATTGCCACGGGCGAGCATAAATCTATTAAATTAAAGAAAAATGATACGATTGTTTTCTCTTCTTCAGTGATTCCGGGCAACGAACGTACGATTCAGCGGCTAAAAGACAGTCTTTACCGCCAATGCGATCATGTGGTGCATAAGGAAATTATGGATGTTCACGGCGGCGGGCATGCCCTGATTGAAGATATAAAATTACTGATTCGCCAGGTTCGGCCAAAATATCTGCTTCCAGTTTACGCCAATCATTATTTACTTAGGGAAGCGGGTAAGGTTGCCTCCTCTATTGGCTTTCCTCCGCAAAATATATTTTATCTAGACAACGGCAGTGTGGCCGAAATTACGCCCGCTGGCTTTAATCCGCCTCAGCAAAAAATCCCAATTGAATATGTTTTTGTGGATGGCTTAGGTGTAGGTGATGTTTCACATGTAGTTTTACGGGACCGGCAAATGCTGGCAGCTGATGGCATGGTGGTAGTGGTAATGACAATTGACGGCACTTCAGGCAAACTAGTGGGCTCGCCGGATATTATTTCTCGCGGCTTTGTTTATATGAAAGATTCAAAAAAACTGATTGAGGAAGCACGTTCTCGCATTAAAGATATACTGAAGAGCGCTGAGGGTAAAAAACTAGCTGACGAGACTTTTATCAGAGATAAGGTTCGCAACGAACTCGGGTATTTCCTGTTCCAAAAAACCGAACGCCGACCAATGATACTGCCAGTCGTCATAGAAGTCTAAAGTAAAATCAGCCTTGCCAACTCTTACCATTTACTCTTACTCTTACTAATATATGTTCCCCAAGAATAAAGTTATTTTTTCAGGCATTAAACCAACTGGAGAGTTACATCTAGGTAACTATCTTGGAACACTTAAAAATTGGGCTGCCCTCCAGGAACAGAACAAATGCTTCTTTTCTGTTGTAGACTATCATGCTATTACCGTACCCTATGACCCCAAAGAAATGCCCCGGCAAGTCCTGGATATTGCCATAGACTTTTTAGCCACGGGAATAAACCCTGAAAAAAGTGTCATTTTTGTACAATCACATGTACCAGAACATACCGAATTAGCTTGGCTACTGAACACTATCACACCAGTGGCAGAACTAGAACGCATGACTCAATTTAAGGACAAGGCCAGTGAGCAGCAAACAGTTGGAGCCGGCCTACTGAATTATCCTGTACTAATGGCGGCTGATATACTCATCTACCATGCAGAATTAGTACCCGTAGGCGAAGATCAATATCAACATCTTGAGCTTGCTAGATTAATAGCACGCAAATTTAATAATGCATTCGGTGAATACTTTACAGAGCCCAAAGCCTACGAAGCACCAGTGCCAAGAGTAATGTCATTACTAGAACCAACTAAAAAAATGTCTAAGTCTGCCGGTGCTGGCCATTGTATCTTTTTGGCTGATGAACCTGAGATTATCCGTAAAAAAATCGCTAAAGCGGTAACTGATGAAGGCGGTGGCATGGGTGAACATATTTCTGGCGGACGCAATCTCTTACAACTATTCAAAGTTTTATCTGGTGATAAAGTGCTAAAGCAACAATTAGATGATCAATACCGCGCCGGTGAACTTAAATATTCAGAATTCAAACCATTGCTGGCAGAAGCTATTATCAAATTATTAGAACCAATTCAGGAGAAAAGGAAAGAGCTGATGTCTAAACCGAAAGAAGTAGAAAAAATCCTGCGCTCGGGCCGAGATCAAGCTAGATTAATAGCTGGTAAAACTCTAGCCGAAGTCAAGGAAAAAATGGGTCTCACATAATAAAAAACTCCGACCCGTGGGTCGGAGTTTTTTATTTAACCAAGTTTATAGGACTACCAGATAAGAAAGCTTTAATATTATCAATGGTAGTATCCAAAATCCGTCTGACTGCTTCAGTTGAATTAAAAGCATTGTGCGGCGTAATAATAACATCATCGCGAGTTTGTAAAATATGATTAGCCACTAAATTCCGATAATCCACGGTTTTATGGAATTCAGGCGACAGCACCTGACTTTCTTCACGAATATTTGATTCTTCTTCCAAAACATCTAAACCAGCGCCGGCTAACCGTCCATTAGCTAAGGCTTGCACCAACGCTTGGGTATCCACTAACCCACCCCGAGCAGTATTCACCAAAACAGCTCCTGGTTTGATTAATTTCATATTGTCGGCGTTCAAGAGATGGCGAGTTTTGTCATTAAGGGCGGCATGCAGAGTTATAACATCAGCTTCTTTTAGCAAGGTATCCAGGGAAACATAAGTAAAACCTAATTCACGAGCCAGTTCGGTATTGGCCTTGGGATCAAATACTAAAACTTTCATAGCAAAAGCGCGGGCGATTCGCACTACATGCTGGCCAATATGACCACAACCGATTATGCCCAAAATCTTGCCAGCCAAATCAAAGCCGCGCAAAGATTGGTCTATTTGAAAATTACCCCGTTCCGTGCGCTCATAAGACTGAAAAATTTTGCGGGACAAAGCCAAAATCAAAGCCCAAGTATGCTCAGCCACCGTATTTTCACCGTAATAAGGCACATTGCAGATTGTTACGCCCCTGATCTTGGCAGCAGCTAAATCAATATGATCAAAGCCAGTGGAACGAGTGGCTATTAATTTAAGGTTAGGTAAAGCAGAGATGGCAGCCTGATCAATAGGCGTATAAATAAACGGCGCCACTACTTCAGCGGCGGCAAATTCAGCAAAGTCGCCAGCGGCTAAAGGTTTGGTTAAAAATACCAATTTATGCTGAGGTAGTTTTTCGGTTAAATACGCCTGTTCCCAGCCTTCTAATTCTGTAAAAATTATTGTGGACATACAATTATTTTAACTCAACTTTTTCCAGTTTAATAGTTCGCTTCAGCCAATTACTGGCGACTTTTTCTGTTTGTGGAGTAAAGTCTGTCACATAAAAATGGCTAGCACCTAATGGTAAGCTATCAGCTTCAGCTGGGTGTTCCACCAGCCACTGCGTTAAGGCTATGGCGGTTTCCTCGGCCGGATCAATCACCTTAACTCGCTTACCCATCCGGGGAATTATCAAAGACTTAAGTAGCGGATAATGAGTACAGGCCAGCACTAGGGTATCTATTTGCGCTTGCTTGAATGGAGCTAAATAACGCCGGATGATTCTCTTGGTTTCAGGCCGATCTAACCAGCCCTCTTCCACTAAAGGCACTAATAAGGGCGCGGCTTGGGCTGTAACCTGAAAATTATTTTCCTGGCTTAATAAGTGCTGATAGATGCCGCTAGCCACCAGTGCCCGAGTACCCATCACGCCAATATGGTGACCTTGGCTTACTTTCTTAACAGTAGCAATGGCCGGGGTAATAACATCAAAAAAAGGAATATCAGGGTAGGCTTGGCGGATAGCTGTTAAACCAACAGCCGATACGGTATTACAAGCGACCACAATAATCCTAGCTCCCCTATCAACTAAAAATTTAGCGGCCTGTAAGCCATAAGCTGCCACCACCTCAGCTGACTTATTGCCATAAGGCGTGCGAGCAGTATCACCAAGATATAACAACGAATAATCCGGCAGGCGCTTCATGACTTCACGCACCACTGTTAACCCACCAATACCGGAATCAAAAAGTCCGATCATGATTCTTTAATTAACTTCAAAACTTCAGCCTGTTTGGTTTTCATTAACTCAATGGTTTTAGCTTCAACTGTCACTCGTAGTAAGGGCTCAGTATTAGATGGGCGAACATTACACCACCAATCAGGATATTCCACCGTCACACCATCAAGTTCATCAATTTTGGCATCGTTAAAATGATCTTTTATTTTTTTAAGCGTCAGCTCTTTATTCTCAACTTCAAAATTTACTTCCGGAGACTTAGCATAGGGCGATAATTCACGTACCAATTCAGACAATGGTTTATTTTCTTGTGATAACAACTCTAAAACCATTAAAGCCGCGATCATCCCAGAATCTGCACTGAAATTCCGACGAAATGAATAGTGTGCCGAAAGCTCTCCCCCCATCACTGCACCTTGATTTAATAAAGCTTGACTGACATTAACATAACCAACCGCCGTTCGGATAGGCTGGCCACCCCAACGAGTAATAAATTCAGGCACTGCCCGAGAACAAATTAAATTGTAGGCAATTTTTGCGCCTGGTTCTTTACGTAAAGCCTCTTTAGCTAATAACAGCATAGTAACATCCGCTGGTACAAACTGGCCATTTTCATCTAAGAAAAAAATGCGATCAGTATCACCGTCAAACATTATGCCAACATCAGCCTTATTGGCTTTCACCGCCTCAGCACAAGCCTGGGAGGCCCCTTGCGCTAATGGATTTGACGGCCGATTAGGGAAAGTCCCGTCAAGCTCAAAAAATAATGGTTGCCAATTAAAAGGTAATTTATCAAATAATAAAGGTATGGTTTTCCCAGCCATGCCATTACCGGCATCAACTACAATTTTCAAAGGTTTTAAAACAGCCTCATTTATAAAAGAGCGAACATGCTTTATATAAGTTGGCCAAATATCAAAAACATTTAAACCCCCGGGCTGGGTATTAGCTGGCAAAATTGCTGAAATATGTTCCTTAATCTCACTGCCGCGCACCCACTGGGTATGGCGGCGCATAATCTTAAAGCCATTGTACTGCGGTGGATTGTGTGAAGCAGTCACCATAATACCAACATCATAGTTATGTGCTCCCACGCCAAAATACACAGCATCTATTGGCACCATTTCAATGTCATCAACCGTTAAACCGCCGGCACACAAACCATTAATAAGCGCTTGATGAAGTTGAGGGGAGGATAATCTCATATCTCGCCCTATCACTGCTCGCCCCGAACCAACTAATGAAGCCACAGCTAAGCCAACAGCTTGAGCAGCCTCTTCGTTTAATTCCTCAGGGTATACTCCCCTGACGTCATAAGCTTTGAAAATATTTTGATTGAATGACACAAATATTAACGGAATGACTGGATTAATTTACGCTGGACTTGCAAAATCGCTCCCCAAGCCCATAAAGCTCCAACTAAACCTACCAAGCCACCAATAAACGGAATAAATACAATCAATCGGTAAATAAAAATGCCAACTAGCACAACTACTAAAAGTCGTTGTTTAGTAAGCCAACCTTCACCTGACTTTGATTTTATAAACCAGCCTAAACTAGCGCCGGCGACAATAGGCGCCAAAATTAAACCTATAAAATAAATTGCCGCTAACACCAAAGCTAGGGGCAAACCAATTATTGTAACCATTAAAACTATTACCATAATTGGGACAATAAAAGCCCATAACGCTCCCCAGCCCAATGAGCGCCAAGGATTTGATAAGGCTTCTGTTATTACTTCCTGTAACTTGCCAGGTATTAAACTCGTTAACACCATACCTAACACCAAAGCTGAGAACAGCGAGATCAAAAAACGCCACCACCAAACTGGTTTGGCTGGTTTAGTCACAAATTCATGAAATTGAGGCGCTTCTACTAACTGAGCACCCGAGGCAACCTGAGCTTGCTTCACTCCATAATAATTAAATGAACTGCCAGTTTTAGTAGTTTCCCTAATATCCAAACTGCCCGATTTGTCTAAATACAAATTTATCGGCCCCTGGATTTCTCCGGATAAAATAACCGCCCCAGAGCCGGCTAAAATTCCCCCTTGCACTAACCCGCGAATTTCCATAGTGCCGCTACCTGCAGTTATCTGCCCTGAAATTTTGGCACTCTCACCTATTACTAAAGTACCGCTGCCAACCATAACATTGCGTGCCACTGTGCCATAAATTTCCACATTTCCCCCAACTACCCGAACATTACCCCCCACCGGCCCAGTAATACGAATATTACCGCCAGCGGCAATGACATCACCCCCAACTGCGCCCGAAACAATTACATTGCCCCCAGCCACAATTACATCACTCTCTACTGAGCCGGCAATTTCCACGGTATCACCAGCGCCGTAATAATTACCGACAATTGACGAGCCGGAAGGTACATAAACATTACCCTTACCTTTGCCATACACCACCACCGGTAAGACTAAAATCAACAAACAAATGACGCCCAAATATGATTTATATTTCATATAAGTAATAATTAAGAACTACTCTAGTATAACTTTTTTTGCTATTTTAAACAAGAAAAAGCACCGCTAGTTTTACAACGGTGCTTACTTATGTCCCAAAATAGTCACACTTGCGAATAAAGCTTCTCAGGTTAATATAACCTATACTCAACAATGATCAATGCTAGTAGATGTATATTGGTTCGATGTTTTCTTTTGTCAGCAATTTTCTCCAGCTGCTTAACGTTTTTTATCTGCATAATTCTCCCTTTTATTTTGTTTATATTATGTGAATTATTTAATTTTCAAAGAACAACAATCCCTCTCATAGGAGAGGGGCTAGAGATACTACTAATTAAAAACGCAGCATCACTCACCGCTCTCCACGAGTGTGAACGGCATGATGCATTAAACCTAAGCGTTGCAAAATTAATTTATATCCATCCATGCCACGCCACAACCATTGGGCTACACGAGCTACCGTAGTTGTACTCATGCCTAAACGGCTGGCAATTTCACGATAATCAACATCACGAGCCAGTAACTTAGCCGCCTGAAATCTATCAGCCATATCAACTATTTCCTCCGGCGTGCAAAGATCACGAAAGAAACGGCGGCATTCGGCCACAGTATTAAGCTTCAAGATGGCTGCATATAGCTCATCAGCTTCTTTGCTATTCCATTTTTTCCCTCGTTTCATAAAGATTATATATTATTTCTGTTATATTGTGTTAATACATTAATACAAGATATAATAATAGTCAAGGGTTAGGATGTGGATAACTTAATTCAACCAAATTAATTAGACAAAAAACGCTTGTATAGCTACTATTTAAACGTTATGAGCCAACCTCTGTCACAACTAGACCCGGAGATCAATAGCTTAATTGCCGAAGAATTAGAGCGGCAACGTCAAGGCTTGGAAATGATCCCATCAGAAAACTTCACCTCACCGGCGGTGATGGCAGCCTTAGGCTCTATTTTGACTAATAAATATTCCGAAGGGTACCCGGGCAAACGCTATTACGGCGGCAATAAGTACATTGATGCCATTGAAAATATAGCTCGCGAGCGCGCCCGGAAACTTTTTGGTGTGGAGCATGCTAATGTTCAGCCTTATTCTGGCTCACCGGCTAATCAAGCGGTAATGTTTGCATTGCTAAAACCTGGCGACACTATCTTAGGTATGGAGCTGGCCCAGGGTGGACACTTGACCCATGGTTACAAACTTAGCTTTTCTGGTCGCTATTACCGGGCGGTAAATTACGGCGTTGATAAAAAAACTCACTTACTTGATTATGAGGCTATTAGAAAAATAGCAATCCAGGAAAAACCAAAATTAATAGTTTGCGGGGCTACAGCTTATCCAAGGCTGATTGATTTTGCCGCCTTTCGTAAGATCGCCGACGAGGCTCAGGCATATTTGTTGGCGGATATCTCCCATATTGCCGGCTTGGTAATTGCCGGTGTTCATCCATCGCCGGTGCCTTATGCCGACGTTATAACCACCACTACCCACAAAACCCTGCGCGGCCCACGGGGCGCCATGATACTGGTGCCTAAAATAGCCGATCGCTGGCATGATATCCACCACGCCACAAGTAAAAAGAACTTGGCTGAAATGATCGACAGCGCCATTATCCCTGGCCTCCAGGGCGGTCCGCACAATCACCAAACCGCCGCCATCGCCGTAGCTTTAAAAGAAGCGGCCACGCCTCAGTTCGCTGACTACGGCAAAGCGGTGGTGGCTAATGCCCAAGCCCTAGCTACTGCCTTGACTGAACGAGGCTTGGCTTTGTCTACTGGCGGTACAGACAACCACTTAATTTTGATTGATTTAGCTCCCCAAGGTATTACTGGCAAAGAAGCTGAAAATGTTTTGGATAGCATTGATATTACAGTAAATAAAAACTTGGTGCCTTATGACCCTAAGCCACCGTTGGATCCATCTGGTATTCGTTTAGGCACACCGGCACTAACCAGCCGAAGATTTACCACCGAAGATATGAGCCAGGTGGGCAATATTATAGCTGATGTTTTGCTTCAGCCTAAAAATGAGGAGGTTTTAGCCAGCGCCCGTGTTCAAGTCAAAAAACTTACCCAACAACACCCTCTGTACCCAGAACTTTAATATGCCAACAATACTAAACGGACGCGATCTAGCCGCTAGTTTAAGAGCTGAACTTAAAAATAAAGTAGCTGAACTTAACCTTACCCCGCGTTTAGGTGTTATTTTAGTGGGTGATGATCCGGCTTCGCATCTTTATGTGGCGCTTAAAGAAAAAGCAGCTAAAGAAGTTGGCATAGGTGTAGAAAAAATATTGTTACCCAATTCCGCCGCCAAAGAAGATATAATTGCCAAAGTTGAATTTTTTAATAACCGCCCGGATATTCATGGCATTTTAATTCAACTCCCCTTACCACCTCAACTTAATGAACATGAGATAATTTCCGCCATGAACCCAGAGAAAGATGCTGATGGTTTTCATCCGCATAATTTAACCAATCTGCAAAACAACCAGACAGCCGTGATCCCTGGAGTTACGGCTGGCATCATAAAATTAATTGAACTCTCTGGCCAAACTCTGGCGCAAAAACAAGCCTGCCTCATAGTTAATAGCGACGAATTTGCCCTGCCTTTAAAAAAATTACTGCAAGATAGGGTGGCTAAAGTAAATATTATACATACCCCCGAGCCTAAAGACCTACAAGTAGCTGACATTGTGGTAGTAGCCTTAGGACAACCACAAATTATCAAGGGCGAGTTTATAAAAGATGGAGCAGTTTTAATTGACGTTGGTACAACTAAAGTTAATGGCAAAGTAATGGGTGATGTTGATGCTGCTAGTTTAGCTAATCGCGATGTTTATCTAACACCTGTACCTGGGGGGGTTGGCCCTATGACCGTAATCATGCTGCTGTGGAATGTTTATCATTTGGCTCGCCAGCTCGCGGAAAAAACGGTATAATATAAATAAGTGTAATCAATTTTTATGCCAATTAATTTAAATTTGGAACCTCAATCCAATATCGGCCAAGTGCTGCTACGCTGGAATTTTATGGAATTTAAGCAGATTCACCGGCCCAGAGCCTGGTGGATTACCGCTGGCATAATAACTGGGGTTTTAGTAATTTATTCAGTGTTTACTGGAAATTTTTTGTTCGCCTTAATAATTCTCATAATCGCTATTTTGCTTATTAATGAATTCCGCCGTTCGCCCCGGCGCTTGGAATGCCAAATTACCAATAACGGCCTGGCAGTTGGGAAAAAATTTTGGCGCTATAACGAAATTGAAAATTATTGGATAGCTTATCATCCGCCCGAAGTCACTAACCTTTATTTTTCTCCAAAAAATCCGCTGGATCCACGCGTGCCAGTACACATTAGTAATATCAATCCTTTAAGAGTACGCAAATTGCTTAATAAATATTTGGAAGAAGATTTATCACGCGAAGATGTGCCGACCTCAGAAGCTTTAACGCGCTTGCTTAAACTGCAATAACTCTTGATAAAAGTTTGCCCCTACTTTATGATGAGGTGGCTTAATGTTTAAGTTTTATCCTGCCCTCGTAGTTTCACCCTACGAATGATCTCCCGAAGGGATGACAATGGATATTAATCACATTAAATAAACCTGTTTTTATAAATATAGTCTCTTGTACTTGCCCTCGTAGTTCAATGGATAGAATGCGAGCTTGCGGAGCTTGTGATGCAGGTTCGATTCCTGCCGGGGGCACCAGACTGACCAATCCACTACTTAGGGAGTGGATTTTTCGTTTAACGCGAGCAATAATGAATATATGCTAAGTTTACAAAGCAACCTTACTGAAATGAAAGGAGTTGGGCCCACTTTAGCAAAGCGTTTAGCTAAACTTGGTCTTATTGCTGTTAATGATCTAGTAAACCATTTTCCCTCCCGTTATGAGGACTTCTCACACTTAGTCAGTATTAATAAATTAAAAGTCGGTGAACGGGTTACTATTAAAGGCAAAGTCCAGCTTATTAATACTAGGCGCTCCTGGAAACGCCGACTGACCATAACTGAAGCACTAATTAAAGATAGTACTGGCTCTGTAAAGGCCGTTTGGTTTAATCAGCCATATTTAACTAATACTATTAAACCGGGCACTGAAGTCATGCTAGCCGGCATCTTAGCCGCTGGTAGCTATGGCTTACAATTGGAGCATCCTGTTATTGAACCGGTCGCCCGTGGCGGCATTCATACTGGCCGATTAGTTCCCATATACCCATCAACCAGCCAATTAACCCAGCGCCTGATTAGGAACTTAATTGCTCGGGTTTTGCCTCAGGTTCAACTAATTAAAGAATATCTGCCAACGGAAATTTTAAAAAAGTTTAATCTGCCTAAATTAAACCGAGCGGTTTATGATCTCCATTTTCCAAGCTCTATTGAAGAGCTCACCATTGCTCGTCGACGCGTAACTTTTGACGAACTTTTAACAATCCATCTAAAAAGTCTGCTGGCGCGTCAAACTCTGGAAAATAATCAAGCCACCCCTATTCCTTTTGCGGAAAGCACTAAGACGCTAGTTAAGTCATTACCCTGGCTATTAACTAACGATCAAAAAATCGCGGCCTGGGAGATCATAAAAGACCTAGGTAAGCAACGGCCAATGTACCGCTTATTACAAGGCGATGTTGGTTCAGGCAAAACCGTGGTCGCCGGGCTGGCTTGTTTTAATTGTATAAAAACAAATCTACAAGCAGCGATTCTGGCACCCACTGAAATCTTGGCCCAACAGCATTGGCATACAATTACTAATTTGCTTAAGCCTCATAAGATAACTTGCGCTTTGTTGACCCGGGGTCAATCTGCCACCAGTGACACCGCCAGTACCACAGCGAGTAGGGTTAAACAACGATTGAAGTCAGGTGAGATTGATTTGGTTATCGGCACGCATGCCCTCCTGCAGTCTGATGTAGATTTTAAAAAACTCGGCCTGGTGGTTATTGATGAGCAACACCGCTTTGGCGTGGAACAAAGGCAAGCTATCATAGCTAATCGCCAGTCGGCGCCCCATCTGCTTTCCATGACAGCTACGCCCATACCCCGCTCGCTGGCACTAACACTTTACGGCGATTTGGATATTTCATTTATAAAAACCATGCCCCTGGGACGCCAACCTATAACTACCAAACTTATTAAACCTGGGGAACGCGCCTCTGCTTACAATCTTATTCGCCAAGAAATTAATAAAGGCAACAGAGTTTTTATTATTTGCCCACTAATTGAAGAATCGGATACCCTAGGAGTAAAAGCCGTCACTACTGAACAGGCTCGGCTACAGCAAGAAATTTTCCCGGGTATTAAAATCGGGCTGTTGCACGGCAAATTAAAAGGCCAAGAAAAAACTAAAGTAATGGCTGATTTTAAAAATGGTAGGTCGCCTATTTTGGTATCCACCTCTATAGTTGAAGTCGGTGTTGATGTGCCCGAAGCTACAACAATGGTTATTGAGGGAGCAGAAAGGTTTGGCTTGGCTCAACTGCACCAATTTCGCGGCCGGGTAGGCCGTTCCGAGCGCCCAAGTTATTGCCTGCTTATGACTGACAGTACCACTCCCCGCGGTTTGGAGCGCTTGCAAGCTATGACTAAATTCCAAAGCGGTTTTGACTTGGCAGAATTTGACTTAGACCACCGCGGCCCAGGTGATTTATTAGGTGAAGTTCAGTCTGGCTGGCTTAAACTTAGATTTGCTGAACTAGCTAATACTGAATTACTTAAAACTGTACGTGAAGCTGGCAAACTACTGATGGCTATGGATAACACTTTAAAACACTGGCCAACCTTACAAGCTAAAGTTAGCCAGGAATCGTTTCATCCAGAGTAATCTACTGTAAGTCTTGACAAAAATACACTTTAACTCCATAATTGACAGATCAAAAAGAAAATCCTTTAAAAATTAAAGCTTAGCCGGAGCGGACACACTTCGCACAAGGTAGTAGGTGGTTTAAGTAGGATTTTGCCGCGGCAAGTAAAATCCGATGGTTCTCCTCCTCTACCAACAATTGACAGAACCGTGCCCTCCGGCAAAATTTTGCTGGCAATAATCCAGCCACATAAATAACAAATTTCAAAAACAAAAAATCAAGGAGATTAACATGCTTAACTCAACTTAATTCATCTTTTACCCTTACACTCATAATTCACCACCTATTAATAAAAAACCATCATAAGGGTAGAATGAAATGCCAACTTTAAATTTATCGTGCCGTATTAGGAAAAGCCAGTGCTCTTGTCACACAAAGGGAAGTGGAAAAATATCCACAGTACAAATTGGAGTAATCCAGTCCAATTCAAATGGGAATGTAATTCCTATAATAATTAGGGCTGATAACTGGGCGCTAATGAACGGCTTTCCTGGAGCTGCAACTAACTTAGTTGCTGGCATTAAATACATCCGAAGAAAAAAGGATGTAGATGTACAAATAGGTAACTACTGCATCGTTAGAACACTAGTAAAGGAACATGATATTTTCCTTAGAGAAAAAGAAGTGACTCCAGTACTTCGCAGGAGTTCTATAATCAGACAAATAAACCACATAGGTCGTCGACGAAAACTCGGTGTAAGTTACAAAAAATCCTACCAAAAATAATTTAGTATAACGTACGAATACTAAACCCTTTAAATAATAATCCCGCCTCAAGACTTAGTGAGCTCTCCGCTTACTAAGTCTTATTTTTATATAAAAACGCCAGGGTTTATGCTGCCAAACGCCGGCATAAGACACACCTATTCTTTTCCCACTCATGATTCTCTCCGTCCTTAATAACTTGCCACCTTCAAACCACAACTGCTGGCTGGTAACTGAATCTTTATTATTCAAACTTTTATCAACCTTAAAATATCGACATAATTTCCCTGGTCCATCAGTTTTAGTGATCTTGGCCCCAAAATCTCCTGCGGGCTTTTTGTCCCACCTGGGACAAAAAGCACCATTGTTATTTTTCAAAGTTACTGCCCGAATTAGCACGGCTGCTGGAAACCCGCGTTTTTCCGTGACCACATTCAAACAATAATACATGCCATATATTAAATAAATGTAAAAATAACCAGGATTGCCAAACATGATTTTGGTTCTGGGAGTACGGCCACGTGACGCATGGCTAGCGCGATCATTGGGGCCAATATAGCCTTCAGTTTCGGTGATGCGAACGCGAATTACTTTGTTACCAATTTTTCTTACCAAATAACAACCTAAAAGATCTCGCGCCACTTTAATGGTGGGGCGATTAAAAAATCTCCTACCTAATTTTCGGGACATATTTTAATAACGTAGCCAATCAACTGCTTCAGCTACTGTTCTAACTGGAATTAACTCCAGGCCCGTTGGCAACTTAGTTTTAGTTGATAAATTTGGCATTAATACCTGTTTAAAACCTAGCCTACTGGTTTCATTTAATCTTTTTTCCGCGCCGACCACTGGCCGCACTTCTCCACCCAAACCAACCTCGCCGAACACGATTAAATCATGGGGTAATGGTTTTTTAAGGGTCGCCGAGGCCACAGACGCAATCACGGCCAAGTCCAGCGCCGGCTCCCGGCTCCTAAATCCGCCGGCCAAGTTTATATAAACATCGCTGTAATTAAGTTTAACGCCGGCCCTCTCACCTAACACGGCCAACAACATACCCAATCTATTTACGTCAAAACCGGCCGTAGCGCGCTTAGGGTAAGCTAATCTACTGTGTGCCACCAAGGCTTGCAGTTCAATCAGCAAACTGCGTGTGCCTTCCAGCACCGCGGTAATGCACGAGCCGGCACCCTGGTGACGCTCGGCCAAGAATAGCGCTGATGGATTACTAACCTCGACCAGGCCATGCTCTTCCATTTGAAACACACCAACCTCGTCAGTCGGACCAAAACGATTTTTGCTGGCACGCAAAAAACGTAAACTTTGGTTTGAATTACCCTCCAGCTGCAACACCACATCCACCAAATGCTCAATTGATTTCGGGCCAGCTGCCACACCCTCTTTGGTCACATGGCCAATAACAAAAATGGCGGCTTTAGTAGATTTAGCAGCTTCAATTAAACCAGCTAACACTGCTCGAACTTGATTAGGTGAGCCGGCTGATCCTTCGGCTTGGCCTGATGCCATAGTTTGCAAGCTATCCACTACTACTAACTGCGGCAGCTGATGATTTATAACTTGAACTAAACTGCCGACTTCACTCGCTGTAGTAAAAGAAATTTGATCACCGGAAATATCTAGGCGCTGTAAGCGCCCGGAAACCTGCTCGGCTGATTCTTCACCTGAAACATATAAAACCTTTTTGCCTAAACGCCCAGCTAAAGCCAGTAATAATGTTGATTTGCCTACACCCGGCTCGCCCGTGACTAATGTAACCCCACTCTGAGCAATGCCGCCGCCTATAACTCTATCTATTTCACCATAGCCACTACTAAACTTTGGTACATTAACACTTTTCAAACTACCCAAATTTACAGTATCGGCAACAGGAACAGAAGAAGCTGATTTAACAGTTGCTTTCTGAATTACTGTGCCTTCAGTACTAATAGTGCCGAATTTTCCGCACTGACTACACCTGCCCACCCAGCGCGGGTATTGAGCGTCACAATTAGAACAGGAATATACAGTTGATAAGCGTGCGGACATTAAAATTACTGTGATGTTTCTAAACACGCTTCATATGCTGCAAATGCACTAGTGCCATATTGTTCAGCATGTTTCCCACTGCCGTTATATCTTACAAAACACTCCCTGGTAACAGTACTACCTGGACATTTATCTGACTTCCACAAATCGGCCATTGCCTGGATATTTTTATCAAAATCAAATAAATCCTTGGGTAAGTATTCATGACCATTAATTATTATGCAAGGCACTCCTCCGCAAGTGGCTCCCTTACGCCCGCCAGCAGCCTGCCACACAGAATCTGTAGGAAATATTGTTATCTGACCAACACCAAATCCGCGAGAATACCGCCAATCAAGTCCCAAATCAGAAACTGATGGATTAATATTATCTTTTTTATCATCATTCTTTGCTGAACCAGTAATAGAACAGCTACTGGCGGCTGTCTTGCTATGAGTTTGCACGCAATTATATCCATCTACAAAAGCTCGTCTGGCTGTAACACCAGTTTTTCTTACATTTTCGTCGAATCCAACAGCTTTTTCATCACCACCTGATTCATGTTGAAAAATTGCATAAAAAACACAATATGGGACACCTGTGGATGACGCTGCTTGCCTAATTTTTCCCTTCATCTCCTCACCCATAGGTTTGAGTGGGGCTTTACCGGTAATAGCTTGGAATTGTGAATCAGTTAAGAATTCTAGAGATTCTTTTTTTATTGGTTCTATAGTTAAAGTTTTAAACGATATCAAAGCAGGATTGACTAAAGATAAAAGTGAATAAGAAATTAAACCAATGACTATGCCCGTCAAAGCTCCGACGATAGTTTCATTAGCACCTTTTATCTTCTCTGGACTACCAGCAGCCATGATACGTTTAAATCCACCCCACATCGCCATCACTATAGCCATTACTGCTAAAGCGGCTACGAAGAATTTATAAAATACAGCAAAATATTGAGCGGCGGTATTGCCAGTTATTTCCACTCCCTTGCCTTTAACAAACTCTATTACTTTACCACCGATAGTAATGCTGCCTGGAATTGTAATCTGTGGTTTAAAGTATACTGGTTCTTCCTTCTCCACTTTTTCTTCAGGAAATTTTTTACAAACAGCTACTTTGACAGTTTTTAATGATGGACAAGCTGTCGATGGCGATAAACCACCAACTAAATTAAAGGTTGAATCAGTACAGGTTTGTATTTCTTCATCAGCACAAAAAAGACCCAGGTTGGGGCAACATCCTGGATTTAAATCAGCACATAAAACACCTTGCTTTTGTGTTCCTTCGGGTAAACATGTTTGTGGTAATCCACAACAAACCTGCCCTGAACTACAATAACCATTTAAACTTGGGAGCTCTCTTATATTTGGCAATGTACATGGAGCCGCCTGACAAATGCCGCCCCCTGCCACACATAAATTAGTTGACTGAGCTAAGGCAATGTCAAAATTACCAATAGTAAAGAGGATTGGCATTGCCAACAATATATATATTGATCGCCTCAGCTTTATACTATTAGCTTTTATTTTCATAAATTAATCTTACCAAAAAAACACGCCTTGTACTATTACTAGTTTAATAAAGATTTAAGCTGATCTTCGGTTAAAATACCACTAAAAACCTCGCCATTTATTATAAAATAAGGCGTGCCATCAACCCCGATGGCCTGGCCTTCGGCAAAATTATTCTGAACCAGCGGCAAGGTTTCATGATTTTTCAAACACAGATTGAATTTTTCATAATTAAGCCCTGCTTCGCCGGCTAAACTTAGGTAATTAGCCTCATTTAAATTACTCTGATTTTGGAACAAAACATCATGATACTGCCAAAATTTGCCTTGCCGTGCCGCGCACTGAGCCGCCTCGGCGGCGGCTTGGGCATTAGTATGTGAAGGTATAGGAAAATCTTTCCAGACTAATCTAATTTTTCCGGGATTCTCATTAATAACTTTTTTTATAGTGACAGCTACTTCAGCACAATATATACACTCAAAATCGCCAAATTCAATAATATTAACTTTAGCCTCAGCTGTTCCTAATACTGGGTCGGAAGGGAAAATACTAACCTGACTGGGTAATTTGGTCGACCCGATTGCTGAATTTACTGGGGGAGTTGGCTTGGTTTCTTTGGGCTGGTTTTTTGCTGTAATAAATATTGCCACTGCTAAAACCAGTACTACTACAAATAACAACCAAGTTACCGGATTACGCCACATGAGAAAATTAAAAAGCAAAAATCAAAGATAAAAAATTTAGATACCATTGACTCATAAATCTTAGATTTTTTATTTTTAATCTTTAATCTCTCAAACCCTGACTAGGGTTTGAGTTGTACACTCCTTAACTGCCCGGTCGCCGCGTCAGTAAAGTATAAGAATCGACCGTCAGCTGACACTGCCAAATCAGAGGTAGCAATTGCCTGACCTTGCTCACCAACTGGCTGAGCTAATAAAGCCCGGCCACCAGTGGCTAAATCAACTTGCCAAATTTCATCTGGCAGTCCTTGGGCTAGCGAACGGGTAAACCCTGCACCCTCTGGCAATCCTTGCGGTACTGCGCAATAAGCAAAGCCACCGGCAATAGTACATTTATCTGCCCAAGTATTAAGGCCAACCTGAACCTTACCAGTTCCCACATTATCAGTATTAGCATTTACTAAATAAAGTGTCGGCAGATAATTTGATTGATCACTATATACTGAATAAAGTAATTTTTGCCCGTCTGATGTCCATTGGGGCTCAAAGCCTCTACCTTCTATTTGTAAACTACGGAAATTCTCATCATTAAAACCAATAAGCAACACTTCCTGACTAAATACACCACTATCTTCACCTGTACGAGATAAAGCCACTACTTGGTTATTAGCTGACCAAGCCACATTAACTTTATCGGCATTTTCCCCCATTGGTTCTATGGGTGTAAGTTGCGAACCGTTAGCACTTACGCTCACTATCCAATTATCGGCGGAATTAGTATCAGATAAATATTTGCCAGCTACTTGAGAACCTGAGGGGTCAAAAGAAAATTCTGTCATCTCTTTAGGCAAGGTGTATTGTTTGCCGCTGGCAAAGTCATAAACAATATTAGCCCCGTCAGGAAATTCTAAAACACTAGCTTTACCATCAGGTGACCAGGTGACATTCTGCACATTACAGTAGCGATTCTGACTTATTACGGTTCTGTCGCCGTTGGGCTGAATCTCATAAAACTCACAAGTTGATTCATCATAATAACGTGCACTGCTGCCGGCACTACCAAATGGCTGTAAGGTTGAGCCTGAAGTTAAAGCTGGTGAAGCTGTACGACCACCATCAGCTACCGCGGCCGCTTGCGGGAAAAGTGGCTGACCAGTACTTATCTCTGGTTCATTCGTATTTATATTAAGATTGCCAACGGATGGCAAGGTGCCAGGACCTCCAGGGCCTTCATTTACTCCAGGCACTGGTTCGGTTGGTGGCCGAAACGCTAAAAATATCAACCAAATCAAGACAATAATGGCTAATACCACACCGCCGATTAACAGCAATTTTCTTTTATCTAAATTAGCAAACATATACCATAATTATACACTATTATCTGTCGGGGAATTCAATATTTGTAATATTCAAATTACACTTCTTTGGTATATCTTTTATTAGCATTTGCGCTAACGCCTGATTGCTCCAATCTATATCATCTGGATCAGACACATTGCCCACTTCTATAGGTTTGGTAGGAATGGCATTACAAGTTGTTTGATCAATTGCATAATCTGTTCCGTCTACATCAACTATTAAAGCATACCCATAAAAATCCCCCTTACCAGTGCAATATGTTTCTGGCTTCACTTTTTGTTTAAGGTCATTAGTACAAGATTTTAAAAGATAATTTGATAGGCCATATTCCCCTTCACCCACGGGGCCTCCTACATACATAAAATCATTTGTAGAACCGCTTGGGCCTGTAAATAAGCAATCAAATGTATCACCATTTTTACAAACTATAAAGGCGTCCATGGCCGTTAAGTCCGCTTCAGTTTCAGAAATTGAACCCTTTGCTATGAATGAAGCGCAGTAATATTGATATTTATTATTTCCAGTAAAATCATCCTCTTGCAAACATCCAGTACCATCAGCACATTCAACCCCACGGCAAGTTAAATTATTACGTGAAAAATATAATTTTTCGCCGCAAGTATCAAATCTAGGTGGTGCATCATCATAATTACCAATACCTTGGCAAGTTCCGCCACTACAATCAGCGTCAGTATTACATTGCCATATATTAGACGACCCTCCGCCAACACATCTGCCTGTTAAACGAGTATACTCCATGCTATAAAGTTCTTTGTCTTCAGAATATTTAGGGCAAGTGATACCTAATAATCCAGGCTTTACCTTTTGTATCATCGGCAAGGTATTTTCTACCAAACGTGGATTTACCAGCTGTAATAAAGAGAAAGACACCAAAGCAATAACAACACCGGTAATTGCCCCGACAATGGTTTCGTTAGCGCCCTTTATTTTATCCGGCGCCCCTGCCGCCATAATGCGCTTGAACCCACCCCACATTACCATCACTATAGCGATTACTGCCAAGGCGGCGACGAAGAATTTGTAAAAGGCGGCCAAATACCCCGGGAATCCCCCTTTTATTCCCGGCTTGCAAATGCCATGATCTGGCGCACAAGCGGCATTGCCACCGGCTGTGCAATTTATCGGCTCTTCGCCAAGCGTATAAACCGAACAGTATTTCACGCCACTGCCAGGTATGCCTACCTGCAGGGGCAAATTAGGATTGGCAGCAAAGCATTGCCCCATATCAGGCGGGTTTTCAATCGGAAGTTTACAATATTTTTTTGCCCAGTCAGTCTGCTTCCAAATACCATGGGAATCAACTTCACATTCGCTCTGTGTCCAACATTGCGCCAATATTTCTGCTGGTGTTTGCGGTGGCGTAGTAACTTGAGTTTGAGGCGCTTTACAACAACACGTACTGGGTGGCGGAAGTTGCGGTCCAACGCATGAATTAAAAATTGCAGGATAAGGATAATTAGGATCTAAATTACAAGAAGTTCTATTTACCCAATTGCACTCTTGGGCTGAGGCTATATTTACCCAAGCTAAAGATATAATAAAAATTATACCAACTAAATATAGCTTCAAGAAACTTTTCATAAAATATTGATTTTTATCCTGGAAAATTTCATAATAGATTGAACTTAGAATATACTATCAATAAAGTTATCAAAAGTAACTTGGGTAATATCTGCAGCACATTCTGTAGAATTATCATAACAAGCGATTACAAAAATAACTATAATAAAGATAAGAATACCAATTAGTATATAGGGCCATAAAGTTGCGATTATAATCCCCAACCATCTTAATAACTGCACCATTATTCTTTTAGTTCCCTGCTTAGCAAAAGCTTTTAGTTCCTGCTTGCCTAGCTCTTTAGCCACTCCCGCCATTCCGCCTTGTTTAAGACCCTTGAGCGCTTTCAATGTCTGCAGCCCACCGCCTTTTTGTTCATCTTTCTCTTCTCTTAATTGTCGCAATCGTTCTTCCTGTCTAGCTTCAGCCAACTCGGCTTCATAATCTTGCGGCGACTGATAGTTAGCCATATAAAAAATTAAAATTCAAAAATTAAGATGTCTGGCAGAATTTTTTAATCTTTTATCTTTCATTTTTAATTTTCACTGCCATTCTGCACTTTCTACTAGCCAGCTTTGACCTTGTTTTACCAAAGTCACTTTAATATCTTGATAGCGCAACTGCGGTTCGCCAGTACGGCTGAATAATTCCTGCCGCTGAGTAGAAATTAAAACAGTAGCCGAACTTTCAGTTTGGTTAGATACTTGGGCAGTTAAAGCCTTGGTGGTAACTCCATAAAACCCACCAGCCGGCTCAGTTTGGGCGGTTTGTGCTTCTACTATCTGCTTGAAGTTAGAAGTAAACATATAATCAACAGCCTTTAGATTTTGATAGGGCGCGTCTGATGAATAACTGCCGTAAATTTCCACAAATCTCAGAGCAAAATTCTTAGCACTAGTTTGGGCAACTTGCTCAGGTGTGGCTGGGACGGCCGGGCTGGTAGTTGTTTGCCAGGGTTGCAATTCAGCGGGAGTAACTTCAGTGGTGGTATTAACTGGCTGTACATTTACTTGAGGCGCTGGCCTAGTAAACCACCAAACCACAAAAGCAACTAATGCTAAGGTAAAGGCGACTATAAAGATAAGGAGTTTGCGGGACATGGTAGTTTTGAATCAAGAATTAAGAATCTAGAATTAGGCATTAAGAAAACGTTTGTTATTTTTTACTCGTAATTCATTATTCTAGTATTAGCCAATATCCGGTTCTGGCAGACTGGCGGCAAATTCTTTTTTAGCCTGCTCAATTTCCAATAACTGCCTGGGGTCGGAGGTGATCAGCTGGTCTTCAGTATAAGAAGCTACCACCTTGATAGCGGCATGCTTAGCACCAGCAAAGAAAATCCCCTCACCCACGCCACACTCTAATAACAAATATTTTTCACCTTCAGTCAATAAGAAAGTTTGTACCACTTTATCAATACCGGCCGGCGACTGTTTAAGCAATAACTGTAAACTGGAGTTGGTAACAATCGCCTGGCCATACGGCGAGGTTAGGAAATCGTTGACATCCTGGGTGATGGTAGTAACACCCAAATAATACTTACGGCAACGTTTAACTAGGGCAAAAATAAACTTAGCGCTGTCCTCGTTCTGCATTAGCCACCAGGCTTCATCAATCACCAAAATACGCTTCTTCAACTCACTCCTCACCACATTCCAAATGTAATTAACAATGGTATAAATTGCGATTGGCCTTAATTCATCTTCCAAATCACGAACTGAAAAAACAATCAGCTGATTTCTCACATCCACATTAGTTGGACTATTGAACAAGCCGGCAAACGTACCCGAGGTATATTTTTTCAAACGTAAAACCAAATCCTCACCGCCCTGCATGCCGGCCAGCACCTCTTCAAAATCAGCCATCACTGGTGCTTCCACCCGACTTAAATCCGAATTAGGCGTTATGTCTTTTTTAGCATAAGTCTCCAACAGCGCCCGGTCAATAATTGAATCCTCTTGGTGAGATAACTGCCCCAGCATTAGCCGCATCAACCCTTTTAAGGTTATAACTGCGGAACGAATGATATCGCCCGCCTGCACCTCACCAATTGGCCGCGGCAGATCAAAGGGGTTAATCTTAGCTTCGGAATTTAAGGAAATGCTGATATAAGCACCGCCCACTGCTTCGGACAAATGTTTATATTCCATTTCCGGATCAATAATAATAACATCCGTACCCATCATCATGCTACGCAATACCTCCAGCTTGATAGCATAGCTTTTACCCGCACCGGAGGTGGCAAAGACACAGGAATTGGCATTCTGCAGACTGAACCTATCAAACAAGATCAAGGAATTATTGTGCCTGTTTATACCATAAAGAATACCGTTATCCGAGGTAAGTTCTGAGGAAATGAATGGGAATGATGAAGCCACGGGCGAAGTATTCATGTTGAAGTAAATCTGCAGCTCATCGTTCCCGACTGGTAAGGTGGAATTAAACCCGGCCTCTCCCTGCCAGAGGGCGCGGCGGGAATACACCAATTTGGAACCAAAGATCGATTCCACTTGCTCGGTAAGTTTATCCAGCTCCTTTTTATCATTAGTATAAAGCGTGACATAAAGGGCGAACTGGAAAAACCGTTCCGTACCTTGAGTTAAATCATCTCTCAACTTTTCAATATCCCGCAAAGCTGTTTCGCGAATTGGATCGCGCGGCGCGCCTTTTTCATGATCGGCTACAATTTGGGCTTCCAGGGCGCCAACTTTATTCCTTAATTGCTTTAAAATTATTTCCGACGGTACCACATAAAAGAACATGCCAATATCAAGAGTGGCGTTCAAATTAACGATCGGAGCAAACCAGCCGACGGTAATATACCGCGGATAAGTCATGACAAATAAAGTGCGCAGCCACAAACCATTCAGCTCCACATGATCAGGCAAAACCCGAAAAGACGCCGGGGCGATTATTTCACGGACACGAACCGAGCCCTCACGTAAGATCCGCTCAGCTTCCAGCAGTTCTTTTTCTGAGTAATTATCCGGCGTTTGAACTGCTGCTTGGGGCGCGGCTTCGGCTCGTTTCAGTTCCTTTTTTATTTTTTTAGCAAAAAAAGCCATAATTTATTTCTAATTCTTCTTTTTAGTATCCCCTTCGGCTAAAGGAGCGGCGGCCTCTACCTGAATTTTTTCCAAAGAAGCCAATGGTTGCTGCTCACCCAGTTCCGGATTATATGAATTGTAATAAAGCTCAATTAATCCTTGGGTATCAAGTCGTACAGCGGTTAAGCCAGTGGAAGCTAACCCGGAAATTAAGAACTCCATACGCTTACCCAAAGCTTCGGCATAACGTTCAAATTCGTCGCGGGAGAGTTTGACTGTGCCGGCAGCTGCCAGTATGGAAAGCAAGCGCTGAAAAAAATTACGCCGTTTATCAGACTGAGGATTGTAAGGCGCTATCAAATAAAATCTTTTGGTCATTATTTCCCCCAAGGAAATAAGCTCTTTTATGTAATCAAGATAATCAGCAATCTGAACTCTAAGCAGCTCATTAGTTTGTTGCTTTTCTATAACCTTAAGTTTCTCCAAATAGCCATCAATATTAAGCTTACGGGACTGAATTACTATCTGCAAAGGAAAATCAATGGAATTTAAAAATTGCATATAAGCCTGGATGGTGGCGGTCTGCTCATCCTCACTTTTTAAGGCAAAATTAACAGATGAGCATAACAGCACACCCCTTAAGGTGCCGTCTCGCATTATTACGCAGTCTTCGCGGACTTCAGCAATATCCAAAAAGCTGACAGTTGAGACGCCGACCTTACTCTTGGCCATTTTATTTTTTGGTGGCACAGTAAAAAGAATTAAATATTAAAAATTAAAAACTGCTTTTCTCATAATCTTCTGCCCGGTATGCCCCACCAGTATCAACCTCCAAAGATAATTCCTGTAAACGCGATTTATATAAGCTTGGCTTGGTAGCCACCGGATTATCGGTATGCACCGGCACTGGCTGGTGCAAGGAGCCCTTAAGCTCAAACTCCGGAACAAGTTTTTGCCAGGTTCTAATTTTCGGTTTGTTAAGAGTGGCAATAAAATTAACAAAGAAAAAATGGAATGGCATGCCGTTAACCTTAAAAAAGGCAAACAAGGCAATCAAGAATAAAGTTATCAATCCTTCTAAAATAAACAAACCAAAATCTGCTAAACGAAACTCCAAAAAAACCAAGAAGCCGCCTACCATAATTATAATAAACTGACGCACGGTGATTGGACCGATTATCTTATCCTCTACATCTATGAATTGTGGCACAACGAATTGCTGCATCAGAAAATAAAAAATTAAATATCAAAGATTAATTAAAGCTTACTTTTCATAGTTATTATACTAGACGCCAATATATTAGATAATTCAGAAATTTTATTTAATAATTCTCCGCTACTGTTTCTGTTGATAATTTTTTAACAAAGCGCAATAGTTTAAATATCCATTTATATAAACGAACTTTAAAATCATCACTTTTGCCCTTATTTGTGTTTTCAATTTTTGATTTTTTATATTTCATCTTTTATTCTAGAAACGCAGTTTCGCATTAAAATCAGCAATGGCAGTAAATTCATCTTCGGTTAAAACCTGATCACCCAGAGTTTGATGATTACTCACCACCAGACTAATCGGCTTGCCCTGCTCTATACTTTCTCGCCCCAGCTGCAAATACTGCTGATAAACTAATGATGATTTCCAAGCCCGCACTGCTTCCACTCTTCGGGTAACGGACATTTCCCCCAATAAATCTATTTTGCCTTTTACCTTTTGCAGGGCTTCTTGAGCAGTTGAACCTAAGCGCCTAAAATCAACCAAATTCAAACCGCGCAATTCATCCAGTGGGCCAACAACTTTCGGTGGGGCTTTTACATCAGCTAATTGCGGTTTAGGTACAGCTGGCTGACTACCTTCAACTATCGTAGCTGGCTGACCTTGGGCTTGGATTTCTCTTAACATTTGATCACGCCAAGCTTTAGCCGCAGCCGCATCATATGAAGGTTTGGCTGGCTCTACTTTAACTGGAGCGGGTTGGGCTGGTCGTTCGGCTATTGGTTCGGGTATTTTTAATGATTGATTTTTAACTCTTATTTCAAATTCTCGTTTGGCTTCTTCCATTATACCCTGTACCTGGTCGGCTTTTTCCTCAGTCATGCCTAAACCGCCAGCTTCAGCTGGTTTACGTAAAACTTCTGCTATTTCCAAAGGACCGCGTACGTCTTTTAAACGGGACACCATCAGCTGAATAAAACGGCGCTGGTTAACCTCATCTCGGAAAACTAAATTCTTGGTGGCAATTATTTCATCCACAAACGCCCGCAAAACATGCTCCAATACTGGCGGAGTACCAGCCTTTTCCCGATGCTTATCAACTTCTTTTTCGTCTTCAATATTAAAAATCAAAGCTGGTTTAATGCTTTTAATAGTCTGCGTGGTGGGTGTAATCATGGATATGGGTAAAAACCCTTCCTTTAGCTCCTGATTTTGTCCGGCCGCGGCGACTTCAAAATTTTTAGATTCTAAAATTTTCTTGTTTTTATTTAAATCTTCAGTTGAATAAACTTTTTTATTCCCAATCGATTTACTGATATCTGTTTTTCTATATGGATCTGATATTACTTTATTGTTTGGGATAACTTCTGTGATTTTACTTTCATATTGCACTGGTTCTATGGCCGTATCCTCCTCATCGTCTGCTGTACTGTTTAACTCCTCAAATTCTTTAAGTGAATCAGACCCTACCAACTCAAAATGACTTTCATTTATAAGAAAATCATAATAATCTAATAAATTTCTAACTATGCCCTGGTTTTCTTTTTTAAAGTTTAACTTGTCTACAAAACTAGCTCTTTCATAACTACCTCGATTTATACTTGAATAAGGATAGGTGCTGTCATATTCTTTAATAACTTCTTTAACATCAAATTGCTTTTTATCACTACTTTGATCTAATAATACCTTGCTATTACGCAACGCTTCCAAAAACACTTTAAGTACTTCAGGATATGTTTCTACTTTGCTTACAATTTCTTCACCATCTCTTATAGCTACATCACGTAATATTTGAAAATAGAGTTCTGTTTCCTGCCTAAGATCAATGCCTTTGGCTAAATATTCCATAACATGGTCACGTAAAGACTCTGCGGCTATTGCGAGTGGCAAATCAACCAATGGATGCTGATTGATTCTATCTTTCATTACACCAATTGGATCAAAGTTGCGTACCGCCTGATTCTCAATTTCAGCAAATATTCTCTCAGTATCCAATAATGCTTGAGTACGTCCAATCAGATTTGTGTGTAACGTTTTTAAATCTTCTTCCGACATTTTATCCAATACTGCACTTATGCGTACGCTTTCGGCTGTAGGCACTAATGGGTGTTGTATAAGCTCGTAGATCTTTAAAATGAGTTCTTCTTTTGTCATAAAACTATTGGGCCTGCTCTTGAGCTGGCCGTGTGGCTGGTTCGGCATTGTACTTATCTAATAACTTCAAAATTTGTCTGGAGTAATACTTTTGTGAATCATCATTAGACTTTAATGTCTGTGCTAATTGTTCATTTGATTCACCAATTGATCCAGTATAGCCCTCAACCGCATTTTTCATACCATCAATACTAATATTTAATCTTGCCAATTGAGTTAAACCGCCACCAACTGTACTAAGTTTATCAGTTAAACTTTGTAATGCAGAAATTAATTGATTGTCTGTTGGTGCCCCTAAAGCACCTGCCATAATATTAGGATTAGGAGCCGCAGACACCGGAGTAAGCCCCTGACCTATCGCCTGTTGATTATATTGTTCAAAAACTTGATTTAAAACATTACGACCATTTTCATTAAGTTTAAGACCGCTAGGACCCGCCCACCTTGATTCATTGGCCAGAGATTCCGCAAAGTATTCATGAGCAATATCTTCTTCTTTCATTTCTGGATTATTCCAATCCTGTTTTATTTGCCTTACTACCACTTGACGTTCATTATCTGATAATGTTTGCCAAACTTCTTGCACAAGTTGAGGATTATCTTCGCCAATAGCATGGGCAGATTCGTGGGCAAGAATATGCCGAGCACTACCTGCCGTTTTACCTTTATTAATAAGTGAAAGATGCTTAGCTTCGCTAGCTGATTCTATAAATTTATCTATCTCTTCTGGTGAATAAACATCATTTTGATTTTCTCGTAAGTACTTGGCAATTTTTTCTATTATTTCCTGTTTAGCTTCGCCACTTACTTCAAAGCCCTGCCCGTTCAAGCCAATTTTTTCAAAATCAAGCGCCACTCGAGTTTCGTTAAGCTCGGCCCCAGCCTGATGTGCTTTATCTGCCTTACGTATAGTGCCACGCACACCACTTATAGAATCTAAATCAGTATTTTCACTAGCTGGCAACTTAGCGCCAGTTAATTGCTGTTCGGCCCGTACATAAGCATCTGGCTCATAAAAATCATCTGGCTTGGCCTTATAATCTTCAGTTTCACTGTACTTTGTTACTCCATGCTTCTTTATTAATTCACGAGTTCTTTCAAGTTTGGCTTTGTCAACATCAGCTAAACTCCTACCCTCAGTCTGGCTGCGTTGATTATTCGCATTTTGAACCAAAGGATCACCAGCATGAGCAGTGTTGTAATCATCTAATGACTGTGTAGCGGCATTTACTATATTAGTTGGGGCATTGGCACGTACTCGATGATAGGGTCGCCAAAATTCTCTTAATGAAAGAAAAATGGAACCATCTGGTTGATTAAAAGGAATAGGAGCGCCACCAGGATCAATCAATCCATGAACGTTTCTCACTCCTAGGGCTTGTAGCCTAGCAATAGTTTGATTTCTCATTACCTCATAATTTCTAATCTTTTCATACACACCAGCAAAATAGGCATCAGTAAACTGATTGTCTCCCCAGGCTGTTACGGGTAACTCTTGCAGATTTTTATCATTCATACGTCTCGCCACATAAACCAAATTATTTGGATCATTGGGAGAAGCCGCTGTCCCTCGCAAACGTTGGGGGGCACTTGGGTCTGTAATAATACGCTGCATTGATTGCGCTCCTGGATCAATACGATCTGGTCGCTTGAACATAAAATCCATAATTTCCTTACCCAAATTCTGATCACGATTAAACACATCATTATTATCGGCATCTATGCGCCAACCAGCATCACCTCCCAGACGAGTTAGCATATTGGTAAAGTAGTGTTTATTAGCTTGAATAACAGCTGGATCATTCATTGCTAAACCAGCTCTACCAGTAAGTCTATTTCCTTGAACAAGTCTCCTACTCTGCGGTGACATTAAAGCTTCATCATTTTTAAGTGTCCAACGCATAGCTCGCTTAGCTAAAGCACGCCCTGATTCTGTATGAGGCATACGTAATCCTCTCATAGAACGCCTAGTAATTCTCGATATATCCTGCTTATCCATATACTGCATATAACGTGTATCCTTTTCTTCTTCATACTCACGCTTGGCACGAAGTTTGGCGCGCCCAACAGCTGCTGCCGTACCAACTAAAGGAATGCGCGCGGCAATACCTAAACCCATATCAGCTGCACCATAACCAATTCTTTTACCATACTGAGCAGGTAGATAAGCGGCTGCTCTAAAGGCCCCTTTCCCTATAGCCGCGCCAGCACCTTGAATTTTATTAGAAGCCTTAGCTGCCAGTTTGCCGCCGGCTACCCCCAACTGCTGGGTCATCCACAACCCACCCAGCAACAAAATTACATTGATTATAAATGATAATAAAATATCAGATCGACCTATTTCTGTAATGGTTGCGCTGGGAATTATTGATATTCCTCCCTCATTTTGACTTACATTTAAATTACCGTATGTTGTTTTTGAAGTTTGCATGACAGCTAAAGACAGCCATAAGAAAAAAGCCAGAATCGGACCAGTAGTAACATACTTGCCAAAATAATCCCACCATTGTGATGAATATTTTTTAGCATCACCGGGAAAAGCAGATAAAGCATAAGCAATTGGCGAAATTATTATCAAAAACCAGAGGGCAACAATACGCAATAGAAATACAACCAAATAAATACCTACTACAATACAAGTAATAGTAATAGTAACCAAAGCCAAAAAAGCTGCAGCTAAATACTCCAAACCACTTAACCCCTGCCCAGAAGCTTCTGTATCATTAGATATATTACTAGCAAAATTAAACATCTCTTTTATTCCAAAGCCAATAATAATATTACCCGCAGCTGCTTCCTTAAAGCCGTTTACAAAAGTAAGCATCACTACTTGGGCAATATCAATAAAAAATCCAGCTATGCTTTTAGAAAAATTTATTAATACTGCCATAATCAGCAATTTCCCTAATATTTTTTTATACTGGTATTCTTCTATCCGGAATACACTGCCAAAAGCAATTAGCAACAAAATTACAATAAAGAACATGTTGCAAACATCCCGCACAATCCCCCAGCCTTTAGCTACTGCTGGTGCATCAATAAAATTGTTAAATTGCGCTACATCAACAAGTAACCCAATTAATGTTATAGTCAGCTCCCCAATAATGCCTGCTATAAGCAATAAGAGCCAAGCAATACTATCTGACAGCCACTGCCAAGCCGCGTAAGCAAACTGCGGTGCAGTTAAACCAACGGCCGTAATTAAGATAAACACCATAAACGCCTTACCTTTTATAGGCAGGCGTTTTGCTAGAAAATCTTTAATTACCCTGTTCATACATTAAGCCGTATTTATAAAGCAATTTTATCACAGAAATTACCAAATTGATACCTTTATTATATCACAAAACAATTATTTTTGCAACCCAAAACAATTCAACTATTTACCCACTATCACATTTGTGTTAACTTTATTTTTAACTTAGTGTTTTTTGTCCCACCTGGGACAAAAAACAACATATTAAGATTGCCTTAATATTTATTGCCTACTATTTAGGTCCATTGCTTCTTTTTGGTAAATACAAAAAATCGGTGGCTCGATACACATTAACCCACTTATCCAATTTAGCCTGCTTGACGAAATCAACCACCACGGTATAAACATTGCCATTGCTTGCCCAAACACTTTGTTGCAACAAAAAAAATCCTCCCTCCTTAAGGAGCTGACGAAATTGCTTACGTGCCCAGCTTTGACTAACTGGAATATCAAATATGACTACCGTATACCATCCTTTCGCCATAATTTTAGCAGAACGCAATCTTTGCACGATTGTGGTGGCTTGCCCTTTCTTAGTCAATGTAATTAAGAAACGCTTACCAATCTTTTCAGCGGTAATATAATGATTAATTTTAAGTTGTCTGAGCTTAGCCTTAATATCTTGCTCATATTGACGACGTTTAAGCTCCACTACATAAGTATGCCCGCCCTTGCCGTAAGCTCTACCATAATGACTGGAAACGGCGGAAACAAGGTGGTTAAAATCAACTGTCGCTTCTCCTATTTTAGCCAAGGCAGCAAGCAAAAACTTAGATGCTGGAATTCTTTTCTTCATCGTGCTTTCATTATATCATTTTTCCCAGGTGTGTAAATAGTCCCAGGTGGGACAAAAAACAAAACGACTACTTATAATAAAAACAAGCGAGTAGAAATTTCGCTTGTTTTTATTGAACTAATCTAAAAATCAATTATTATTCTTCTGTATTCACTACCCCGCCACAATTTTCCCCAGTAGCAACAATTCTAAGAGTGAGAGTCCTTATGATATCTGGCCCTATACCGTTTGTTGTATTATCAAATGAAATAGTAAAAGGCCAAAGACCTGGGGGAAGAAAATTAACGAAGTTCTTGAAAGTTACTATTACAGAAGTTGAACTGCCTGGTCCAAGCGTACCAGAAGTCTTTGATAATGAAGCATAAATATTTGGAATAGCTGTTGCTGTCCAATTTATAGTGTTAGGGCTGTCATTCACAACATAATAAGTAACGCTGGATGGTGAGAATGGCCCACCTTGTTGCCCACAAGAATTACTTGCTCCTGATGGTGATACTATTATATTACCTGTACCACCGCCACCGCCAGCTGGAGCCTGATTAACAGTTATAGTGTTAGCATACTCAATCCAGCCATCACCATTAATTGCTGGTGGATTACGTGGATTACTGTCACTATTACAGCGCCAACCATCTTTAGCACACCACTCCCAATTATCCTCCACAAATATTCGCGGTTTATAATCACAGCCTCCAGCCTGGGCACATGTATATACATGACTGTAGGTGAAGTAACCGTTAAAGTTGCCACTATTCCCAACACAAGCATTCGGGTTATCACCCCAGTTATAATCTGGGTCATTTGGAGTTTTGCAAACCGCTTTGTGATTCTTATAAGAACTATAAGCCCCGGAGTAAGAAGAGCCATCACCCCAGTCCACAAACACTTTGCGTAAAGGCATTTGCTCACCATTAGGGTTAAAGGCATAAAAAGCCACTGTTACTACATCAGAAGATTCAATTGTTATATCTCCTTCTTGCCAGCTGCCGGCATTGGTTTGAATGGTCATGCCTTCTGTGTCATTCATACCTGCATTTCCTGGCAATACATTATTATTGACATCAAATATAACTTGCCTGACGAGTGGTGGCGTAGGTACTTGTGTATTTTCATTACCGGCCAATAACCCCCCTTCAGTTCCTGTGTCTCCGGAATCACAATCAACTTCCCCGCAACTTATATCACCGCTAGTAAGCCAATCTACCGGCCCAGTAGTAGTCCATATGCCATCAAAATTACTCGCTTGATATACAGCAGAAAATAATTGTTGGATACGATTGATGCCTTGGCTTGAGTTTGCCCAAGATAGGGTTCTATATTTATTATTTGCATTCTTACTAAAGTAACCAGTACAAACACCTTGCACTCCGTCAGAAGTACACTGGGAAGATTCGGTACAATTATTACCAAATTTTTTATTATCACTAATGCATGTGCCTGGATTGTTACCACCACAATTAGATGGCGAGCAGGCAAATGGTGTAGTAACACTTGTAACATCACTCACTACCAATAACTGGTTGTCTTGCGGAGCAGTAACTAAACTAGTTTTACCATAAGGTGATGGTATGCGCGATGAGGTAAAGCCTAGTCCAGTTGGATCCACCGGAGGTGGCTCATCATCATAAGGCTCCACCTGATAATCAGTGCGACGCAGTATACGATCAGTCCAAGCTTTATTTTTGATCGCAGTAGCAGTTTGCAAAGTCTCTGTACAAATTTCTTTTATATAAAATTTAATATTATAACCTACGCCTTCATTGCCCTCACCAGTATAATCATCGGTAACTAAAGCATAGCCTCTTATACTTTGATCGTTCTTATCAAATAAGACATCAAAATAAATTACGTTTTGTTGGCCAACTTTGGAATTACTATAACGCCAAACAATATAATCATTATATGGTGGTTCATTTCGGGATGAGGGATTTACCAGATTTTCTGGGGTTAGTGTAAAATCATACCAATCCCAAGACTTGGATGATGGTAGGGCTGTCACTTTAATCGCAGCAATCTGATACATCTTTATTAGACTTTCATTAGCTTCATTTGGTATTAACAAGCGAACTCCAGCGGCGCCTTCCACTGAATTATCATTCATAATATACCCATCACCATATGTAGGATCAGACACAATATGCCCAGAAGCGTCCAGTGAAAACCTGCTAGGACAGCTAGACCAGCTCCCGTTCCAGTAACATTGTCTGCCTCCAGAATTATTTACATCCCACGGATTTTTTGAGCATCCACCTATAACAAAATTACCATTAACGCCAGTCTTACCACATGGATTACCTTCTCGGTGTTGTACTCCGTATTGGCTAGCATTTACTACATAAGTTGCCAAGTTCTTACCAAGGGCATTACTACAATATAATGTAGAACCGCCTTGGTAACCAGCTTCAGGTGAATAATCGTAAACAGAAACTTCACCATTAACCGAGTCAATCGGCAACCAAGTAAGGCAGGCATTATCCGCCCCGGCATTAATTGGGCGCGATGGATCCTTTTCCAAACAATAGCCTTTTAAGCCAATGTTCAAATTCTGCTGCTTGAGACGATTTACTAATTGTGTTTTGTTACCATTAAAATCCTCACTTACCTCAGTGGTATACATGGCTGGTATATCTTCGCTCATCAAACTATAGAATAAATTATTGCCATCTTGATAAGTCAAACGCTTATAAGAACATTCACATATTTCACCTGACTGGCAAACATTAGCATCTTTAAACACTGTGTCCTTAGTTTCCGGCAATTCAACATAAGTAGCATCAGCTGCCCCCGGGCAACCAGGATCAGTACAAGCCGGTTTATATGACATCACCACATTAACAGGGAAAGGCGCATCCGTTTGCGGGAAAGCCCGGCAAAGCTTGGGGCCGGTATTTTGCCAATCAGGCCCCGGGCCCTCACCAGTCAAGCCCAAATCTTCAAACTGGCAAGTTATACTACCACTACATATATCCCCTATATCTAATGAGGGGCAACCACACCCTAAAGTAGTACAAGTATTATTTCCATTAAATAGAACCCCACCGCAAGTTTTTTGCGCCTGATTAAGATAGGTCAACCTGACATTGCTCTCTTCCGCTGTTCCATATTCCTTTTGTGTCAGCACTTCAATTGGGTAAATATTAGGCAAAGAATAACCCGAATAATCCAAACTGCTCCAGTTTGTACCCCGTTTTTGGTACTGGACTAATGATAACGTCTGAGCTGGAATCGGTGATGTTACCCAAGTATCACAACGGCCTGAGCCATCGCTGTTCGCGCCTAATTGATTGCATACACCCAAGGAATAACACACATTATCATAGCGGCCAGTTTGACGATTGTAGCGCGGGCTCTCACTTTGGCAGGAAAGCCACTCGGCACAAGCCCGGTCGCGCCGCACTTTTAGAACCAAGTTTGTATTCTTAGGATTAGTAGATGAAGGTGCTACTAACTTATTATTATTACTGCGGCTATTCTCATAAGTAGCTAGCGCGTTGTATGTCAGGTTTGAATTAGACAGCTCACTAAATAGCAGACAGCCTTCTTTTTCACTCACCTGTCCATTACACAAACCTTTGTTCAAATCCTTATCATTCAAATAGTAATAAGTTTTTTTAGTTAATTCCGGATCAGAATAAGCCGTACAACCAGCTTGATTGGACGGGCAATTATAAGCATAAGGCTCGCGGGCGACCTCACGAGCTTGATTTATATTAAGGCTGGAAAGTAATTCCACTGATTGCACTTGGTCCAAATAAATATCACCATCTGTACCACTAGCTGTTATTTGCAAGCCAACTCTAGAAATTATAACCGGCGGCGTTCTGACTAACTGCCAAAGCATTAACCATTGATCACGCGGTGTATCCTCATCAATAACTATCTGCATATCACCGCCCCACATAGGGCAAGGAATGGTTGTGGGAGGATTGGGTGGAATTGAGAAAAGAGTACACCTAGTAGTTAGTGTGATGGTGCCTTGAGTAACAGCGCTTGGAATTCTTACCCTTACATAAGAAGCGAGGGTTTTGTTGGAAGGTGAAGCTAAGGCCAAGCCGGGTGACTGTGTTCTCACGCCATCTGCTAGTGGGGGCAAGCGTAAAACATTACCACCCCAGTACTGCAAGCCATTAAATGACGGCTCCGCTGTCAGATAATTTGGTGTATTAATCTGGCTCCAACCAGTAAAGATATCTATATCGCCGTCGCCAGGCGTGTAAATTTCAAAGCTAGGATTGGCAACCAAATTGCAGCGCTGGTTCGTACCTTGCTTGTACCATTCATAGCCTACAGTGCTATCAATTATTTTGTATTCACAAACCTTGCTGCCCGGCTCTTTGAAATAATGGGGCACGCCAGCGTTGTCGGTAAATACCTGGCACATATTTTGCTCAGATGAACACAAGGGGCTGGCACCCTGATTAATTCCAGGATCAAAAGTATCTGGATTAAGCACGGTATAAATATCACTCCAGCTGGAAATTTCCCCTGAGGGCAGGAAATTGGGTAGCCCGAGGCGTTTACAGCCGGCAAATTGGCTACTGCAAGATTTTTTAGAATCATAAACGCGATAAACCACATTATCTTCCGGTACTACTACTTCCTGATCGCCGGCGGTAACGGTTAATTCCGGCGGCGTGCTGGAATTGTGCGTATCAATTAAGGCTCGACAACCGACCACTTCAGCCTGACAAAGCTTGAAAAAACCAGTAAGATACACTGTTTGTCGGTCACGGGTGTTATAAGCGGAACAGCGCAGGAAATCATCAACGCATGAGGCAGGAGTGACCCAGGAATTTTTCCTGACATAAAAAGTGTCCTGGATTTCGCGGAAAGAAATATTATCAAAATAAACTGTAGATCCTAAAATACCCGTACCAATAATAAGTTTTATTGCTACTTTGTCATCACCAGTAAATTCAACTGGACCTAAGTTTACTATTTGCCATTCGTTGTTTATCGGATAACCAGTGAGAGGAGTAAAAAGTACGGCTGAGCTACCTGCTAAAATCCCGGCAAATATACTACCACCTGCGCCATCAGGCTTTACCCAAAAACTTAGCATATACTGTTTGCCCGTAGTCAATAAGCCTGTTAAGTCATGTGTACTAGATGCAGCTGTAGTGGGTGTATATAATTTTAATGAGTGGCCAAAAGCTGAGCTGGATTCAGTTGAATTGGTGCCACCTTCCCAACCAGACAGTGGACTGGAATCGGCATTTACACCTGGTTCAACATCTCCAAAGGTGGAAACTGGGAAAACATAGCGCACATTACCAGCGGTTGGCCCACGATATTCACGGCAGCCATTAGCCGCAGCAGGACAAACTTTACCCTGATTCGGGATAGCGCGGTAATAACAACGATTATCAGATTCCCAAGTGCCGCCTGATCTTTCACAATCATCAACAACAACACTAGTGGCGCGATAACGGTTGCAGGAAGCGGAAGAATAAACTACTTTGCTTTCCAAGCGATAATGAACTGCCACTTGCGGTCCATTGGTTACATAAAATTCTTTGCAGTCTGGACTTGGACTAGTATTACCAGTCATACAATCACCTGAGCCATCAGTGGTAATGGGGGGGCCCAAAGGATTAATAACCGGATAGCACTCGGTAGGCTGGCAACCAGGGTTGAATTCTATGGCTTGCAACTGCCAAGTTTTAAGCTGATAACCAGTCAAGTCCGACCCGACCCAAGTATAATAAGTATTATCCAGTTCATCTTCTGGCCGAACGCACTGCCTGAGTTCAGAATAATATTCTTTGCGTTCATTCTGCTCTATATTGGTAAATTCTTCACAGCCGACATGGGTCGCCGAACAAATTTTAGCAGTGGTAGGAATAAAGTTATAGGTCGGTTCGGCTTCAACTGGGTCGCGGTTTAAGTAATTTTCAAAAAACGAACTGGTTTGCTGATAAGTGTTAAAGCCATTACACTCCCCTGGACAAATATTGTCTTGCGTAACAATCCCTGGTACGGCCGGTGAGCCGTCACGGGGCGTATAAAGTTCACAGCCAACATCATTCTTTGCGCAAAGCTGCAAATAATTAGCACACTCGGGAGCACGATTATTAGGATTTACATCATAACAATTAAGGTACTGTGGTGCTTGGCGCAAAGTTGTTTGGCTGGAAGCTGCCAACTGATCATAAGAGGAATAAATAGCTCCATCTGTAACCAGGTCAACCACTGCCTCAACTTGTTCGGCATACGACGCTCCTACTGGTATCACATTCAACTCTTCTAAAGTGGCGGTATTGATATTAGAAAGCTGCAAAAACTTAGTACAGCCTTCTTCTTTGGTTGTACATTTTCGGTTATCTACATTTTTCAGGAAAAAACGCGGTTGGGCAGTTTGGTCGGATAATTCAAAATCAACTGTATTAATGTTGTTTTGTGTGCCTAAGGTGTCCTTATTCGGCAAATAAACATCATCCACCCCTTCAGGTGTTAGATTACGGGCAGCCGAATACCAGCGACAAGAAGCGGCATCAGAACACACCCCATCATCATAATTATTAAGAGAACTTATTAAGTAACTGGCATTTTTTCCGCTCGGATCTTTAAAGCTTTGGCAGGTTGCCCAAGGGCTTACCCCTGATCCTTCTGGGAATTCGCAGCTTTTACCAGAGAAACGCCAAATATTTTCTTCGCGCTTACAATAGCCCCAGGCTTGGCAGCTACCATCAGCTTTCTCGGCAATGCAATGCTGATAATCCACGCAGACCTTTTGCCGATTAGGTCCGCTGGGTTCTAACTGCTGACCATAAGCTTCAGTACGGCATTGCGCCGGTGGCGCGCGCAAAATCCAATTAGGATCAATCAAGCCACAATATTGCCCAATATCTTCAGGATCGTCTTCTGTACCACAAATTTTATCAGGCCCAGTGGCGTTAAAACCATTTGCGTAATTGTCGGATTTACTACCTATTACATCCTGCAAAGAAACACTACCACCCGCGTATTTTTCCGCGGCAATTTCCCAGCCCAAGGGCACAATGCGAGCTAAGCGAAGCTTGCGAATATCAGATAAATACCAAGCATTGGTGGGTGCTCGCAAATCATCAGAGGTACGGGCAATAGCAAATCTCAAATTGCCAGCAATATACCCTTGATCAATTGCTTCCTGAATTGTTAGGGGCGAACCTTCGTCAGCTTTGCGCAAGGCCTGAGCAAACTTGGGTGTAATGGTGCAAGCATATTGAGGCGTATAAAAAGCCGGGTCTGGCGGGCAATTGGCTAAATCACTTATGACATCCACCGCCCCGGTAGCCCCAACCAGCTGCGGTGTGGAAATTGTGCTGTTAATTTGCGTGGCATATTCTATTCCGCCCAACCCCAAAAAACCAAACTGGGTGGAGTAAAGACGCGAGGGGCTGGAAACCGCCCCTTCTTGCAAGAAACGTTTAAGCAAACGAGAAGCTAAGGTATTAGTAAATACCCCTAGGGCATCGGCTACAATATCGCCTGTAAATTCAGAAAAATCATCACCCGCAGCTTCTATGGCTGACCGTTGCAAATCCTGTACTGTTCCGGCTGGAGTTTTAATAAAACCTGTAATATCCTCGGTAATATCTTTCCAACCAGCGGTTCTGATCAAATCCAAAGCCGCCACTTGAGAGGCGGTGGCCCGATCTCTGATTAAATTCTCCTGCACCTGCAAGGCAATACCAAGATCATTTTGCCTGGGGTCAAAAACTACGCCAAAATTTTGCAGAAGATTGGGATCATTAACAAATGTTTCCCAATTTTTAATAGCCGTGGTTAATGAACAACGCGGTTGGCGCGGCTGAATTTCATTAAAAGCAGTAAAACCAATAACTAATTGGGCGGTGGGGCTGGAAGGCTGACAAATATTCAAATTAACAAATGTCTGCTGATTAGCCAGGGTATCCAAAAAATCTCCGGCGGCATCATCGGCTGCCCGCTGAATACTTTGACCAATAGTAAAATTGCTGAATAATGGCTTTTGCCCTTGACCAGCTGAGGAAATCATCACGGCCGTATCGTAGGCTAAGCGAGTAGTAAAAGTACGCGCCGCATTTTTAAAAGCTACCGCTGCTCCATGCTGCCAAGCCCACTCGGCGGCATCGGCAATTTTATCAAAAATCGTAGAAGAAATTTGTGACGGGCCACCAATGATGTCTGCTGGCACAGGTAATATTGCCTGGGCTGGACGTGGGGCTGATAAAAAAGTCACCAGAGCGACTGATACTAAACCAATAACATAAAGTTTTGATAAACTTCTGTTATTTTTCAGTTTTTCTGGTAACTTGATATCCATAAAAATTTCTAGATACCCAGCTCTTGATAAATAATGGTTCTAAGGGTGGCATCATCAACTTGCTCTAGGGTTGCTGAATCAGCTCCACCATTTATTAAAAATTGTCTTAGTTCATCCCCGCTCATTTGTTTAATTAATTCTTTTTGTTCTGGTGTTAAATTAATACTACTATTTGAGTCTGATTGATCACTGGTATCGGTTGCACTAACTTCACCCGCGACCTCATTGTAGATTTGTAACAGCTTAATATCATCATACTTGGCAATTTCATCATCACTAACTCCAGCTTGTCGCAATAATGCCCTAATATCTTCAGCTGTTGGTGTACCACCAATGCTTGATTCTGTTGCTGTCGGAGCAATAAACACTGGACCACAAGTAGTATCTGGAGCACAGTTTGGGTTATTACCACTATCCACTTCCATCTTATCGCTGTAACCATCAGAATCAGTGTCGGTCAAATATGGACTAGTGCCATAAAGATAAAGCTCATCATAATCAGTTAGGCCATCACTGTCTGAATCTTGTTGCTGCAAGGCAAGAATATTATCGCCTAATGCCAGAGTTTCGCTTTGATTAGTAACACTAGTGTTGGTGCTTAAACCCAGTGGTAAATAAATGGAAGATTTAAGCTGCCACCAACCAAAAATTAAAGCTAATAAAGCCACTACTCCCAAGGCAATCTGCGTTTGCTCTGGGCGATCAGTTATTCCTTTTAAACTCCTTAAAGAAAACATCTCTGATTAATTTCAATCAAATCAATAAAAACTAAGCAAACGAATATGTCTGACGTTTGAACTGTATGCTTGATTTTAAGGTTTAATTCCAAAATAACGATTGTATTATATCACGGATTGACCCAAAAGTCAAAGTTAAAATATGCCTTAATAATTCCAAACTTACCTGAATTCTAACAATCTAATAATAAACAATAACGAGAGAAAATTAATGAGATTAACACCTTAAATTTTACCAGCCAATAATCTAGCTAGTAATACCCACTGACGAATTGAAAGTTCTTGCGCCCGGGCTTTAATGCCAATGTTGGCTTGGGTAAAAATTTCAATTAACTGTTCTTTTGCCAAGGGCAGGACGGCTAGTAAATTATTAATTAACACTTTGCGACGGGCAGAAAAACCGATGCGAGCTAGGCGCCAAATTAAATCTGGAGACTGGTAATCTATAATGTCGGAATAATCTTTGGGTGAAAATAAATCTAATCTAACCAAACTAGACTGAACACGTGGCGGTGGCCAAAAAGCCTGAGGCGGTATGTGACGAATAATTTTTATCTGACTTTTAAGCTGGCAGCTTAAAGATAATAAACTCATCTTACCTGGTTTAGCCGCCAAACGTTCAGCCACTTCCCGCTGTAATAATAGAGTTAAAGATTGCGGTGTAAAATCTCCCCACAAGAATCTTTCTAAAAAAGCACCGGAGATTTCATAAGGCAGATTGGCTACAATCTGCCAATCAGAACTTTTATCTACCATTAACTCGCTTTTTAATTGATTACTAGAAACTTTTAAAACATCATCGGCAATTATTTTTAATTTTTCACTACCCATACCTACTTTCTGCAAGGCGACCACTAATTTTTTATCAAGCTCCACCACTACTACTCTTTGAGCCCGAGCCAAGAGCTCAAGTGTCAGCACACCCAGCCCACCGCCAACTTCTAAAACGTTTGCATTATTTTTAACATCGGCTGCTGTTAAAATATCTTGCAAAACTTTTTTATCAACTAAAAAATGCTGGCCCAAACGCTGACCAGCGGCTAAATGATATTTAGCTAAAGATAATTTTGTCCAAGTCCGCAGATCAGCCGGTAAATTAGAACCAGCGATCATATGGTCATATAAAGCAAGGTCATAGCCGCCGCCACTATCCAGGTGACCGACCAAACAGCTGACATTGATCCTAACTGACTAAAAGCAAAAAGTAATATAACTGCCGCTACTATTTTACCTAAAACCAAGGCCATTTCAAAAGAAATTACCGTGTCCATTACTGAACGTGTCTTGGCTTTTTCATAAAGCAAGGTGTGTAAAGGAACTTGCACAATATTTTTGGTTAATCTTGAAGTTGAATCAATTATAAAAACTCCAAACGGAGATCGTGTAGTCAGGCGCACTAACCAAGCAAACATATAGAATAGGGTTGAAAATCTCAAAACTGAGTGAATATTTTTAGTATCACTTAGCTTACCAACATAAAGAGTTGCTAAAACCATAATCAAAGTTGACCCGGCAACAAGTGCACCTATTTCTACATAATTATTAATAACGGTGGCAATAAAAACCGGCCATAAAACCAATAAAATTAATTCCTCACCAAAACCTAAATAGCCAATCAAGCTGCGCCAATTTTCCTTGGCAAACAATCTTTTATAAGCATCCAGATATGGAAAATTTCTCGGCTTAAATTCTTCACGGGTTCTTAAAAGCGGCCAATTAGAAACTAAAATTAACAAGCAGCCAACCGCAAACATCATGAGCCATGAGCCATAAGCAATCAAAGCTCCACCAAGTAACGGCCCAATTACATAAACGGCTGACAATGTGATATGCAAAGTACTAACTTCTTTGCCTTCTTCGGCGGCATCAGAATAACGGGCAAAATCAGCATGAAAAGCCGGCCAATAAAACATTTTTTGCAAAGTATATAAGAATACAGCTGGTATTGCCCACCACCAAGCTATAGCTACTAAATATAAACAAATATAATAAGCAATTTGGAAAACCGTTGACAAGGCTATAGAAATTTCAAAGCCAGTTGTCGTGGCAAACTTGGCACCCAAAGGCAATGCCAAAAAATAAGCAACATAAATTGCCAAGAAAAACCACAGAATAGCTTCAACTGAAAAACCTTGTTGCCATAAATAAATTGGCTCAAAAAGCAGCAGCATAGCCAGAGCCATGTTCTGCAAAACCGTTGCCCAATATAATTCACGCACCTGCCGCGATAAATTGTGTGGCAATAGTTGCCCTAAGGTGTTTGCAAAATGCCAATTCATAATATTTAGCTTACCATATCTTTAATTTGCCGGCGGGAAATAGCCCCTGGGCGTATAACTTCAACTTTATTATTTTTAACTTTAACTACAGTTGAAGTAGCCTGGCGTGGCAGACGCCCACCCTTAACTAAATACTTTAATCCCCTCTTAATTAATGATTTTTTTACTGCTGACGCTGAATAAGAAGCTGGCTGGCCAGATAAATTAGCTGAGGTGGCGGTTAGCGGATTACCGTATACTGAAATTAATTCTCGTAACCACTTATCTCCTGGCACTCGCACACCAACTAGCCTGCCTGGACCAATAATATTTTTAAAAAATTTATATTTAGGTTTGAGTAATAAAGTCAAAGGCCCAGGCCAAAATTTTTTAACAAGTCGCAGTTCAGTTGGCGTTATTATAAAAAAACGCCTGACCATTTTTAGATCAGCCGCTAACAAAGCAATTGGTTTATTTGGTTGACGCCCCTTCAAGCCTACTATTTTAGCCACAGCTTTAGCATTAGTACCATCAGCCGCTAAGCCATAAGCGGTTTCAGTAGGTAGAGCAACAATCTCTCCTTTTTTTATTAACTGACAAATTGGCGAAAGCTGATGGCGGCTCTTAATAAATTCAATTAAAACCATGATAAATTTAGGCAACGAAATTTATTAGTTTTCCCGCCACGTAAATGGTACGCTTGATAGTTTTACCAGCCAAATGACGACTGACATCAATATTTGCCTGGGCAATTTTTATAGCTTCAGCTTCGCTAATATCAGCCTTCACAGTGATCTGTCCTCTTAATTTACCATTAACCTGCACCGCTAAAATTACCTGATTCAAGCGCAGGGCTTTGGGATTATATTCTGGCCAGGCTTGCTGCCAAATCTGCCCCTGTCGCCCCAAGTGCTGCCACAATTCGGATGTAATATGAGGCGCAAACGGATAAAGCAATCTAAGCAACACGCTTATGACTTTAATCTGCTCAGCTACTGGCAAGGTTGCACTTTGTAAATAATTGGTAAATTCCATCAAAGCAGCGATGGCAGTATTAAAACGAAAATTTACAACATCATCTGTTACTTTCTTGGTAGTTTTTGCTATCCAATAACCCAATTCCTCTCTAGCTTCATTGGATAAATGTAAATTTTCAGTCGGCTTGGCTGATAATGACAAGGACCATACTTTTTCCAAGAATCGCCTAATACCAATAATGGAAGTTGCATTCCAAGGCTTAGCTTCTTCCAGCGGGCCCATGAACATTTCATACAAGCGGAAAGTATCAGCGCCGAACTTATCTACAATCTCATCAGGATTAACTACATTCCCCCGAGATTTAGACATTTTTTGCCCATCTTCACCCAAAATCAAACCCTGATTCCTGAGTTTTAAGAAAGGCTCATTAAAACTAACATAACCTAAATCGCGTAAAATTTTGGTAAAAAAACGGGCATACAACAAATGCATCACCGCGTGTTCCGCCCCGCCGACATAAAAAGTTACCGGACACCAAGCCGCTACCTTTTTCTTATTAAATATTTCCTGTGTATTATGCGGATCGCAATAACGCAAGAAATACCAGGAAGAATCCACAAAAGTATCCATGGTATCGCTTTCGCGCCGTGCTGGTAATCCACATTTGGGGCAAACTACTTTCTGAAAACTAGCTGAACGCACCAAGGGCGATTCGCCGGTTGGTCTAAAATCAACATCTTCTGGCAAAACAACGGGCAAATCTTTTTCTGCCACTGGCACTTCGCCGCATTGCTCACAATAAATAATAGGAATAGGCGCGCCCCAATAACGCTGGCGGGAAATCAGCCAATCATGTAATTTATATTGGGCCTTAAGTTCAGCGCCTATTTTTTTAGAAATTTTTTTTACTGCTTCAGCCGATTCCAAACCAGTAAAACTATTTGAATTAATTAAAATGCCATACTGTGTGTAAATTTTTTCACCCGCTTTTATCTTTTCATAGTCTTCTATAGCGGACTCTAGGTCTTGGGGGGGTTTTTTAAGAGCATCATTAATTGAATCATAAATTCTTACAGGTCCAGCACTTAATGGGCTAACTACCTGTCTTATTTCCAAATTAAATTTCTTAGCAAACCCCCAATCCCTCTCATCGTGAGCTGGTACAGCCATAATCGCGCCCGTGCCATAAGAACCTAAAACATAATCAGCTACCCAAACTGGAATTTCTTCATTAGTTGCTGGGTTGATAGCTTTAATGCCGGCATCTACTCCGGTTTTTTCACGCGCTGCCCTCTCTAACCGTTCCAACTCTCTACCTTTAAGCGCTTCACTCACATATTTTTTCACCTGATCACTTGCTTGCCAGCCCACTTCAATCCAACGACGAGCAAGCTCTGGTGAAATCACCATAAAAGTTGCACCAAAGATTGTATCCAGGCGGGTGGTAAAAATATCTACAAAGTGCTTTTTATCTTCTTGCCCAGGTATCCCAGTTAAATAAAACCTGACTTGTGCCCCTTGACTCTGGCCTATCCAATTTCGCTGCATTTCCTTCAAAGGCTCTGGCCAATCCAATTTATCTAAATCTTTAAGTAACTCTTTAGTATAAGCCGTGATTTTGAAAAACCACTGATTCATTTGCCTCTGCTCTACTTCTGATTGGCAGCGCTCACACTTGCCATCAACTACCTGCTCATTGGCGAGCACGGTTTGGCAGCTAGGGCACCAATTCACTGGCGCTTCCGCGCGATAAGCCAAACCTTTCTTATAAAGTTGTAAAAATAACCACTGGGTCCAGCGATAATACACTGGATCAGCCGTGCTTATTTCCCGAGCCCAATCATAAGAAAACCCTAATGATTTTATCTGGCGTCTGATATTATCAATATTTTCTGCGGTCGTTACGCGCGGATGCCGGCCAGTCTTGATGGCATAATTTTCTGCTGGCAAACCAAAAGCATCCCAACCCATCGGATGCAAAACCTCTACCCCTTTCATTCGCAAATACCGGCTGTAAATATCAGTGGCAGTGTAACCTTCAGGGTGCCCTACATGCAATCCTTGGGCTGAAGGATATGGAAACATGTCTAAAATATAGGCCGCATCATCTTTAGGCAGTTCAGCGGCAGAGAAAGTGTTTTTATCCTGCCAGACTTGCTGCCACTTATTTTCTATAATTTTATGATCGTATTTTTCCATTTATCTGCTTAAGTCTTAGAGTAAGAAAAAGGGGCCCTTACCCCTTCTTATGCTAGCATTTGCCCACTCTCTCTACAAATAAATGTACCCGGATAACGATTGACCTAAATAGTTTAAATTGGTAATCTTATTAACGCTTTTTCAAGTCAGTTCAGCTAGCAAAAAGTCACCAGCAGATAATGATGTTAAAATATAATTAGAAGTTAAGCTCAGCGCCTAAGGAACAATCATATAAAAGGGGACCTAAACACAATTTCATTGCAGTTGGCTTTAATCTTGGTACAAGGATTAAAGTATTTGCTTGAACTAATAATCACTGGCCTTAACTGGCTATGGCGAGTTAGCCAGCCAGTATTAAAATTGCTGGCCAACTGGTTTATTTTGCGTCCTTATAGGATTCTTTTTCGCTTTAATCGCCTATTGAAAAAATGGTGGCCGAAGCTGCCAAGTTTAAAATTGCTGTCTCATCATCAAAGTATCATTTATCTTCTATTGTTAAGTGCTGTATTGGTAACAACTAATAGCTGGCGAGTACACCAAGCGGCCGCAGAAAACTTTGGCCAAAATAATTTGCTCTTTCCTTTAATCAAACCTGATTTTGAATTGATTGTGATTGAATCCGGTAGCGATGCGATCTTCGAACTAGATCAGTTAGATCCAACAGATGGCTCTGATAATGCCGAGGTAACGCCAGAAAATCAAATTGGTTTATCAGGTACTGGCGCCGCTATCCTTAAACCACACTTGGTAACTTCCTCTCCTAGTACAGCCGCTCGCACCTCTATTGAATATTATGAAGTTCAAATTGATGATACCATTTCCAGTATTGCCGAAAGATTTAACTTAAACCTGAACACTCTGCTTTGGGAAAATAGATTATCCGCTCGCAGTATTATTCGCCCGGGACAAAAGCTGACTATATTGCCGACTAATGGCGTAACTTATCGTATTGGTCGGGGCGATACTGTGGCTAGTATTGCCAAAAAATACGCTGTGACCACTGAAAATATTTTAGCCTACAATAAAATTTCCAGTTCATCATTAACTATTGGTCAAACTATTGTTATACCCGGCGGGCGCCCCCCAGCCGCGCCAGTTGCCTTGGTGGCACGAACTGCCACCGTTACACCAATTAATGCGCCAGCTGGTTCCAGCACCACCAAATTACTTTGGCCGACAGGCGCTAAGAGAATCACCCAATACTACACTTGGCGACATGGCGGCATTGATATTGCCGGCCCGACTGGCACAGCTATTTATGCAGCTGAAGACGGCATTGTGGAAGTATCTGGTTGGAATAAAGGCGGTTATGGTTACTATATAATTATTGACCATGGCGGCGGCTTAAAAACGCTTTATGGTCACGCCTCAAAATTACACGTGGCTGCAGGTGATCGCGTAACCAGAGGTGATCAGATTGCTAATGTCGGTTCGACTGGGCGTTCTACCGGGCCTCACCTGCACTTTGAAGTTAGAATCCGCGGTAGCCGCACCAATCCATTAAATTATATTAGATAAACTACTCATTCTGCCCACGCGGGCGGTATTGTAAGGCCTCGGCCACATGGCTGGCAGTAATTTCAACCGAACCAGCCAGATCAGCGATCGTTCTGGCAACTTTAAGTACGCGATGATAAACCCGTCCAGAAAGATGAAACTTATTAACTGCCTGGCGCAGTAATTCAACTGCCTCGGCAGGTAACTGCAAATTTTTTATATCCGTAAGTTTCATGGTGGCATTTAGTTTAACTTGATGGCCAAATCTCTCGGCCTGACGCTGCCGAGCGACCACAATCCTTTCCTGAACTTTAATTGAAGGTTCAGCGGACGGTAGTTCTAATTTTTCAAAAGGTAACCGTGGTACATTTACATGTAAATCAAACCGATCTAGTAACGGTCCGGAAAGTTTGTGCTGATACCGATAAATCATGCCCGGTGTGCAAGTGCATGGTTTTACCGGATCCCCCGCATAGCCGCAAGGGCACGGGTTCATGGCCGCCACTAAAATAAACTGCGCTGGATATTGAATGGTCGCTGCCGCCCGCGCTACTGTTACCAAACCATCCTCCAGTGGTTGCCGCAGGCTTTCTAAAACTGAACGGGGAAATTCCGGCAGTTCATCTAAAAATAAAACGCCCCGGTGAGACAAAGAAATTTCTCCTGGCCTGGGATTTGAACCGCCGCCTACTAAAGCAACTTCAGAAGCAGTGTGATGGGGTGAACGAAAAGGACGACGCCGAATCAATGGTTGTTCTGAAGTCAATAAGCCGGCCACGCTATAAATTTCCGTGACTTCTAAAACTTCTTCTCGCGTTAGTGGCGGCAAAACCCCTGACAAAGCCCGGGCTAAAAGCGTCTTACCCGACCCCGGCGGTCCTGACATTAAAAGATTATGCCCGCCAGCCGCCGCAACTTCCAAAGCACGCTTGGCGTGTTCTTGCCCATGAATGTGAGACAAATCACTGTCTGGTGGAATATCACTAATAGTTATTCTATCTAGATTAGTGATAGCGATTGGTTCAATAATTTCCTGCCCGGCTAAATGATTTAGCAATTCAGTTAAATTTTTAGGCGCATAAACGGTTAACCCTTCAACCAAAGCCGCTTCAGCAGCATTGGCTGCTGGAATATACAATTCTGAAAAACCAAGCCTTCGGGCAGCTCGGGCAACCACCAATACTCCAGGCACTGCCCGTAAAGTTCCTTCCAATGACAATTCTCCCAAAAATAATCGGCTGTTAAATCCAGCTTGGCTATGCAATTGGCCGCTAGCGACCAACAAAGCCAAAGCTATGGGCAGATCATAAGCACTGCCTTCTTTTTTAACATCAGCTGGAGCTAAATTGACCGTTACCTTAGTCCGTGGAAATTCGCAGCCAGAATTTTTTAAAGCCGAACGCACTCGCTCCCTAGCTTCTTCCACTGCCTTATCAGGCAAACCAACAATAAAAATACCAGGTAATTGCGAGGAAACGTCTGCCTCTACCTCAATGGCCATGGCCTGTAAACCAAAGACACCGCAAGTATAAACTTTAGACGACATACCCAGTACAGAAACTTCACTCAATCACTCCAAGGGCGAGTATGATTGGGAAGTTGGAATTAAGAAATAAAATTTTTGTTTAGTCATAAGGTTAATATGAAGGTGATTACTGCGAGCCGTAGCGAAGTTCTTGTACTGGGCATAATGCTCTACCTTACTACCAAGTTGGTATTTTGGTCAAATTCAATTTTAGTACAATCACCCCAAGCCGAATAAATAATTAACCGTTCGCCTATTTGCTGTAAGGGCGATAATAAGATAACACCAATATCAAAACTCCAGACAATAAATAAATATCGGCCAAATTAAAATTAAGTCCGGTTAATACAGGCAAATACCAAATATCAATTACCCCACCAACTAATACTCTGTCCCAAAAATTACTAAAACCGCCAACTAGCATTAAGCTGATTCCTAATAATCTATTTAAATTTTTAACTTTAAAAAATTGCCAGCCTAAATAAGTTAGCCAAATAAGAACTACAGTAGCAATCGCAATTAAAAATACTGATGGCAAAGCTAAGCTGAATGGCCCTGACTTATTAATATAAAGAGTAAAATAAAAAAAATCATCTGACGTCCCTGGCGCCAGATGAATGACGATTTTCTTTAATAAACGATCAAACAAAAATAAAATAAAAACTAACCAGATCAAAATCGCTCTTGACTTATTCATGCCTGACCTAACTTTTTTTTCTTGCAATTAACACAACTGCTTGATTCCGGACGCGCCCGTAAGCGTCGTTGATCAATTTCCTTGCCACAATAACGACACTGACCATATGTTCCTTTGGCAATACGTGACAGGGCAGCATTAACATCTTCCAAAGTACCTTCCAAAGTGTGTTCTAGAGCTAGATTATCAGTAAAGGTAGCAACCTCAGCCGCGTTCTCGTCTTCTTTATCACCATAATCAGGAAACTCAGCATCAAAACCTTGCTTTGAACGAACATCGTGCCGAGAAAGTCCTTTCAAATCTTTCTCTAGTTTTTGCTTAGTATCTAGGAGCGCCTGCCCCATTTCTTTTATAAAGTCTTGGTCCATACGCCAACGAAGTATAGCACCAATCAAGAAAACAAACAAGGCTACCGGTAGCAAAGAAAAGCGACGCTTATTTTATAAAAAGAAAAAGGCGCCGCTCTGGTTGCCCGTTAATAAATTTAATAATTGGCACCTAACGGCGCCTAGTTACGATGCTTGCTCTACTTAGGTTTACGCAAGCTTAGCCAATCTCCCTTGCTTCCAGGGGAACTCGCTAGGCCTGCGCAAAGATAAGAATGTATCATCAAGCACCTTAGGCGCAACTACTGGCTTATTATTAAGTTGCGAATCTCGCTACCACCCTTTTGGTCTGCCAACCGTTAAGATCAGCTGACCTTGATTTTGTTTTTGTTTCAAAAATTTTTTGGTTTGACCTCGGCCAGTACTAGGTCGAAATCCGGACAGTAGCAAGGGTCTGAGAGCTGTTTTAGCGGCAACTTTCAGGCTCTTGCCTCAGTCCACAACCATTTTTTAATTTCCTAAAGTTGAGTATAGCATACTTTTTCTTCAGGGTCAACTATCTTATTTTGTCTTTAATTAGCCAAAAATCAACTTTTTATACTGAGCACATATATTACTCATTATCCACATAACTAACAATTTATCCACAAACCCCACTGTTTATTTCAGCGGGGTTTGTGTTTTATTTGCTATCTTGCCTATTTTGTCTTAATCTCGGTTAAAACGATTCCTCGGTGGCCCCGAATTAGGTCGGCTATTTGGCCTGCCTTCACGATGATTGCCATTGCCATTAAAACCCCGATGCGGCTCTACATACCCTTCTGGTTTAGGCAGTGTTTGCCGATGAGACAAATTAATCCTGCCTTGGTCATCAATCTCAATTACCTTAACTGAAATGATATCGCCGATCTTTACTACATCAGTAACATTGTTAACATAATTCCAAGATAATTCTGAAACATGCACTAAGCCTTCTTGCCGAGGCAGTACTTCCACAAAAGCCCCAAAGTTCATAAGTCTCGTGACCTTGCCTTGAAAAGTTTCACCTATCACCACTTCGCGAGTTAAATTCTTTATCCAATCAACTGCCTTTTGACTAGCTTCAGCTGAAACTGATGTCACCATTACCAAACCATCATCTTCTATATCAATGGTCACACCAGTAGCATCAATGATTTCATTAATAATCTTGCCGCCTGGCCCAATAACATCACGAATCTTATCAACTGGAATATTGAAAGATACAATGCGCGGAGCGTAAGGTGATAATTCTGGACGAGGTTCCCCAATTGCCTGGCTCATTACTTCTAATACTTGATTGCGAGCTGTTTTGGCTTTAGCTAAAGTTTCACTGATGATCGCGGGAGCAATACCACCAAGCTTAATATCAAGCTGAACTGCGGTCACACCATTGGCAGTGCCAGCCACTTTAAAATCCATGTCACCAGAATGATCTTCCACACCTTGAATATCTGTAAGGATGGCATAGCGGGATTTATCCGCTGGATCAGTTATCAAACCCATAGCAATGCCGGCGACGGCTGCTTTGATTGGTACGCCCGCATCCATCAGCGCTAAACTGGAACCGCAGATTGAAGCTTGCGATGACGAACCGTTGGATGATAAAACTTCAGAAACAATTCTAATGGTATAAGGAAATTTTGCACGGTCTTGTGGTATTACTGGCACTAAGGCTTTCTCCGCCAAAGCGCCGTGGCCAATTTCTCGGCGGCCCGGACTGCGCACCGGCCTAACTTCACCCACGGAAAACCCAGGGAAATTATAATGATGCATAAATCTTTTCTTGCCATCCTCTTCCATACCATCCAAAGTTTGCTCCATACCTGGGCTGCCCAAAGTTACAACTGACAATACTTGGGTTTCCCCTCGACGAAAAAGCCCGGTACCGTGAGTACGAGCCAATACTCCGACTGAGGCTTCAAGCGGACGAATTTCATCTAATCCCCTACCGTCTACTCTTTTACCTTGCTCTAAAACTAAATTGCGTGCGGCGATATCAAGATAATTTTCAATCATCGCCAAACCCATACCCCGAGCTTCTTTGGAAACCTCATTATCTGCTTTCAGAATTTCATCTAATCCCTGGGTAATTTCTCGCAATTTGCTTTTATAATCCTCTTTGCTTCTAGTAGCAAAAACCGCTTCAAACTTACCAGTTAAATAGGCCTGAACCTTTGCTCTTAAGGCTTCGGTAGCCGCCTGCTCAGCTGGATCTAGCTCTGGCTCAGGCTGTTTCGCCTGGCCGCAAGTTTTTATAACTTCTTGCAAAAATGGAAACAAACGGCCAATATGTTTGTGGCCAAAAGAAATAGCTTCAGCAATCTCAGCCTCCGGCACCTCGTTGGCCCCGGCTTCTAACATGACAATTTCATCATCAGTCGCCGCCACAAAAACATCCAAATCAGACTTGATTCTAGCTTCATATGAAGGGTTTAATACCCACTCACCACCAATTCGCCCGACACGCACCGCCCCCACCGGACCATTCCAAGGTACAGGCGAAATAGCCAAAGCTAAAGATGCAGCAATTAAAGAAGGCACATCTGGATCATTTTCTTGATCAACTGATAAAACCGTTACTACCACCTGCACATCTCGCCTTTCCGTATCTTTAAAAAGTGGACGGACAGAACGATCCATCAAACGAGCTGTCAATATCGCTTCATCGGTCGGTCGGCCCTCGCGTTTGATAAAACGAGAACCTTTTATTTTTCCAGCGGCATAAAGCCTTTCTTCGTAATCAACTAGCAACGGGAAAAAATCAGTGCCTTCCCTGGGCTCGGGTGATTGCACCACCGTGGCTAACACAGTGGTGTCGCCATAACTCACTGTACAAGAACCATGAGCTTGCTGGGCTAGCTTGCCAACTTCAACTCGAAGTTTTTTGCCGGCCAGTTCGTGCTCAAAAACTTTTACCTCTGACATATTTTATCCTTTCTCTGATAGGAAGTGACCGTGGGTATCTGTTATTTGAAAGGAGCTAGTCCGCGCCAATTGGGGCGGAACACCTCTCTTCAAATAACTTATGAACCTCATCAGTAAACTCCTACCTGATTAATTGCTTATTAAATATAAATTAATTTTTGTTAATTATGATTATTATTTTTCTTGGCAAGTTGCCGGCGCAAAGAAGCTGGCAAAGACATTAAAAACTGGCTGCGCGAAGACGATAGATCAAAAAAATCATCAGCCGCTTCTTTTAATTTGGCGGAAGCGGTTTCAGAGAAAGCCATAACTTCAACTCGTTGGCCCAAAAACTGTAAGTATTCAATCAATGGCACAAAATCACCATCGCCGGTTACTAAAACCACGACATCAAGTTTTGAGGCCATAGAAATTGCATCAATGGATATGCCCACATCCCAATCACCTTTCTTGGCGCCGCCAACAAATACTTGCAAGTCTTTGGTTTTTACTTCAAAACCTTGATTGTCTAAGGCCTCAAAAAATTTAGCCTCCTCCGGCGCTTCCGCCTTAACTACATAAGCAATAGCGCGGATTAATTTTCGCCCAGCGACTGCCGCTTCTAGGACTTTGCCAAAATTCGTCCGACTACCAAAAAGGTTGCGCGAAGAATAGTACATGTTAGCCACATCCACAAATACCCCAACGCGCTGATCTTTATGTTTAAGCATACTTAAAATTAGACAATTTAAATTGCCTATTCTTCTACCTCACTCACGCCCTCTTCTAAAATTTCTGGCAATTCCTGGGGAATGGCTGAGAGTTTTACTTTTAACTTAAGCTTCTTTACTAACTCATCAAAACTTGATTCATTCTCGCGCTGTAAAAATTTAAGTAACTTGCGGCGCTGGCTGACCTTTTTAACCAAACCCCGCCGGGACGAAAAATCTTTCTTGTGTCCCTTCAAATGTTCGGTTAAGCGCTTAACCTCCTCGGTTAAAATAGCTATCTGCACTTCAGCCGAACCAGTGTCAGCCTCGTGGGTTTTAAACTTCTTAATAATCTTATCCTTAGCTTGTTTGTCTAACATGGGTTAAACTCCTTGTCTTTCGCTAGTCGAGTTACGGACGGATAAATCCAGTAACCCAAGTCAGCGAATATTATTTATAAGCGTTGATAAATCTACCATAAGCTGAGGATTTTAGCCAGCCAGGCCTGCGGTAGGCAGGCCTGGCTGGCGAGAGCGACACCAGGAGGGTAAACTTACCTTACAAGGAACCAGGAAAGTATGATTAAAAATCTGCCAGATTTAATAGAGGATTTTTTACGCTATCTTAAGGTACAAAAAGGGCGCACTGCTTTAACTGTCAGAAATTATCGGCTGTATCTCAAAAGATTTTTAAATTGGGGAAACACTAGTCGCTTAGCGCAAGCGGCTGACCTTACGCGGGAAAAGTTAAGAGATTATCGGCTGTGGCTCACGCGCCAAAAAAGTTTAAGCGGCACAACACTTTCCTCTGCCACCCAAAATTATCATCTCACGGCTTTAAGATCTTTTGTTAATTACTTAAGGCATAAAGATGTAGCCACTATTCCGGCGTCAAGTATCAGCCTAAGCCCACCGCAAAAAAGAAAAGTAATTTTTTTAACTGCTAATGATCGGCGATCCTTACTGCAAGCAGTCGGGCAAAGCCATGAACCGACTTTAGTAAAAATGAGAGATGAAGCCATTATAGAATTAATTGCCGTCAGTGGCCTTAGGGTTTCAGAACTGGTCATGCTAGAAAAATCACAATTTAATCTGTCGTCCGTTCGTCTTAGTATCATCCGCCGAAGCACAGCCTACGATTTACCGCTGACGGCAGAAGTTTGCCGATTGCTAAAAAATTATCTGGAGCATCGAACTGATCAAACTAACCATGCTTTTATCCGCCATGATCGGGCAGCCGATAATAAACCTGGCCGCCTAACACCGCGCAGCGTCCAGCGCAGTTTAGAAAGATACCGCAAACTTGCTGGCTTGAAACAAAAAGTCACACCTCATACCTTGCGTCACTCTTTTGCTTATCAGCTGGCCACTCAGGGAGCTGATTTGGCTACTTTGCAAAAAAGTTTAGGCCTTAAACATCCGGGGGGCACCCATGTTTACAAAGAAACCAACAAGCCTGGGGATTGACCAAAAAACAAAAATGTCTTAGCCTTATGCCGGACTGAAACTTTTAACTAAGTTGGATAATTTAACCTTTTATTCTTCTGCCTCTGCCCCTGTAGTTTCACCCCGAGGGTGATCTACCGAAGGTATGACAACGGCCCCACTCCATTTGCCCCTGTAGTTCAATGGATAGAACTCCGGACTTCTAAGCCGGGTATAGAGGTTCGATTCCTCTCGGGGGCAAATGGAGTGGGGTAAAATAGAACTGTGGGCTTACCTGCCTGCGGTAGGCAGGTAAGCCGGGTATAGAGGTTTCACCCTACGGGTGATCTACCGAAGGTATGACGATTCCTCTCGGGGGCAAAGGCTAAAGAATAAACAACACCTAATAACCAGCCGCCGCAGTTTAGTTAGTAATAGTTGATTACTAATAGAAAAACTGCTATTCTTAATTATTGCTAAATAATAAATTTATCCCGTATGCCAAAATCAAAAAATATCGCACCAGCCCAGAAGCCAACAACCAAACGACCAACCGACACTAAAAAGAAAGTGTCGGCACGCTCAAGTCGCACAACTAAACCAATTGTCCCAATTCTTTCTGAAGTTGTACCTGAATTAAAAGACCATATTATCAGCCAACCGCAACCCAATCAAGATTACAGCTACTGGCAAGCGCTTGGTTGGTTTGGTGCTGGCATGATAGGTATACTAATTACTACTGGTTCAGCAATTTGGCTAGCGAGTTTAAAACAACCACATTATCCTACTTCCAATATTACACCAGCTGTTAATCAACCATTACTTACTGAAATTTCACCACTAACCGGTTTACCTACCCGCCCGGAAACAATGACCAGGCGGCCTTGGGCAGTGGTTGTAGAAAATTTTTTTACTGTCCGCCCACAAGCCGGGCTCGGAGCAGCTGATATTGTTTTTGAATCGCCCACCGAAGGCGGTATTACCAGGTTGCTGGCAATTTACCAAAGTAGCTTGCCAAAATTAGTTGGTCCAGTGAGAAGTGCTCGTTCTTATTTTAATGACTGGATTCGGCCGTTCTCACCTTTTTATAGTCACTCGGGCGGCAGTGACCGCGCCCTACAGCAACTGCGTGCGGGCTATGGCGGCATTATAGATATAAATGAATTTTTCCACGGTGCGGCTTATGAACGAATTTCCAAGTTTACCCCGCCACATAATCTTTTCACTACCACAGAAAGATTCTCCAGTTACCTAACTGCTAATAAATATGAATTGGAATCAGCAGTGCCAAAATTATCTTTTGTTGATACATTACCGCCAGCACCAACCATTACCTCAATTACCCTGCCGTATCTGCCAGAAGAATATGAAGTGACTTATGAGTATCAGCCAGCCAGCGGGACTTATCAGCGTTTGGTTGATGGTACTACTCAACTAGATGCTACTACTAATCAAGTCTTAACTGTTAAAAATGTCGTGGTGCTTTTTACTGATATTGAACCAATCCCAAACGACCCATTACTGCGAGTAGAACTTCGTACTTTAGGCACGGGTGAAGCACGTGTGTATACCGGTGGCCAAGTTTATTCAGGCACCTGGCGTAAAACCAAGCCTGACAGCTTGATTGAATTGGTTGATAATTCTGGACAAATTCTACCACTGCAACCTGGCAATACTTGGTTTTCAGCAATGGATTCAAGTGAGGTAATAAATTTCCCGATCAACCTAAATATCCCGCTTTCACTCTAGACAATCACTGGGCTTAATGGTTGACTAATAATGTAATTTAACCTATGCTACCCAAGCCTGACACAGCAGGTGATTTAACCTCTTGCCGTGTTTGCGCAAGAGTTTTTTGTTAAGAATAATTCATGGTGGGTGTAGTTCAATGGTAGAACACCGCTCTGTGGCAGCGGTTACGGGGGTTCGATTCCCCTCACTCACCCCAAGCAAAGGGCGGCCTCAGCCTTGAGGGCGCTTTTTGCTTTGAGATGCGGGAATCGAAGGGCGCGAGAAAGAAACCGAGCGAGCGCAGGTTTTTGAGTGTAGCGCCCCGGCTGCGAATCGGAGTGAGCAGGATTCCCCTCACTCACCCCATCAGGAAGCCCCTCTCCCAAACTAGGGGTTTTTGCATAAAAAACCGATTTATCTTTTTTGATAAATCGGTTTAACTTTCTATTACATCAACCAACTCCACATAGGGATACGGACTGATTAATTCAGTAAATTGATTGCGTTTTTCTGTATCTGGAGTACAACTCGGGCAAAATGGCCTGACAATTTCAACCATTTTCTTAAAAAGGCTATAATCTACCAGAATAATTCTGCTGGCGAATTTTATAACCACACCAGTATATAAACACCGCCAATAAAAATAACTATCATAGCCCATGATAATACTGGCATGAACTTCCAGATACTTTAGATCCTCTCTGGCCATTAACATTTAAACACCTCTTTTTTAAATGAGCAATTGAGAAAAAAGTAGCACTCTTTTCTTATATTTGTCAAGAATAATATATACTGACGCTTGATTTATTCGCAAACATAAACTAAACTACGATTAAGTAAAATATCATTAACTAAATTAACCATATGAGTGAAACTAATGAACTCACGGATCCGCGTCTGCAAATAGAAGAGATCCGTGGCCGGATCTATAGCATGGGGGCTAACGACTCTGAGATGTCAGAAATTAATAATATTGTCCATGACTTTGAAACAAATAAAATATCTGCTGAAGAAGCTGTAAAAAAATCTAATGAGATCTTGGAAAGAAAGCAAGATTATCACTAAATTAACAAACCTGCCTTAACTAAGCTGACAAGGCTTGTTTTTATTTAAAGTGGTGCTAGCCTGAGAGCTGTATGGCTAATAAATTTGAAACACCCAGCCAACTGAATGACAAGCTGTCGCCAGACGAAGCAGCTGATTTAGTGGAACAAATTGGAGATCCCAGACTATCAATTGATCTTAATAATAAAGAGTATTTTTGTATCTCATTACCCGGTGGTAATAGATTTATCCCGCGTCTTAAAAATATTCCCTGGGCTAATAAAAACGGCAGTGTTTCTTATATACACATTGAGATGTTTCTTCGCGCTACATTAAAAGCCATAGATGATTACAGCTCACTTAATGATAAGGAAAAACAGGATCTGATTAGCTAAGATAAGAGAATACTTAATTAATAAAGTCTCAATAAGCTAAGGCTTGACTGCATTATTGAATAGTGCTAAGGTATGGCGTTACAGTAAATTATGTAGTTAACAAAATAAAAACCATTCATTAAAAAGGAGAAACATATGCCAACAACCACTGGCTCTGTCCGCAAACAATCACCCGACATAAATTGGAAATTAGTTTCCGAAGAAGTTGAAGACAACATAAGGGTCTTCAATACACCCCAAAAAAATGGATTCGTCCCCATAGATCAGATCCCATCCGGTGAGCTCGACCCACTTAATGCACTTATACAAAAGGAATTAGATTCCATACACGAGATATCCGTGCTAAAGCGAGCAAAAAAAATTAATGCTATAAGAAAGGAGCGATTAGGCAAGGAGACTGCAGTATCTCCTTATGTAAAAATAGAAAATTTGCCTATTCATATAGGCATGGGAAAACAACGGGCACTATTTAGTAAATAATTTTTCACACCGCCGAAACTGATTAATAGTCTAGGCGGTTTTTATTTTCTTGATCTTAAACACAAGCGGGTATATTTTAAAAGTATGAATCTATCCAACAACTATATAATTCGCCCACTGTTGCATGCTTTAGGTGTAATGGCCTATACCGCTTTGGCTAGTACAATTCTAACCAACGGCGGGGCCTTATTCGGCGATAAGCCAAATATTTGGGGGCCTATCACCTTTTTGATGTTCTTTGTCCTCTCAGCTACTATCACCGGACTTTTAGTACTAGGCAAACCAGTAACATTATTCCTTGAAGGCCAAAAAAAGGAGGCTGTGACTTTTCTATCTGCCACGATTGCTTGGCTGGCTATCATAATATCCATAATACTTATAATAAGAGTGCTAATAGCTTGAACCAGTAAAAAATATTGCTATGTCTTTATTGGCCATCGTTATTTTGCTGGCTAATCTGTTAACTAAAACAGTTGAACCGCTGGCTCCGCTATCAGCCACGGATATGCCGCGTGTTATGCCAACTGAAGTCAAGGCGATTTATGTTACTTCCACCACTGCCAAATTACAGCAAAGAATGACTGAATTAAGACAACTTATTTATGATACCGAACTTAATGCTGTAGTTATTAATACTAAAGAGCCATTTGGCCCGCGGATTTATCCTGAACTTAAAGTATTAGTGGACGAGCTACACAAAGAAGGTTTGTGGGTGATTGCCCGACATGTAGTTTTTCAGGACGATGAACTAGCTGAACGCCAGCCCGAACTGTCTCTAAAGCGTGCCAGTACAGCAAACTGGAAGGACAGGGGCGGCCATGGCTGGGTGGACCCAGCCAATAGAGAGGTGTGGGAGTATAACTTAGATATAGCCCAAAAAACTTTAGAGTTAGGTTTTGATGAAATTAACTTAGACTATATTCGCTTCCCGACCGATGGTGATCTAGGCAATATCATCTATCCAAGTTGGGACGGCCTTAAATTAAAAGAGGAGGTCCTGCGTGATTTTTTGCGTTGGTTCAGGCAAAACTTACGCTCACAAGCACCATACGCCATTCTTTCGATTGATGTTTATGGCGAAACTTTCTTGCGTGATTTTGCCGGCAGTACCGGACAAAGAATGACCACATTGGCGCCAGAAGTGGACGTGGTATCACCAATGGTTTATCCATCACATTATCGGTCTGGTAATTTTGGCTACACCAACCCAGCAACTCAACCTTACGGCGTAGTTTACGGCACCCTAGAAAAAGGCCAGCTATTATTTGCGAATGCTCCTAATACTATCGTGCGGCCGTGGCTGCAGGATTTTCATTTAGGCGCACAATATACTCCTGCTATGGTGCGAGCTCAAATTACGGCCACAACTGATGCTGGGAATCATAATGGTTGGATGTTGTGGAACCCGAAAAATATTTATTCTGAATCTGCTTTATTAAAAGAATAATATGAACCAGCCCAACGAAGGTATTGAACTATTGTATACCCGCGATTGCCAGGCTTGGCCTGAAGCTTATGAAAATCTTAAAACTGCCTTACAAGAACTTGGGATAACCGACGAACCTCAACTTGTTGTTATGGATACGATGGATCAAGCTGAGGAATACAATTTCTTCGCCTCGCCCTCAATACATATTGACGGTGTAGATATTGATCCTCATGCCCGACGCACTGGTAAGCGCGGTTTGGGCACAGGCCGGCCTTATTTTGCTGATGGCCGGGCGTTAGTCGCCCCGGCAATTAATATGATAAAGCAAGCTCTAGAAGAACTTTATTTAACTCCTGAAAAATCTAATTAATTTTGACAATCTGCCCAAGCTCTCATACGCTTAAACCATATGACAATAGAAACATTATTCAGCCAAGCCAGTGAACGAGGGGCGTCTGATTTGCACCTAGCTGTTGGCCTGCCGCCAACAATTCGCCTTCATGGCGAACTTAAACCATTGGAAGAGGCTGTGCTCACGCCTAAAAAAATGGAGGAGTTAATTTTTAGCATCCTACAAACAACTCAACAAGATCGATTCCAAAAAGAACGCGAACTTGATGTTTCCTACGAATTGAAGGATGGCACCCGCTTCCGGGTTAATTTGCACTATGAAAAGGACAATATGGGTTTGGTTGCCCGGGTTATTCCCACCACTATTCCTAATTTGGAAGATATTGGCATGCCAGAAGTTGTTTATAATCTCACCCGCATGGATTATGGCTTAGTGCTGGTTACTGGCCCGACTGGCTGTGGTAAATCCACTACCTTGGCAGCCATGATTAAACTAATCAATTCTGAGCGCTCGCTAAATATAATCACACTAGAAGACCCGATTGAATTCTTATTCAGGCCAGATAAAAGCATAATTAAGCAGCGCCAACTGGGAACTGATATGATAAGTTTTGGTGAGGGCTTAAAGCATACACTAAGGCAAGACCCTAATGTTATTATGGTTGGAGAAATGCGCGATTTGGATACAATAGGCACCACCCTAACATTAGCCGAAACCGGCCACTTAGTTTTAGCTACACTGCACACCTCTAATGCTGCCCAAACAATTGATCGTATAATTGATGTTTTTCCGCCGCATCAACAAACTCAAGTGAGATTACAACTTTCCTTTTCTTTAAAAGCGGTAATTTCTCAGAGACTGCTGCCCAAAGAAGGCGGCGGACGTGTGGCTGCCAGAGAAATCCTGCTTAATAATCCGGCGATCTCTAACCTGATTCGCGAAAATAAAGTTGCCCAGATTAAATCAGTTATTCAAACTGGGGCTGAAGATGGCATGGTCACCATGGATCAGCATATCAAGCGTTTGGTACAAGATAAAATCATCAGCCGCGAAACCGCTTTAGCTCACATTTCCTCCCCCGACGTGCTGAAATAAATTTTAATACTCAAAACACCCCGCGTACTGCGGGGTGTTTTTAAATTTTTGGAGCGGGTAAGGGGAGTCGAACCCCTGTCAACAGGTTGGAAACCTGTGGTAATACCGTTATACGATACCCGCCGACTTTAAATTTGGATTATTTATCTTCGTCAGAGATGAAATTTTTCACTGCCTGCTGGTTGGTAGCTATATCATCTTTCAATAACTCAGCAAAACTTTCTCCAGTGCGCAAACTTTCACTATATAACCATAGTCCGTAACCTAAAACCAGCGTAAAAACTATGATTAGTACCGCCAAGAAGTGTTTGCGCATTTTTATCTAAAATAACCTTATACATTATGCTCGCCACTGTGCCGCGGGTCAGAATCGAACTGACGACGCCAGCCTCTTCAGGGCTGCGCTCTACCACTGAGCTACCGCGGCAGACTGGCGAGCATAATCTAATTATATATGAATTGGTCGGGGTACTGGGATTTGAACCCAGGACCTCCTGCTCCCAAAGCAGGCGCGCTAGCCAACTGCGCTATACCCCGATAAAAAACTGATAACTGTGGTGGGTCGTCCGGGACTCGAACCCAGAACCAACTGCTTAAGAGGCAGCTGCTCTACCATTGAGCTAACGACCCATTCAAAAATATTGCACGGCGGGAGATTTTTTGTCCCCGGAGGGATTCTGTCCTGGGTAGCGCGTAAAGCTGCGCTCGCTCGCTTCCCGCGAACATTCGGCTCGACCTCACTCCTACCCTTCGAATCCCACTCTTAATTATAAGCTACGGCTGATTTGCCCCCGGAGGGATTCGAACCCCCAATAACTGGTCCGAAGCCAGCCGTGATATCCGTTTCACCACGAGGGCATACTTTAAAGAGCTTTCAAAACAAGAACTAACCCACGGTAACACAAAATATTATCATTTTCAAGCCTGCCTCCCATCTTGGTATATACTATCTAATATGCCGTCTGATTTCTATAGACAGGTTTATAAATTAGTAAGCTCTATACCTTCAGGAAAGGTTGCTACCTACGGCCAAATAGCTGCTATTCTGGGTAAACCACGAGGTGCTAGATTAGTTGGCTGGGCACTAAATAAATGTCCGACTGACGTTCCTTGGCAACGAGTCATCAACCGTCGGGGTATGATATCTATAGAAAATTTACGCGCCAGCAAAGATCTTCAAGCTGAACTACTACAAGCTGAGGGCATAGAAATAATTTTTAAACAAGGAAATTATTGGGTAAATTTAGAAGAGTCTCTCTGGCAACCAAAATAGAACTTTATGTTAAGTCCTTTGGGCCACAATACACTCATACAACTGATCGGAAAATTGCTAGCGACGCTGGCTGGTTTAGTTGTGGTGGCTTTTATGACCAGAAGTTTAGGCCCGACGGGTTTCGGGCACTACACCACCATCATAGTTTTCTTGCAAACTTTCGCCATATTAATAGACTTCGGGCTCACGATGACAGCCGGCCGGAGCTTGGGTGAACATAAGATACCGTCGCACATTTTTCTTAGTAATCTTTTAAGCTTCAGGGTAATAACAGCGGCGATGACCTTTGCCTTGGCGCCGACGGTGGCCTTGTTCTTACCTTACCCGGGAATAGTAAAACTAGGCATTACCGCCACCAGCTTGGCCTTCTTTCTGGCCAGCTTAACGCAAAGTTTTCAGGCTGTATTCCAAGCCAGCTTAAAAAGCGGCTATTTAGTGGCAGCCGATCTGGCTGGCAAATTATTATTGCTAGTCGGCACGATACTGGTGGCGCAGTTGAACCTTGGGCTGATGGCCTTCTTAGCAGTTTACACCTTCTCCAGCGCCGCTATTGCCGGCGGCACCTTGTTCTATGCTCGTAAGCTCATGCCCTTCAAATGGGAGCTTGATCTGTTGGTTTGGAAAACTATCTGGCTGGCAACCTGGCCCATTGCCATTACCATCGGCCTAAATCTTATTTACTTAAAAGCCGACACTTTGATATTGGCCGCCACCTGGCCAGCCCACGATGTCGGTCTTTACGGCGTGGCTTACAAAGTGCTGGAGGTATTGCTGGCCGTGCCGGCCATTATCGGCGGACTGGTGCTCCCGCTAGCTGCCCGCTACTTGGCCTTAGCTGATAAAACCAGTTTAAAACAGCTTTTCAACGACTCTTTTGATACTCTTTTGGCCGCCGGCGCAGCTATTATAGCGGGCGGGATTATAGTGGGAACACCTATTATCATTCTTTTAGCTGGTGGCGACTTTGCTGTCGCCGGCCAACTGCTGATGCCTTTGAGTCTAGCGACCGCTCTCATCTTTATTGGCAATGTTACCGGCTATTTTATTTTTGCTCTGGGTAAACAACGCCAAATTATACCTCTTTATATAATGGTGGCTATAACGGCGCTGATCCTTTATTTCATACTTATTCCCCGTTATTCATACTGGGGCGCGGCCTGGGGCACGGTGACGGTTGAGGCCTTGATGGCCGTGGTCAGTTTGATACTGCTCAAGCGCTGGGGTCTGGTGCCGTCCGTTGCCCGCTGGCCAAAAATACTACTAGCCACCGCTATTTTAATTATCGGCCTACTACTGCCTTTGCCATTGATATTAAAAATCCTGGTGGCTGGCCTGATGTATGGGGTGACTGTTTGGTATTTAAAACTAATTCCCCTCCAAAAATCTCTTTGATAAAAAGCTTTGACACTAAAATGAACTTCACTTATACTGTGAGCGTTTAAATAAATAATTTATGGAGAGGTGGCCGAGTCCCCGAACTAGAACTAAGGTTCAGTACGGGGCAGGGGTTAAGGCGTAGGCCTGTCCCGTATAGAGCGGAGGCGTGCCAGAGTGGTCGAATGGGGCGGTCTCGAAAACCGCTATACCAGCAATGGTATCGGAGGTTCGAATCCTCCCGCCTCCGCCTTGTACGGGATCTCGAAAACCTGTATAGCCGAAAGGTTATCGGAGGTTCGAATCCCTCCCTCTCCGCCAAGACAATTTTTTATCGGTTTGACCCAAATACATAGCTATAAACATTTTATGAAAAATTTTTACCCAAAACTAGATAAAAAAACAGGTAGATTCTTGCCCATTCCTCTGGGCAAAAAGCCACAAAAAATGAAAGACATGGAAAAAGTATTACATGTTAAGTTCGAAAAAGACTATAAAGATTTTTATTTGAGTGAGAAAATGGGGCAAAAATTATTTGCGCGTCGCTGGGGAGCGTCTAGTAAAAATTTAATCTTTGCTAAAAATCTCCGTGGTCATCGAAGATCGTGGGTTCAAATGTTAGACTTACCATCTCGCGACAAAAAATTTTTAAATAATAAACCGAAAATCGTTGGATCTTACTGTGAACTGTGTGGAGAAAAAGATTGTTCTTTAGATAAGGCGCATTGGGTTGAGAATGCAGAAAAAGGAAGTTCAAAATCATTCAATATATTAAATCTTTGTCCTAATTGTCATAGGAAATTAGACAGGGGCGATAATCTGGTAACTCAAAATGCAAAGGCGATACTTTTGACAAGAGAGACGCGTAAACTTATAAATTCAGAAAAGGACGAAAAATTACTACGCCAACATCTGGTGGAATTATGTGAAAAGATTCTCGGTGCTCGAAGATAGGGTCCCAACCCACGTGCCTCGGCCTAGCAGTTCACAAAAACCATCAAAACACCTTCAAATAGTCAGTACTGAACCCGACTGTCCCGCCATTACAAAAACACTCACCCCTTGTGGGTGGGTGGTTTTGTTATAGGATCGTTTTTATTCACTAAAACTTTTAGTATGATACTATTGTATTATGAATGAATCTCCCACGGGTTTTAATCCGGAAGATCAAAGCCAGCCAGAGCAGGAAGATGATGAGCAATATGCGCAGTGGATGGCAGATCACCCGGAGGTAGAAATCCCTCCAGAAGATCGAAGGGAATGTGGACCTGAAATCACGGAATTTGAAGGGCTGATTGCCGCGTTTGAATCGGTTCATTCTCTGGCGGAGCTGCACTTGATTATCAACCTCACAGCAGAAGAGGCGCCGCAGCATTCCGTAAGGGAAGCAGCGAGAGCCGAGCTTGGCCCAATTGTTGCCAAACTCAATGTGCTAAAGAAGGAAACGAATATCTCTCTGGATAAATGCGAGGAACTAAAAGCGCAATACATGCGCCTTTCAAGAGCCGTCGGGATAATTAATAATAATACAGTTGATCATAATAGGTAGGTGACTGCCAGTCGGAGCGAGCAGAAATCTTTACCCCGTAGAGCACGACGTACTTCTTCGGGGCCTCCCTCTCCGTCAGAAAAAATAACTCATTCACATCTGGATCAGTTATTTTGTTATTTATTTGCCTTAGTGTAATCTAAATACCATGTTATCCAATACTCGGGGGCAGATATTCTTAACCAGCGGGCTGATACTTTTCCTGGAGCTGGCGCTCATCCGCTACCTATGTAAATAATGTGATATTATTAATAACATGGGATCAGTTGTAAAAAAAGTGATTATTCCGGTGGCGGGCTACGGTACTAGGTTCTTACCAGCGACCAAAGCCCAACCCAAAGAA
>Ga0209211_10000658_pt1 | contig 69076 bp, 66 predicted proteins | sample RifGroA2_FD_183992 | JGI IMG/M metagenome (GOLD analysis project Ga0209211, IMG submission 183992) | Groundwater microbial communities from Rifle, Colorado, USA - Groundwater A2 (SPAdes) (version 2) | ecosystem: Environmental > Aquatic > Deep subsurface > Groundwater | place: Rifle, Colorado... | reverse complement strand
CTCTTGAATTACAAAATATGACGACTCAAATCAGGACGCTTGAAATAAGTATTGTGAATACTCAAAGTAAGCTTAGGGGTCGATAGAATATATTGTCGATAGCTTTGAATTACGAAATGCACAATAAAAGCATATTTCAGGTCTTTTATCCAAATTTGGGTTAAAAATTCGCAATAATTATTTTACCTAGTTTACTAGGTAAAATAATTCTATCAAATTTTCACCTCCAAATTTGAAAAAAATGCCTGCTTGCCGGCAGGCAGGCCTAGAAAGCATTTCGTAATTCAAAGTCGACAATAAAAAGCATATAGAAAATGGATCACAAAAAGAGAGTTTTGTTTTGCGGCGAATACTTGATATAAACTTTGTTTTAGTATACAATGCAAAACAGGAATGGTTTTAGAAGAACCATTTTTTGTTTTAATAAACTTTTATATATGGAAAAAAACTATACAAAAAAATTGTCTAATTCAACAAGAAGATTTATAAGATCAGAAAAAGCCCGAATACGGACTCAGTTTTTAGATTTTAAAAAACAGGAAGAAATGATAGCCCAAATGTATAGTAAATTAAATAAAAAAGAGACAAAATCTCCTAGCGATGCACCCGAGTTGAAAAATGAAAAACTAGAAGAAAAAGATAAGAAGCCTAAAAAAACAATAAAAAAATCAGCTAAGAATAAATAATTTTATGAAAACTAGGCAAACAAAACATAATGGAAGAATCAATAAAAGATGGAGAAAAAGCAGAGGCAAGAAATTAAAAGAACTCGCAAGTAAATAAGTAGAATGAAAATACAAGATATCCAAAATTTATTTATTACCATGGGAATGGAGTCGGATTTTCGCGGAAAAGACGGAGTCCAAAAAATATTAGATTACAAAAAATTAAAATTCCAAAGACTTTCTTTAAAAGAACAAGAAGAATTTGATAAAGAATCTTTAGAAAATCCTTATTTAGATTCTGGGGTTTATAATATCTTTGATAATAAAGAAATAAAAAAAGTATTAGTGGGTATTGATATTGGACCTGAAGAAATTTTATTGGCTCGTGAACTTGGAAACATAGACTTGGTAATTGGCCATCATCCAGTAGGTAAGGGTTTGGCTCAATTAGCAGATGTAATGGAACTTCAGTGTGATGTATATAATTTTTATGGAGTGCCAATTAATGTTGCTGAAGGCTTAATGAGGGAAAGAATTTCAGAGGTTGCAAGAGGGGTAAATTCTTCTAATCATCAAAGAACTGTTGATACCGCAAGACTTTTAAATGTGAATTTAATGAATTCACATACCCCGTCTGATAATTTAGCAGCTAAATTTTTAAGGAATTTTATTGAAGGTAACCCTTCAGAACCACTCAGGCCAAGAAAATTAGAAAGAGTTTCTGATATTATAAACGCATTAAAAGAAATTCCAGAATATAAGGAAGCCATGAAAATAGGTGTTGGCCCTAAAGTTTTTGCGGGTTCTCTGGAAAATAGGTGCGGCAAAATTGCATTGTCTGAAATTACTGGAGGCACTGAAGGCTCTCCAAAGCTTTACGAAAAAATAGCTCAAGCCGGCATTGGAACTGTAATTGGAATGCATATTTCAGAAGAGCATAAAAAAGAAGCGGAAATGGCCCATATTAATATTGTAATTGCTGGACACATGTCTTCGGATTCTTTGGGAATGAATTTACTGATGGATGAATTAGAAAAACAGGGAATTGAAATTGTGGCTTGTTCTGGTTTTACTAGATTTTCAAGGGTTTAATAATTTTGCTGATTATATATAAAAATGGCTTTTTGCCATTTTTTGTTTACTTAGGTTTATCTGTTATAATTCATTAATGGAAGACATACAGGAAATTTCAATAAATGATAAAAGTTATCCGGAATTATTAAAAAAAATTCCTGATGCGCCTAAAGTTTTGTATCATAGAGGAAGTTTACCAAAAAATGAAAATTGTTTTGGGATTGTTGGGACAAGGCGTCCTTCTTTGTATGGTCAGCAAGCAACCTTACAGATTACAGGAGAATTAGTGGATGCAGGATTAGTTATTGTTTCAGGAATGGCGCCCGGCATAGATACTTTTGCTCATAAAATTTGCATTGAAAAAAAGAAAATAACCATTGCGGTGTTAGGCACAGGATTAGATGAAAAAAGCATATACCCCCAGCAAAACTTAGAATTATCAAGAAAAATAATTGAAAATCATGGTTGTTTAATTTCGGAGCTACCACCTGGCACACACGGATCTGTTTTTTCTTTTCCCAAAAGAAACAGAATAATATCAGCATTGTCTTTGGGAGTTTTGGTCGTTGAGGCAAAGCAGAAATCAGGATCATTAATTACCGCAAATTATGCAATAAAACAAAAAAAGAAATTATTTGCGGTACCCGGCCAAATTTTTTCGTTGAATTCACAGGGCCCGAATAAATTAATAAAAGAGGGGGCAACACTGGTTGAAAGTTCAAAAGATATTTTAGATGTATTGGGAGTTGAGGCAGAGAAAGTTTCCCAAAAAATTTTTGCGTCCGAAAATATGCAAGAACAGCTTATTTTCGCCGCACTAAAAGAAGAAGCGTTATATATTGACAAAATAATTGAGAAAACAAAACTAAATGCTTCTTTAGTAGTAACTTCACTTGCCTTAATGGAAATTTCGGGTAAGATACGAAACCTAGGCGGCAATGTATATACTATTGTATAAATAATTTTTAAATATCAAATTAAAAAAATATGGATTTAGTGATAGTAGAAAGCCCAAAATTATAGTATAATGAGGGCATGAGTAGAATATGGTCACAAAAAGAAATTGCTCTCCTGAAAGAATATTATCCAGTAAAAAGGGTAAGTGATTTAATTACAATGTTTCCCGATCGAACTAAACCTACCATTGTTGCAAAGGCATTAAGCTTAAGGCTTCCTTCGGCAAAGTTATGGCAATTAAAAGATAATAAAATATTGCACAAGTATTTCCCCACCCATAACATACAAGAACTTTTAAAATTTTTACCCAGAAGGTCTAAAACTGCTATATGGGCACAAGGAGAAAGATTGGGATTAAAACAAAACAGAAACCACCCCCGATTAGCGGTTAATGAAAATTATTTTAAAACATGGTCTTCTGAAATGGCCTATATTCTTGGTTTTATTCTGGCTGATGGATGTATTGTCAAAGGAATATACAAGGGTTATAGTGATGCTTTGAAGTTTGGAGTACAGAAAAGAGATATTGATATTTTAGAAAAAATAAAAAAAGAATTATCTTCAAACCACAAAATTTCTCCTTCTCTAAATGCCTTTCACCTCGGCATAACTAGTCAGATAATTGTCGATGATCTTAAGAAATTGGGTATTATATATAGGAAAAGTTTAAGGGAAAATGTTCCAATTGTTCCCCGCGAATATATAAAAGATTTCATACGAGGTGTTATAGATGGTGATGGTAGCATTTATTTCGATAAAAGAAATCACCCCACCATAAGTGTTTGCGGAGGGAAAAATACTATAACTTTTATACAGAATCATTTTCTTAATACATTTAATCTTTATTCAAAAATATGTAGCGTAAAAAAAGATGAAAATAGTCAGTTTCTTTTTTATATAGCGTATAGGTCAAATTCAGCAAAAACTCTAATAGATTATCTTTACACGAATTCTACACTATACATTAAAAGGAAATTTAAACTTGCCCAAAGAGCCTCTCTGGTAGAAATAAGATACAGAAAGGGTTACACAAAAGAAGAGGAAGAAATTATACGAAAGTTTTATAGAACATATCCGAAAAGTAAACTATTATCCCTATTTCCCGGTAGAAAATGGCAAGAAATTCAGCACAAAGCTTCAGCACTGGGAATACATAAATATAATATTATTAATAAATTTTCAAAATGATTTTACTTGTGGTGGAGAGCCCAACCAAGGGACGCACAATCAGCCGCTTTTTAGGAAAAAACTATAAAGTAGTGGCTTCTTTTGGTCATGTGCGCGATTTACCAAAACGCGAACTTGGTGTGAATGTTGAAAAAAACTTTGAGCCTAAATATGTAATTCCTACAAAAGCCAAAAAAGTTATTGCTGAATTAAAGAAGGAGGCAAAACTAGCTGATGAGGTTATTTTAGCAACTGACCAAGATCGCGAAGGAGAATCTATTTCATGGCATTTGGCGGAGGCCCTGAATTTAAAAGATCCAAAAAGAATTGTATTCCACGAAATTACTAAAAGCGCTATTGCAGAGGCTCTAAAAACACCTGGAAAGATAGATATGCACTTGGTAGATGCTCAACAAGCCCGCAGGGTTTTAGATAGAATTGTGGGGTATAAATTATCCCCTTTTTTATGGAAAAAAATATCAAAAGGGCTTTCTGCTGGGCGCGTGCAATCAGTGGCGGTGCGATTAGTAGTTGAGCGAGAAGAAGAAATTAAAAAATTTATTGCAGAGGAATATTGGGAGATTGAGGCAATCTTTAATAAGGAAAATAAAAATTTTTCTGCTTTTTTAATTAAAAAAGACGGAAAAATTATTGATAAACTAGAGATAAAAAATAAAAAACATGCTGATGAAATTTTAGTCGGTTTAGAAAACGCAAAGTATCAAATAGAAAAAATTACTAAAAAAGAAACAAAAAGAAATCCTCTGCCGCCATTTACTACAAGCACCATGCAGCAAACTGCGGCTAATAAATTCCATTTTACTGCAAAAATGACCATGTCGGTTGCTCAAAAACTATATGAGCAGGGGCATATTACTTATCATAGAACTGACTCTTTGAATCTTTCCCAATCTTCTTTAATTGCATCTGAAGAGTTTATTAAAAAATCTTTTGGCAATGATTATTTTAAGGGCACTCTATTTAAAGCTAAGGGTAATGCTCAAGAAGCGCACGAGGCCATAAGGCCTACTTATGCGGATAAAACTCCGGAATCTATGAAAAGTGAATTAGAGGGTGCGCAGCTTAAACTTTATACTTTAATTTGGCAAAGATTTATTGCCTCGCAAATGACGCCAGCCATATTTGATTCAACTTCTATTGAAATTAATGGGGGAAATGGATATATTTTTGGAGCTAATGGGCAAATGCTTAAATTTGACGGCTTTTTAAAAATCTATCCGATGAAATTTTCAGAAAATGAAATGCCAAAATTACAAGAGAAAGAAATATTGGAATTAGTGAAAATAAATCCAAGCCAGCATTATACCGAGCCTCCTAGCCGCTATAACGAAGCTTCGCTGATTAAGGCACTCGAATCTCATGGAATAGGCAGGCCTTCAACCTACGCACCAACTTTATCTACGATACAAGACCGCAATTACATAGCAAAAAACGAACAAAAAAGATTTGCGCCTACTGAAATGGGAACTATTGTTAATGAAATGCTGGTGAAAAATTTTCCGCAAATTGTGGATATTGAATTTACCGCAAAAATGGAAAAAGGGCTTGATGAAATAGCCGAAGGTAAAGATGTATGGGAAAAAATCGTTGGAGATTTTTATGGTCCATTTGCTAAAAATTTGAAAGAAAAATATGATGAAATTCCAAAAGAAGATTTAACTATTAAAACCGATAAAAAATGTCCAAAATGTGGTAAAGATATGGTTGATAAAATGGGGCGATTTGGTAGATTTTACGCCTGTACTGGATTTCCAGATTGTAAACACACCGAATCAATTATAAAAGATAATCCGGGAGCGCAGGCAATAAAAATAGATATTATTTGTCCAAAATGCAAAAAGGGGCAGGTGGTAGCTAAAAAAACCAGGAGAGGCAAAATATTTTATGGTTGTGATGATTATCCAAAATGTGATTTTGCGGCATGGGATAAGCCAATCAATGAGTTTTGTCCGACATGTGGTTTAATATTAGTTGAAACAAAATCTAAAAAAGTGAAGTGCTCAAGTAAAGATTGTGACTTTAAGAAAGAAGAAGCTTGAAGTGAATATCAATTTATGATAAATTTATCATAAATTGCCCGGGTGGCGGAATTGGCAGACGCACGGGACTCAAAATCCCGCGATAGCAATATCATGTGGGTTCAACTCCCACCTCGGGCACATACGAAAAAAGAAGAGATTAATCTCTTCTTTTTTCGTATGTGGAATTATTGATCAAGGTGTTTTTTAAGTAGTATTTTTTTAAATAGTTTATTTAAAATTATTCCCATTATAATTCCTAGTATTGCTCCGGCTAAAATATCTGATGGCCAATGAAGACCCACAAAAACTCTAGCCAATACAATTAAAAAGCTTCCAATAAAAAATAAGATTCCTGCTTTTTTATTATATCCGTAAATAATAGTTGATAGCGCAAAATAGAATGAAGCGTGGCCTGAGGGGAAAGCTGTTTTTTCTGGATCATAATCAATCAGGGACTTTATATAGCCGTTTGCAAAAGGCCTTGCCCTAAAGTGTAACCAATAAAAAATTTCCACCAATACAAATCTTACAAAAAAAGCGACTAACACTGCCCCAGTCACCATTTTCCAATATTTTTTAAAATCTTTAACTAAAAATATAACTAAGGCAAACAGTAAAAAATATTCAAAGTATTTTGCAAAAAATATTCCCAATAAATCTAAAAACTGCCATTTTCCCGCAAAACTATTAATAAATTCAAAAATATAAGAATCAATTACCATTTAGATCTATAATTTATTTATTTTGGCAACGGAAATTTTTTACAGAATTTCTTAATTTTTTCTCTAATTTTTTTTACTGCCCCTGGGTTTGATATTACTTCGTTTATCCAGATTGCAATTTGTTTCATTTCTTTTTCTTTCATTCCCCGAGTTGTAATTGCAGGAGTTCCCATTCTAATTCCAGAAGGCTTAAAAGGTGGGGCTGGGTCATAGGGGATGCTATTTTTATTCATAGACATTCCTATTTTTTCTAATAAATTTTGCGCATCAGCTCCTGTAATATTTTTATTTCGTAAATCAATTAATATTAGATGATTCTCTGTACCACCGCTTATTAAGTTAAATCCATATTTTGTTAACTCTTCTGCCAGTGTTTTGGCATTTTTTACAACCTGGGCTGCATATTTTTTAAAAGCTGGAGTTGAGGCTTCTTTTATGCAAACTGCAATTGCCGCAATCGCGTTTTCGTGCGGCCCTCCTTGAAGCCCAGGAAAAACTGCTTTATCAATTTTTTTAGGTAAATCAGGGTCTTTTTCAATGCCCTTTTTTGTTACCATAATAATGCCTCCCCTTGGTCCTCGTAGTGTTTTGTGAGTAGTAGTAGTTATAATATGTACAAATGGCACAGGACTTGGGTGTATGCCTCCTGCTATTAATCCCGCAATATGAGCTATATCGGCTACTAAATATGCGCCCACAGAATCTGCAACTTGGCCCATTTTTTTCCAGTCAAAAATCCTTGGATATGCACTTCCCCCCACCCAAATTAATTTAGGTTTATGTTCTTTTGCTAATTTTTCAACTTCATCATAGTTTATTAGATGCGTTTTTTCATCAAGTCCGTATTGTACTGCGTTAAAAAATTTACCAGAAAAACTTAATTTAAACCCATGGGTTAAGTGGCCTCCCATTTGCAAGGCCATGCCCATAATAGTGTCTTTTGGCTCGCATATTGCCATATATACACCTGCGTTTGCAGGCGAACCTGAATGTGGTTGGACATTTACATGCTCAACTTTGAAGATTTTTTTTACCCTTTCAATAGCTAAATTTTCTACTTTATCTATAAATTCATTCCCCCCATAATATCTTTTTGAAGGATAACCCTCTGCATATTTATCAGTCAAAATTGAGCCCAAAGCTTCGCGTACCGCAAAAGAACAATGATTTTCAGAAGGAATCATTTGTAGGGAATCTTCTTGGCGTTGGGTTTCTAATTTAATAAGTTTTGCAATTTGCGGATCGCTTTTTTTTAATTTCATTTTCTTAAGGTTTTAATTGTATTCTGAGTTAAATCTAGTATTTTTGATGGTTTGCCTTTTTTAATATTACCTCCATTTATTATTAAAATATCTAAACCCTCAAATGTATTTATTATGTCATTTATTTTATTAAGAGGATTTTTTCCAGAAATATTTACCGATGTTTGAACTAATGGTTTATTTATTTTATTTAATAAATCATTTAAGAATTTATACTTAGGAATTCTTATCGCAATAGTGTTTTTATCAACGCCGTACAAATCTTTTTTAGGTTTTCGTTTTATTCTAAATGTATATTTCCCAGGCCAAAATTTATTTAAAATATTAGCTTGTTTCTCATTAATAAAAGCAATTCTATTCGCCATTTTAAAATTTTTCACAAACAGTGACAGGGGATTTGATTTCGACCTCTTTTTGATCTTAAAAATTTTATCAACAGCTTTTTTGTTTGAAGCATCTGCTAAAAATCCATACACAGTATCAGTAGGACAAATTACCAGGCCTCCTTTTTTTAAAAATATAGAAACTTTATGTATTATTTTTGGCGAAATTTTTATGATCATTTGTTAAAAATTCAGCGAGTTTTTCTACATCTTCGGGTTTTCCAAAATCAATCCAATAATCTTCTATTTTTTTTATTTTTACTTTCTTTTCTTTAGCTAAGAGAGAAATAACATCAGTAATTTCATATTCCCCCCTAGGAGATTTTTGTATCAAAGGCAGTTTTTCAAAAACTTCTGGAGTAAATTTGAATGGCCCCGTGTTAATCATGTTTCCCACAAATTCTTTCGGTTTTTCTATAATCTCTTTTAAAAATCCTTCTTCATCAGAGATCAAAACCCCATATTTTTCTGGTGCATCGTGGTGCATTCCGGCAATATAGTTATAATTATCATCAATATTTAATGCTTTTAAATCTTTTACCGAGTACAAATTATCTCCATATAAAAATATAAATGGCTCATCGATAATATCTTTTACGCACATTAAGGGGCAAGCAGTCCCATAGGTTCCCTGTTCTTTTGTTCCTAAAAGGTCGTATTGGCTTATGGCTTGTATTTTAAATTCGCCCGTTACCGGAGGAATATATGAATTCTTAAAATTTTCTATCATTTCGCCTTTGTGCCCCACCACTAAAATAATATCCTTATAGCCCGCATAGAAAAGATTATCTAGCAAATATGCCAAAAAGGGCCTATTTAAAACAGTAATAAGATGTTTTGGTTTATCTTTTGCTAGGTCTAGCATTCGGGTTCCAGTTCCGGCAACCGCAACCACTACTTTTTTTATCATATTAGTTTTTGATAAAATAATCTTTTATTAATTCTAAAAGAAAATAATTTTGATCACAATCGGGCCCTCCGGCTCCACCACACATTCCATTGATCCATAAAACTTTATCAGCAGTTGCAGATATTCTCATGGGTCCACCCACCCCACAAATCCCCATATCGTCGCTTGTAAAAGATAAAAACTTTTTTGTTGACCAATAGTTATAATTAGGGGTATACACAAGATATAATCTGTATTTCAGAGGTAATTTATAGACCGGTCCCTTTTCTGACTTTTTAATATAATCAACAAAGTCATCACTTACTTTTACAGTACCACCACAACCATCAGTACTTCCAAACTGCTTGTCATAAGATTCTGGATCTGCGATATATAAAGACCAATTTTCTAGTTTACTTTTTAAATAGGTATTAAATTCATTTTCTACTTCCTTCTTGAGGTTATCTAAATATTCATTGTATTCATTATTTTGTTGTGTCTGATCTTCAGTGAGAATGGGGTTGTTAAATTGCGTTTCATTATGGGCAACACTCCCATTAAGGAAGAATTTATATCCAATAAATATTGATAACAAAATACAGATTGCGATTATAATTGCCAGTGAAATCTTTTCCATAATCTATATAACAATATTAATTAATTTATTTGGCACAAAAATTATCTTTTTAATTTGTTTGCCATTTATCCATGGCGTAATCCTTAATCCCTTTTGTGCAATTCCTTCTATTTGGCTTTGATCCAAACCTGCATTAACTTCTATTTTATCTCTTACTTTTCCATTCACCTGTATCATAAACACTACTTTTTCTTGGTTAATTAGGCGTTCATTGTACTTTAGCCATTTTTGCTGTGAACACAATCCTTTTGAGCCTAGTTTCTCCCACAATTCTTCGGCCAAATGCGGGGCAAAAGGGCTTAATAGAATTAATAAATTTTTTACATTTTCCTTAGTAATATCTTGTGGTTTTTCATAAAAACCATTTACTAAAATCATTAACGAAGAAATTGCAGTATTGAATTTCATTAACTCAATATCATCCCCAACCTTTTTAATAGTTTTGTTTAAGAGATTTTGAATTTCTAATTTTGGATTTATTTGTGATTTGGAATTTGGGATTTGGAATTTTAGGGCAAGGTTGTATATTTTTTCAAGAAAACGCCTTGCTCCTACAATTCCTTTTGAATCCCAAGGAATCATTTGTTCAAATGGACCCATAAACATTTCATACACCCTTAAGGCATCACCACCGTAGTTTTTTACTACATCGTCTGGGTTTATTACATTGCCTTTGCTTTTTGACATTTTAACTCCGCCTTCGGCTAAAATAATACCATGGGAAGTCCTTTTTTTATAAGGTTCGTTGCCAATTTTTTTTGGAATTGCTCCAATATCCCACAAAAATTTAAAAATAAATCGCGAATAAAGTAAATGCAAAGTAGTATGCTCCATGCCACCATTATACCAATCAACTGGCATCCAATAGCTCAATAATTTCGAATTTCGAATTTCGAATTTCGAATTTCCCTGCTTATCTGCAGCCAAATAAGCAAGATAGTACCAATTTGATCCCGCCCAGTTTGGCATGGTATCAGTTTCTCTTTTTGCAGGCCCCTTGCATGTTGGACATTTTACATTCACCCACTTTTCAATTGCAGATAATGGAGACTCTCCTGTATCTGTAGGTTGGTATTTTTGTACCTTAGGCAACTCAACTGGTAACTCTTTTTCTGGTACAGTTTGCCACCCGCACGCTGTACAATTAATCATAGGAATTGGTTCTCCCCAATAGTGCTGGCGTGAAAACACCCAATCCCTTAATTTATAATTGACCGATTTTTTTCCACCAACAAGTTCAGTAATTGCGATTTTTCCTTTTTCGCTTTCCATTCCGTTAAACTCCCCCGAATTTAACAGCATTTTTTTATTATCAATTACCTCAATGATTTTTTGGTTGTATTTTTTTGCAAATTCAAGATCTCGCTGGTCGTGCGCTGGAACTGCCATAATAGCTCCAGTTCCGTAATTTACCATTACATAATCAGCCACAAAAATAGGTAAGCGTTCTTTATTTGCCGGATTTATTGCTTTGATGCTTTCAAGCTCAATTCCGGTTTTATCTTTTTGATTCTCTTGTCTCTCTAAATCAGATTTATTTTTTGCCTGATTAATATATTTTTCAACTTCCTGCCAATTTTTAATTTTATTTTTTATTTTTTTTAAAATTTCATGATCAGGAGCAAGTACTAAAAATGTGCAACCAAATAATGTATCTGGTCTCGTAGTAAATACTTTTATTTTTTCGTTGGAATTAACAATTGAAAAATCAATTTCTGATCCCTCTGATCTTCCAATCCAATTAATCTGCTGGTCTTTTATTCTTTGCTGATAATCAACGGTTGCTAAATCGTTAATTAATCTATCTGCATATTTTGTAATTTTAATAAGCCATTGCTCTTTTTCCCTTTTTTCAACTTTAGTACCGCATCGTTCACAATTTCCTGCGACAACTTCTTCATTCGCTAAACCAATTTTACAGCTTGGGCACCAATTAATTGCCAGTTTATCTTTATATGCCAAACCGTTTTCAAAAAGTTTTATAAAAATCCACTGTGTCCATTTATAATATTTTGGATCGGTAGTGTTTACTTCTCGGCTCCAATCAAAAGAAAGCCCCAAATTTTTCATTTGCTTTCTAAAGTTATCGGTATTTTTTTTGGTTACAATGCTTGGGTGCACGCCCTTTTTGATGGCGTAGTTTTCTGTGGGTAAACCAAAAGCATCCCAACCCATTGGAAATAACACATTTTGGCCCTGCATTCTTCTTTTTCTGGCAATAATATCTAAGCCAATATAGGGCCTGCAATGGCCTATGTGAAGGCCATCTCCTGAAGGATAGGGAAATTCATCTAAGATATAAAATTTCTCCTTCTTGGAGCTATCTTGCCCTGAGCGAGCCGAAGGGTTTTGAGCCTTAAATAGGCTTCCGTCATACCATTTCTTTTGCCACTTCTTTTCTATTTTTTGAGGGTTATATTTAGCCATATTTTTAAGTATCATATCATAATTTATACACAAAAAAAAGCGATTTTAACCGCTTTTTTATAATAGCCTCGTTGATTAAATTTTTACCCAGTTAAATAAAATCCTTTGGATTTTAATTTTGACTTTCGGTCAAAATTATTTAACCAGGGTGAATAATCTTTTAGCATTTTGAGTAGTTTTATTGCAAACCTCCTCAAAAGTAATTCCCTTTAAATCTGCGATTTTTTGGATAGTGTGTTTTATAAAAATCGGTTCGTTTCTTATGTGGCTATCAGGCCCCGCTTTCGCTAAAGCTACAGCGGGCAGGGGGGTTAAATACGGGCAATCAGTTTCAAGAAGCATGTTGCTTAATGAAATATTTTTAATTACTTCATCTATATTAAACTTAAAAATAATTCCATTAATACCAATACTAAATCCAAGGTCAATATATTTTTTTGCCTGCTCAATTGTGCCCGTAAAACAATGAATCACTCCATTCATTGATTTATGATTTACGATATATGATTTAAGAATTTCTAAAATGTCTTCGTGCGCCATTCGGCAATGTAAAATAACGGGCAGATTTAATTCTTTTGCCAAATCTAGTTGTTGCAAAAAAATTTGTTTTTGTTTCTCTTTAAACTCCGCTAACTTCGTGGCAGTTTTCGGCTTGTAGTAATAATCTAGTCCAATTTCGCCAATCGCCACTACTTTTTTTGATTGAGCCAATTCCCTGTATTTTTGAGTGTCAAAAGTATTTTCTTCAACTAATTCCTTGCTTTCATTATCATCATTTTTGATTTTTAAAAATTCAGCGCCTGCATACATCGGATGCAAGCCAATAGCTGAAAAAAAACTTTCCCCGTGTTTTTCGGCAAATAAAATCCCGTCTTTGCTTGACGGATAGTTGGTCCCAACATTAATACACCAAATATTTTTAGATTGGGTTCTTTTTGTTACTTCATTCACATCGTCCTTATAGGCGTTAAATTGTAGGTGGCTATGAGTATCAATAATCATGCTTAGGATTTTAACAGCCTTGGAAACAAAATCTCTGATGTTTTACTTTTAAGCATATTTTTTATTTTTTCTGAGGTTTCTGGTAAAAATGGCTTTAATAGGTATGAAATTTCTTCTAATGCAAATAAAATATCAGAAATAACTTGGGAAGATTTTTTGCTGGCGATCCACGGTTTTTCTTGGTTAATGTATTTATCGCAAAAAGTAATCAGTTCCCAAATTGATTTTAGAGAATCATTAAATTTAAAATTTTCTAAATATTGTTCACAGATTTTTTTTGTCTTAGTTGCTTCTTTCTTTATTTTTGCACTTGGTTTTTTTTCTTCAAAATTTGGTTTTACTGCGAGAGTAATTGTTCTTGCTAATAAATTTCCTATACCGCTAGCTAAGTCAGAATTGTATCGTTGTTCAAGTTTTTCAATAGTAAAATCACCATCTTCTGTGGGGGTAATTTCTCGCAATAAATAATACCTAATCACATCAACCCCGTATTTTTCAACTAATTCAAAGGGATCAATGACATTTCCTAGCGACTTAGACATTTTTTGTCCATTAACGGTAATAAAGCCGTGGATAAAAATCTGTTTTGAATTAGGTAGGCCAGCAGACATCAACATTGACTGCCACATGCTGGATTGCTGGCGTAAATTATCTTTTCCTGCAACCTGTATGCCCGGCCAAAAATTATTAAATTGTTTATCGTTATTGGGCCAGCCGAGCGCTGAAATATACCCAACTAAGGCGTCAAACCACACATACATTACATGGTTTGGGTCATTAGGAACATCTACTCCCCAAGGCATTTTTGCTTTTAATCTTGAAATACTAAAATCTTCCAATCCTTTTTTGGTAAATTCTGTAATCTCATTTAAACGTGATGCCGGTACTACAAAATCCGGATTTTTTTCGTAAAAATCTAAAAGCGGTTTTTTATAATTTGAATATTTGAAAAAATAATTCTCTTCTTCTATTAGTTCAATTTCCTGATTAGGGTGTACCGGACACTTGCCATTTTCAAGTTCAGAATCGGTTTTTTCCAATTCACAACCTACGCAATACTTTACTTTGTAATTTTTTTTATAAATATCACCATTTTTTTGGCACCGCAACCAAAATTCTTGCGCGGCTTTTATGTGATGATCGTCAGTTGTACGAATAAAGTTGTTGTAAGTTAAATTAAGTTTTTCTTTTAAATTGTCAAACTTGGCGGCATAAATATCGCAATAGGCCTTGGGCTCCATGTTGGATTCCTGGGCCTTGCGTAATATTTTTACGCCATGTTCGTCAGAACCCATGTTAAAAAAAACTTCAAAACCCTGCTGATGTTTATGTCGGGCTATAACATCTGATTGGATTATTTCCATCGCAAAACCAATATGCGGAGATGCATTTACATAAGGTAGGGTAGTTGTAATGTAGAATTTTTTTGTCATAATAGATTAGTAAATCTTAAATCATAAATCTTAAATCTGCAATGATCTTATTAGCCCATATGCTCTTTGGAGCAGCCATTGGAAGTGTAATTCATAATGTTTTTTTAGCTATTATACTGGCTTTGTTAGGCCATTATTTTTTAGATCTTTTCCCTCACATTGAATATTCTATTGATAATATAAGAGAAAAAAATTGGAGAAAATCTCTACCCGATATTTTAAAAGTATTTTTAGATTTTTGCCTAGCCATAATAATAATTTTGCTCTTTTCTAAAAATCAACTAATAATATATATTTGCGTTTTTGTTTCCTTAATACCGGACGGTTTAACTATAATAAGCTCTTTATTTAGTAATAAACTTTTATTACTGCACGATAAAATGCATATTCAAAAAGTGCATTTTTTAAGGTATAAAAAAACCAGAGCACTCAATGAATTGAGTGCTCGGCCGAGCACTAAAAATATTCTTTTTAGTGCTCTGGTCTCCATTCCTTTCAGAATTTTAACCCAGGCTATAGCAATTTTTATCAGTATTGTGCTAATAAGTTATCAATAGGTCTAATAATTATTTTCTTCTCTCTTTTTTATTAAAAATTCTCTTGAAAACTGGTACACAATTCCAAACACAGGAACTGCAAAAATCATTCCCAAAAATCCAAAAATAGTTCCTCCAATTAATAATGATATTAATACTAAAATAGGCGGTAAATCTAAGAATTTTTTCATTAACAAAGGTGTAACAATATTATTTTCTATTACTTGGATTATATATAAAGCAACTACAACATACGCTGCCAAAAACCAAGAATTAGATGCTCCTACAAATAAAAGCGCCAATAAAGCAGTGACAAGCGGTCCTATGAAAGGTACAAGGGTTAATACTCCAGAAATTAAAGAAAGAATAAATGCATACTTAATACCGAATAAAAAGAACACAATAAAAGAGGCAATTCCCACAAATATGCAAGCCAGAATTCTTGCTCCAAACCAACCAGAAACTTGGAATTGAGATCGCTCAAAAATATTTACAATATACCCTTCATACTTTTTGGGGACCAAAAGAGATAAGAATCTTTCTGGTCCTTTTTCTTCTAAGGAAATATAAAAAGCAAAAACAAAAATTAAAACTGTAGAAGTTAATCCACCAAAGAAAACAGAAATGGCTTTGATAATATTTATAGAACTTTCTTGCAATCCAGAAATTAAATTTGCGCTAAAATCTTCAAAATTTTTAGCAACATCAATACCTAAATTTTTAAATACTGGATTGAGTTTTTCAAAATAATCAGGAATGTTTTGCGATAATTGATTTATTTCAAAAATAAAAATAGGGGCCGTAAGGTAAATCATCAAGCCTAACAACCCAAAAATTGATAGATACACCAAAACGACTGCTATTACTTTTGGAAAGTGCAGCCTTCTTAAAAAATTGATTACCGGCTCAACTAAAAGCGATATTATTAATGCAAAGAAAAACCAAATCACAATATCTTTTACTAAAAAAAGCATATACAAGATAAAACCGGCAATTAAAATTTTAAGTATGGTTTTCCAAGAAATATCTAGAGTTTGTTCTGTCATATTTTTAATAATTGCAAAAGACGATCTTTGTCTTTTTCATTAAATTGGCCTATTACTGACAAATTTAATTTTCCATTTTTAAATATATCTTCAGCTACCTTCTTTATATCATGTATAGAAACCTTATCAATCATTTTCATTTTTTCTTCTGGAGTTAAAAGTTCTTTTCCCATTACTTCTTGATTAGCATAAAAAGAAGCTTGGGCATCAGTGCTATCTAAAGAAAGCGACATACTGCCTCTTATATAATCCTTGGCTTTTTTTAATTCTCTTGCGGTGATTTTTTTATTTTTTAAATCACGGTATTCATCTAATACTAAGCCAATAGCTTTTTCTAGGCTATTATTTTTAATTCCTGACTGGGTTACAAGATACCCCGTATCAGTAGTTGTATCAACCGAAGTGTGCACATAATACCCCAATCCATTGCGCTCTCTGACTGAAATAAATAAGCGCGAGCTCATGTTCCCCCCTAAAATAACCGACATTAAAGTTAAGGCGTGCCTTCTTTTATCAAACATATCGTAGGCCCTTACGCCTAGGCAAAAATGGGTTTGGTCAGTTTTTTTATTGTGCAGTAAAATTTCAGGTTTTTCTTGCAATTCTTTTACCTCTAGCTTTGGTAGGGCTTGTTGATTTTTTGAAGCGCCAAAATATTTTTCTATTTTCTTTGCAATTTGTTTTGTGTTGATATTTCCTGCAATACAAATAACCGTATTTTCGTTTGAGTAGTGGGTTTTATAATAATTAACCACCTTATCACGGTCAAAAGCCATAATGTTTTCTTTTTCTCCTACAATGCGCCAACCAGCAGGTTGGTCTTTATATAACAAATCTTCAAAAAGCTCTGACACATAAGAAGTGGGTGTATCTAAATACATATTCAACTCTTCAATTACTACCCCTTTTTCGCGATCAATTTCTTCTGTTTCAAATTTAGCATTTAAAAACATATCTGAAATCCAATCTAGTGCTACATCGGTATGTTTTGTATCAACTTTTGCCCAAAAACCAGTAGTTTCTTTTGAGGTAAACGCATTATATTGGCCTCCAATCATATCAAGTGTTTCTGAAATTTTCAGGGTTGTTGGGCGCTTTTTAGTTCCTTTAAAAAACATGTGCTCCAAAAAATGGGAAATACCATTTATGTCTTTAGTTTCATATTTAGAGCCCGTTCCAACCAACACAAGCACTGTTACGCTATTAGCATTTTTCATTGGAACCGAAATAACTCTTAATCCATTTTTTAATTTAGTTTTTTTAAACATATATTTTTTCTTTTATATAATCAATTAATTGGCTCACTTTTACTTTTTCTTGTTTCATAGTATCCCTATCTCTTACTGTTACTTCATCTTTTTCTAAAGTATTAAAATCCACTGTTACACAATATGGTGTTCCAATCTCATCCTGACTATAATATCGTTTGCCAATATTACCACGGTCGTCAAAAGCTACGGTGAATTCTTTTTTCAAATTATTATAAATTTCTTTTGCTTTTTCCACTAACTCAGGCTTATTTTTCAACAAAGGAAATACCGCAACTTTATATGGTGCCAATACCGGTTTTAACTTTAATACCACTCTTTCGGCTTCTTCTATATAAGCATCACAAAGCACTGCTAAAACAGATCTATCTACACCGAAAGTCGGTTCAATCACATGTGGGTAAAGCTTTTCATTCTTTTCTATGTCTAAATACGGCTCTTCTTTATAATGATTTTTTAAATCAAAATCTGTTCTGTATGCAAGACCGTAAAGCTCATTTTTGCCAAAAGGAAAATTATATTCAAAATCAATAGTTTTTTTAGAATAATGTGCGAGTTCCTTATTTGGTACGGATAATTCAGAAATATTTTTCTCTTGCAACCCAAGAATATTTTTCATCCAAGATTGCATTTCTTTTTTCCAGTGTTCAAAAACTTCTTCCCAATTTTCTTCTTTGATAAAATATTCAATTTCCATTTGTTCAAATTCTCGTGTGCGGAAAATAAAATTTCCAGGAGTTATTTCGTTTCTAAATGCTTTTCCGATTTGAGCAATCCCAAACGGTAATTTTTTTCGTGAAGTTTCCAATACATTCTTAAAATCCACGAACATGGCTTGCGCAGTTTCTGGTCTAAAATATACTATAGAATCTTCATTTTCTACAGGACCCAAAAATGTTTTAAGCATTAAGTTAAATTGCTTGGCTTCTGATAATTCACCCCTGCATTCTGGACATTTTTTTGATTCAACTTGATCTATGCGGAATCTTTTATGGCATTTTTTACACTCCACTAACGGATCAGAAAATTCTTTTAAATGTCCTGAAGCTTCCCACACTTTTGGGTTCATAATTAATGCCGCATCGATGCCAACCATATCATCGCGCTGATGCACAAATCGTTTCCACCAAAGCTGTTTAATATTGTTTTTTAATTCAACTCCTAGTGGCCCGTAGTCCCATGAATTAGCTAATCCTCCATAAATTTCTGATCCGGGAAACACAAAACCCCGCCTTTTGCATAAACTGATTATCTTATCCATCATATTATTTGACATAATTTCTGTTTTATCCTTCATTATTAAGGGGAAATTAACCCCGTTAAATAAAATCCCAAAAGGATTTTATTTATGCTTTTTTAAAAAAGCATAAATATTTAACTGGGTAAATTTTTTCCATTAAATCATTTTTATTTGAGTTCATTTTGTACTTTGATAACCTTGAATTATGAAATGCTTTCGAGGTCTTTCATAATTCAAGGTTAATAATACATTTGAAACAGAAAACTTTCAACCAAAAATCGGGTTTTAACCCGATTTGGTTTTGTAAATTATAATTTTTAAATTTATTGAACTATTCCTCCGCCCGAATTATTTGAATCATCGGGTAAGCTGGTATCTAAGCCAAGAGCCGAACTTTTGGTCACCGCTCCTGTAAATTGATCTTCTGCAAAAATTGATGCTTGGCCTATTAAATCTGCAATTGTTCCTTTTTGAAAAGAGCTTGGCACAATTGCAATCTGAAAAGATAGTGAGGCCGAAGACCCAGAAGCAAGGCTTCCGGCTACCCATACAATTTCCCTGCTCGCGCTGTCAAAAGAAAAATTAGAGGCTTGGTCTTCGGGAAATATATTATCGCTTAAGGAAACATTGGCTGGTAAGATTGCTTTAACTTTTATATTTTTAACATCATTAAAATAATTTGTTGCTTGCCATACCATTGTGTAGGTTGTAATACTGTCTACAGTTGGGGGAATAGGTCCTGAATTTTCAATGCCATTTTGTGTTGAATAATATGCTTTTTGGGATAAGCCTATTTTTGAATTAACTTTAGTTAAAAATTCTTCCGAAATATCCAATACTTCTACCTTATTTTTTATCTGGGCATTATTTTGATCCGAAGGCGAAACAAACCAATTATCTTTTAGCTTGCCAGTAAATTCAAGCTTTACTTCTTGTTTGCTATTTAATTTTTTTAATAAAGGCAATTGCTTGTAGTCAAAAATAATTAAATTATCATTCGGCCTTACTTGTCCATTTTGGCTAGATAGTGTTGATATATCAAATGCGTTGTTATCTAGTCTATAGGTGACAAATAGATTTTCAATTGGGGTTGTTCCTAAGTTTCTTAAAAAAACTTCATAACGCAGACTTTCCCCTGGAGAGGCCACATAGTCAGAAAAACCATTAACTTGCTGGGATATAAATAAAAGGGGTTGTATGATTTCAACTTCTTGCGTAGTTTCTTTGATAATAATAAAACTGCCAGCACGCCACATCCCAAGCTTTACTGATAGTTTTAAATTATTTTGCTGATTTCCTAAAATAACTCCGCTAATATTGATTCTGCCCCCCTGTGATTTTAAAAGAGTATCTAGTTTCCATTCTGTGTTATCAAGTGAGGATGGAATTGATGATTTAAAATTAAATCCATCGGCAGGATCAATTTTGATACTTAAATTTTCTAGTGGATAATCTACATTTGAAAAATAATTAATGACATAAGAAAATTCTTTGCCTTTTTCTATTTTTGAAGATAAATCAAGCGTAAGAGTTATTGGTACCACATCAATTTTAGTGGTAAAAGTGGTGTCACTTTCATAGCGGGCTGATAAATTTTTAGGTGTATACGATAGCCATGCACGAGCTACTTTTAAATCTCCTTCTTTGCCTAATAGTCTTGCTTTAAATTTAACAAAATCTTCACCCCCAGGATAAATATCTTTTAGATTTTGAGTAAGTCTTGTTTTGTCATCTTCGGTTAAAGAATTATCTGGAAGTTCAAAGGTAAGTTTTGGATTTTCTAAAACAAAATTCCCATTGTTTTTATATTTAACCGTGTATTCAATTTCTTCTCCCATTTTAGCTTGCTCTTGCCCTAGAATTTCTAGCTTTAAAATTTCTTTTGAAAAAATCCTATCTCTGTAATACCAAAAGCCGATAAAACCAACTACAATAATGAGAATCCCTGAAACGATAAAAATATTCTTATTGATTTTTTTTATTTTACTCATTTTATTTTGATTAAGCTTGATTTAAAAAATAATTTTTTAATTTTGAAATTTGCCATATTAATATCGTATTTAAGGTAAGAATTAAAACGAAAATAAGAATTAAAGAATTGCCTCCCAAAAAAATACCACCCATTACTGCAACTATTGAGGCCCCCATAGTGGTTACAATATTATCCATTCCCACGCCAACTAACGCATCTCCAATCCTGCCTTTTGGGTTTACGGTAAAATTGTGCACCACAATCATTTCTCCTATGCAACCTATGATTCCCGCCAACACGCCAACTACAACAAAAGGAGTTCTTGTGATAGTGGCAAAATTTTCGACTGCCCTAATCATGCTTTCTGCAGCAAATAATATGGCAATTCCAGAAATAGCTAAATATGAAAGTATGAGCCATGTGGGTTTTTTTTGGTAATAAGTTTCTTCTGATTGTATTTCTCCTACTAAGATATGACCTCTTTTTGTTTTTCTAAAATAATACATTATTAGAAGACATAAAGCCAAAATAATAAAGCCCACGGGTCTTATAAGTTGGTAAAGTTCTCCCGATATAGTTGATACAGGATTTTTCACTTGACCAAAAATTACCATAGATATAGCAACTATTGCAGTCAATATTGTTAACGCATTAAGAATGTCCAAAGATGTATCTATTTCCTTCAAAGATGGCTTTACTTGATGATTTTTTATTGGAGTTACCACGCCCATTTTTTTTATTCCTGGCAACATTAACACGGGAACTCCTTTTTCATTTGAGACATTTTGCCTGAAAACACACAATATGGCATGGGCAATATTATAAATATTAGAGCCAAAAGTGGTGGCTGCAGCAATAATAGCAAAATTTATTGCTAAGGCGTAGTCTTCTTTTATTAAACTTAAGCTTATTACGGCAGCAACAATACCTAAAACCATATCAGGGAAAGCAGTGCCTAAAGACTGTAATAAGCCACTGGCGATTTTAGTTCTTTTGCTTAAAACTTCTGTTGTTTCTTCTATAATTTCAGCTATTTCTTTTAATACAAAAGCTCCAATGCCGATTATTAAAATAACATCAGTAATTCTTAACCACAAAAAATTACTTTCTTCTAAAAAATTTACTAAATAAAAACGCAAAAAAAGCGCAGACAGCAGTAAGAAAGTAATACCTATAAGTCTATTTTTAAAAATTTTCATAATTTAAATAAAATAATCATAATAATTTTTTAAAATTTCTTCTAAATCTTTTTGGCAGGAAGTTTCTATTTTTAATTTCAACAAAACCTCCCAATCTTTTTGTAAAATTAATCTTAAAATTTTTACTGCGTCGGATGTTATTTTAATTGCATTCGTATTGGCAATATAGCAATTACGACAAATAACACCCCCTTCTTTATTAGAAAAATATAAATCATTGGGGTTAAGTTTTTGTTGGCATGCAGCACACTTTGAAAGTTCTGGACAATGGCCTAAGGTTGATATAAAATTCCAAAAAAAATAAAAATAAATTAATTGATAATTAAAATTTTTTGAAAAATGAGTATCTAATTTTTCAAAAATATCAACCAATAAACCCCAGATTTTTTCGTCGTTTTCTTCACCCTTGATAAAATTATCTAAAATATCCGAAATTTTATAAGCAACCGCCAGTTTTTCTGGAATTTGCGGTATACTTTTAAATTTATCTAGAAACACAGCATCAGTTAGAATTTTCCTATTTTTACCCTGTATGAATTCAATTTCACAAAAAGAAAAAATCTCTAAACCGCCCCTCAATTTTGAAGTGATTTTTCTTATTGCTTTACCTATAACTTGTACTTTGCCAAAATCATAGGTAAAAATTGAAAAAATTCTGTCCGCTTCCGACCAGTCTTCTTTTTTAAAAACAAGTGCTTCTGTTTTGTACTTTACAGACATGCTGTATGGTTATTTTGATCGAAGTTTTTTAAGGGTTTGTTCTAGAACGAATATTTTATCATCGATTAATGATCTATCGTATAAATTACCCTTTTTTATTAAAGGTGTATTGTAGAGACTCTTGAGTCTTTTAATTTCATTTTCCACTTCTCTTTCTTCAACTTTAATACCAACTTTTTGTGTAGGTAAGACGCTTTTAATAAATTGTTCTTTTTGGCCAGGCTTATAAGGAATAGAATGCCTGCCATGGCCAACTGTTTTATCTTGTTGGCCTTTAGCTATTTCATAAAATTTTCCTATAGGAACACCTCCTTGGTGTCCGTATTTTTCAAAAGCCGATTTATTAGGGTTTGTTTTTTTAGATTTATCATTAGCTGGTATGTTGTTTTTTGGATTACCAAATATTGACATAGTTATTTTTTACCCGGTCAAATAATTTCGCAAGGCGAAATTAAATTATAAAATAATTTATTTGACCAGGTGAATTTTAATTAATGATTTTTCAATATCGACCGAAAATTCTTTTTCTAAGAATTTTCCATTAATTTCTTTTTCGTTTGAAAGCATTTTTGCCTTAATATCTTTTAAAATCAAATCTTTTTTATTTTCCACGATTTTAATGATTTTTTGCGATCCAGAAAAACTAATTAAAATTTCATCACTTGGCTTCAGCTCCGCTTCTTTTCGCATATCTTGGACAAATCTTATTATATCTCTCACTATTCCTTCTTCTTTTAATTCTTCTGTAATATTAATATCCAGCTCTATATCTTCTTTTATTTTATCATTAAATACTATTTCTTTCACATTTAATTCGTCTTTTATAAGATTTATTAATTCTTCATTGCCTTTAATTTTAGATTTTTTATTTTTTATTGATAATTTTGCCAAAGGTTGCCTTATTTTAATTGCTTTGGCCGAACGGTCAGCTAGGGCAAGTGCTACAATATTTCTTACTTCATCCATTTTTTGCTCAAGCTCTAAATCAGTATTAATTATTTTTGTTTTTGGCCAATCACACAAGTGAATTGATTCTGGCATTTTCTCTGTTTTTAAACTTTGGTACATTTGTTCAGCAAAAAAGGGCATTATCGGAGCAATAATTTTTGCAATATTTAATAGTACATAATACAAGGTTTCTATAGCCTCTTTTCTTTTAGCTTGCTCTTTAGCATCAACTGAAGGATGAAATCTTTTTCTTGATCTTCTTAAGTACCAAATTGATAAATCATTAATAAAAAAATCTTCTATTGCCAGCGTGCTTTTTGCTACGCCATATTTGTCCAAGTTAAATTCTACTAGTAAAATAAGGTGGCCCAGCTTTGAAATAATCCACTTATCTAAAATATTTTCTGATGTAAGTTTTACATCAATTGGATAATCTTTTTTATCAACATAGGTGGTAAAAAATGTATATACATTTTGTAGAGTCAATAATTTCCTTTTTATTTCGTCTATCAAAAGATAGCCAAAGTTTACATTTTCTGCTGGATTTGATCTCATATAAAACCAACGAATCGGATCAGCACCAATTTTTTCTACTGCCTCGTCAAACCAAATGGCGTTTCCCTTGGACTTGTGCATTTCTTCACCTTTTTCGTCCCTGACCGAAGCATATCCAAAAATCGTCTTCATAGGTGCTGTTTCTTCTAGTACTGCTGACATAACCAATAAAGAATAAAACCAATTTTTAAATTGCCCGGGGAAAGATTCGGAAATCAAATCCACCGGAAACCATTTTTTCCAATACTTCTTATCAGAAAAATACTGGATAGTTGAAAAGGGCACAATGCCCGCGTCTAGCCAAGGGCTTCCCACATCCTTAATTCTATCAACAGTTTTTTTACATTTTTTACATTTTATTTTGACGGCATCCACCCATGGCCTATGGGGAGAGTTCCCATCAAATTGCTCCCAGCCTTCAATGGCTCGTTTCTTTAATTCTTCTTTACTACCAATAACTTCAAAATGGCCACATTCACATTCATAAATAGGAAGTGTTAGCCCCCAATACCTTTTTTTGGAAATCAACCAGTCGTGCATATTTTTTATCCAATCCAATTCTCTTTCTTTTCCAAAAGCCGGAATCCAATTAATCTCTTTAACAATATTCTCTAGGGGTTTTCGCAGCTTATCCATGGAAATATACCACTCATCAACTACACGCCAAACTAATTCGGTTTTACATCTCCAACAAGTGGGGTATTTGTGTTTATAAGGCAAAATTTTAAACACCCAGTTTCCGCGTTTTTCCGTGTCAATTTCCGCATCCTTCCGTGTTAGATAATCAAGGATTATCTTTGGATTTTTCTTAGCATTTTGCCCTGAAAATTCACCCAAGCCTTCCAAATAACTTGCATCCTCGCCTATAACTTCTATTAAAGGTAATCCTAATTTTTTACCTAATTGAAAATCTTCTTGGCCAGCTGAAACGGCAGTATGCACAAGGCCAGTTCCATCTTCGGTGTTAATGGGCATAATTCTGTCATCAGTTGAAATGATTGTATGAAATGTAGTAGGATTTTTTTGAGCCACCTCTTTTACTCTTGGCAAGTCATTAAAAGCAAATGAATATTTTAATCCCACTAAATTTTTTCCTTTTACGGTTTTTAAAATTTTAAATTTTTCTTTAAAAATTTTTTCAACTAAATCTTTAGCTATCCAAAATTTACCTTGTTCATTTTCAACAAGCGTATAATCAATTTTTTCATCAACCGCGACTGCTATATTAGCCGGAAGCGTCCATGGGGTAGTAGTCCATACTAAAAGATTTTCATCTTTTTTATTAATTAAGGGCAGGCCAAAATATACCGAATCGTGCACAATTTCTTTATATTCTTCTGTTAAAATTTCGTGCTGACTTATAGCAGTTCCACATCGTGGGCACCATGGTACAGAATCCCTTCCTTTATATAAGTAGCCCTTTTGGTGGCATTTTTTTAAAAAGTGCCAAATTGTATAATTATTTTCATCAGACATTGTAAAATAAGAATTTTCCCAATCCATCCATTGGCCCAATCTTACGGATTGCAAGGTTTGTATGGCAGAATATTTTCTTACCCGTTCTTTGCACTTTTCAATAAACGCGCCAATACCATAAGCCTCAATATCTTTTTTGTTTTTAAAGCCCAATTCCTTTTCAACCTCAACCTCAACATGAAGCCCTTGGCAATCAAATCCGTTTTGATATCTTTGATCAAAGCCTTTCATAGCAAAATATCGTTGGAATAAATCTTTATAAGTTCTGCCCCATGCATGGTGTACGCCCATTGGGTTGTTGGCGGTAATTGGTCCATCTAAAAACGACCAAGGTTTTTTACCTTTATTTTTTTGTCGCAATTTCTCAAAAATTTTGTTATCCTCCCAAAACTTGAGAATTCCTTTTTCTTCTTCTGGAAAATTATATGCCATCTATTTAAAATTTAGATTTACCCGTGTTGATAATTAACATTTTCTTATCTTTTGGAAGAGTATTTCTCATTTGCAACATTAATGCAAGTCCTACAATTCCTGAAGGTTCACAACTAATTTTTTGATTTTCTGCAATTTTCATCGCTGACTGTAAAAATTTTTCCTTTAGTAAATATACATTTGATTTTTTCCCACAATAACCAGCATAACGATACATTTTTATCCATTGTTCGTCATAACGAACAAACGGTAAATGTGGAGAATATAACTTATCTGCTATAGATTTAGGATTATTAGTGGTAATTCCTAGAAAATTGCACTCTTTTAAATTTTCAACATTTCCACTAAATCTTGGGTCATGATTATTTGTAGTAATTTCTTTTTTATTTATATTTAAAATATTTTCATATAAATTTCCTGTCCCAAAAGGAATAAAACAATAGTCTGGCGAATTATTTATTATTTCATAACTTAACCAGTCATAAAAACGGTTGGTAGGATCCAATGCTTCATTAGAGGTTATGTCAAAACCATTAAGATTATTGGTTAATTGAAGAATTGCTCTATAATCTAGTGGTTTTTTGATTAAGTCTGTTTTATATACTTTACATCCAATTTCTTCTAATTTTTTTATTATTTCCAAATTAGCATTATAATCCATTAATACTTTCAAGTTTGGCAAACCATATTTTTTTAGCTGTGTTTGTATAGCAAGCGCCGCTGAACCAGAAGAAATAATAGACATTTGGGGTAATTTTGTTTTTGCCTGTCCATTTTTATTTGTCAATAAAATATCTCTATAGGTAACAATTATTTCCCACGCCATTCTATCTTTATGGGTGCCTGTTGGGTTTTGACTCTCATCTTTAATCCATACATTTAAAAAACCAGGCACTTCAATTTTATATGTTGGTGTTGCTGGAAATTTTGGATCATCTGAGGGAAACTCCGGTTTATTTGGATCATTCTCAGAAGCCACAATAATGGATTTTAATATTTGATCTTCCTTTAAAGAAATCATACTGTTAATTTAATTCTACTAATTCTCCTTTTTGAATTCTTTTTTCCGTAAAAACTGTTTCTATTTTTTCTATACTCTCTAGAATAGAACAACCCTTCACTTTGCCATATAAGAGTAAGAGTGGCGCTTGATGACTTACAATCAAAATAGTTTTGCCACTATATAATGCATCAATTTCCCCAAAAAAATTATATACACGATCTAATACCTGTATATAATTTTCCCCATCGGGTGTTTTTCCCCGCATTCGTTCTTCTTCATTTTCAAAATATTTTTCAAAATCTTCTATTGATCGGTTATTGAAAGATCCAAATTGAATTTCTCTTAACCTTGTATCAAATTTTGGTTCTAAATTCAATTGTTTTCCGACAATTTTGGCAGTTTGTTTTGTTCGTAAAAGATCAGAAGAAAAAATCATATCAACTTTTTTATCTATAAGTTTTTGCAGAGATTCTTCTATCATTTTAATACCGCGCTTCGTAAGGGGGTTTTCAAACTGTTCTGGCCATGAAGAGCAAATTTTTTTAACATTAGACACTGCTTCGCCATGGCGTAGTAGGTAATATTTATTGTTTAATTTCATTTTTATGGAGAAGAAATTAGAAAGCAAAAAAACAACAATAAAGTTATTTTGGTATTTATTACCAAAAATTAATTATTCACTAGAAGATTACGATCTGTTTCTTCAATTAGTCTATCTATAGAGCCTTTCGTTACCACGGGTCTTTTGTTTGCAATATTATAAATCCCGTAGCCAGATTTAACTGATTCTGGCGTGAAATTTTCATAAACAGTATTGGCACCGGCTTGATATGCCAAGGTCATACCTGATAAGGGGGAATTATAATTTAATTTTTCACTGTTTGAATTTGGGGGAATTGGAATATCAAAATCTGGATACAAAATTCTAAGTAGCGCAATTACATTTAAAGTTTTTTCAACATCGCCGACTTTCTCGTGTGCAAGTGGAGTTTCTTCGCTGGGAGTAAAGCAAGTGACACTAGTCATATTTCTGACATTCATTTTATTGACAAAACAAAGGTCATTTGCAATATCTTGGTTTGTTTGTCCATCAAAACCAATAATAAAACCCGAGCCAAGATCCATGCCAACTGCTTGAGCGCCTTTCATTGCAGAAACCCTTTTCGAAAAAGAATGCTCTCTTAACCTTTCATGCATTGGAATATTTGAAGTTTCAAAATTTGAAACATACTGCGTCACACCTGCGTTTTTTAGTTTCAAGTATTGTTTAGAATCTAAATCTCCTAAATTTGTTACAATTTTTACCCCTCCTAATTCTTCCTTTAACTCGTTTAAAGCTTCTATTAAAACATCTACAATCTGAGGATCTTCGCCACTTTGTACAAAAACTTCCGTACAACCTGAAAGTAATGCATTCTTTATACTTGCCACTAAATCATGCTTACTTATTCTCTGAATTTTATCTTTTGATAAATTGTCTCTTCGCATAGAACAGTATAAACAATTTACTCTACACACATTACTTATCTCAACAGTTCCCACTAATTTAATTTTTGTACCCTTTCTCTCGTCTCTTATTCTTGCCCCAAGGATTCTTAAAAGTTCGGCGTCAGATTTTTCTGAATTTAAAAATTCAACCAAGGCTTCATTAAGAGCTTCTTTTCCTTCGTCAGTTTCTTTAAATCTCTCCCACAGATTTATTAGTTTTTCTATTTTCAAAAAAAATTGCTCACTTATATTTTCAGTTTGTTTTAATTTTTCCATATAATTATAATCACATTTTTTCTGGCGCTTGAATTCCAAGCAACCACAGGCTATTTTTCATGATAATTGAAAAAGCTTCCGTTATTGCAACTTTATATGATGAAAAATCATCATTTTTGTCAACAATTTTATTATTTGCATAATAATTGTTAAATTCCCTTGCTAATTCTGTAAGGTATAAAGTGATGACATGGGGCTCATATTCTTTTCCAGATTTTTCAACAATTTCTGGAAAATAAATCATATCTTTTTCCAATTTACTGATTTCGTTTGGTATATTTTTAAGCGACGCTTTAATTTTTTCTGCTTTTGCTTTTTTTAAAACCGACTGCGCTCTTGCATAAGAATACTGTAAATATGGACCAGAGTCACCCTCAAAAGAAATTGATTTTTCAAAATCATAAATAATATCACTTCCAATTGATTGTTTTAAAATTGAATATTTTAAAGCTCCAATGGCAACTTTTTCTGTAATTTCTTTTTTTTCTAAATCTGATAAATCCCTGTCTTTAATTTTTTCTTTTACTAATTCTTCAACTTTATTTAGTAAAAATTCAAAAGTGATAATTTTGCCAGTCCTTGAAGACATTTTGCCCTCGGATAAACGCATCATTCCGTGGCCAATATGTTTTGTTTTTTCTGCTAATTCAGGAAAAATTTGCAACATTGCAGATAGTAATACTTTGAAATACTCATTTATTTCATTACCAGTAATAATTACTGATTGGTTATATCCATATTTTTTGTATTTAATATGCGCTAATCCCAATTCTTTTGCTTCATAAGTTGGCAATCCTTCTGAATTGATAAAAACCCTAGTGTGTAAGCCAGTCTTTTCGCCTTTAAAAATAGTAGCTCCTTTTTCACCTTTTTCAAAAATCCCACTTTTCAAACCATTTTCAACTATTTTTTTACCAAAATCAGCAACCGCACTTTCAAAAAAATAATAATCAAACTTAGTACCAAGCGTTTTATAAATTTTTTCAAAATATTCTAAGCTTTCTTTTTTTCCTTTATCATATAATGCATTGATATTTTTATCAGATCTTTCAAATATTTTTTTATTCAATTCAGTAATTTCTTTTTTTGCAGTTTCGTTTATTTCATATTTTTCTGAACCAAATACATAAGCATTTTGCCAGGCTTGGTTTTGGTTTTGCATTTTACCCCAAATTGCTTTTGCCACATGAAGTCCTACATCGCCTTGGTAATTTGCTCGCTTTACTTTTGCGCCCTGAAATTCAAAAATTCTTGAAATAGATTCCCCAATTGAATTACTCATTAAGTGGCCAATATGAAATTCTTTAAATGGATTTGGATCAGTATATTCAACGATTACTTTTTGATCTTTAAGATTACTATTTTTACCGAAATTTTTATTAATTTTTTTTAAATTTTCAACAAAAAATTTCTTTGATAAATAAAAATTAATAAACCCAGGGCCCGCAACTTCAACCTTTTCTATTCCAATATTCTTGAGAACTTTGGAACTTAACTCCTTAACCAACCCACCAGCAACTTCAATTGGGTTTTTGTTTAACTTTTTAGCTAAAGCAAGAGCAATATTAGTTGAATAATCCCCGTGTGTTTTTTCTTTTGGAGTCTCAACTAAAACAGGTCCATCATATGAACCAAAACTTTTTATTGCTTTCTCAATTAATTTTCTTATTTCCTCTTTTATATTCATTGAATAGTTGTACCCAAAAATGGTTTATTATTTAAAAAATGTTCTAATCTTTCTAGGTGTTTTCCATTAACTATGATTACCTTTATCTTTAAAATTTCTGCCATTTTTGAAGCTCTTGGATCAAATGGCACAGATAAACCAGGACTCCATTTATTTCCCACTATTTTCCTAAAATCTTTCCAAAGTATCTTTTTAAATGCTTTTGCAGTCTTGAATTTATCCGGATCCTTATCGTACACATAATCAATATTTGTTACATTAATAATTGTCTTAATGCCCATATTTTTGGCGAGTATTACAGAACAATAATCAGTTGACCAGCCAGGTTTCCAACCTCCAGCCACCACAATATCTTTTTTTGTGCTTATATTTTTTGTTGGGTTTGTAATCAATTCAGAAAATGCAATATCGTAAAAAACTTGTTGTACCACTTTTGCATTTAATCTTGATACATCAATCCCTATTAAGTCCCTTTCTTTATTATCTGCCCCAAAATCCAAAAGTGCTTTTTGGTAATTTCGGCAAATTTTTCCTCCGCCGACAAAAATAAAAAACCGCTTAAGGTCAATGTATTTTTTTAAAGATTTTTTAAAATTTTTCAAAAATACTACATCTATTTCGCCTGGGGCAACTAGCGAGCCTCCTAATGAAATAATAATGTTTTCTTTTTGCATGTTGGGTTTTAGTTTAGCTTATTTATTGCATAATTTAAAGCCCTTAAAACAAAATAAAGTAACAAAAAGCCCTAGATATTAAATATTAGGGCAAGATACATTATAGACAGTTGCAAAAAAGATTTTTGCAATCATTTTATATTAATTAGATTCAGCCTCTTGTTTAGCACAGTTTTTTATTATATCAGTTTGTTCTTCTAAGCGCTTATACCATAATTTCAGGAAATCCATTTTATCCATAGAAAGATAATCATCCAAATCCTCTAGATCGAAATATGATGAGCCATTATTTGATAATTCATTATCCACAAAATCTACAAATTCAAGAATGGAATTAATTGCCACTAGTCTTTGCACTCTATCTTCTGGTTCGCTAGGATTTATAGATAATTCCGTTATTAATTTTGTCCTCATTGGAAAGCCAATTGCACGAAACTGTCTATTTATTTTCAAAAAGTCTTTATGTGTTTCATTATCAAATTTAGACTCTTTTATGATGGAATCCAAGAATCTTAAAAGATTTATTGAAATTATACTTAGTTCTGACCAAGAGGGATTTCTTTTGTCTTCTGGGTTAAAACTAATTTCTCCTTTTTCCATATATAATATATTTAGTTAAGATCGTTTTTTGGTCTGGGGGGATCTTTAAGTATTGGCATTTCCCTCATCAATTCGTTCAAACTTTTACACAATCTACGCAATAAATAATACTTATCCGATAATTCATGACCTCCCGCTAATTTATGCTTTTTGTCTTCGTACAGAGGAAAAACTTCGTCGGGACTTGATGATTCAAAATCAATAATTCCTATTATATTATCAATAGATGCATTTGCGTTTTTCTCACTTTGCGATAGTTTTATTATATTGTTTGGTTCTTTAAACAATGCCACTTGTACCAAAGTGGCAGTAATTACAAAATTCTGACTTAATTCTAAAAAAAGTTTGCGGTTGGATTTATTAAAATATTTTGTCTCCTCTTTAATTAACTTTTTTGTACTATTTTTATCAATAAAAGACAAAAAAGACAAAAAACGCATTGATATTATTTCTAATGCTTCCCATGAAACCACCTCTTTATTTTCTATATCTTTTATTCTTTCCATAACACAATATGGCTTGATTCTAAATCTTTTTTTGATAATTTACAAATAACTAATATATGGGTAATATCAATTAATGAAAATATATTCTGAAAATAACAAAGCACTATATGACTACGAAATCATTGATAGCTATGAGGCAGGTTTAGTTTTGCAAGGCCAAGAGGTAAAGTCTATTAAAGCAGGCCATATTAATTTATCTGGTTCGTATGTAGTGATAAGAAATACAGAGCCATATTTAATAGGAGCTAAAATTCCCGCATATCAACCTAAAAATGCGCCAGAAGACTATAATCCCGAACAATCAAGAAAACTCCTTTTAAACAAAAAAGAGATAGATTACCTTATGGGCAAGGTAAACGAGAGAGGATTTTCGCTAATACCCTTGAAAATTTATGAGCAAAATGGTAGGATAAAACTCGCGTTTGGGTTAGCAAAAGGAAAAAAGAAGTTTGATAAAAAAGAGAAGATTAAAAAGCGGGATGTGGAAAGACAAATTCGAAGAGAGTTAAATTCGCGGGGATGAAAGTTTCGATGATTGGCTCTTTAAAAACAAGGCAAGCTGAGTATTCTCAAATCTCATAAAACTTTGAGAAAAAAACATAATTGCTAATTTTTCAAATAAGCAACCAGCACTAGCATACGCTTAGTGTTCATCCTTACTGTTGATTCCTGATAAGCAGATCAAGGGTGTTATACAATCAGGATAGATGATTATTTTAGCTTTAGAATAATTATTAAAATACATTAAAGCTAAGGTATTAAAATTTTATTTATCTTTTATTTAATATCTGAAATTAAAGGTAAATAAGCTTGTAGAATTGTTTTTAATGACTTTTCAGACGAGGATTCAACTCCTCCATCTCCACAATAACTTTGAATTACAAAATGCCCTTTGGAAATCAAGTTTCTGGTCTTTTTTCCAAATTTTAGTTGAAAACTCGCAATAATTATTTTATGTAGTAAACTACATAAAATAATTCTATCAAATTTTCATTCTAAAATTTGAAAAAAATACCTAGAAAGCATTTCATAATTCAAAGTAATAAATTATAAATAAAAATTTATTTAAAAAAACCATCGAAAAAATACCAGTAAACAATTTTATAAGGGCAAAGGAGGTAAGGGTAATAGATGAAACTGGAGCGCAGCTTGGTGTTATGAATATTTTTTCGGCTATTGATTTAGCAAAATCTAAATCTTTGGATTTAATTCAAGTTACAGAAAAAGTTGAACCGCCGGTTTGCAGAATAGGTAATTATGGAAAATATCTTTATTCTTTAAAAAAGAAAGAAAAGAAAATACACATAAAAACAAAAACAGAATTAAAAGAAATAAGAATTGGATTTAATATTTCGCCTCATGATATTGAGGTAAAAAGCTCTCAGGCCGAAAAGTTTTTAAAAGATGGAAATAAGGTTAAAGTAAGTATGTTTTTAAAAGGCAGAGAGAAAGCAATGGGAGAGCTAGCAAAAAAGAAGGTGTTATTTTTTTTAGAAAATACTGATAAATTAATACCAATTAAAACTGAAAGGGAATTAAAGCGTGAACCCAAGGGATTTACGATGATTATTTCTAGAAAATAGAAAGTAGAAATTAGAAAGTAGAATTTTACGCAACAGTCGTATTCTATTTTCAAGCGAGTGAAGGAATAATAAATTGTAAATCGAAATTTATAATTTATAATTCCAAGCGAGTGCCGAAAATATGCTTTGCATATTTTCTATTTACTATTTTCTAATTTCTCACATTTGATATGAATAAAACAAAAAAAGCCCTAACAAAAAGATTTAAGATAACAAAATCTGGGAAGCTTCTCAGGCGTCTTTCGGGCCAAAATCATTACAGGTCTAAGAAAACAGGCGAAGCTAAAAGAAAGGGACGAAAATGGGTACAGATATCAAAATCTGAAACTAAAAGAATAAAAAGATTTTTACAGATTTAAGAATAAAATAAATAGATAACCATGACAAGAGTTAAAAAAGGAGCATCGGCGCATAAACATAGGAAGCATTTATTAAAAAACGCTAAGGGTTTTAAATATGGAAGAAAGTCAAAATATAAATTGGCAAAAGATGCATTAAGGCATGCCTGGACTTATGCATATAGAGACAGAAAAGTTAAAAAAAGGGATTTTAGGCAACTATGGCAGTTGCAAATTAATGAAGCTGCAAGAAAATTGGGGATCAATTATAGTAGATTTATAAATGGATTAAAGAAAAAAAATATTGAAATTGATAGGAAAATTTTATCGCAACTTATTGAGAAATATCCTGCAATTTTTGAAAAAATAGTAGAAGAGGTTAAATCTAAATAACTTTAAATAAACAAAAAAACCGCATATCAAAATATGCGGTTTTTTTGTTGTAGGGCAATATAATTAAGATGCCTGCATCATTATTGCAATAATGCTTCCTGGCTCACTTGTTTGAATAAACAAAACAGAGACAAGAAAGAAAAGAGTTGATAATAAAAATAATCGCATATTGTTTTTCGTCATAGTATTTACCTTTGAATCACTAAAATATCAAGAAAATATTTTATAATTCAAAGCTTAATTGTAATACCATTATCATATATCCAATTTTAAAAATTGGCAATAAGATTTTACTAAAAAGCGCCTTCTTTTTTTAATAAATTAATTTTCTTTTTGCTACCTCTATTATATTTTCCTATTTTTCCATCACTTCTTATTACTCTATGGCAAGGAATTTTGGAGTTATAATTTTTATTTAAAGCACTTCCTACTGCGCGAGCAGAATTTGGGCTGCCAATTTTTTGGGCAATTTCTTTGTAAGTTAATACTTTCCCCCTTGGAATTTTTTTAACTACCTCGTACACTCTTTTTTGAAACGAAGTCATCAGCCTTTTTGAGTAATTCTTTTGCATTTTTAAATGTTAATTTTTTTATTGCTTCTGTAAATGGTAACCATAAAAAACCTTTATGTTCATCAGAAATTTTTACATTTTCTGTATCAGTTTCTGCTAAATAAAATATCACTAATTTAAAAACCCATGGTGCCAATTTTTTTGCTTCGCCTTCTAAATCATAACTTTTTTTAAAAAAATATTTTGAATATTCTTTAAAACCAGGAATCAGTTTTATATTTTTAATTCCAGTTTCTTCTTCTATTTCTCTTTTGGCAGTTTCTTCAGTTTTTTCGCCCTCTTCAATGTGTCCTTTAGCAAATTCCCAGTGGCCCGAAGGATAATGCAAAAGCAAATAATGAGGCACATTATTTTTCATTAAATATATTATTGCTCCTGCTGATTTTTCTTTGGGCATGAGTTTATTTTTTTTCTGTATTTTTAATACCTTGATTTACATATATGTATCCCAAAGCTCCTTTCTGCTGTAATAATTGCTGATCATGAATGCCGGTTCCGTGACCCCAACCGACAATTACAACGATTGGTCTTGTCGCCTTATTTTGATATTCTATTATTTTTTTGACCATCCTCTCATCTCTAATACGCACCACTTGTTGATCGGTTCCGGGCATATAGATTCCCTCTTTTTTTATTCCTCGCTCTTCTGCGCCAACTCGCCCCTCTAATTCCCGTAATTCTTTTTGAGACAAATCACACCCTACAATTTCAAATTTCAGCTCTTGGGCTAAGTCATAGAGTTCAGCAGGTAACCCATAAGGTCCGATTTTAGACTTTATTCTTATTTCATCGGTAGCATAGTTTTCATGATCTTTAGTTGCCCCCTCAAATGTCTTTGTTTCAGGATCATACACCAATGGACCAAGCCACTCGTGTAACACATATTCTGGCTTTACGATTTTTATAAGCTCTGCCTGTTTTTGCCATTCTTCTTCCATAAGGTGATTTTCCCCAACAATCACTATAGAGTATCTATTACTCTCATCGGAGTGCTCAATAAGATATCCCTTATCATTCCATGATTCCACCCAGTGAGAATTAATATATTCTCGTGCTCCAACTTCTTTTTGCTCTGCTGATAACAATATATCAGCAGCTTCTCGTTCAGTTCTTTTTGCCATATTATTTTAAAGATTTTAATAACTCTTCTGCCGGCAAAGTATTTATAATATCGTTTTTTTCTGCCCAACCTCTTCGTGCTTGCATTGCCCCGTATTCCATAAGTAATAACTGTTCTTTTTTGTGTGAATCGGTATTAATGATCATTTTTACGCCTTCGGCTTTTGCTCTTCTTATATATAAATCACGCAAGTCTAATCTGGAAGATGAATTAATTTCTAAAATAGTACCGGTATTTTTTGCTATTTGTAATATTTTGTCAAAATCAATTTGATACTCATCTCTTTGGCCCACAATTCTTCCGGTTGGATGGGCAAAAATATCCACATTTGGGTTTTTCATCGCTTTTTCAATTCGTTCCATTAATTCCCCTTTTTCCATTTTTAAAGTTGAATGTACCCCCGCAATCACATAATCAAGTTGGGCTAACACTTCATCTTTAATATCAATTGAACCGTCGTTTAATATATTTGCCTCGCATCCATGCAAAACCCTAAATTTAATTCCCTTCTTTTTATAGTTTTCATTTATTTTTTTAATTGCTTCTTTTTGTTTTAGCAGTTTTTTTTCATCTAAGCCGTTTTCAATTTTTAAAAATTTTGTATGATCTGATATACCAATATATTCATACCCCAAATCCATAGCGGACCTTGCCATCACTTCAATTGAATTTTCTCCGCCATTCCAATTGGAATGGCAATGCAAGTCTCCCTTAATATCTTTTAACTCTACCAAATCTGGCAGCGTATTTTTTAATGCTGTATCAATTTCTCCTTGATCTTCCCGCAATTCTGGCGCTATATAGGGTAAGCCCAGCGCCCTATATACTTCTTCCTCAGTTTTTCCAGCAATTATTTTACTTCCTTTAAATAATCCATACTCGCTTAATTTTAAGCCTTTATCAATAGCGATTTTTCTTGTGGCAATATTGTGGGCCTGAGAACCTGTAAAATACTGTAGGGCCGCTCCATAGCTTTTTTCGGGCACTATTCGTAAATCCATATCAAAGCCGTCTGCCATATGCACCGAAGCTTTGGTGCCTCCTTTACCCCAAATTTTTTTCACACCTGGCAAAGCAACAAAAAAATCCATTATCTTCTGGGTGTTTTTTGCCGCCTCGCGGGGCGAGCCTCGCCCATATTTTTTATCTGGGCGGGAAACCACCAAAAAATCTACATCACCAATAGTTTCTTTGCCTCTCCTTAAAGAACCTGCTAAACTTATTTTTTGCACCTCTTTTAAATTTTCTAGTTTTTTATACACCTCCATTGCCACAGGTTTTATGTCTGAAATTAAAGATCTACCCTTGCTTTGTTTTAAAAATTCCAAACCCTGCATAATATTTTTTTCTGTTTTTTCACCAAATCCAAATAAGGGGGCTATAGTATGTTTTTTTACCGCTTTTTCTAAATCTTTTATATTTTTAATACCCAATTCTTGGTAAAGAACTTTTACTTTGCGGGGTCCCAGCCCCTCAACTTTTACTAGCTCGTCCATTTGAACAGGCAATTTTTTCTTAAATTCCTCGTACAATTTTATTTTTCCTGTTTTTAAATATTCTTCTATGTGGTCGGACATGGCTTTGCCAATTCCTTCAATTTCTTCAAGCATTTTTCTTCCTCCTTTAATGTATATTTGGGCCACATCATCTTTTATTGCTTCCAAAGAAACAGCTGCGCGCTCGTAAGCATATGGCTTGAATGCAACTTTATCTATCTGTAAAAATCTTGCTATTTCATAAAAAATTTTAGCTATTTCTTGGTTTTTCATTATTGCTTTATAATTGTTCTCTCTAGGGGTATCCTTATAATGCTTTTGTTTTTAATAGAGATATCATCTTTAATAATTAATAATAGAAATCCTGATAGTATTGTGAAAACACTTACGAAAACAAAAACGGATGTAAAACCAATACTTGACGCAACAATACCACCTATTCCGCCGGCAAGACCTGCACCAATGCCTATAAATGTACTCCATGTGCTCCATGCCATTGCTTCTTTCCCTTTATCAATATGTCTTGTAAATATCGCTGAATATGGGGCAACAGTGATCGCAGCAGCAATTGCATAAAAGATTTGTAATAAATAAATATGCCATGGTTGACGAGAAAAAATATAACCCAATGGAACGAAAGCCATCATAAAAGTACCTACTACCATAAACCAATAATCATCCTTCTCTCCATGATTTTTATCCAGATAGTATCCAATTGGTATTTGTAGTATTGATCTCGTTATCCAAAAAAATAATGAAGCAAACCCCGCAATTTTAGCTGCTTCAGAAATGCTTCCAATAGTAATATTTTGAACAATAAAAATAGCGAAAACAGGCCCCATTAGGCCCCATCCCAAATTGAGGAAAAAATCACTTACTATTAAAACCTTTATTATTTTATTGATTAACTTGGGTATAGTTTTAAGCATGAATTTTAAATAATTATTTACTTTTAATGGTGCATTCTGTAATTCAAGATTTATATACCTTATAACCTTCTCTGACTTTTTCTGAAACTTTTAAACCCACAGAATCTCCTTTTTTTGCTTTTTTTACTTCTTTGTGGTCAATTTGCATTGAGGCAACCCTTTGATTAAAATCCGTATTTTCTCCACCAATAATCCTTATCTCGTCTTTTTGCACAAGTACTCCAGAAAGCTTAATAACTGCCACTTTAATATCTGAAAAATAATGAGAAATTTTGCCGATTAGTTTTCCTTCTTTTTTTGCTTTGGCCATATATTTAATTTTAAATTACTAAAACTTAATATTAAAAATGTTATTTTTTTACGACCTTTATAGCATTTTAATTATATCAGTTAATTTAAACTTATAAACTAACAATTCTCATCTTTTCAACTGCGTCTGATAATATTTGGCAATAAAGGTTTAAGCCAATTTTATTTATGCTTCCCGATTGTTCTTTACCTAAAATATTTCCTGCTCCTCGAATTTCCATATCTTTCATTGCAATCGCGTATCCCGAACCAAGTTCGTTTGCGTTTTCCAAAGCTTTTAATCTTGCGCGTGCCAGGGGAGTGATATTTTTTGGATAAAAAAGATAGGCAAAGCTTTTAATGTGGGATCTTCCCACTCTTCCTTTTATTTGGTATGCCTGGGAAAGTCCAAGGCGCGAAGCATCTTCTATGATAATGGTATTTACATTGGGCAAATCTATGCCATTTTCAATAATGGTAGTTGCAACCAACACATCAATTCTATTTTTTTCTCTCGCTTCGCGAGATCTGGCGTAGCCAGAAAAATCATCCATTATTTTTATCAATTCTTTTTCATCCATTCTGCCGTGTATATAAGAAATTGTAGCCTCCGGAACAAGTTTTTCTAAATCGCTTTTTGTTTTTTCAATAGTTTGTATTTTATTGTGCAAAAAATACACTTGGCCATTTCGTTGTAATTCAAAATGAATAGCTTGTTGTATTATTTTTTTATTGTAGGGTAAAATGTTTGTGTTGATTGCGCTTCTGCCTTGGGGTGGAGTTTGCATCAAGCTGATATTTTTAAAAGAGGAAAGCGCCAAATAAATGGTTCTTGGAATTGGGGTTGCCGACAAACTTAAAATATCCAATGAAGGATTTTTTTGTCTTAATTTTTCTTTTTGTTTTACGCCAAATCTTTGTTCATCATCAATAATTAAAAGTTGTAAATTTTTAAATTCTATATCGGCTGACAAAATTCTATGGGTTCCTATCAAAATATCAATATTGCCTTCTTTTACCTCTTTAATAATTTTTTTTTGCTCTTTTTTTGTTTGCAGCCTTGAAATGAGAGAAATGTTAAAAGGTAACGCGCCAAACCGTTTTTTAAAATTATTAAAATGCTGGTTTGCCAATATGGTGGTTGGGCAAATTATTGCGGTTTGGCGGTTGTTGATGCCCGCCAAAAAAGCCGTTCTTATTGCCACTTCTGTTTTTCCAAAACCCACATCTCCGCATACTATCCTGTCCATTGGCTTGTCTTTGGCTAAGTCATTTTTTATATCTTCAATAGCCTGAATTTGGTCAGGAGTTTCTTGGTATAAAAACGAGGTGGTTAATTCATTTTCTAGTTCGTTGTCATTTATATAGGAGCTTCTTGTAATATTTTCTTTTTTAGCATAAAGATCTAAAAGTTCTTTGGCTAGTTTTTCCACATCTTCTTTTATTTTTCTTTTTGTATTTTGCCACAATGCCGAGCCAAGTCTTGAAACAACAGGATTAGAAAATCCTACATACCGTGAAAGCTTTCTTTCTAATCCCAATGGTACGAAGAGTTTGTCATTTTGGGCGTATTCTAATACATAATATTCATGGTCTTTTATTTTTTCCATTCCGGAAAATTTTGCTACACCATGATCTAAATGTACTAAATAATCATCCGGTTTTATATTTTTTAAGTCAGAAAATAATTTTTGGGATTTTAATTTTTTCTTTAAAATATCTTTTGCGTTTTGTTCGTTTTCAACTTTAATATTTAGCGGTTGTATATTTTCAATATTATTTCCTAAAAAATCCAGGCGCATAGCTTGATTTGTGTTAATAGGGAAAATATCAATAACTCCTCCTTTTTGTGAAAATTCCCCCGGTGCTTGTATGGTAAAAACTCTTTCATAGCCCATTTCGTCCAGCTTTCTTAATAAGCCAGAAAGATTGTGGCTTTGACCCTTTTTTAAAAATATTGTATTGTCTTGAAAAAATGATTGAGTTTTAGTTGATTGTAAAATTTCATCTAAGTTTTCATCAAACCAAAAAACCTGCTTCTCTAAAAAGTAGGGGGTAATTGATACAATTAAAAGTTTATTTAAACTTTTATCCTGAGCCATTTAATTTTTGAATGTTACATAAAATTTTCATAAAATCCTAAATCCCAAACAAATCCAAATTTAAAAATTCAAAACCCAAAAACATTTTTAATTTATTCAAAACTTAAAAATTGGAATTTTGATATCAATATTAATTATCGTTTTTGAGTCGAAATTCTCTTGTGTTTCGATAATTTTCTTCTTGTATCCGATTATAATTTGGCCCTAGTCTTATTCTCCGTAGTCGTTCAGCTTTTTCAGATTCCCATCTTCTGTCTAATTCTTTAGACCATTTCTGATATTCTTCGCTTCGTCTTTTATACTCTTCTCCTGTGTATTTCAACAATCTATTTCCAGAGCTAGTTTTAGCTTTTCTCCTTATCATTTCATCTTCTAATAAAGTTTCAAAATTGTCGCGCCACGGAAGTCCCCCCCTAAGTTTTTGTACATCTTTATCAAATCTAAAAAGAGGAACTTCCCCTACCACCCTTTTAAGATCGTCTGGAAGATTATTAATTGCAACCTCACCTTTTAAATCAAGATCGCCATCCCGATCCATTGCAAACATAATCGGTTCCATTAAATTACGAGCCTCCTTATATAGTCTATCACTTTCTTCTTTCAATCCTCTTTTAAATAATAAATCTGATCTTGCGCCCATTTCTTGTGCTTTTCTCAATATTGTATTAAGACGCTTCCTTTGATCTTGATTTTTCTCTTGCTTGTTATTTTCTTGGGCTTGGCCAATAACTTTCAGGGCTTGTTTTCTGTCTTCTTCAGAAATTCCCCTGGCATTATCAAGTACACACTGCACATCATACCCTATGGCTGTGTTAGCTTGGGAATTTTCTGCATAAATTATAGAAAGCCAATTATAAGAATCAAAGATTCTTGCAATATTTTCAGATTTAATTCCCTCCTTAATAAATTCCTTCATGTGCCCTTCATCAACTTCTCTTCCCCTGAAATTAATTAAGCCCGATATCCTCTGTAAAGCTTCTTTTTGCCCCTTCATTTGTAAAAAAGATTCAACAGCCTTCATTCTTCTGTCAACCTCCCTAGATAACTCTGATTCTCCTAATCCTTTTTCGGCGGTTGTTTTGCCGCTAGCTTCCTGCCCAACGGATCGTGTTGCTCCTATTCCTCCCAATAATCCCAAACCAGATAACAGACTAACTATAACGGGTATTATTTTTTTGCCTTTTGCTTCTTTGGTGCCACCCTTTTTATATTCCAATTTTTCAGGTAATTCATTTGGTTGTCTTGCTCTTTCTCTTTCTTGTTCTGGTTTTGCGTAAGAATCTTCAAGATCTTTCTTAATATTTTCAATGTCTTTGAACACAATATCGTGTCCTTTTGGGGTTTCTACTACAGCTTCTGTTTCTCTATTAGAAGGTTTCTCTTGACTTGTGGCAAGCTGGGCACGCTTAAAAGACTCCATTCCCCTTTTTAATACACTATTATTTGGGGGCTCATACAAGGAAGGATCTTTTTCTCTTTTGTTTTGATTCATAAATTTTAATTTTAATATTTATTTTTTATTATTAAACTCATTCATGGTTTTTTCAATACCGTTTTCAATTAAATAATTAAGGGCGTTTGTGGATTCTTCTATAATATTATTGATAATTTCTTTTTCTTGTGGGGTAAATTTTTGAATTACGAATTTTTCAACGCTTTTTGGTTTTTTTGTGCCTTCTGGCATAACGGGGCAAATTCCAATCTTTAATCTTATAAAATCTTTTTTGCCTAAGTTATTAATAATTGAATCCACACCTTTGTGACCCCCCGCCCCCGAATCTTTAGAAAACTTTATTTTTCCAAGAGGCAAATCTATGTCGTCCTGTACTACTACTAAGTTTTTAGTGGGTAGCTTGTAGTGGGTAATTACCTTTTTTACTGCGGTGCCGGATTCGTTCATGAAGGTTTGAGGTTTTAACAGAATAATTTTATTGTCGTTTAAAGTGTTTTCAGAAATAAAAGAATTATATTTTTTAGAAAATATAAATTCAGGGAATTCATTTTTTTTTGCCTGCCTGCGCAGGCAGGCAAAAAAATCCAGCGCCATAAAGCCTGCATTATGTCTTGTGTGTTTAAATTTTTCACCTGGATTTCCTAGTCCTGTTATTATAATCATGATTTTATCTTATCATTTTTTTGGGTTTTTAATAGAGTGGGGATGGGTTTTATTCTATTAATTTTCACTATTTTTAAAAACATTATTTTTTTTGATTGTTTGTTAAGCTTAGTGGAATTAGGTGTGGATGTGCGTTGCATTAAATAAAAAAATGTGTTAGATTTGCTAATATGGAAGAAGAAACCATCAATACTAATAGTACAAAAAATGACCAAAATGAATCCAAAAAGGGTTTTTCAAAGGGATTGCTGTCGTTTGTTTGGGAATTTTTAAAAATAGTGATTATTGCGGCGGTTATTGTATTGCCTATTCGTTATTTTTTATTTCAGCCATTCATTGTAAAGGGAGATTCTATGGTTCCAAATTTACAATCAGGGAATTATTTAATTATTGACGAAATCTCTTATAGATTTAAAGAACCTAATAGGGGCGATGTGGTAGTACTAAATTATCCGCTTGATAATACACAGCGCTTTATAAAAAGGATTATTGGTCTTCCGGGTGAAGTGGTAGAAATTAAAAATGGGAAAGTGACAATTAGTAAAAATGGAGAAAAGATAGTGTTGGATGAAACAAGTTATTTGCCAGAAGATTTAATGACCGATGGTAATGTGTATATTACTTTAAAAGATTCTCAATATTTTGTCTTGGGAGACAATAGGCAATTTTCTTACGATTCAAGAAAATGGGGAATTTTGCCTAAAGAAGATATTATTGGAAAAGCTGCGATAAGGCTTTTTCCCATTACAAGTGTATCGTTTATAAATTCACCAAATTATTAAACCTTGAATTAAACCTTGAATTACGAAATGCTTTCTTGGGATTTTCTCTAAATCTGGAAGGTGAAAATTTGATAGAATTATTTTATGTAGTTTACTACATAAAATAATTATTGCGAATTTTCAACCCAGATTTAGAGAAAAGACCTGAAACTTGCCTTTACATGGGGCATTTCGTAATTCAAGGTTAAAGTAAATTAATGGATAAAAAATTAAGATTACAAACTTTAACTGGAATGCGTGATATTTTGCCACAAGAACAGGTGTATTTTAAAAAAGTGCAAAAATCTGTTGAAAGCATTACTAATTATTATGATTTCAAAAGAATAGATACCCCTATTTTAGAAAGCGCTGAAGTGTTTTCAAAAGGCACCGGGGCTACCACTGATATTGTGCAAAAGGAAATGTATTCATTTAGAACAAAAGGGGGAGATTTGGTGGCGCTAAGGCCTGAGTTTACCCCGGGAATTGCAAGAAGTTATATTGAAAACGGAATGTATAATATGCCTCAGCCAGTAAAATTATGGACCCTAGGCCCATGTTTTCGTTATGAAAGGCCACAGGCAGGTAGATACAGGCAGCTATTACAATTTGATATAGAGGCAATAGGAGATAGAAGTGCCTCTATAGATGGGCAGATTATACAAATGAGCTATGATATTTTAAAAGATTTATCTTTTAAAAATTTAAATATTGAAGTAAATAGTATTGGAGACCAAGAATGCAGATCGCATTTTAAAAAGATTTTGACAAATTATTTTAAGTCAAGAAAATCTTCGTTATGTTCTGATTGTCAGCGAAGGTTGAAAGAAAATCCTTTAAGAATCTTAGATTGCAAAGAAGAAAAGTGTCAGAGAATAAGATCGGGCGCTCCGCAAATTATTGATCACTTATGTGAAGCTTGCCACGCGCATTTTAAACAGGTATTGGAATTTTTAGACGAGTTGGAATTGCCATATGTGTTAAATCCTTATTTAGTAAGAGGCTTAGATTATTACACAAAAACTGTTTTTGAAATTGTTGAAAAATCTGAAACTGGGGCAATTCAAGGCGCTTTAGTGGGTGGAGGCAGATACGACGGCTTGTTAAAAGTGCTGGGTGGAAGAGATACGCCTGCGTGCGGTGCGGCGGGCGGAATTGATAGGATTATGAACTTGATGAAATTAAGAGAAGTTAAACCAGATAAAAAAGATGAAAAACCCATGATATTTTTGGCGCAATTAGGCCAATTAGCAAAAAGAAAAAGTTTAAAGCTTTTTGAAGAATTTCGGGCATCAAAAATTCCAGTTGCAGAATCTTTTTCAAAAGATTCACTTAGGTCACAGTTAAATTCTGCCAATAAGATGGGGGTAAAATGGGTTTTGATTTTTGGGCAAAAAGAAGCATTAGAAAATTTCATTACTTTAAGAAATATGGAAACTGGAGTTCAAGAAGAAATAAAACTTGACAAGGTCGTAGAAGAAATGAAAGCTAAGGTTAAATCTTAGAAATTCAAAATTTAAAGCACTAAATTCTAAATAAATCCAAATTACCAAAATCTAAAATCTAAAACATATTTTGAATTTCAATATTTGAGTTTTGAATTTGTTTGGGATTTAGTATTTGGGATTTGGGATTTCACAACTTATGCCATTAGAAGTTCAAAAAAAAGAGAGAGAAAGTTCTCAAAATTTAGTACATCGTTTTACTAAAGTAGTGCGCCAGAGCGGAATTTTATTACAGGTAAGAAGCAAGCAATTCCGCAAAAAAGCGAAATCAGTTTTGGCAAAAAAGAAATCAGCTTTAAGAAAAGTTGAATTGAGGGCCAAAAAAAGAATTGCTGAAAAACTGGAAAAGCCAAAAGCATAACTTACTTTGAATTACGAAACTCCTCGGAGGTATTTTATTAAAATTTGGAGATAGAAATTTGATAGAATTTTTAAACTTAGCCATGCATAAGTTTAAAAATTATAGCGAATTTATAGCCCAAATTTGGATAAAAGACCCCGAAATTCTTTTAAAAAATGGGAGTTTCGTAATTCAAAGTAACTTAAATCTGTGATTTGTTTTTGGGATTAGCATAAGATTTGTAATATTTAATATTCATGTTAAAGCAGCAAATCCAAAACGATAGCAACGAGTTTTTAAAATCCAAAAATCAATTTTCTTTGGGTGTTTTGCGTATGGCATTGTCAACCATAAATGTAAAAGAGAAAGAAAAAAGATATAAAGCTTCAAAAGAAAACCCTGGTTTAAACGAGGAAGATTTAGTCAAAAAATCAGAATTATCCGATGATCAAATCATAGATGTAATTTCCTCTGAAATTAAAAAAAGAAAAGATGCAATAAGTTTATATCAAAAAGGCAATAGGCAGGAATTAGCAGATCAAGAAAAAAAAGAGATAGAAATTTTACAAAAATATTTGCCTCAACAATTATCAAATGATGAGCTTATAAAACTTATTAAAGAAGCAATAGATACTACAGGGGCTAAGGAATTAAAAGACCCTTCGGGGCGCTCAGGGCAAGTCATAGGAAAAATAATGGCAGAATTAATGCCAAAGGTAAAAGGAAAAGCAGATAATTCAGAAATAAGCAAAATAATAAAAGAATTGTTATAATCTTATGAATAATAAAAAATTAATATCAATTTCGGATTTATTTAAAAAAAGTTTTGATTTTTATAAAAATAATATCAAGATTTTATTAGGAGTTGCGCTTATTGGATATATTCCAATATTAATTGCTTATCTTCTAGAAATAGAAGAATCTCTTTCGTTAGTATCTTGGATTTTATTTTTAATAATTTTTGTACTCAATTTTTTAACTTACATTGCTTTTTTCTATGTGATAAAAGAAACCAAAGAGGGGGTATCTGAAAAAAACTATATAGAAAGGATAAAAAGATTATTTGCAAAAGCATCAGGCAATATATTCCCCGTGTTTTTAATTTCATTATTAAGTTTTTTATGTATTATTGGCGGATTAATACTTTTTATTATTCCTGGTATTATTTTTGCTACTTGGTTTGTTTTTTCAAATTACGCATTTATTTTTGAAGGGACAAAAGGTAAAAAGGCGCTTTTGCAGAGCAAGGAACTTGTGAAAGGATATTGGTGGCCAGTATTTCTACGATTTTTGCTGATTTGTATCTTTTCTGCATTAGTTTCTCTTATTCCCTTTTTTGGAGATATACTTAATTTTTTATTAATAAATCCTTTGTGCGTTATTTTTGGATATTTTATATATGAAGATTTAAAAACGATAAAGTCTAGTAATCTTTTGTAGATTAGCCGTTAAAGTAAGATTGTAAAATATATGTTACAAAAGCGGGATAAGAAGCCCGCTTTTGTGTTATTTTAAAAATGATGTAAAATAATAACTGTGAATTACGAAATGCTTTCTAGGTATTTTTTTCAAATTTGTAAAGTGAAAATTTGATAGAATTATTTTATGTAGTTTACTACATAAAATAATTATTGCGAATTTTCAATCCAAATTTGAAGAAAAGACCAGAAACTCTTCTTTTATTTGAGCATTTCGTAAGTCACAGTAATAAGATGGTGGAAATAAATAATCTAACAAATTTTATTGTGGATAAAAAGTTTTTTGTAGGGGTTGCAAAAAAAGTTTTAAAAAGCGAAAATAGAGAGAAGGAGAATGTATCCATTGCTTTTGTGAGTCCCCAAGAAATACAAAAACTTAATAAAAAATATAGAAAGAAAGATAAACCAACTGATGTGCTCGCATTTGAGAGAGTTTCTCATTTTAAAGAAGAATATTCAGAAGTTATTATTTGCCCTTCTGTGGTAAGGGAAAATGCAAAATCTTCTAAGTTATCATTGAAAAAAGAATTGTCCAAAATTTTACTACACGGCATTTTGCATGTATTAGGATATGACCATGAAAGATCGAAAAAAGATGAACAGATAATGGAAGAAAAACAAGAATATTATTTTTCCAAAATTACATATTAATTCAAGTTAAAATCATTTAATGGCTAAACCTCAAATTGTTACAGGGTTGGATATTGGTACAAATACCATAAAGCTTTTAGTTGCCCAAAAAAAAGGTGCAGAATGGGAGGTTTTAGCATATTCTCAAATGCCTTCTTTTGGTTTAAGAAGAGGTGCGGTAGTAAATGTTGAAGAAACTTCAAAAAATGTACAATCACTAATATCCGGAGTAGAAAGAGATTACGATATAAAAATTAATTCAGTTTTTGTAAACATTGGCGGAAGCCATCTTTATGTTGCTCCTTCTGACGGATTAATTTCTGTATCAAGGGCAGATCATATTATTTCAGAAGAAGACATTGAAAGGGTTTTGCAGGCAACAAGGGCCATAAATATACCCCTTAACGAAGAAATATTAGATGTGTTTCCCAATGAATTTATTATTGATGACCAAAAAGGAATAAAGCAGCCCTTGGGTTTGGTAGGCGTAAGGCTTGAAGCAAAAGTGATACTGCTTTGTTATTTTCAATCTTATTTTATCAATTTAACACAGGCGGTTTTAAACTCAAAATTACAAATTGATGATATTATTCCTTCTCCACTGGCTGCTAGCAAGGCAGTTATTACTCCTCAACAAAAAGAGATAGGAGTGGCGCTAATAGACATAGGTTCTGCAACTACTAGCTTGGCGGTTTTTGAAGAGGGGGACTTAATTCATCTGGCTATTTTCCCATTAGGTTCTGCAAATATTACAAATGATATTGCAATCGGCCTTAAAACAGAGGTAGCTATTGCTGAAGATATCAAAAAACAATACGGCTCTTGCAGTTATGTTAAAAGTGGGAAAGAAAATAAAGACCAATCAAAAAAGAAAATAGAAGCTATTGATAAATCGTATTCTGTGTCTTTTACTAAAAAATCGTTGGTTGATATTATAGAGCCGAGAGTTTCTGAAATTTTTGAGTTAATGCAAAAGGAACTTAAAAAAATCGGTCGCCAAGAATTGTTGCCAGGAGGTGTTGTTTTGACTGGTGGTGGAGCAAAATTACCTGGAATAAAAGATTTAGCTAAACAGCATTTAAAGCTTCCTTGTCAAATAGGAATTCCAAGGGGTATTTTAGGGCTTGAAAAAGATCCTGCGCTAGCTACGGTTACAGGGCTTATTTTGGGAAGCTCTGACTTTGATAATTCACAAAAGGATGGCATAATGTCTCTGCCTTGGGAATTTATAAAAAAGTTCAATTTCAATTTTAAAAGGATGTTTAGGGTTTTTATTCCATAAAAATCAGCTGTTATGAATTCTAAAATTAAAGTTTTGGGAGTGGGGGGATCGGGCTCTAATACTGTTTCTCGGATAGCAAAATTTAATACAAAAGATGTGGAGCTGGTAGCAATAAATACTGATGCCCAGGCTTTGCATTTTTGCAAAGTGCCAAAAAAAATTTTAATTGGTAAAAATATTACCAAAGGTTTGGGTGCTGGAATGGATACTTCTTTGGGTAAATTAGCCGCAGAAGAGAATAAAGAAGAAATAAAAGAAGCATTGATGGGTTCAGATATGGTATTTATCACCTGCGGGCTTGGAGGAGGCACTGGATCGGGGGCGGCGCCAATAATTTCGGATATTGCAAAAAGTTTGGGAATTTTAACTGTCGCGGTAGTTACTACCCCCTTTTCTTTTGAGGGCGAACAACGACAACAGATTTCAAAAAAAGCTATAGAAAATTTAAAAGGCAAGGTTGATTCTTTGTTGATAATTTCTAATGATAATTTATTAAAAATCATTGATGAAACAACAACAGTTTCTAATGCGTTTGAAATTTGCGATGATGTATTGCGCCAAGCAGTGCAAGGAATAACAGATTTAATTTTAACTCCAGGGATTATAAATGTTGATTTTGCTTCTGTGGTTTCTGTGATGAAAAATTCTGGTCAGGCTTTATTTGGCACCGGAAAAGCAGAAGGAGAAAACCGGGCTGTTGAAGCCGCAACAAAAGCAATTAGTTCGCCTTTACTGGATTTTTCAATTAAAGGGTCAAGAGGAATTTTGTTTAATGCATCGGGAAATGATATATCTTTAAATGAAATAAAAGCTGCAGCTAAAGTTATTACAGAAAATGTTGATCCTGGGGCGCAGATAATTTTTGGGGCAGTAAAAGATGCTACCTTAAAAAAGGGAGAAATAAAAATTACCGTAATTGCCACTAAGTTTTAAGAATACACAACTACCGTAAATTACAAAATGTCCATTTTGTAATTTACGGTAGTTGTGTATTATTGTTTAAAATTTAATAAAAACATGTCAAAAAAAATTGAGATAGGAGAAGGTTACGAATCTTCGGGGGAAGAAGAAATCATCTCTTTTTTAGATAAATTTAGATTGGGCGATTCTGTAAAATTTAATAGAGAAAGTGATAAAGTAGTATTTTACAAAGAAGCACCTAGCGACGGTAACGGAAAGAAGGGGAATAAAAATAGAAGTAAAAAAACACCATTAAGGCTTGAAAGAAAGAGTGAAATATTAGAAGAAGAAGGTTGGATTTTTGTTAGCTATGATCTTAAAGCTGACTATGTTTTTATTGGAAAAAAAAGTAAAAATGGAGCAATGGTGAGAAGTGTGAAATTAACAGTAAAGACATTTATTGAAAATCAAAAATAAGTTATTATGACAGAAAATAATACAAATGAAAAAGAACATGGGGATGATCTTAACTATCCCGATGATATCCTTAGGGGAAATGAGTGGCTATTGGAAGCGCGTCTATGGGATGCAAACACAGGGGAATATTCATGGTCAAAAGCCCCCGATAAATATACACCGGATTTTCTTCGTAAGGGGTTAAATTTAGGGATGACATATATAGAAATTTTAAAAAAACTACTAATGGGGATAGAGGCAAAAGAAGAAACTAAATATTCTTTAATGACTTTAGAAAATATAGGAGGTGAGTATAATGAAAAGATTTATTTATTAAATCAATTTAAAAATAGTCTAATGAAAAGATTGGGGGAAGAAAATTTTGAAAAACTGATTATTAATTTAAAAGAAGAAACTAAAAAATACGGACTTAATACAGAATATATAGTAAAACATCTTCAAAAAATTGAATTAGAAATTAAGGGGGAATTAGATAGAAAAAAAGAGGCTTTTGAGAGAATTCAAAGAGGATTTGAAAAAAAGCATAAATGGGAACTTGAAAAAGAGCGACATAGGCAAGAAGAACTTAAACAAGGAGAACTCTTAGAAACAAAAATAGATATGAGTGCTAGGCGAAAATCAAAAAAATAAAGCGACAAAAAATAAATAATTAAAACTTATGTCAGCAATTTACTCAAGGGAACCAGGATCTGAGCAGGATCCCCCAGAAATTGAAAATAAACTTAAATTTCGTAATCCAGACGCACAAAAACTATATGAAGAAAAATTAGCAAAAATAAAGGGATTAAAAAGAGAAAGTCCTGAATCAATAGCATATCAAATAGAAGAATTGCAAAAAAGGATTAGAATATTTGATGATCAAATTACTCCTGTAAAAAGAGAGTCGAATTCGAAACTTGAGGGTGAGAATGATATAAAAAAAGAAAAACAATTATCTATTGATCGAGCGAAGCAAAAAAGAGAAGAAAAAGAGTTGGAATTAAAATCTTTAGAAGAAGAATTGAATTTATTGAGAGAAGAATCTGGTTTTGGTTCGGGGGAGGGGTTAATGGGTTTTATGGACGACGGTATGTTGGGAATAGTAATTCCAGCAGAAAAATTATTAAGTTGGATTACATTTGGTAAATTTAAAGCATCGTTAGGTAAAAGATTTTACGAATTCTTGGGTAAAGAAGATAAAATAATAGAAAAAAAGGAAAAATTGATTAAAGAGATTGAAGACCTAAAAAAGAATTTGTAATTTTATTAATAATGACTTCGTCTAAAACTCTTTTTTATCTTTGCATTTCTTTTATTGCAGGAATATTATTAGCTTCATTAATTAAAATTCCCCACATTTTTTTGTGGGGTTTTTTAATACTCGGAGCTTTGGCTATTTTTATTTCTATTTTTTTCCATAAAAATTATTATGCGCTAATTGGATTTTGCATGCTATTTTTAATATTAGGAAGCGCAAGGCTGCAAATTTCTGAATTTAATGTTTTGCATAATACACTAAGCAAATTAATTGATACCCCAGAAAAAATTACCCTAATTGGCAATATTATTGAAGAACCTGATGTTAGAGATAAGATGCAAAAATTAAAAGTTCACCCGGTTAAATTTGCCATAGGCAATGTTCCGTCTTCAGCGGAACAATTTAACTGGGTAAAAATTAATGAGTTTGAGAGTGTGGTATTAGTTACTTTAAGTCCTTATCCAGAATATTACTATTTAGATACTATAAAAATTACAGGAAAACTAAAAACTCCCATAACGCTTGAAGATTTTAACTATAAAAATTATTTAATGAAGGAAGGCGTATATTCTATTATGGATTTTCCTAAAACAGAATTAATTACAAAAAATCATAGCAATGATGTATTTTCTTTTTTATACGAGAAAATATTATTTTTCAAAAAAGAATTAAAAGAATCTATATATATTAATTTTGCGCCGCCCCAAAGCTTCATTGTGGAAGGCATTATGTTGGGAAACGATAAGAATATGAATAAAGACTTAAAAGATAAAATGAGTGCCACGGGATTAAGCCATCTTACCGCAATTTCTGGGTCCAATATACTAATTGCGGGCTTTCCAGCATCAGGTATTAGGGCGGGAATTATGGGAAGTATATTTTTATTATCTTCAAAATTGGGCAGACAGAATACAAGCTCAAGGGTTATAGTATTAGCTGGGGCTTTAATGCTTTTGCAAAACCCGTTTCTTTTGTTATATGATGTTGGTTTTCAGTTGTCTTTTTTAGCTTCAATGGGGATTATTTATTTAAAACCAATCATTGATAATTTTATTTTTTTTATTCCTTTTTTAGGTAAAAAAATTGGCAGTGACGAATTAAACACAATTCCTAAAGCCAAATTTTTCTTAGATATTTTTTCCATTACCATTTCAGCCCAAATATTTACCCTTCCGCTTATTGCGTATCATTTTAAAAATGTTTCTTTGGTTGCGCCCCTAACCAATCTTTTAATTATTCCCATAGTAGACTGGATAATGATTTTTGGATTTTTAGCTGCTATATTAGGTATATTTTCTGGTATTTTGGGATTTATTTTTTCTATCCCTTGTTATTTTTTACTAGAATATTTTTTAAAAATAGTGGATATTTTTTACCAGCCTTGGGCTGTGCTGACAATGAAAAATATATCTTGGATTTGGCTGCCCATTTATTATATAGTTCTTGTATTGTTAGTAAGATACTTAGAAAAAGTGCAAAAGCCTAAATTTTTGGGATATTAAAATTTAAAAAAACCGCAAAGTTTTGCTTTGCGGTTTTTAGTTTTATTTAAAAGTTCTTAGATTTTATTTTTCTTCCCCAAAAGATTTTATAACTTCTTGATTTTTCATATATTTTTTATTTTAATTATAATACAGCTGATTATATTATGTAATTTTGAATTGGTAAAATAATGGGGTATAATTAGCAAATATGTTACAAGGAAAAAATAATTTTAATAATGAAAAAAAGGCTTGGGTAATTGCCGTTGATATGGGGTATGGGCATCAAAGAACTGCCTATCCTTTAAGAAATTTAGCGCATAGTGGCAGAATTATCAATGCAAACAGCTATGCGGGTATTCCCAAAAAAGATAAGAATTTTTGGCGCAGGACAAAATCTTCTTATGAATTCATATCAAGATTTAGAAAAATACCCTTAATTGGTCTTGTTATTTTTCTATTTTTTGACAGTTTTCAAAGAATTTTGGGTTATTATCCGAAACGCGACCTTTCAAAAACTAACTTTAGTCAGAAAGTTATTTTTCATTTTATCAAAAAAGGCTGGGGAAAAGATTTAATAGAAAAATTAATGGGAAACCCATTGCCGTTAATTACCACCTTTTTTACCCCTGCTTTTATGGCAGAAAAATTTGGCTATACTAATGATATTTATTGCGTAATATGCGATGCCGATATTGCAAGGTCTTGGGTTTCTTTAAAACCCCAAGATAGCAGGATTAAATATTTTGTTCCAAATACATGGACAAAAGACAGACTTATTTTATATGGGACAAAACCCGAAAATATCATTTTAACAGGATACCCTTTGCCAAAAGAAAATATTGGAGGCGTTGATATGGAAATTTTAAAAAAAGATTTAGGATATCGTATTTTAAATCTTGATCCCAATAAAAAATACCAAAAGCTTTATGCTCCTTTAGTCAAAAAATATTTAGGAGATCTTCCTAAAATGCAAAATCATCCTTTGACAATAATGTTTTCCATAGGGGGAGCAGGAGCTCAAAAAGAGATTGCGCTTGAGATATTACATGTGTTGCAAAAAAAGATCAGGGAAAAACAGATAAGAATGATTATTTCGGTTGGTACAAGGAAACCCCTAAAACAATATTTTAAAAACTATATCAAGCATTTAAAATTAGATGGTTGGGCGAGCGTACTATCGGGAAAAAATATTAATGAATATTTTGATAAATTTAATCAAGTGCTAAGAACCACTGATATTTTAATGACAAAACCCTCAGAACTTTCTTTTTATGCGGGGCTTGGAATCCCTATTGTCATTGAGCCATCAATCGGCTCTCAGGAAGATTTTAACAGAAGGTGGCTTATGCACATGGGAGCTGCGGTATTGCAAGAAAATCCAAAATATACAGATGAATGGTTGTATGATTTAATAAGTACGGGAGATTTGGCAGAAATGGCAATGCAGGGATTTATTGAAATAGAAAAATTAGGAACCTATAATATTGAAAAGATTATAAAAGATGCGTAAAATAATGAATATTTTTTTAATATTTTTTTGTGTATTGCTTCTGTTTTTTCTCTGTTACCTTTTTTTAGGCAAAACTAGAGAGCAAAAAAATATTACTTGGGGGGTTAATTTTTCTCAGTCGCATGCTGAATTTTTAACACTTGATTGGAAAAAAACCTATTTAGCTATTCTGGAAGATTTAGGGGTTAAAAATATAAAATTACATACCCAATGGGATTGGGTTGAAGGCCAAAAAGGAGAATATTATTTTGAGGATATTGATTGGCAAATAAGTGAGGCAGAAAAAAGGGGAGTTAAAATAATATATGTGGTTGGAATGAAAACCGGCCGATGGCCAGAGTGTCACTTGCCTTCTTGGGCTTTGGGCCTTTCAAAAAAAGAACAGCAGGATCAGATACTAAAGTATGTAAAAGAGGTTGTAGTAAGGCATAAAGATAAAAAAGTCATTGTTGCCTGGCAAGCGGAGAATGAACCATTATTTAAATTTGGTATTTGTCCTTGGTATGATAAAGAGTTTTTAATTAAAGAAGTTGCCCTTATAAAATCATTTGATGCCGCAAGACCTGTAATTATTTCAGATTCTGGCGAGCAGTCATTATGGTTTGAAGCCGCAAAAATAGGCGATATCGTTGGAACCACTATGTATAGAAAAGTGTGGTTTCACATCACTGATCGGTATGGTTTCTACTTTAATTTTCCCTTGCCCGCAGTCAGTTATTGGACAAAATCCCAATTGATAAAAAAAATATTCGGCAAGAAAGTTATTAATGTAGAGCTTCAGGCAGAACCATGGGTTGCTGATATTTATGCCCAAACACCCTTAGAAGAGCAGGAAAAATCAATGAATTTAAGGCAGTTTAAAAAGAATATTGAGTATGCAAAAAAATCAGGTTTTGACGAGTTTTATTTTTGGGGAGCCGAGTGGTGGTTTTGGATGAAAGAAAAACAACATAAGCCCGAAATTTGGAATTATTCAAAAGAATTATTCAATTACCTTGAGTTACGAAATCCCCAATGAAAAGGCAAGTTTCAGATCTTTTCTTCAAATCTGGGCTAAAAATTTGCTATAATTTATATCCGTATACTTATACGCCTATAAATTCTATCAAATTTTCGCTTGCAGATTTGAAGAAAATATTCTGAAAGCATTTCGTAAATCAAGGTAAGTAAAGGATTTTATTATGATAACTTGGTTATTGGTAATAATTTTAGCGTATCTATTTTTTAGCTTGGCTTCATTCGGAGACAAGCTTATTTTAGCTGGCCCGCCAAAACCAAAATTATATACTTTTTATGTGGGGCTTTTGGGCATATTGGTGGTTTTTTTAATACCATTTGCTGATTTTGGACTTCCTAGTTTGCAATCAATTATCTGGATTGTGCTAGAAGCATCAGTGTACCTTTTAGGCTTATATTTTTTATATCATGCCCTAGAAAAATTTGATGTTTCGCGTGTGATACCTACTATTGGAGCTATCCAGCCCATATTAATTCTTATTTTAACTTGGATATTTTTTGGTCTGCAAAAAATGGTGCCATTGCACTTTTTGGCTTTTATTTTATTATTTTTAGGAAGCATTATTATTTCTTCAGAAAAAAAACCCCAATTAACTTTTGATTTTTTAAAGTTAGCGACTTTTTCTTCCTTCTTATTTTCCCTAGACTATATTTTTACCAAGTTGGTGTTTTTGCATGAACCCTTTTTACAGGGCTTTATATGGATGAGGCTTTGCACCGTGGTAATTGTGCTAGTATTTCTTTTACATAAAAAATTCAGGAAAGAAATGTTTGCAAAAAAATCAATTTCAAATATAAAAACAGACATTATTTTTTTATTCACCCAATTAGCCGGAAGTCTTGGATATATATTGCAAAGCCTTGCTATAGCGCTGGTGCCAATTGCATACTTAGTAATAGTAAATTCCTTGCGCGGCATTCAGTATGTGTTTCTTTTTATAATCACCTTGTTTTTTTCAATTTTTCTGCCTAAAATATTAAAAGAAAAAATATCCAAAAAAATTATCATCCAAAAAACGGTTTCTATATTGCTTATTATTTTAGGATTAGCTCTATTGGTGATTTAAGATTTACGATATAAGATTTATGATTTACGGTAACTATGTGGTAATTTGGGATTTTCAATTTAGTTCGTCAAATCATAAATCATAAATTCACAATATGTTATCAATTATTATTCCCACGCTAAATGAAGAAGGCTATCTGCCTCTTTTATTAGAATCAATTAAAAATCAAAGTTTGAAAGATTGTCAAATAATAGTTGCTGATGCGGGCTCTTCTGACACCACACTAGATATTGCAAAAAATAATAATTGCATTATTGCACCCGGGGGATTACCAGCAAGGGGTAGGAATAATGGCGCAAAAATTGCAAAGGGAGAATTATTGTTTTTCTTGGATGCCGACACCGTGTTACCCGATGATAATTTTTTGAAAAAATCACTTAGCGAATTTGATGCGCGCAATCTAAGTATTGCAAGTTTTTGCTTAAAACCAATCCCTTCAAAAAAAATTTCTTCTTTTTTGTTGAATCTATTTTATAATAATCTTATCATTGTAACAGAAAAAATATTACCCCATGCCGCAGTTGGCATTATTATAAAAAAAGACCTTTTCGAAAAACTTAATGGCTATGATGAAAGTATTAAGCTTTCTGAAGACCATGATTTAGCAAGGCGAGCAGTAAAATTAGCTAAATTCGGAGTTATAAGATCGGTGAAAGTTTTAGTTTCAGATAGAAGATTTAAAAAAGATGGTTGGATTAAAACAGGTATAAAATATTTTTTATGCGAAATGCATATAATATTTTTGGGCCCTGTAAAATCTGACATATTTAAATATAAATTTAATCATTATAAGGACGAAAAATAATTTGAAATTTACAATTTGAAATTTGAAATCAATTTGAAATGATTAAAATTTAAATTTGTTAAAATTTCGCTTTGTCGAAATTTTGACACCTTATTATTAAAAATTTCAAATTGTAAATTTCAAATTCAAATAATATGTACGATTTACCAAAATTTACTATAAAAGATTTTACAAAAAAAGTATTACAAAACCAGTTTTTGCATGGTGTGATTTTGTTGATTATAATAACTACTGCTGTTGGTTTTGCATCTGGGCAGGTTTCTTTTGAAAAAATTAAAAGCCAGTTTATTTATTTTTTTGAAAAAATAGATAGTGATTTGTCCCCACAAACCGAAATTCAAATAAAAACTGAAGATAAGTATATTTCAAAAATAGGTTATGAGCAGGCCATTATCGATTCGGTAAGGGAAGCTGCGCCATCGGTTGTAAGTATTGTAATTTCTAAAAATCTTCCCGTGTATGAACAAAAATTTATAAACCCATTTGAAGGTGTTCCTGGTTTTGATTCGCCTTTTGAATTTCAAATTCCCCAATATATACAAAAGGGCACAGAATTAAAAGAAGTGGGAGCGGGGTCTGGATTTATTGTTTCAGAAAACGGTTTAGTATTAACCAATAAGCATGTAGTATTAGATAAAGAAGCAGAATATACGGTGTTAACTAACGATGGGAAAAAATATTCTGCTAAGGTGTTAGCATTAAACCCCGTGCAGGATGTGGCAATCATGAAAATTGAGAGCGATGAGGTATTTTCGGCTATAAAGATTGGGGACTCTTCGGGTATACAAATTGGGCAGGGCGTTATTGCTATTGGAAATGCGTTGGGTAAATTCAGCAATACGGTTTCTGTAGGGGTTGTTTCAGGGCTTGGAAGAACCATTAGCGCCTCCAATCAAACAGGAAATTTTTCTGAAAAACTTGAGGGCATTATTCAAACTGATGCCGCGATTAATTTGGGAAATTCCGGAGGTCCTTTAATAAATTTACGGGGTGAAGTTATTGGGGTAAATACCGCAACCGCCGAAGGGGCTCAAGCTATTGGTTTTGCTATACCAATTAATATAGCTAAAAGAGATATAGATCAGATTATAAAAACAAATAAGATATCATATCCTCTTTTAGGTGTTAGATATGTGTTAGTTGATGATTTAGTTAAGAAAAAATACAATTTATCAATTGATTACGGCGCATTGATTTTAAAAGGTGAAAAAGGCGAACCTGCGATTATTAAAGATTCGGGGGCCGCGAAAGCAGGCTTAAAAGAGAAAGATGTAATTTTAGAAATTAACCAAGAAAAAATAACTAATAGTAATTCGGTTGCAACTATTATTGCAAAATATATTCCTCAAGACAAAGTGGTACTGAGAATTTTAAGGGGCAGTGAAGAATTAAATATTGAGGTTATTCTTGGAGAAAGAAGTTAATAGTTTTAAAATTTCTATTCAGTTAAAAAGCCCCCTAAGGGGGCTTTTTAACTGAATACCAATGAAATTTTAAACCTTGATTTTATATTTAATTTAAAGTATAATAAGTCTAAAATTAAGTAATAAATGTACAAATATTATGAACGGAGGAGCTAATTTTACCAATAAAGCACAGGAGTCAATAATGTCGGCCCAATCGCTTGCGCAAGAAAAAGGACAGCAGCAAATAGATGCTCTGCACCTGCTTTTTGTGTTGCTTTCACAGGAAGGTTCGATGGTACTAACCATTATGCAAAAATTAGGGGTGGATATTGAAAATTTAAAGAAAAAAATAGAATTCCAACTTTCAAAAATTTCAACCATTTTAACCCCAACTCCTTTTGGCCAGTTTTATTTAACTCAAGATATGGCCAAAGTATTAGATAGGGCTCGGCAAGAAGCCATTAAAATGCAGGATGAGTTTATTTCTGTTGAACATTTATTTTTGGCATTACTTGATCAAAAATCAATGGCCAAAGATATTTTGGAAAAAATAAACTTTTTAAGCCAAGGCAAAGATGCAAATAGTTTGAAAAATTCAAAATTGGATTATGATTCGGTGTTAAAAATGTTATCCCAAATAAGGGGAGGACAGAGAATTACCGACCCAGAACCCGAATCAAAATATCAAGTAATAGAAAAGTATACAAGAAATTTAACTGATTTGGCTTCTTCTGGAAAAATTGATCCTATTATTGGCAGAGACAATGAAATAAGAAGATTAATGCAGATTATTTCTCGAAGAACAAAAAATAATCCTGTGTTAATTGGGGAAGCCGGTGTTGGAAAAACCGCAATAGTTGAGGGTTTTGCCCAAAGGGTGGCCCGAGGAAATGTGCCTGAATTTTTAAAAAATAAAGAAGTTATCTCATTAGACCTTGGTGCATTGATTGCCGGCACAAAATATCGGGGGGAATTTGAAACAAGAATTAAAGCGTTATTAAAGGAAATTACAAGATCATCAGGAAAGTATATCTTATTTATTGACGAGCTCCATACTTTAGTTGGGGCTGGCGCCGCCGAAGGAGCTATTGATGCTTCAAACTTATTAAAGCCTGCATTAGCCCGAGGAGAATTGAAGGCAATTGGAGCTACCACCTTAAAAGAATATCAAAAATATATTGAAAAAGATTCTGCACTAGAAAGAAGATTTCAGCCAATTTATGTGCAAGAGCCTTCAGTTGATGATGCAGTCGCTATTTTAAGAGGTATTAAAGAAAAATATGAAGTCCATCATGGGGTTAGAATAAAAGATTCGGCAATAAAAGCGGCAGTTGAATTGAGTGCGCGCTATATTGCTGATAGATTTTTGCCTGATAAAGCGGTTGACTTAATGGATGAAGCGGCCTCTGCATTAAGATTAGAAATTGAATCAGAACCGCAAGAATTAGAAAAGTATGAAGAAGAAATTACAAAATTGGAAATTGAAAAACAGGCGCTTAAAAAAGAAAAAAATTCTGAAAAAAGATTGAAAGTAATTGCAAAAGAATTAGCTGAAATAAAAGAAAAAACAAAAGAACTTAAATTAAAATGGGGCGCAGAAAAAGAGTTAATCAATAAAATAAAAAATATCAGGGAAAAAATTGATGGGCTTTATTTTCAAACCGAAATGGCTCAACGCGAAGCTGATTTAGAAAAAGTAGCTGAAATAAAGTACGGAAAAATTCCTATGCTTTTAAAAGAGCAAAAATTAATAGAACAAAAATTGGTTAAGTTACAAAAAAACCACCACTTTTTAAAAGAAGAGGTTACTGATCAGGATATTGCCCGTGTTGTTTCGCGCTGGACAGGTATTCAGGTAACACGATTAATCACCGAAGAAGCCAAGAAATTGGAAACAATGGAAAATACTTTAAATAGAAGAGTAATAGGCCAACAAGAGGCAATTAGTTCTATTTCGCGCGCTATAAGGCGGGCAAGAGCGGGAATTTCTGAAGAGAATAAACCATTGGGGTCATTCTTGTTTTTAGGTCCTACGGGAGTGGGTAAAACCGAAACAGCCCGTGCCCTTGCTGAATTTTTGTTTGATGATGAAAAAGCGATGATAAGATTAGATATGTCTGAATATATGGAGCGCCATACCGTTTCTAAGATTATTGGTTCGCCCCCAGGCTATGTGGGTTATGAAGAAGCAGGCCAATTAACAGAAAAAGTAAGAAGAAGGCCATATTCTGTTATTTTGCTTGATGAATTAGAAAAAGCTCATCCCGAAGTTTTTAATATTTTGTTGCAAATTTTTGAAGATGGCAGGTTAACAGATTCAAAAGGCAGAATGGTTTCATTTAAAAATACGATTATTATTATGACTTCAAATTTGGGATCTGACTATATTAACAAAATGTCTTCAATTGGTTTTAATACCAAAGAAGATATTGCAGAGCGCGAATCAATGAAAGATAAAATAAACGATTCTTTAAAAGATCAGTTTAGACCGGAATTTTTAAATAGAATAGATGAAATAGTAATATTTAATTACTTGAAAAAAGAAGAAATTTTTACAATTGTTGATTTGGAATTATCAAAGGTGGAAAAAAGGCTTCAGGCAAAAGAGGTAACCATTAAAATTTCACAAAAAGCTAAAGAGCTTTTAGTACAAGAGGGTTTTGATATAAATCTTGGCGCGAGGCCTTTAAAACGAGTTATTCAAAGATTAATTTTGGACCCCTTGTCTATTAAAATTGTGACCAATGAAATTGCAGAAGGAAGTAGGGTGTTAATTGATGCAGAAGATGGAAAAATAATTTTTGAAACTCCAAGATTATTACCAAAAATGAATTTTCAAGAAAAAGTTTCTCATAGAAGATAGGTTAAGTTAAATGTCAGTACTAAAAACAATTTTACTCTTTATTGGAATTATTATTTTGGGAGCCTTGGGCGCCCTGCTTTTTAATTTATTTATATTGCCATATTTGCTTGTAAATCCTTATTTTGAAAAATTTGAATTTGTAAAAGATTTTAAAGCTGGAAAAATAGTAATAAATCCAAAAGAAACAGTGTATATTCAGGAAACTACCGCAATAGAACAAGCATTAGAAAGACTGCAAAAATCAGTGGTATCAATTCAGAGTTCGTCTTTAGGATTAAAATCTGGTTTTATTGCAACTTCAGATGGAAATATTATTACTTTAGCAAGTGCAATCCCATTAAACGGGAATTTTAAAGTTTTTTTACAAGGACAATCGACAAACTTTAAGGTGATAAAAATAGATGTAAAAAATAATTTAGCACTATTAAAAATTGATCCTTCGTCAATCGATTCTTCCAGCCAAGACTATTATTTGCAAACCGTTGGATTTGCTAGTTTAGAAAAAATTAAATTAGGCCAACGAGTTTTTTTTGTTGCCCCCACTTCTTCATTACAAGATAATTGGTTTGTCAACGAGGGTATTATAAAGCAGATTCATTTGGGGCAACCTCAGATTATTAAAACTAATATTTTGGAAAAACCAATTGTAAACGGAAGCCCTTTATTTAATTTATCAGGTGAGTTAGTAGGCTTGAATTTTATTGATTTAGAGGGCAATATTTCTGCGGTTTCTGTAGAATCTATAAAAGAATTTTTAGGATTGTAGTATCTTATCTTAATTTGTGACAAAATTACTACGATCGTAGTAATTTTGTCACAAATTAACGAAGTTTTAAAAAGAAAAATGCATAATACACTTAAGAAAAAAATACTTCTTTTGCTTCTTGGTGGCCTTGCTTTAGGTTTTTCACATAATCCTAATAAATATCGTAAGGTTTTGAAGGTTATAGGAGAGAGTTGGCAAGAAATTAATAAGTATAAATTAAAAAAAGAAATTAGAAATATTTATCGTAGTAAGTTAGTGAAAGAAAAAATAAATACAGATGGAAGCCTTACTTTAGTATTGTCTGATAAGGGAAAATTAAAAGCTTTGACCTATCATTTTAGTGAAATTAAAATTCAAGAAAAAATGTGGGATAAAAAATGGCGGATGGTATTTTTTGATATTCCAGAAAAATATAGGTGGGGAAGAGATTCGCTTAGGAAAAAATTAAAAGAATTAAAATTTCAAGAAATTCAAAAAAGTGTTTTTACTTTTCCCTATGAATGTGAAGATGAAATAAATTTCATTATAGAATATTATGGAATTAGAAAATATGTAAGATATGCCACATTAGATTATATTGATGATGATTTGCATTTAAGGGACTATTTCAAACTAAATTAATCTGTGCCATAAATACTACGATCGTAGTATTTATGGCACAGATTAATTAAAATAAAAATAATTTATATGTGTGTTCTTTTTTGAAAGTTACAAAACTTATTCCCACCCACACCTCAAAAATAACTCAACTCCACTCAAACATAAAAGGTTTCCCTAAAAAAAGCCTTCAACTGTTTATAAAAAACTACAAGCCCCTCAAAGATTTTTTAAGTCTTCGTGTTTTGTAATTCAACTTATTTTTATGATAGAATGTGTATAATGTGAAAACTATTATTTTTTATTCGTTTGTTATAACCTTTATTCTGCTTTTTATTTTTTCTTTTGAATTTACCAAAAAAATTAGTAAAAATCTTTTTATTGCTTCTTTGCCCTTATCTGCATTGCAAGATACAGAAATAAACAATTATGACTTAAAACCAATAGAAAGTTTCCAAGAGGATAGTGGTAGTCAACAAGAAGTCAAAAAAGAGAATATTATTACCAAAACTGTCCCAGAATATAGTAAACAAGACCAAATTGACGATATTTTAGAGAAAATTGATATATTAAACCAACAAATTACGGATTTAAGAATATCAGAAAGTATGCAAGTAGAAAGCGCGCAAATTGAAAATAAAAATTTGCCAGAGCAAGCGCCAGAAAGCCCTGTTATAGAAGAAATAAGCCAGGAGACAGAGGTAAATGATCAACTGTACACTAATATTGAAACGATAGAATATAGTTTTAGTGGTAATAATCCCGTATATCCTAAAATTTTAATCTCGGAAGTGCAAATAAGTGGTTTGGGTGATGAAAAACAGGAATTTGTAGAATTATATAATCCAGAAGAGAAAGATATTGATTTAACTGGTTGGTATTTGCAAAGAAAAACAAAAACTGCTTCTAGTTATTCAACATTTGTGCCTAATATATTATTTTCCGGTAAAAAAATAACCTCAAAAGGTTATTTTTTAGTTGCAAGGGAAGATTTTGTTTTTGTAAATCAAGCGGATATTGTTGTTGATAACCCCTTAACAGAAGATAATTCTTTGATGCTTAAAAACCCTAGTGGGGAAATTTCTGATAAAGTTGGTTGGGGAGACGCGCAAGATTACGAATTATTAGCTACGATAAATCCCTTGCAAGGTAAAAGTATTGGAAGAAAAATAGTTGTTGGTCAGCCTTATGACATCAATATTAATTTGGAAGATTTTGAATTAAACCAACCTAGTCCAAAGACAATAAATACCACATATGTTTTTGTTGAACCAACTATATTAGAGCCTGTTGACTTAGTACCTCCTTTTGTAAATTTTACCCTTGATACACTGCAAAAAAGCCTTAATATTACTATTAATTTTACCCTTATTGATCCAATAGGCTTAGTTTCGCCCTCTGGAATTGATAGTTATATATTCCGCTGGCAGAAAGACCTAGAAAATGGTGCTTGGCAAGAAGAAACAGAGCAAAAAGTAGATGAAAGCCCAATTTCTATAAATATACAAAAAGATTTTATTGGCGAAGACGAGAAAAATTATTATTTTCAAGTAAAGGTAAAAGATACTGCAGGCAATGAAAGCGATTGGTTGCCCACAATTCCGGCTACTACCAAAATAAGTTTGTTTAAAAAAATTTTAATAAGCGAAGTAAAAACAGAAGGCCAAAGCGCGAAAGATGAATTTATCCAATTATATAATCCCAATGATATTTTGGTAAATCTTGTGGGGTTTGCCTTAAAAAAGAAAACTTCAGGTGGGATAGAGAGCAATTTAGTAAGCACTGACGCATTTATTGGAACTGTGGGGCCCATGGATTATTTTTTAATAGCTCCTCAAGATAATGATGATGGCACAAAAAATTATATGGGAGAAATAGTTCCGGATTTACGCTATTCGGGTACAAGTTTTTCGATTGCCGACAATAATACGGTATTGCTATATAACGCTGATGACCAATTACTAGACAAAGTAGGTTTTGGGACTGCGGTTGATTTTGAAACAGCTCCAGCTCAAAATCCTGGAGAAAACAAAAGCATCAAAAGAAGTGAAACTTTTTATGACACCGATAATAATGAAGAAGATTTTAACATTAGTGGACAAGAAGATATTGAGGCCCCTTTAATAATTGAAGATTTGCTTGAATCAGAGTTGCCACAGGACATTGAGCCACACACCGTAGTAATTAATGAAATTGCTTGGATGGGGGGTTTGGATTCAGCCAATGAGGAATGGATAGAACTTTTTAATCCAGGAATTGAAGCAGTTAATCTTTTTGGCTGGGAATTAATATCAGCCGATGGTACGCCTTCAATTCAATTATCAGGATTAATTGAAGTAAATGGATTCTATCTATTAGAAAGAACTGATGATGATTCGATTAGCGATATTATTGCTGATCAAATTTATACAGGAGTATTGGGAAACGGTGGGGAAGATATATATTTAAAAGATGCTTTTGGTGGTATTGTAGATGAATTAAATTGTGCGCAAGGTTGGTTTGCGGGAGACAATGACACCAAACAAACTATGCAGCGAAAAGATCCATTATTTTTGGGAAATAGCGTAGATAATTGGCAAACAAGCCAAGAAGCAGGGGGTACTCCCAAATTTTAATTTTTTATTTTTAATAACGATATTTCTTAAAGAAGTACGGTTTTTTATTACCTTTTGACTTTGAGCATTTTTTTTGGTAAAATTGGTTTTAACTTTGCAGATTCATTATGGAAAATAACTTTATAAAAATAACCAATGTAGCCTATGGTGTTTTAGAGTTTTTTCCTGATGGAGAACCCCTAAAGAATAAAGCTAAGGAAAAAGTCTTAGCAATACTTGAAAATGCCACCTTAATTTTTGATGATAATGGATGGCTTTCTTTAAAAAAATACCTTTTACCAGAAAGAGAAAAAACCATGATGCAATTACTAGATGATATAGAAATTTTAGAACGATATTTTGCATTGGCAAAAAATCAAAACTATATAAGCGATATTAATTTTTTAATTCTCACAAAAGAATATAATAAAATCAAAAATAGTATTAATATTAGGGGCTTGATAAAGATAAACGAAAAAGTATCTTTGGTTACTGGAGCCTTAAATACTCCATCTGTTATTTCTCATAAAAAACCTGACCGTATTGATATGCAAAGCGTTATAAATGAAAAAAAATATTCAGAAAGGCAAGACCCGCCTTCAGATAAACTTTTAGCGAGGCAAAGAAAAATTCTAGACATATTGGGGCAAAGAAATAAGGCCCAAGTCGCAGATTTTATAAAAGAGTTACCAAATATAACAAAAAGAACGGTAAGAAGGGATTTGGATGACTTACTAAAAAGGGGCAAAATTATAAGAGTTGGGGAATGGAATCAAGTCTTTTATCAGATAGGACAAATCATTTAATTTTATGATTGTCCTATCAAAATTGATAATGTCCTATCAAATAAGGCCTAAATGTCCTATTACCTTGAATTACGAAATGCTTTCTAGGTATTTTTTAAAAATCTGGAGATAGAAATTTGATAGAATTTTAAAATATAGCAAGCTACATTTTAAAATTATTGCAAATTTATAGCCCAGATTTTGAAAAAAGACCAGAAACCTGCTTTTCAAAGGGCATTTCGTAATTCAAGGTAACTATCTTGGATTGCGAATTATTCTTAGAGTGCTTCATAATCCAAGGTAATTATATTGACATTCGTCTATTTTTATTATATAATTAAGCATTGAATAATGGATAGTGAAAATGAACAATTTATAAGGATTTATGATCAATATATTGATAAAATATATAGGTTTGTGTACTTAAAGGTTAACTCACAAGAAATAGCTGAAGATATCACCTCTAAGGTTTTTTTGAAGGGTTGGGAAAATTATAGGGGGGAGCCAAAAAAGATTGAAAATATGAGCGCTTTTTTATACCAAATTGCGCGTAATTCCATTGTTGATCACTATAGAGAAAAAAGTAAAACAAAAATAGTTTCGACTGATTTTGCTTCAAAAATAGCTGATAGTAAGGTAAATTTGTACGAAAAAGCAGTTTTAAAAGAGGGCATTGAAACAGTGAAATTGGCTATTGCGAATTTAAAAAAAGACTATCAAGATGTGATTATTTGGCACTATTTAGAAGATATGCCGCCATCAGAAATAGCTGCCATTTTAAATAAACCCGTCGGTACTATCAGGGTGATGATTCATAGGGGCTTAAATTCTCTCAAGAGCGAACTAATAGACGAGGCATAGTTAGTGTAACAAATTAACCTATTTTTCGTCTTAATAGTAATGACAGAACAAGAACTTATTGCCAAACTACAGTCATTGAAACAAGTTAAACCCAGAAAAGAATGGGTCTTTTCGATTAGAATGCAAATATTAGAATCTAGCTTAAATGCTAGCAAGATAGCACATAAGACAACCTATAAAGAAAGATTTTTAAATGTTTTCCAATCTTTATACGCACTGAATTTACAAAAGAAATTAGCGTATTCGTTTGCAGTATTTTTGTTTTTTGCGGTGGGCGCATTAGGGGTGATGACTACTCTTTTGCCTAATAATGATTCTAAGGTCAATATCACAGAACAATCTCCAGACGCTTTAGTTGCAATAAAAGACAGCGTTGAGACATTTAAAACAAAATCACAGAATTTAATTGATGTGACCAAAAACAATCCCCAGGATTTTTCTTTAGCTATAAAAGAAGTAAAAAATGCTGCAAAAACTTTGACTGAAGCCATTGAAAAAGACCCCGAATTAGCAAAAGAAATTGCATTGGAAGTTAAAAATAATGTGACTTTACTATCAGTAGTAAGTGAAGCGGAATTAGAAGAAGCTTCGGGTAATTTGTGTAGGACGATAGTAGAACCTGTAATAAAAGATTTAGAACAAACAACTTTGACAGAAGTTCAACATAAAGAATTGGTAGAGATGGAAGGAATTTATGACGAAGATAAGTATTCGGATAATGAAAGCAAATGTTGGGATGTGTTAGAAAAAATATTATTAATTAATTCAGTTAAGTAGTTTTTTAGATATAAGTCGGTTATCATCAGTGGGTATTAAAAATATTTTTTATATCCATTGGTTAATAGCTGATTGCTGTTAATTAACAAGAGACTTCTTTAGTAAGAGGTCTAAAAGATGTAACATTTGACAAATCGTTTTTCTTGGTTAGCAAGCTCTAAGAGACTGTCTGCAAAACCCATATTCGCGCCATTTTTCATATTTTCAGCTAAAAAAATTTCAAAAAATGCTCGACGATATTATTATATCGCCTGTGCTTTTTTAAAATTTTTCGCACGAAAATCTGGAAAATGGCATCGAAAGAGGCTTTGCAGACAGTCTCTAAAGAAATCCCTGAAGATTGTTATCTCGCGGAGGAAATTTTGAAAGACAGTCAATCAATAATTATTGTTCGAGATTTCTCTACGAGAGAAATTAATTAGAAATGATTTCTTAAGAGTTCGCAAAACCAAAAAAATGGCCGACCGATATTAATAAAGGTTGCCCCGTTAAATAGTAGTTGCCTTTTAAAAAGTAACTACTAAAATCCGAAAGGGTTTTTAGTTAACAGGGTGAAAAAATTAATTAACATTCATCCGATTAAATACTGCTTTGCAGTAATTTCGCTTTGCGAAATTATTTAATCGGACAAGCAAAAAAACACAAAAAAAATGAATATAAGAAAATCAATTATCACAGCCATTGTTTCTTTAACATTGGTTGCCATGATTG
>Ga0209211_10000657_pt1 | contig 69092 bp, 77 predicted proteins | sample RifGroA2_FD_183992 | JGI IMG/M metagenome (GOLD analysis project Ga0209211, IMG submission 183992) | Groundwater microbial communities from Rifle, Colorado, USA - Groundwater A2 (SPAdes) (version 2) | ecosystem: Environmental > Aquatic > Deep subsurface > Groundwater | place: Rifle, Colorado... | reverse complement strand
GCGCCGAACTGATTGAAGTTGACGCCAACGGCAAAACTCTCCGCACCCTCGCCACCCAAGCTCCGATCTCCGGCCGGAACTTGGCCGTCAACCTTGACTCCAATTTATCCGTCGCCGCTCTGACCGCTCTATCCGGCAAAAAGGGCGCCGTCGCCGCTGTCGATCCCGCCGACGGCTCAATCCTGGCCCTGGTGTCATCTCCTTCTTTTGATCCCCAAAACATTATTTCTGCCCTAGCCGATTCCGAAAACCTTCCCTTATTTAATCGAGCCGCCGGCGGAGAATACCCGCCCGGTTCGATTTTCAAACTTGTCACCGCCTCGGCCGGATTATCCGAAAATAAAATTTCCGCCTCAACTTTGATTGAAGACACCGGCGAAATTAGGGTAGGCGATTTCCGCTACGGCAACTGGTATTTTGACCAGTACGGCCGCACCGAGGGCGCCATAAATATCACCCGGGCCATCGCCCGCAGCAATGATATTTTCTTTTACCGGGTCGGGGAGTGGCTCGGGCCGCAAGCTCTGGCCGACTGGGCCCGCCGCCTGGGATTGGGCCAAAAAACCGGAATTGATTTGCCCTCCGAAGCCGCCGGCTTGATTCCAGACCCCGCCTGGAAAGAACTATACATAGGCGAAAAGTGGTATCTGGGCAATACTTACCATATGGCCATCGGCCAGGGCGATGTCCGGGTCACCCCTCTCCAAGTGGCCCAAATGGCCAGCGCGGTCATCACCGGTAGGCGATGCGCTCCGCGCATCGCTAATTCAGAATTCAGAATTCAGAATTCAGAATTAAAATGCGAAGACGTTTACTTATCCGACGAAAACCGCCAACTAATTTTGTCCGGCATGGTTGACGCTTGCTCCACCGGAGGGACGGCTTTTCCGTTTTTCCCCTGGAATGAATCCGGAAATCCGGCGATGGTCGCTTGCAAAACCGGCACCGCCCAGCACGGCGGCAAAACCACCCTTCCCCACGCCTGGGTCGCCGCCGCCGCCCCGATTATTTCCCCCAGTCATCCTGAGGCCCAGCGAAGCGAGGCCGAAGGATCTCGTTTAGATCTCGATTCCCCCAAACGAGTTGTTTTAGTCGTTCTCGTCGAAGAATCCGGCGAGGGCTCCGCCGTCGCCGCCCCCCTCGCCAAACAAATTTTGACCGAATGGTTTAAGTAGATTATCCCCCCGCCGCGGCCGCCCCTCATAGGCTGCCGCTGCCCCGGATAATAAAGAAAATTGTCGGGCACGGGCGATTTATGGAATTAGTCAAATAAACATGATTTATTTAAGGCTTTCAATAGTCGACATTAGGTTATAAACAGTTTAAGATTAAAATGGAGGTTAATTCACAATGACAATTGATGATCTAAAAAAGTCCATCGAAAAAATCGGTCTGGCGATAGACGACGCCAGCGGACAGGTATTGGTCGATTGGGAAAAAATTCCCTGGAAAAACTGGGACCGGCCGTATTGGGCGGCCCTGTCTTCAATTCTCGGCATCGGCCCCCAGCTCTTGGCGACTTTAATCGCTTATTTCGGTTCCGCCAAAGCCGTGTTTAATAAAACAGACAGCCAACTTCAGTCTATTAAACTGCCGGAAAAGTTAATTCAGGCAATACTTCAATTCAAGAAAGTGGATCAAATTCCCGACTGGTTTACATCCCAAAAACTTTCATTTTTGGCCGCTCCGGAAGAAGATTTCCCCCGGGAACTTAGGCGCCAATCTTGTTCGCCGTCCCATCTTTGGGTCTGGGGGAATATTAAAATTCTCAATTCCCGCCTGCCGCTGGCCATCGTCGGCACTCGAAAAATTACTCCATATGGCAAGGATATTACTTATGAACTATCCGCCAGATTAAGCGGCAGAGGAGTCACGGTAGTTTCCGGCTTGATGTATGGCGTTGACGAGGTTGCCATGCGCGCCGCCTTGGAGTCCGGTCGCCGCGTCGTCGGCGTCTGGGCCGGTGGTTTAACTCCGGCATCTTTTGGCAGCCGGTTTCGACTGGCCCGGGAAGTCGTCGCCGCCGGCGGAGCGGTGGTTTCCGAACTGCCCCCGGCCCAAATGCCAAACAAAGGTTTGTTTCCGGCCCGCAACCGGATCGTCGCCGGCATGTCAAAAGGTATTTTGGTCACCGAAGGGGCGGTTAAATCCGGCAGTTTAATCACCGCCGGATTCGGGATGGAGCAGGGGAAACCGATTTTTGCCGTCCCCGGCCCGGTCACTTCTTCCCTGTCTGCCGGACCCAATGAATTATTAAAACTCGGCGCTCACGCCGTTACCCGGGCCGAAGATATCTTTGCCGTCTTGGGGATAAATGATAAATCGCCAACCCCGGACGGCGAAGAAAATCAATTTGAGTATCAGCCCAAAAATTCCGTTGAGGCGAAAATTCTTGATATTTTAAAATCCGGCCCGCTGTCGGTTGACGAAATTGTTCGCCAAACCAACCTTTCCATTTCCCAAGTCGGGGAAACCCTTATCGAACTTGACCTCGCCGCCGCCGTCAGGCAGATGGGGGACCAGTGGAAGCTGGTTTCATAAGTCATTGCGAGCGACCGGAGGGAGTGTGGTAATCCCGGAGATTGCCGCGTCGTCCCGATTAAATCGGGACTTCTGGCAATGACGCGGTAGAATTATGTTATTCTTCACCTCATGAACTTAGTCTTAGTCGAATCTCCCACCAAAGCCCGGATGCTGTCCAAATTTCTAGGCGCCGGTTATCAGGTCGAAGCCACTATGGGCCATATCCGCGATCTGCCTCAAAAAAAATTCGGCGTTGATATCAAGGTTAACGGCCAAGTCAAAATTGTCCCGGAGTACGAAATTTCCGAGGGCAAAGTTCAAAGAGTCAAAATACTCAAGTCTTTATCGGATAAATCCGAAAAAATTATTCTGGCCACCGACCCGGACCGCGAGGGAGAAGCCATCGCCTGGCACACCGCCGCCCTTTTGGGCGGCAACAATCAACAATTCTCCCGCGTTGTCTTCCATCAAATCACCAAAGACGCCATTTTGGAGGCGATGACGCATCCTCGGCAAATTGATATCCGGCTGGTTGACGCCCAGCAGGCCCGCCGGGTTTTGGACCGCGTCGTCGGTTATAAACTTTCACCGCTGTTATGGCGGAAAGTTCGCCGCGGCCTGTCCGCCGGCCGGGTCCAAAGCGTCGCCGTCCGCCTGATTGTCGATCGAGAAAGAGAAATAGAAAAATTTATTCCGGTGGAGTTTTGGGAAATCATGGTAGAAGTAGCACTAGTAGCACGGGTAACACAAGTAACACAGGCGCCGCAAACTTTTATCGTCAAGCTTATCGAAATCGATGGCAAAAAAGCGGCCCTGTCAACAAAAGACCAGATCGATCCGGTTGTCGCCGATCTGACGACTGCCGCTTACGCCGTCGACAGCGTTGACAAAAAAGAAGTCCGCCGCTCCCCCTGGCCGCCGTTTACCACCAGCACCCTCCAGCAAGCCGCCGCAAGAATTCTGCGTTTCACCGGAAAAAAAACCATGTCAGTCGCCCAGGTTTTATATGAACACGGATTTATCACTTACCATCGCACCGATTCTCTAAATTTGGCCCCGGAAGCCATCGCGGCCGCCCGGAATTTAATTCCCCAAAAATATGGGCCCCAGTTTCTTCCCCCCCGGCCCCGGCTGTATAAAACTCAAACCAAATCAGCCCAAGAAGCCCACGAAGCCATCCGGCCGACTAATCTGTCCCAAATTGATAATCCGGGTGAAATTATGTCTGCCGCCGGCCAATTTGGCCGAGACGCCGTTCGCCTTTACGAGCTGATTTGGAAACGCTTCGTCGGCGGACAGATGGCCGACCAGATTTATGACCAGACCACTATTATTGTCACAGCCCGAAGAAATAGAATTTATCGCCTGTCCGTTACCGGCCAAGTTGAAAAATTTCCCGGCTGGAAAATTCTTTACCGATCGGCATCCCCGGAGGTTAACAGTTCTCCTGACGAAAGCCCACAGCTTCCCGCAGTGACGGCTGGCGACCCGCTTCAATATATTAAAGTGGACCCGCAGCAGAAATTTACCCCGGCTCCGGCCCGCTACACCGAAGCCATGCTGATCAAAGCCCTGGAAGCCCGCGGCATCGGCCGCCCCAGTACTTACGCCCCGACAATTTCTACCATTGAAACTCGCGGATATGTCGAGCGAAAAGAAGCTCGATTCCATCCGACTGCCGTCGGCATGGTTGTCACCGATTTCCTGGTCAAATATTTTTCCGATATCGTTGATTACGATTTCACCGCCGAAATGGAAGATGACCTTGATCGGATCGCAAGCGGTGAAAAAGATTGGCAAAAAGTCATCGGCTTGTTTTGGTCGCCTTTCGCCGACAAACTGTTAAAGGTGGAAAATAGCGCCGCCCGCCTGTCAATTCCGGCCGAGACTACCGGCCAAAAATGCCCCGATTGCCGGGAGGGAGACCAGGTTATCCGCTCCGGCAAGTTCGGTAAATTTTTAAGCTGTTCCCGGTTCCCCCGATGCAAATGGAAAGCCAAATTTATCGAGACCACCGGCCAAAAATGTCCCGATTGCGCCCAAGGCGACGTCGTGGTCCGCAAAACCAAAAAAGGCCGGCACTTTTTCGGCTGTTCAAATTATCCGAATTGCAAGTTTGCTAGCTGGAGAAAGCCGGGATAAGTTAAAGTTGTTTTGTCTCCGTGGCTGGCTGGTCAGAGTCATAGGGTATACCTAGGTTGGCCGCTGTCATTACTGCGGAAAACTCATCTTGCGTTATCCCATCTAGTTCTTGTCCGACACGAAGCAATCTCATTAAATCTTTGCCAGCTTGGATTTTTTTAGCTTGAATCACAATAAGATTCATTCTTGCTTCTATGTACAGGAGTGCTGGGTTTGAATAATCAACGGTTGGAAGCGGAGCGTGTGTCTCAACTATTAATGCATTAATTTGCTCCTTGAGAAAAGTAATCATAAAAACTATATTATCACAATTATCACAGCATGTCAACTAAATTGGTTCAGCTTTACGGAGGGCATAGAAATAAGGTGTTCCGGACGGATGGAATGGTAAAGATTGTTTGGAAAGACGGGTTTAAGCGGAAGAAACAAATTCGGGAGGGAGTGCTGTTGGAAAATTTTGTGGCGGCTCACACCGATATTAAAGCGCGGTTATTAATTGATAAATCAAAGCCGATTCAGGAGCAAGACGGAAAACTGGTGACTTATTTTCATTATGTCAAAGGCGAAATCCGCTATCCCTGGAATTTAGCCGAAATCGCCTCGTCAGCCAAACTACTCGGAAAACTTCATGGGTATTTAAAGGCCTGGCCTTCCGCTGGAAGGCCAGGCCTTATCACGCAGCTCCATCTCGATTTTGCCCGCGGCAACATCTTATTTCAGCCCGGAACCCCCAACGCCATCGCCGTCATTGACTTCGAAACCACCGCCGCCGGTCCAGTCGAGCAGGAACTTGGCCGCACCCTAAGTTTCATTTTGGTTGATACGCCATTACCCTCTTCCCTTTTCCTTCTTCCTTCTTCCTTCGCCTCCCGCAGGGACGCGCTCTTGACAAATTACCCCCTGACATTTAGAAAAGACAAGGTGATAAACTGGACCTTGCGGTACTTGACCGACGAAGACTACGGCGACTTGAATTTCATTAAAAATCAAGCAGTTTCATGGTTACGAGATAACAATCTAACAATTTAGCAATTTAGCAATTTAACAATTACTTTATGCCAAATCATTTCCAAGAAAAAATCGCCGCTAAAATCGTTAAATTTGACGACCTTTCTGCCTTGCCCGGAAAACTCCGCCCTAAAAAAATTGTTTTCACCGCCGGCGGGTTTGACCTGATTCACGTCGGCCACACCCGCTATTTGGCCGAAGCCAAAGCGAAAGGGGATATTCTCGTCGTTGGGATTTCCGGCAACGCAGAAATCAAAATCTTAAAAGGCCACGACCGGCCGATAGTTGACGAAGCCGCCCGGGTGGAAATGATTGCTTCCCTGATGGTGGTTGATTACGTTTTTATCATGCCGCCGCTAAATGCCGTAGTTTCTTCAATTAAAGCGCTTTGTCCCAAGGTTTTAGTCGTCCCAGACGACGACTGGAATATCGGTTATCAGGATAGCCCGGAAGCCAAAGCCATGATTTCCTGCGCCGGAGAGGTCGTTATGATTCCTCGCCAAGGCCCATACATCAGTTCTTCCGGCATGATTGAAAAAGCCGCCGCGGTCATGATTCGGACTAATTTTCAGAGATTCTTCACTCCCGAGATGATGAAGGAATTAAAGGGATGAATAAGGACCCCCGCACCGCTCGCACTTCCGCCGATTATTGGTACGAAGAAGCGTGGAAACATGCCGGCAAATGCGTTTTCTGCGACCTGCGGGAAAAATATATTATCGCCGAAAAAGATAATGTGGTTTTAACCGTAAATCTTTATCAATACATTGATGGACATTTGATGGTGATCCCCCGTCGCCATTTTGAGAGTTTAGACGAGACTAATCCAGCGGAATGGAAAGCGATATTTTATTTGCTGAATCTGGGAGTAAAAAAATTGCGAGAGAAGTTAAAGATCGAAGATATTTATATTTTAGATCGACCGTTATCGGGATTTAAAACCGGCAAGACAGTTGCCCACAGCCACTTTCACATTATTCCGTACAAGCCGGAACTGATTAGTTGGCACTATCAAAAGACAAGCATTCATCCCGAAGATCTAGCCAAAAAACTGCGATGAATAATTTAGAGTTGATGCGACGGGCGGCGAAGATCGCCGGAAACACCGAGTGTTGGATCGGCATCGGCTGCGTGATTGCCAAGGGCGGAAAAATCCTGGTCGAAGCCTGGAATGAAACTTTGCCGGGCGAAGAATATTGCCGGAAATTTCGAAATCGTAAAATCAAAAAAGGCCTGGCCTTGCGTTGCAAGGCCAGGCCTTATCAAAACGAAGGTTGCATACGTCACGATTTAAGTCTGTCGCAGGGAAAAGAAATTGAAAAATCGTGCTCTATCCATGCCGAAGTTAACGCCATCGCCAAAGCCGCCCGGCAGGGGATTGCGGTTTCCGGCGCAAGCATGTACATCACCAGTTTTCCGTGTTTAATATGCATGAGGGCCATAGTCGCGGCCGGGATTAAAAAGGTTATCTATATGAATGATTTTTATAAACCGCACCATATGGATCTATTTACTAAGAATAGAGTTAAAGTAAAGCAGATTGCTGAAGATAAAGTTCGGAGAAAAAGAAATGGCTAAAATGGCTGCAATGGCTATAATGGTTTGAAAACCGTTTATAACCATTCTAACCATTCTAACCATTCTAACCATTCTAACCGTTTGAATTCTTCCTGGCCTAAATATTTCCGCGACCGCCTGATTCTCGGCAACCCCGACTCCGACTCCGCCGTCGCCACTCTGTGGACTCCGATGAACGTGGTGGCAAAAATAGTTGATGTTTCAAAAGTTTCAGTCATCGGTCAGCTTTATACCAAAAGGGGGATAAACTATTTGCTGCGAAATGTTTTGCTGAATCCGAGAATTAAACGCTTAATGCTGGTCGGGGCTGATTTAATGGAAGCAGGAGATACATTGTTTGGACTCAAAAAAGGCCTGGACTTGCGACGCAAGGCCAGGCCTTATCAAAGACCTGATTGGCTGGACGAGAACATCTCATCGGACGGAGTTGGAAAGTTTATCAACAATGTTGACATAATTAACGAAATCGGTCCTGTTTCATCTAATAAACTGACCGCTTTCGTCAATGAAAGCGGGATCGGAAAACCTTGGTCCAAGCCCATTTCTTTTCCCGAAGCCAAAGCGGCAGGGAGTGGGGGACTGCCTAGCGAAGACACCGGTTACACCGTCCGCGGCGAAAAAATCTGGCAAGTCTGGATTCGTTTATTGCAATTGATCAATCGCTTCGGCCGCCCCAGCCCGATGATTCACCATTACGGCGCCGAGCGGATTTCCGAACTCATAAATTTAACCGCCGTCATTTACGATGAAAATCCCGACCCCCCTGATATCCCCGATTGGCTGCCTTTCACCAAAACCGATGTCAAAAAATACGTCGCCGGCTTCCTGTCTTCGTCCCGCGGCGACGAGGCCTACACCTACGGCGAAAGGTTAAAATCATTTCCGCTGGAGAAATACGACCAAAAACTTCTGGAAGACCTGCGTCATTGCGAGGGTGCCTTAGGCGCCCGCGGCAATCTCGAAGATATTCGGCAGACGTTTGCGCGAGCTATTTCAGATAAAACCTTAAACCAGCAAAAAATCATCGTCGAAAAGTTAAAAAGTTTTCCGGAAAACAAGGGCGCCATTGCCGTTCTCTGGGAACCGATTATTGACAACTTCGGCCTAAGGGAAATTTGGCGCACCCCCTGTCTGGTTTTGGTCCAAGCCGTCATCAGAGATAAAAAACTATTTCTCACCGCCTATTTTCGCAGTAACGACATGTTCGGCAGCTGGCCGCTTAATTGTTTTGGACTCCGCGCTTTCCAAAAAGAAACTGCCGCTTTAATAGATAAAAGTATAAAGTTGGGGCCGCTGACCACAATTTCCCACTCGGCCCATATCTACGAAAACAATTGGCAGCTGGCCGAAAAAATAGTGCACGACCATTGGAGCGATGTCTCCTGCGAATGGGACCCGAGGGGCAATCTGACTTTTGAAGTTGAGGCCGACTTTATTATAATAAAGCACTTGTCTCCCGACGGGATATTTTTGGATGAATACCGCCAAAATGGCCAAGAGGAAAAAGCCGCCAAGCGGTTGTGTTTCCGGCTGGAATCCGCCGGATTATTTTCCACTATCGGCAACGCCATGTACGCCGCCCGCCAAATTGAACGCGCCGAAACCGCGATAAAATTGGGATTGCCATTCATCTCTGACGAACCGCTGGATTTCAAAAAAAAGTATGCCAAATAAATTAAACTGGATTAGTCAAATCAAATTTCTGTGTTTCGACGTTGACGGGACATTGTACCGAACCGTGCCGGCGCTGTGGGATGCGATTAAGGGGAAAATATTAAGTAAAGTTATAGAGTTAAGAAAAAGTTCCGAACCCGAAGCGCAAAAATACGTTGATGACAGGTTCAAAATTCTCGGAAGTTCCACCAAAGTGTTGGCGGAGCTGGGCATAGATAGTCAAGATTTTTTCATTCGCGCTTTTAGTTCGGTGAATGTAAACAAATACATCTCGCCGGATAAGAAGTTAGAAACATTAATTAACAAACTGCGGCAAAAATACATAGTCGGCATTTTAAGTAACGGCGATATCAACAGTGTCATCCGGAAAATTACGGCCGTCGGTCTGTCGCCGAAACTTTTTTCGCCTTTGGTGGCGACGTATGAATTCGGGGTTGTTAAACCCGATCCGGCGCCGTTTCTCAAAGTTATCGAAGCAGCCGGGGTTAGGCCGGAAGAATCGGTGTATATCGGCGACCGGGAAGAAACCGACATTCTTGGCGCCAAGGCCGTCGGCATGAGAACCATCATGGTCTGGGGCGAAAGCCGAGAAGCGGATTTATCAATTCCCAAAATATACGATTTGGAGAAAACATTTTTGCTATCATAAGGTCGAACCTTTGAAAAAATAATGGGGAAAAATTCAGACAGACTCTCAAAGCTTTTCGCTCTTCAGGCTAAATTCAATGATAGAGTCGTTCCCGAAGGGATGAAAAAATATCTTCGTGGTCGCGCTTCGCAGGCAGAAAGAAATAAGTGGTTGTTGCGAAATGCCCGAGCCATCATTCACGAAGCCGTTGAACTGGAAGATTCTTGCCTGTGGAAATGGTGGTCAAAAGATAAAGATATCGATTTACAAAATATCCGCGTAGAAATAATTGATCTCTGGCATTTTTTATTAAGTATTACCATGTTTGCCAATTTGGATGCCGACGAACTTTACCGGCTATATAAGAAGAAACTTTTGATAAATCACCATCGTCAAGATAAAGGTTATTCTAAAAAAATCAAGGACGAATCGGATAACCTGTCGGTAGTTTAAGGAGTAATCCTCAGGGTTTCCACCAGCTGTTTAATTAACCCCACCACCACCGGCGGCGCCAGCAGACTGAAAGATTCAATGCCGTTATCGTCTTTCACCGTCCATGGTTTTTCCGTGACTTTGACTTTTTTGGTTTTTTCATCCCGGCTTAGGACGTATTCCGGGGTTATCTCGTAGTTATCGAAATATTTGGCCGCCTCGCCGGCCGCCACGTGATTGCGCAGTAAAATTTTTGGCATCCCATGAAGCGAAAAAGCGATTTTTATTATGTCTTCGTCTTTAATCAACCGTTGCCGAATCGGCGCCATTCCCAATTCGTCTCCTTCTTTCCTTTCCATTCTGGCGCCCCGGCAGGCGGGGTTGTCGCAGCTTAGGTAAAATTCCTTTTTATTTTCATCGTAGCCGAGTTTGCTGGTAATCAACAGTTTTATATTCCGAGAGGTTTGGCATACCGGACAAACTACCCTGAATTTAATTCTTTCGTCGATAACGCTCTCGGGAATGTCAATCAGAATAAAAAGATCGGGCGCGTCGGTATAGCCGGCCAAATCTCGAAAATACAGAGCGTATGACATCTGATCCGACTCCCGCGGCAGGCCGTCAATGAATAAACTTTTTCCGCCCAGTTTCGAAATATGGAGCTTCAACAGCGCCAAAATGAATTCCGTCGGCAAAAGGGTTTTGGTGCTTCTGCCCATTAGCGCCGCCACCGCGTCGTCAAAAGAAATATAACCGCGGTACAGCCGCTTAAGTTTTTCAAAATCAGGGCTTTTTGAGAACTCGTCCCAATTTTTATGCACGTCGCGAACCAGATCGCCAACCGAAACATGAGCGGTCTTTTCCTCTCCGAAAATTTCCGTAAACAGCTTGGTATACGTTCCCTTGCCGGCGTTTTTCTTGCCCAGAAAATAAGCGATAAAGTTGTTATGTTTTAAATATTCTTTAAGATGTCTGATTTCATCCCCGACTTTGGCTTGAAAATATTTTTCCCTGCCGGCCGGCCCGGTCAAATCGAAAACGGTATTCAATCCCTTAACTTTAGTGCCGATAACCGGAAACTCCAGACCTTTCATTGAGGTGTATATTATCACAAACCGGACAAAATCAATATGCCAAAAAAAGGAATTTTTATCGTCATCGAGGGTATCGACGGCTCCGGCAAAGCCACCACAACATCGCCAAACTCAAGGGCCGGGCCAAAACCAAATATCGCGACTGGCTGTGGCGGATGGGATACCAAGAATTGGGAATCTTGCGGCCGGATCTGGTTTTATTTCTCGACGTGCCGCCGGATATTTCCCGGAAACTCAATCGCCAAAAATCCGATAGAAAATATTTGAAAGGCATGAAGCAGGATATCGCCGAACGCCGCCGCGATCACCAACTGGCCGCCTATAAAAGTTATCTCAATGAGGTCCGCCTCAACGATTGGTGGCTTAAAATCCGCTGTCTCACCAATGATAAACTTGAATTAGCCGCCGCCGTCCACCACCGGATTTGGAATAAACTATCTCCCTTGTTGCCCCAACATCGCGGTTGAAATTCTCTCGATAAAAGTTTCCACCGCCTCTTTGCCGTAAGCGACTTCCAGTGCGGTTAAATGCGAGGTGAACCAGTCGTGTTGAGCTTTCAGGTCTTGAGGGTCAAATAATCTTAAATGCCCCCCCAGTTTTTTTGCCGCCAGATAGGGATCTTCAACTCTTGCCGCAGGAATTTCGGCATATGATTTTAGGTATCCCGCGCCGATCGTACTTTCGCCGCCGGCCGGGCCGTTAAGTCCCATAACTATCGACCTCCCCCCAACACCAAAAGCTCTCCAACAATTGATCTAAACGCCTCGATTTCCCTCATGGCGTCAATTGGAGTATCGCTTCGATGCATCAAATTATTCGGCATCATGGAATCTTTAGCATACCGGCCCCGGATTGAATCAGGTCTAGCTTGGCTGGGGCGGGTCACTCCCACAATTTTTTTCAGCCACTCAACCGCGCCGCTCTCCGGCCGCGAAACCAGCATCATCGTCACCGGATCGGAGGTAATAAAACGCAGATACCTTTTGGCCACCGATTCGCCAACAACTTCGCTTGGGATTCTCGATAAACGGGCAATGGTTTCCTCGCCATAGAATCTTTCGGTTTGGGTTTCATCTAATAACGCGTGAAACTGAAGCGGCACGATGTCTACTCCGATAGCGGCAACGATCGCCCGCGCCGCCTCATCGTCGTCATCCGGCAAACCGATACCCTCATTGGCTCTGGGCTTAATCATTCCCAGAGTCATTTCATCTCCATTTACCAATTGGCCCAAAATCGCAGCCGCCAACAGCCCGTCTAACTCAGTCAGTTTTTCTCTGTCTGGCTGTTCCAATTTACCGGCTCCACCGCGTAGATTCCGAACAGTGATTTTTGCCGCCGCCCTGCTGGAGAAACCAATTGGAGGCGTATAATCTCTTAAAGACGCAAGAAATTCTTCTTTTTCCGATTGGTTCATAAATAATCGGGCAGATTCCTTAAATTTTGATTATACCCGATTAACCAAATGACCACCGGATGCGTATATTTTCCCAGTTGACAAACTGCCGGCGGATTTGGTATAAGAAATTCCCAGGACCAAAGCCCTGGTTTTTTTATGGAAAAAATACTTTTGAATTTTGGAATTAGAAGAAAACCACCCGTTATTGATCAAAAGCTTTAACCCCGCTACGGCGGGGTTATTTTTTTTGAGAGGGGGTGAAAAATATGTCCGATTTGGGATTCAACCTTTACGGCGGCGGGAATCCGGCACTCTCACTCGAACGAAAAGTTGTGGCCGACCCCAATGCTCCACTTCCGGTTGTCGCGGTTGGAGTACTTGGAGAATTAGATCGACTTAAAACTGAATTTCGAAACTATACCGCTGAAATAATTCGAGGCGAGAGCGGAGAGCCGATTATAATTAAGGTTCTAAAAGCTTGGAATTAAGGCCATCGCAATGATTCCCGGGAAAAAAGTATTACTTGACAAAAAAATCATACGTATGATAAAGTAAGAATATGCTTTATCCGACTACAATAACTTCTAAATGGCAAATGACCATCCCCAAACAGGTTCGAAAAACTCTGGGCCTCAAGCGGCAGGGGAGAGTAGTCATTGGCGTGGAACCAATAAAAAAAACATTTACCATCCATCAACCGCCGTCAATTTTTGATCTTGCGGGGACATTCACACCCAAGGATAAAAGAAAGATTATCGACGCGGTGAAAATTCGTGACTATATGGAAAAGCACTATGAACGCACCTGACAGGAAATTGATGGTTCTCATTGACACCAATATTTTTCTTCGGATCTTCGTTAAGGAAAACGAATTAATGTTTCAAGAATGTAGGCAAGCTCTTAGATTGGTTGCCCGCAGAACCATTGCGGCATACACAAATACGATCGTTCTTACGGAAATTCAGTTTGTCCTTACGACCATCTATAACTACCCGCGAGATAGAATCAAAGAGGCGCTGGTATCCGTCCTTTCAATTCCCAATATAAAAATCATAGATGATACCGATGCTCGGTTGGCGGTAGACGCATACGGTAAAACAACAGTTAAGTTTGCCGATTGCCTGTTAGCTTCCTCCAAACGTGTTCGAGAGGGGAAATCCGCCATTCTTTCCTACGACCGCGACTTTGATAAACTCGGTGTCCGCCGCGTCGAGCCGAAAGATATTCTATCCTTTGTAGTAGAATAACTCCTTATATGACGATTCCCCAGTTTATCACATTGGAGAAACAGCGCCAGCGGGAGACGCTGATGATGATTCCGTCGGAGAATTACACCTATCCCGAGGTTCGCCGCGCCGTCGGATCGGTCCTGATGCACAAATATTCGGAAGGATACGCACATCGGAGATATTATCAGGGCAACGGAATTATTGACAAAATCGAAGATTTGGCGGTTGAGAACGCTAAAAAATTATTTGATGTTCCTTACGCCAACGTCCAGCCGTACTCCGGCTCTCCGGCCAACGCCGCGGTATATTTTGGCCTGCTCCGGCCCGGAGACAAAATCATGGGGCTAAAATTATCCGGCGGCGGCCACTTGACTCACGGCCACCCCAATATCACTTTTTCCGGCAAATATTTTAAATCGGTCCAATACGACGTCGAGCCGGACGGCCGGATTGATTACGCCAAATTGGAACGGTTGGCTAAAATTGAAAAACCCAAGTTGATAGTGGCCGGAACAACCGCTTATCCCCGAATTCTAGACTGGAAAAAGTTCGCCGAAATCGCAGACAGCATCGGAGCAATTTTGATGGCGGATATCGCGCATATCGCCGGTTTGGTGGTTGGAGGAGTTCATCCATCGCCGGTTCCCTATGTCCATGTTGTCACTACCACTACTCATAAAACTTTGCGGGGACCCCGAGGAGCGATGATATTAGTAACTAAAAAGGGTTTAAAACTGGACGAAAAAATGGGGGAGAAAATTGACAAAGCGGTTTTCCCCGGACTCCAGGGCGGTCCCCACAACAACACTACTGCCGGAATCGCGATTGCTTTGGAGAAAGCGAGGTCCAAATCATTTGTTTCTTACGCCAAAGAGATTGTTTCCAACGCCAAAGTATTGGCGGACGAATTATTAAAACACGGTTTTAAGTTGGCCACCGGCGGAACGGACAATCATTTAATGGTCGTTGACGTTAGGCCGTTTGGAATTGACGGAAAAATTTTCGCGATTGCTTTGGAGAAAGCGGGGATTGTCGTCAATTTCAACACTATTCCTCATGATCCCAACCCCCCGTTTCGTCCCAGCGGCATCCGGCTGGGAACTCCGGCAATTACCGCCAGGGGAATGAAAACATCGGAAATGAAAAAGATCGCCGAATGGATATATTTAGTTGCTAAAACCAAAGGCCAAGATAAAAAGGTGCTAAAGGAAATTAATTCTCAAGTCAAATCCCTCTGCCGCAGATTTCCGATTGATATATAACGTCATTGCGAGCGACGCTCCTCGCAATGACCAAAAACATGATCATCGACGGTCGTCAACTTGCCAGAGACAGAGAAGCGGTTTTACGAAATAAAGTACTCCGGTTTATTAGACTAAACAGGCGGAAACCATCACTTTTGGCTATTGAACTGTCCGCCGACCCCGGCAGCCGGTTATACCTTAAGTTGAAAAAAGCCGCCGCGGAACGGATTGGGATCAGATTTCAGATTTCAGATTTCAGATTTCAGATTTCAGATTTCTCCAACTTTGACGGAATCTTTATCCAACATCCTCCCGGATACGACAAACAAAAATGGCAGGAACTGGCTGACCAAATCCCGCCGGAAAAAGACGTTGACTGTTTGACTAGCGAAAACCTGAATTTAATTAAACGGGGAAAACCGCGATTTTTACCGGCGACTGTCAAGGCGGTCGGCTATTGCCTCTTATCTGCTTTCAACAATGAAACAATGAAGCAATTTAACAATTTGCAGACTTTTCTGGAGGAAAAGGTTGTCGTCATTCTCGGCCGCTCGCCGATACTGGGTTTGCCCCTTTACCACTGGCTCAAAAATCTCGGCGCCAACGTAACTCTTCTGCATTCCCAATCAAAAAACATAAAACAAAAAACAAAAAACGCCGATATTCTCATTTCCTCCGTCGGCAAACCGAAAATTATTACCGGAGACATGGTTAAAAAAGGCGCAGTAGCTATTGATTGCGGATCACCCATCGGCGATATAGATTTCGATTCGGTAAAATACAAAGCCGGCGCCATCACTCCGGTCCCCGGCGGCCCCGGCCCCCTGACGGTTGTGAGTTTAATGGAAAATGTGGTAGAATCTGCCTATCACGCAGATCGGGAAGGCTCCTGATAACTTCTCCCGATCGTGGTTTAAGGAGCTTATGTCAATTAAATCTGACGATAATTTTTTGGTTTCTCTTGAGGATCTTCTTGAAGCCGGCTGCCATTTCGGCCATCAGGCCAAGCGTTGGTTTCCCAAAATGGCCCCATATATCTGGGGCGAGCGTTCCGGCGTCCACATTTTCGATTTGGCCAAAACCCAAAAGCAGCTGCAGCAGGCCTGCGTTAAAGTCCGCGACCTGGTTGCTTCCGGCAAAACCATTGTTTTTTTGGGCACCAAACGCCAGGCCGCCCCGATTATCAAACAAGAAGCCGAGCGCGCCGGAATTCCTTATGCCGTCAACCGTTGGCCCGGCGGCCTGATTACCAACTGGAAACAAATCGAAAAAAGCATCGTCCGCCTAAGGGAACTTAAGTCAAAACGGTCCTCCGGGGAATTTTCAAAATATATCAAGAAAGAGCAAGTTATGATTGATAAGGAAATTTCCCGGCTGTCCAGATTATTCGGCGGATTGGAAAACTTGTCCGCGGTTCCGGACGCGCTGTTTGTGGTTGACATCAAAAGAGAAGCCGGCGCTCTTGACGAAGCCCGCCGATTCAAGATGGCGACTATTGCTATTGTCGACACCAATTGCAACCCCGGCGATGTTGATGTTGCCATTCCGGCCAACGACGATGCCATCCGCTCCATCCATTTGATTGTCAACAAACTTGCCGACGCGGTCATAGAGGGGAAAAAACATCAAAACACTAGAACACTAGAACATTAAAACACCGGAGTCAAATTGTTTTAATGTTTTCATGCTTTCATGTTTTAATGAAATATGGAAATCAAACTTCAAGACATTAAGAAACTTCGTTCTGAAACCGGCGTAGGGGTGATGGACGCCCGCCGCGCCCTGGAAGAATCCGGCGGAGATATTAAAAAGGCCAAGAATTGGTTATCTGGTCACGCCGTCCTGAAGGCGGCCAAAAAAGCGGATAGGCAAACTTCCCAAGGAGCGATTTTTTGTTACGTCCACCAAACCGGCAGAGTCGCCGCCATGGTGAAGCTTGGCTGTGAAACAGACTTTGTTGCCAAAACAGATGATTTTAAATCTCTCGGAAAAGAAATCTCGATGCAGATTTGCTCTATGAATCCGAAAGATACGGATGAGTTAATGATCCAGCAATGGATCCGCGACCCCAAAAAGGCTATCAGGCAGCTCATCGAAGAGAATATCGCCAAGATGGGGGAGAATATTAGAGTTATGGAGTTTGGTAGAATGGAAATCTAGCAATTGTTAAATTGTTAAATTGTTAGATTGTTACATTGTTGCCGATGGTTATTGTTATCGTGTTAGCAATTTAGCAATTTAGCAATCTCTTTTTTTGCAACACATCCTCCAAAACATCAATCAGACTTTCAGCGGCGTCTTAGACGTAGTTAAAGATGACCTTTCTACCGTCAAAACCGGCCGGGCCAAACCCGATCTAGTTTCTCATATTCCGATTTTGGTTCAGAGCTACGGCTCAACTTTAACTCTCCAGGAATTGGCCGCCATTTCCGCTCCCGACACCCAAACATTGGTGATTTCTCCCTGGGATAAAAATATTCTTGAGGATATCGCCAGGGGAATTTCCAAATCCGACTTGAACATTAATCCGGTAGTAGATAACGATATTATCAGAATTTCTATTCCGCCATTAACGCAGGAGCGTCGTTTAGATCTGACAAAATTGGTGGATAAAAAGTTAGAATCCGGAAAAGTACTCCTGCGCGAAGAACGCCAGCGGATTAAGAAAGAGATTGACGACCAAAAAGGCAAGCCGGACGTTTCCGAAGACGACATCTTCCATGCCGTCGCGGAATTGGACAAAAAAACCCGCGACTGGGACGAAAAAATCCACCAAGCGGGAGAAGAGAAGAAGAAAGAATTAATGACGCTATAAATTCCAGGAGTCTCCCCGATGTACATCGGGGAGACTCCTGATTAAATTACAAAGACCGTATTTTTTTTCTAACGTTTTCTATTCCCCAATTCACCCAATACTTCCAAGACAACGGCAGGTCTTGAGCGTGAAGATAAGCGACTTGGTTTCCGCCGAAGCCGCGTTTAAACATTGACGGTCCGGCAAAGCGATGCGCCGAATGGTGCGTCGAGAAACGGTGACTGCCAAGTTGGTCATCGGCAACATCACCCCATAAATTATAAGTTTTGCAGCCGCGTTTTTTGGCTTCCTGAATTATCGCCCATTGGATCGCGTAGGCCGCCGGAATAAGGCGGCTGGCGGCGTTTGACGCCGCATAATGATAAACTGCTTCACCGCGGTAAAAAATCACAAACGCCATCGATATTTTTCCAGGAGTCTCCTCGCCCGATCTGTAAAGGCCAGGCCTTGCCGCGGCAAGGCCTGGCCTTATTAAAAACCATCGAGCGGAATTTGTTTTTCTAAATGCCTTAAACTGTTCTTGTAAATATTTTTTGGAGAATGGCACGAATTTTTCTCTGGCTGAGGTTTCATTCTGTAGTCGTACAAAATCGTTAATTAAATTTTCGTCCTCGCTTTGCTCAACCTTAATTCCCGTTTTTATCGCCTTTTTAATTTCATATCTAGTGCTTTTCCTCATTTCCACCAGCAGTTGTTCGTCAGTTTTCGTCAGGTCCAAAACCCTGGTCAACTCGGCGTGAAGATGCATCGGTGCCGGCCGGAAGCCCAAAGTGTGAAAAGTATCAGATACTTGAGGCCGAATTCGAATGAAGACGCAACTTTCTTTTTTCGCTACCTCTTTCATCAATGAAACCGCTTGTTTCCATAAAGAAACTGAAGCATAATTAGATAAAAGTGGCCCGCCCGGAATCTCCAAATACCGGCCTCGCCGCGCCGGCTCGACAACGCCCTGAAACATCCCGCCCCCGCCTCTGGCGGAAAACTTAACTCGGTAAACCGGATGCCCCAACTTTTGATGGAATTCTCCCCATTCCCACGACTGCAGAAAATTCGCTTCGGAAAACTCATTTAGATTTTTCTCCCAATAATTCTTATTCATAATTTATATCAAACTATCTCAAAAAAGGCCAGGCCTTTTTTGACCGGTTTCGATGTTGTTTATTATAGATATCAAGTTTTTTACTTGGTAACTGTTGATATTCACATGTGTTGGTAAGTTGAAAATATGGTGAGATAATTCTTCAGCATTAGGACAAGAGCCGGGTTGATATTTTACATTTTCGGGGTCAACCCACTCCGGCGATACCGGCGCGTCGTACCAATGGTCTACCAGATAATAACCGTGATTTTTGAGCTGGTCTTCCAACTCGTCCCGATTATCCACCCAAATCGGATATCTTAAATTCGCCCCTGCCAAAATATCCTTCTTGGAAATAATTTTTAATTCAGAAATCAGCAGTTCATTATATAAAAGCGATATTTTTCGCCGGTGAGTTACAATATTATCAATCCGTTGAAATTGTCCTAGCGCCAGCGCCGCCAGCGCGTTTGGCATCGGCAAAACAGAATTAGGCGCCATAACCGGCGAAGGCAAAAGACCAATGTTTTTAGCGATAAAATGAATTATTTTCCCGACACCCGAGTTATAAGTTTGTCTAATCAACTTAGTTAAGAGGGGATAAACCAAAGAACGGAAAATTTCCCAATTGAAATTACTCCAATCATTTAAATGATTGGAGTAATTTGTAGTCTTATAGGTTGTAGTCGTAATTAAGGCGCCCCCGGAGACGCCGTCAACGACTTTGTCTTGGGAAAAAGACAGAATAAAAATATTGTCACTCGTCATTCCGAGCGCAGGAACGTACACTTTCGCCGATGGCGAAATGTTACGTTCCGCAGTCGAGGAATCTAGGTCGCCTGAAGCGACTGATCTAGATCGCTGACGCTGGATCTCTCGACTCACTCCGTTCGCTCGAGATGACATTAGTCCTTTTGCCCCCAACGTATGAGCCAAATCTTGAATAACCGTGATGCTTTTTTGTCTACACCACTCAACAATCTCAATATTTTCCGGATTTACTACTCCCAAATTATGCTGCAGAATTGCAGCTTTTGTTTTAGGAGTAACAGCCGCTTTAATAGATGAAAGTGGGGGATTAAGCGATCTTGAGGCGACATCAACATAGATCGGTCTCGCTCCCGCCTCTAAAATCGGTTGCACCACCGCTACGCAGGTGAACGCCTGAACAATAACTTCATCTCCCTGTCCGATTTTAAGAATTTTCAGCGCCTCGCCAATCGCCTGCCTGCCCTTGTAAAACAGCCGAACACTGACGTCATTGCGCCTGTCCGCCTCTGGCGGAAGCCCGCCGCGGCGGGGCGTGGCAATCTCGTTTTCCAGTAATCTGACTTCCTTCCCTCGTTTCCATCTCCACGGTTGAAACAGCAACGATAAAGATAATTTAATATCTTCGCCGGTATAGTTTGACCCAAGAGAGTTGGTAATGATCATTTTGTTAATCATACCAATTGGTACAATCGGTAGTTATGAAACATTTATCTTTAACCCTGGAACTTTCAAATCTGGGCAAAACCACCCACATATGGTTCCCCGCGCCGCAAGGCGAAGATGATGAAGCTAAGAGCTGGTTTAACTTAGTTCCAACCGAAATTCAGACGGAAAAAAAATACGGCAACAAAATCGCATATTTCTATTTTTTTAAGAATACGATTACGATTAATGCCAATTTTCCGGTTTCCGGGATTGCCGCGTCGTCCCGACGTGACGTCGGGACTCCTTTTCTCCGCCCCAACCGTTTTGTCCAATCCGACGACGATGTCATCAAAAAATTAGCAGAGTCGCTTACCGAAAATTTCCAAACCGACGAAGAAAAAGCCCGCCGTTGCTTTGATTTTGTGGTCGATTATTTAATCTACGCCAATCCCATCAGAGGATTGTATTCATCTCTTCAGGCTCTAACCGATAGGGGAGTAGATTGCGGCGGTTTTTCCACGCTTTTAACGGCTCTTCTGCGGGCGGCAAAAATTCCGGCAAGGTGCGTTTTCGGATGGGCGATTAGATCAAAATTCGGTTACCACGCCTGGGTAGAATATTTTGACCGCCAAAAATCGGCTTGGGTTCCGACCGATCCGTCAGTGGTTAATTTAGGAAACAGAACCAAGCTCGACGCCGGTTTTGGATTTATTAATGACGACAGAGTTACTCTTTCCGTCGGAGAAGATATCGATTTGGTAGGCGAAAAAATTCGCTGGACTACACCGCTACTCCAATCTCCGGTTGTCGTCTCTCTCAACGAATCTGGACTACCCGTATCGACTTCCGAAAAATTAAGTTGGTCTATAATTTAAATGGTCTTCGTTGCCTGTCCCAAAATTTACCTCTCCGGCAAAGTTTTTCAATGTCCTCTTTATTAGATAAAAGCGCCTCGACTATTATCTCCGGAAAAATAGTGTTCTGCGATCCTTTGACTAAAATCACTTCGCCATCCTGAAGGTTCGCCCCGCCGCGGCGAGGCGAACTCTCCAGTAGAAACTTAGCAGCGTATCCGGCGGTGGGAAACCATTGAGTTTGGAAACCATGATTTTCCAGATAAGGGAAAACAAACTTCCGCATTAACGGCCCGACTAACACCGCTTGATCTGCGGTTTCCAAAATCGTTTTTGCCACTGCCAGATGTTCTTTTTCCGCTTGGTTTCCCAATTCCCTCATATCGCCCAGCACCGCTATTTTTCGCCGTTTCCCGGGCACTGTCTTTAACAGCCGCAAACTTCCGATCATCGTTTCCCGCGAAGCATTATAAGAAGAATCAATTATAGTTGACCCTTTGATTCCAGCAAAAATTTGTCCCCTCCCCGGCGGCAAAACAAAACCGGTGGAAATAGCATCGGTAATAGCAGCCGGATTTAAATCAAGGGAAATACCGACGGCAAAAGCGGCGGCAAAAGTATATCCGTAGAAATCGGGAAGAGCCAGCCGGTTTAATTTAATGAAGTATTTTTGTTTATTATATTGAAGCGATATTTCTGTACCTTCAAGAGACGGTTTAATAGACAAAATTATAATATCTGCCTTGGAGTTTATTCCAAAAGTCAGAGTTTTTATCCCGTCAGCCGTCGGTTTTAGTGAGTTTATTCCCGGCTGGTCGGCATTCAAAATCGCTAATTTCAAATTTGGATTCTCGGCAATAAGTTTCCCTTTTTCCTTGGCAATTTTTGCCACCGAACCAAATTGTTGAGTATGAACAGGCAAGACGTTTAAGATTACTCCCATATCCGGCTGTAAAATTGTCAAAAGATAACCCATGTTTTTTGGCGGAGCCGGTTCGTCAACCCCCATTTCGACTAAATAACAATCGAATACTGAATGCTGAATACTGAATACTGAATGTAAGGCGCGCAGCGGGGCGAAAAAACAAATTCTAATCCAGTCCGCGATAGGAGAAGGTGATTCGCCGAAGTGAAGACCCAGAATATCCGCCGGAATTCCGGATTCGGAATTGGCTTTTCCGGCTACTTTCAGCCGCGGGAATTTTAACTTTATTACCGGATTCATTGCCGCCACCGCGCTCGATTTTCCCGCCGATCCGGTAACGCCGATGATATATGGCTTCACTCGCCCCAGAACTAACCGCGCCCAAAACTTCAGCCATAATAAAGCCAGCCAATAAAGCGATTTTTTCACTAATGCTTATTATAATGTTTCTGTTAAAATGTCCAGGTGGCCACCCTACTGGTCTTTTTAATTCTACTCTCCGTTCTAATTCTGGTTCATGAACTCGGCCACTTCTTCGCCGCCAAAAAACTCGGGGTGGTCGCCGAAGAATTCGGCCTGGGTCTTCCGCCCCGCGTCCGCCGCTTATTCTCTTGGAAGAGAACGGAATTTACCCTCAATTGGCTGCCCATCGGCGGATTTGTTCGAATGAGGGGGGAAGATGCGGATAATTCAGAATTCAGAATTCAGAATTCAGAATTAGTCAAACGAGGGTATTTTTACGCCCAGAAACCGTGGAAACGGGCGGTGATTCTAATTGCCGGCGTCACCATGAATCTCATTTTCGGGATTGCCGCTTTCACCGTTGTTTATTCCTTTTTGGGCATCCCCACCGAAACCGATAAAGTCATCGTCCAAGGCGTGGCTCCGGGCAGCCCGGCCGACCAAGCACAGCTTCACTCTGGCGAAGCAGTGCTTGAATTAAAAGTTAAAAGTGAAAAGTTAAAAGTTAAAGATACAAATGAATTCGTGAAGCTGGTTAACGAAAATAGGGGACAGGAGATCACCCTAGTTGTAAGCAAGGACGGGACGACCCGGGAAGCTGTTTTAGTCCCTCGTTTAGAATCCCAAACGCCGGAAAATGAAGGAGCGCTGGGGGTGGCTATTTCCAATTTGGAATTCGTCCGCTATCCCTGGTGGCAGATGCCGTTTCGGGCCACCGTCACCGGCGCCAAAGAAGCCCTCGGCTGGTCTGTCAATATCGTCGCCGGCCTGGGATCAATGGTTTCCCAACTGGTTATTCATGGCCGGCTTCCCAAAGACGTCGCCGGCCCGGTCGGAATTGCCTATATCGCCGGCAATGTCGCCCGCCAGGGTTGGCTGGCCTTAACCCAGTTTGCCGGAATTTTGTCGGTCAACTTGGCTATTGTTAACCTGTTGCCGTTTCCCGCCCTCGACGGCGGCCGCCTCCTGTTTTTAGGGATAGAAAAACTCCGCGGCCGGCCCCTCAATCCGGCCAAAGAACGCTGGGTCCACCTCATCGGCTACGGCATCCTAATAACTTTAATCCTCCTAGCCACGGTCCAAGACATTCTCCGGATTCTTTCCTCGTAAATTGCGTGGTATCATTACTTCAGAAATGAAGTACTCGCAACTTTTCGGCAAAACATTGCGGACGCCGCCCAAGGACGCGGTGCTGCCCAGCCATAAATTATTACTTCAAGCCGGATTTATCCGCGAATCCACCGCCGGCCGGTATTATTTTCTGCCTTTGGGCTGGCGGGTCCACGAAAAAATCAAAGCCATTATTAAACAAGAAATGGATAAAACCGGCGCCCAGGAAATGATCGCTCCGGTGCTCCATCCCCTGTCCCTGTGGCAGGAGACAAATCGGACCGCCTCCGTCGGATTTGAGTTGATGACTATCAAAGACGGCCGCGAGTTCCAATTTGCTTTAGGCGGCACCGCCGAAGAAATGTTTGTGGATTTAGTCCGCAAAATGAGTTTGTCTCACCGCGACCTACCTTTCAATCTTTACCAGTTTTCCACCAAATTCCGCGACGAGAAGCGCGCCCGCGGCGGCCTGCTCCGGGTCCGGGAGTTTGTGATGAAAGACGCTTATTCTTTCGACCGAAACGAAACAGAATTTAAAAAAGTTTATGAATTGATGGGGGAGACCTATTCCAAAATTTTCCAGCAGCTCGGACTTTCATCTATTAAAGTTGAAGCCGACAACGGCTATATCGGCGGCGAATATTGCCATGAATTCCAGGTGGAATCCGAAAACGGCGAAGGCAGATTTTTTGTCTCCGAAGACGGCAAATACGCCGCCCACGCCGATGTCGCCAAATTCAAGAGAGATAACAAAAATATTGATGAACCGCTAAAACATTATCAAGAGGTAAAAGCCGTCCGCGGCACCACCATGGCCGACGGCGTTAAGCTTCACGGCCTGCCCCTGTGGCAGCAAATCAAAGATTTTATGGCGGTCGACGAAAATGGAAATTTAATTTTGGCGGTCATCAGGGGAGACCTGGACGTCAATGAAATCAAGCTCGCTCACGCCGCCGGCGCTCATCATCTTCGCCACGCCACTGCCGCTGAAATCCGCGCCCTCGGCTCGGAACCCGGATTTATCTCTCCGGTTGGCTTAAAAGGCAAGGTCAAAATCATCGGCGATCCCTCCCTAAGAATCATCCGCAACGCATACGGCGGCGCCAACGCTGTCCACCGCGACGCCGTCAATATCAATATTGACCGCGATTACACCGTTGATGTTGAGGCCGACATCGCCATGGCCAAAGACGGGTCTTCCACCGAGGACGGGAAATCTAAATTGGCGGAAAAGCGGGGGATTGAAGTCGGGAACATTTTCCAACTGGGATACCACTATACAAAGTTGATGAAAGGGGCTAATTTTATTGACGAAGACGGCAAACAAAAACCCTATTACATGGGCTGTTACGGCATCGGCATCGGCCGCACTTTGGCCGCAGTTGTGGAAAAATATCACGATGACAAGGGAATTATTTGGCCGGAAACCGTCGCCCCTTACCAAGTTCACTTTATAGATTTAACGATTAACGCATCAACGCATCAACGCATTAACCATATTGTCAAACAATTAGAAGATGCCGGCATTGAGATTCTCTGGGACGACCGGGAAAACGTCTCCGCCGGCGCCAAATTCGCCGACGCCGATTTAATCGGGATACCGTGGAGAGTTGTAATGAGCTCGCGATTGGGCGAAAAGATAGAACTAAAATCGAGAAGTTCTAACCAGACAGAAATATTGTCTTTAGATAAACTAATCTTAAGGTTTAAGGATGTTTCATGATTTACGATTTAAGATTTATGAATTATGAATCCGAAACGCATGCTGTATAAAACGTATTATTCGTAAATCATAAATCATTATTCATAAATCATTGCTATATTGTTATGAAAACCATCGTCACCCATCTCAACCCCGACCAGGACGCGGTGTTTTCGGTTTGGCTCATCAAGCGTTTTTTCCCCGGCTGGGCCGACGCCGACGTTAAATTCGTCCCCGCCGGCGAAACCCTAAACCATCTTCCGCCTGACGAAAATCCCGACATTATCCACGTTGACACCGGCTTGGGAAAATTCGACCACCACCACACCGGCGACAAGGCCGTTTGCGCCGCCTCCCTAGTACTTCAATATATAAAACAACACCGCTTTATTAGAAGAAATTCGGTTGATGAACAGGCGCTTGACAGAATCATTGCCATTGTTCTGGAAGTTGATCACGCCCAGGAGCGTTCCTGGCCCGACCCGACTCACGATCGCTATGAATTCTTTTTGGAGTCGATTCTGGACGGCCTCAAATCGCTACCCGCCAAAGAAAAAGGCGACGCCAAGAGTCAGGCAGTCATCAGTTTCGGTCTAACGGCGTTTGACGGAATTTACGCTATTATTAAAGAAAAAGTCGCCGCCGAATCAATTATCAAAACCGGAGTTAAATTTCAATCTCCGTGGGGGCAGGGGATTGGGCTGGTTACCGGCAACGATACCGCCCACCGTCTGGCTGAACGCCAAGGATACGCCACCGTTGCGGTTAAAGATCCCCAAAAAGGCAATGTCAGAATTTACGCCCATCCTCAATCAAAAGAAGCAGATTTAACTTTTGCCCATCGGGAAGTGGCCCGGCTGGATCCGAACTCCGACTGGTTTCTCCACGCCAGTAAAAAAATGCTCCTAAACGGCAGCCGCGCCAACCCCAAGATGCGGCCAACTAAGCTGACGCTGGAAGAGATCATTAAGATTCTATCTAAATAGGAGGAGATAAGATAAAATATCGGAAATGAGGTGTTCATTATGCCAACAGTCGTCAAACTTGAAAAAGACGAAGATTCCCGTTCATTAATTAGCCGGTTTCGCAAGCTTATGCTTCGCGAGCAAATCGTTGAGGAGGCCCGCGAGCGCCGGTTTTATAAAAAGCCGTCCGAAATCCGCAAGGAAAAAATGGCCGCCCGCAAGCGCGAAAGGGAATACCGTGCCCGCCAAAGTTAATATCCGGGCCGACAGCCGGTTTCCGGTTGACCGCAGCGCCGTCCGCAAAGCCATAGATAAAGTTTTGGCCGAACATCAGGTTTTCCAGCCGGCGCTGGTGGAAGTCAGTATCGTCGGCGACCGTAAAATGCGGGATTTAAACCGTAAATTCCGCCAGCTGGACGAAACCGGCGACGTTTTAAGTTTTCCCTTGGAAAACCGTCCGGACCCGACGGCAGTTTCTCCCGACGGCTTGCTCCGTTTAGGAGATATTGTCGTCAGCTGGCCCCAAGCCAGGGACCTGGCGGTCAAATCCAACCGGTTGATTTCCGCCGTCGTCTGTGATTTAGTCGAACACGGGGTAAAACACCTGTTGGGGGAACATCATAGCTAGAACAGGTTCATTAAAACACTAGAACACTAGAACATTAAAACATTAGGCACCCAAGTGTTTTCATGCTTTCATGTTTTAATGTTTTAATGAAATATGACTTATTACCTAAAGTACCGTCCCCAAACCATCGACGAACTTGATTTAACCTCTGTCCGGGAGCGGTTGAAACTTATCATCACCCAAAAAAAATTTTCCCACGCTTATTTATTTTCCGGTCCCCGCGGCACCGGCAAAACTTCCGCCGCCCGAATTATGGCCAAAGCCGCCGGGATTTCCCCGCTTGACATTTTGGAAATGGATGCCGCTTCCTCCCGCGGCATTGACGACATTCGAGAATTACGGGAGCGGGTCGGCCTGTCTCCGGCCGCCGGTGAAAAAAAATGCTATATCATCGACGAAGTTCACATGCTCACCGCCGAGGCCTTCAACGCTCTTCTGAAAACTTTGGAAGAGCCGCCGCCGCACGTGATTTTTTTTCTGTGCACTACCGAACCAAGCAAACTGCCCGCCACCGTCATCAGCCGCTGCGTCTCGGTCCAGTTTAACAAAGCGTCTCCCCAAGAAATTGAACGTTCCCTCAACCGGGTCATCACCGGCGAAAAATTAAAAATCAAAAATGAATTAATTAAATCTTTAGCCCTGGAAGCCGACGGCAGTTTCCGGGAAATCCACACTATTTTGGAAGAAGCCGCCCTGGCTGCAGCCGCGTCTGACGCGGCCGCCTCCGGCAAAGAAATTCTTAAAGACCATCTGGATCTGGTCAAATCCTCGTCTGTTTCCGCCGCCGCCGGCCGGCTGGCGGATTTATTTATCGCCGGCGACGGCCGAGGCGCGATTGACCTTATCGAATCACTGGCCGGCAAGGGAGAGAATTTGGAAAAATTATCCCTGATAACTCTTGAGCAACTCCGCCGCATGTTAATTGCCGCCCCTTTCCCGCGGCTGCTTCAGGTGGCAAAAATTGTCGAAGAAAAAGTCCGGACCATCCGCTACGCCCCCCTGCCCCAGCTGACTCTGGAAATCGCGGCGCTGGAACTGGCGCTTCCCATCAATGATAACTCTAACCGTCATAAGAAGTTAGAAGTTGGAAGTGAGAAGCTGGATAACGAAGTGAGAAGTGGGAAATCCCACGTCTCACATCTAAGCGAAGCCGGAAACCGGCCGGTATCCGGCGAAGCGATTCCAGCTTCCAACATCTCATCTCGCACTTCTGATTCTTCCGCAACAATCACCCTGGAAGAAATTCTTTCCAAATGGCCGGAAATCTTAAATGGCGTCCGCCAGAAAAATCACGGTATCGTCACCCTCCTGTCTCATTGCCGCCCCACAGATTGCGCCGATGGCACGGTTAATATCGCCGTCAAGTACAAGTTCCACCGCGACCAGCTGGCCCAGGATCGTTTCCGCCGGATTATTGAGCAGGTTGCCGCCGAAGTTACCGGCTCGCCCCTGCGGCTGAATTTCAATTTGTCCCCCCAAACCGTTGAGGCATTGAAAATTTTCTCCAAAGATGATAATATCACCGCTGTCGGCGATGAAGAATTGATTTCGACGGTAGAAGAATTGTTTTCATAAATTAAACTGACAAACTAACAAACTGACAAACTAACAAAAAAACATTAAAACTAATAAACTAAAAAATTTGTAATTAAGTTTTTTTGTTTTTATCGCTTTATTAGTTTATTTGTTCGTTTGGGCATTTGTTCGTTTGTTAGTTTTAAACCCATATGAATCCATTACAAGGATTGGGTGATCTCAACAAAATGCGCCAGCAGGCGGTCAAAATGCAGCAAGCCCTTCAAGGCAAGCAAATAGCGGTGGAGAAAGGCGATGTCAAAGTCGTCATTTCCGGTGACCAGCGGATTTTGGAATTCACCGTCCAGGGCTATTCTTCCCAGGACGCCGTTGACGCCCTCAACGACGCCATCAAGCAATCACAGAAGCTGGCAGCCGAAAAATTGAAAGAAATCGCCGCGGAAATGCAATAACGTGATTTACGATTTATGAATTATGAATTATGAATTATGAATGAAAGATGAAGATTCAGAGAAATGTGTTATTCATAAATCATAAATCATCATTCATAAATCATCCAATAATTGCGTATTCCTCGAGCTATCTTAGATCTTACCACCCAGTTTGAACGCCTTCCCGGCATCGGCCCCAAGACCGCCCAGCGCTTAACTTTTTACCTTCTCCATGTTCCGCAACCGGTTCTTGACGAATTTGCCGCCGCCCTCATCAATCTCAAAAAACATACCGTCCAGTGCTCGGAGTGCCAAAACGTGGCCGAAGCCGATCCCTGCCCGATTTGCTCCGACTCCTCCCGCCGCCGGGACTTAATCATGGTGGTGGAACACCCGCTGGACGTTTTGGTGATTGAACGAGCCGGCGCTTTCGACGGCGTCTACCATGTCCTCCACGGCATCCTGTCGCCCCTGGATAACATCGGCCCCGATGACATATTTATTTCCCAGCTGCTTAATAGGATTAAAAATGGTAAAATACGGGAAATAATTCTAGGCCTTAACCCGACTATGGAAGCCGAAGCCACCGCGCTATATCTTAAAAATAAGATTAACGCATTAACGCATCAACGCATTAACGCATTAACCATTACTCGTCTCGGCCAGGGCATGCCCACCGGCGGCGACCTCCAGTACGCCGACGACTCCACCCTCCGCCAAGCCCTGGAAGGCAGAAAGGAATACTAAAAATGAAAATATTTTTTAACGCCTCTCTCACCGGAAAAAAATTATACAAGTCAAATTATCTGGCCATAATCGACCAGTTGGAAAAGCTGGATCATACCATTATTTCCGCCCCGGTCAAAACCGGAGACATCACCAAGGTGGCCCAAGCGTCTCAACAACAAGCTGAAAAATATTACGAAGACTTAATGAAATCAATCGCTGCTGCCGATATTAATGTCTTCGAAGTTTCCTATCCCAGTACCGGCATCGGACACGAAATCGCGGTCTCGCTCCACCGGGGTAAACCGGTGATTGCGCTCTACGTAAAGGGTAAAAATCCGTACATTTTTGATAGCGTTATCGACGAAAAACTCCAAGTTCTGGAATATCAAGTCAAAGAACTTGAGACATTACTCAAAGATGCCTTAGAGTATGCCACAGACCAGCAAGACGTCCGCTTTAACTTCTTTATTTCTCCCAAGATTCAGCAATATCTCGATTGGGTATCAAAATATCGCCGCACCCCGCGGGCCGTCTATCTCCGCGAGCTCCTGGAAAAAGACATCCGCGAAAACAAAGACTGGAAGAAGCAGAAGTAAAAGTTAATTAAGGACCCGCAATCGCGTAAATCTTGGGCCCGGCGGGGGAGTCTTCAATTTGATAGCCGAGCGATTCAATCTTTTTTCTTAATTCATCGGCGGTTTTCCAGTCTTGGTTTTTCCGGGCGGCTTCGCGCTGTTGAGCCAAGACACGGATATTTTCTGGAATCTGCGGATCGGATAAGGCCAGGCCTTGCCGCGGCAAGGCCTGGCCTTTTAATATGTCCAGTCCGAAAATCTGGTCAAAATCAGCGATCAAGTCTCTTTTATCCGGCGTCGGGATATTTGACTTGGCCACTTCCCAAGCGATTGCCAGCGCCTCCGGCATCGCCAAATCGTTTTCCACCGCCGCCCTAAACCTATCAGAAAACGATTGAATCTTCGTTAGTTTTTCTTCAGACAGCGCCGTCCGTTTCGGGTTCTGTTGTGAAGTTTGCGAAACTTCACGCAGTAAGGAGCAAAGATTGCTAACTCCGGTCTGTGCCGCCGCCAGCCCTTCCCAGGTGAAATTCAAGAAACTCCGGTAGTGGGTTGACAAATACAAATATCTTAAAGTTAATGGCTCAAAACCTTTCTCTAAAATATTTTCCAGATTATAAAAATTATTTTTGCTTTTACTCATTTTTTCGCCGTCCACCATTAAAAATTCTCCATGAATCCAGTATTTTACAAACGGAGATTTTCCGGTCGCCGCTTCCGACTGGGCAATTTCGTTATTGTGATGAATTTGCTTTAAGTCCGAGCCGCCGACGTGGATGTCAAACTGGTCGCCCAAATGCGCCATTGCCATCGCCGAACATTCAATGTGCCAGCCGGGAAAACCCGTTCCCCAAGGACTATCCCACTCCATATCGCGTTTTTTGTCCGTAGGAGAAAATTTCCACAGGGCAAAATCAGCCGGATGTTTTTTATCCGGATTTACTTCTACCCGGGCTCCGGCTTTTTGGTCGTCAGCGGCTTGCCCGGTCAGTCCGCCGTATCCTTGGAATTTTCCGGTATCAAAATAAATTCCGTCGCCGGTTTTATAAATAAATCCCTTTTTCTCCAGTATTCGCACCAGCTCGATTTGCTGTTTAATATAATCTGTGGCTTTACATCGGATATCAGGCGGCAGGATATTCAATTTCTTTTCGTGTTCAAAATAAATTTCGGTATATTTTTTGGCGATATCCCAAGCGGTTTTGCCTTCGCGGCGGGCACCTTTTTCCAGTTTGTCTTCGCCTTCATCGGCGTTGGACACCAAATGGCCAACATCGGTGATATTAGAAACCAAAACTACTTCATAATCCAAATATCTAAGAACTCTCCGCAACACGTCTGCCATGACATAAGTCCGGAAATTCCCGATATGGGCGTAGTCGTACACCGTCGGCCCGCAAGAATACATCCCAACTTTCGGCGGATTCAAAGGAACAAACCCTTCAATCTTTCTGGTTAAGGTATTATAAAGTTTCACGGTTCTTGTAACATTCTACCACTCGTGTTACCATGAACTATATGCCCAAACCGGTTCTCGGCAGCCAGATTCTTCAGGATACTTTTGAAAATTTGAAAACCCAAACAGGTGATGTTGCCGGCGGACTGAAAGATTTAGTCGCCGGCGATTCAGGCATCGAACAGCTCGGCGGCCGGCAGGATCCCAAAACCCAAGCGCAGCAGGCCCAACAACAGGGCTTAACCCCTCAACAGTTAGCGGAAAATCATGCCCGGGAAAAAAGAGAAATCGAATACCATCAGGAGTACATTAAAAAGATAGACGAAGAGCAGGCAAATTTACGGCGAGAAGCAAAGTTAAGGGCGGATGAAGAAGCAAGACAAGAACAAGAACGGAAAGACCAGGAAATTGTTCAGCTCCGAGAGGAAGAAGCCAAAGCGGCAGTTTTACAAGGTCAGTCTAAACCGAAGCAGGGGAGAGGCGCGGAGTTTCTGCCGCCGTCTGCCAAACAATCAATGGGAACCGGGGAGCTGTCAAAAACGCCGACAAATTAAAGAGTGATATAAGATTTATGATTTATGAATTACGAATCCGAAAACACAAATATTCTGATTCTTAAATCTTAAATCATAATTCGTAATTCAATACATTAAATATGTGGGAATTTTCTGAACGTATCGGCTTATTTATCACTCTGGCGGGATTTGCCGTGTTGGGTTACTTGTCCTATCAGACCGTTAATAATAACCGCCAAATAATTGACAGGATTGATTCGGTCGAAACTTCTCTAAATTCTCTCCGGCAGTCCGTTAGCAATTCAGCAATTCAACAATTTAGCAATTCTTGCGACGATGTTTGTATCCGTAAGCTGGTTGACGAGGCGATTGCCTCGATCAGCGGCATTACTAAACCCCAAAAAGATCAGGTTATCGAAAGAATAGTTGAAAAGGTCCAGACTGTTTCTTCGGGCCCCAAAACCCAATACATCACTTTGGGCGGCGGCGAAACTTCATCCACCGCCTGGACCGATATCCCCGGCGCCGAGGTAACTTTTGACGTCGCCGATTTCGGCCAAATAAAACAAATATTTTTTGAAGTTTCTTTATTCAGTCCATCGGGAAAAGTTCTGGCCCGGCTTTGGGACAAGCGGGCCGGCACTATTGTTTCCGGTTCCGAAGTCAGCCACATCGCCGGCGACGCTGTAGTCAAAAGTTCGCCGGTCACAATTCCCGCCGCCGGCCGGACCATTATTCTTCAGCTCAGAAGCGAAGTCGGCCAGCCGATTAAGGCGAATACCAGCAGGCTAAGAGTTGACACAAAATAAGCTCAAAGATCAAAGCTCAAAGATCAAAGCCAAAACTAAAAGTGAAAAGCCAATAAATCTCGAAACCCATTGTAGCTTTGCGCTTTGAACTTGGCTTTGAGTTTTGATTTTTGCGCTTTGATTTATTGATGGTACAATACCCCTGATGTTAAAAACGGCCAAGATCATCAAAAAATCCAAAACAGTAGCCAAACCTGTTATCTCCGCCGACCTTCGTCCCTACGAATTGACCCTTATCGTTTCCGGCGGCGTTAAGGCCGAAAAAAGGTCGCCGATCCTGGAATCTATCAAGAAGAAAATTACCGGCTACGGCGGCCAAGTCAATACCGCCGACGAATGGGGGTTGAAAGACCTGGCCTATCCGATTGCCAAGCAGCTTTCCGGATGGTATGCTCATCTCAACATTGAATTGCCGTCGGACTCTATCTCGAAATTAGACAAAGAATTAAGAGAGAATGAAAATTTATTAAGGCACCTGATAGTAAAGCTCGAAATCCTAAAAATCATTAAAACATCAGAACACTAGAACATTAAAACACCAAAACCGGATTGTTTTAATGTTTTCATGCTTTAATGTTTTAATGAAAATAGATATGTCCATGTCCCTTAACCGCGCCCAGCTGATCGGCCACGTCACCGCCACTCCGGACATGCGTTACACCCCCCAGGGGACGCCGGTTTGCACTTTCAGTGTCGCCACCAACCGCGCCTGGATCGACCAAACCAGCGGCGAGCGCCGGGAAAGCGCCGAGTTTACCCGGTGCGTCGCCTGGAGGAAACTGGCCGAGATTTGCTCCCAGGTCTTGACCAAGGGCCGCCAGGTTTATGTTGACGGCCGCCTCCAAACCCGGGAATGGGAAACCCAGGAGCGCGGCAAACAACGGACTACGGAGTTGGTTTTGGAAAACATGATCGCCCTGGGTCCCGCCTCCGCCAAAGGCGGATCCGCCTATGGCGGAGGCCAAGGCGGACGGGCAGTATCCGCTGAAGATTTAGGCGAATTCGCCAAAGATGAAGTTCAAAAAGATGAAGTCATGGAAGAACCAAAAACCGCTGTCAAAAAGACCAAAGCCCACCAGGATCCCGAAGTTCCGCCGGAAGATATCCCTTTCTAAAATATGATGAAACGAACCGTTCGCCGCCGCCGCCCGACCACAGCAGTATGTTTTTTCTGCCAGGAAGGGAAAAACCCGGACTATAAAGATCCCGCGACTTTATCCCGATTTTTAACCGAGCGCCGCAAAATTCTGGCCCGGGACTACAGCGGCACCTGCCAGAAACATCAGCGCCGGCTGGCGACGGCTATCAAGCGGACCAGATTTTTAGCCCTGCTTCCGTACATTCCCAGCACCTAACAATGAGAAATCCGAAAATCATTAAAACACCAGAACACTACAACATTAAAACATCAAAACAAGATTGTTTTAATGTTTTCATGCTTTAATGTTTTAATGAAAATAGATTTGTTTCGAGTTTTTTCCCAGTGACTTTACAAAAACTTCGTTCTGCCATCCTCACTCTTTCATTTATGGTTCTCGCCGCCGGCGTCGGCTTTTGGGCCGGCCAACGGGAAATTAGCGCCCAATGGAAAGATTACCGTCCCGAAATTACCGTCGTCAACAAAGCCGTTCCTCCCGCGCATCGCGATGTTGATTTTTCCCTGTTTTGGGAAGTCTGGGGCCGGCTGGAAAAAGATTATCTTGACAGCGGCGCTTTGGATAAAGAAAAAATGGTCTACGGCGCCATTTCCGGCATGACCTCGGCTTTGGGCGATCCCTACACCGTATTTTTGCCGCCCAAAAAGCAGGAGGAAACCAAAGAAGAATTAGCCGGAACTTTTGAAGGGGTCGGGATTCAGCTGGGCTACAAAGACAACCGCCTGGCGGTGATCGCCCCGCTTGACGGCATGCCCGCCAAAGCCGCCGGAATTCTGGCCGGCGATTTTATCATCCATATCAAGGACGATATCAAAAAGATTGATAAAGATACCGACGGCATGAGCTTGCCCGACGCAGTTGAAATTATCCGCGGCCCCAAGGGCCAGCCCGTAACCCTGACTATTGTCAGGGATAGCAAGGACCCCCTTGAGTTTACCCTGGTCCGCGATACCATCATCGTCAAAAGCGTGTCTCTGGAGTGGATAAGTAGCGACGATTCCTGTGCTACTTGTGCTACCTGTGTTACTTGTGTTACTTCTATCGCATACGTCCGCCTTTCCCGTTTCGGCGACCGGACTGTTGGCGAATGGAACAATGCTGTTGAAGAAATTATCAAAAAATCCAATCAAAAAGACACATCGGTAAAAGGAATGATATTGGACGTCCGCAACAACCCCGGCGGCTATCTGGACGCCGCCGTCGCCATCGCCGGCGAATTTTTTGCCAACGGCTCGGTAGTGGAACAAAAGGGTAAAACCACCTCTTATCCATTTAATGTTGACAGACCGGGTAAATTGACTGATATTCCGCTGGTAGTTTTAGTCAACGAAGGCTCGGCTTCGGCTTCGGAAATTGTCGCCGGCGCCATTCAGGCCAGAAACCGGGGCGAATTGGTAGGCGAAAATACTTTCGGTAAAGGCACGGTTCAGGACGCCCAGGAACTCAAAGGCGGCGCCGGACTTCACATCACCACCGCCCGCTGGCTGCTTCCCAACGGCGCCTGGATCCACGACGAGGGCTTGAAACCGGACGTCGAGGTGGAGTATGATCAAGAGGCGAGCAAGGATCAGAAGTGGGATAACCAGGTGACAAAAGCGCTGGAAGTGCTTTTGTCAAATTCCAATTAGGCAAATTCGCCTAATTTGGCTAATTTGATTCATGAAGAAATTCTTAGTTGGTTTTTCCGTTGGTGTTCTCGTTATTACCTCCGCCGTTGGCGGAGCCGTCGCCGACCGGCTGGTGGGGTTGGAATTTTTAAATAAATTCCTTCCCGAAGCCAATATTCCCAGCAAAGAAGGCATGGTGGAGCAAAGAGTTTTACGCGAAGAATCGGTGGTAGTCAACGTCGCCGAAGCCGTCAGCCCGTCGGTGGTTACGGTTTCCGTCACGTTTTCTCTTGATCCCTTCGGCATGTTTGAATTCCGCCGTCCCGGTCCCAGCCAGCAAGTGAAACAGGACATTGGCTCCGGATTTATCATCGACAACGGTTTAGTGGTGACCAATAAACACGTCGTTTCCGACGCCGCCGCCGCGTATAAAATTATCACCAAAGACGACCAGGAACATGACGTCGCCAAAATTTACCGCGATCCCACCAACGATATTGCTATTTTGAAAGTTGACGGCTTAACCAATCAAGCGGTGAAATTGGGCGATTCCGACCAGCTCAAAGTCGGCCAATTCGTCATCGCCATCGGCACCGCCCTAGGGGAATTCCGCCACACCGTCACGACAGGCGTCATCTCCGGCTTGGGGCGGGGGATTTCAGCCGGCGATCCTTTCGGCGGGTTAGCCGAGCAGCTGGATAACGTGATTCAGACCGACGCCGCCATCAACCCCGGCAATTCCGGCGGCCCGCTGTTAAACTCCGCCGGCCAGGTCATCGGCGTCAATGTCGCCGTGGCCCAGTCCGGTCAGAACATCGGTTTTGCCCTTCCTATCAATACTGTTAAACAAGTGGTTGATTCATTCCAAAACACAGGATCATTTGAGCGGCCGTTTTTGGGCGTCCGCTACCAGATGATTTCCCAGGAAACCGCCCTCCTCAACGACGTTCCGGCCGGAGCTTACATTGTCGAAGTCGTCTCCGGCTCTCCGGCCGAAACCGCCGGTATCAAGGCCGGCGATATCATCGTCCGCGCCGACGGCCAAAAGCTCACCGATGCCGACGGCGGCTTGGCCGCGGTCATCAACTCCAAAAAGGTCGGCGAATCGCTGAAACTGGAAATTTATCGAGATGGAAAAACTCTGCCGATTTCTGTGGTATTATCGAGTCAATAAAATTGTAGAGTATTCAAATATGTCGGAAAATACTGTTTCAATAGACAAACGGGCAATTGCAAACTTCCGTGTTGCCGATTTATTAAGCAGACAGCTGATAGAGAAGCAGTGGATCATTAGTAGAGCGATATTGTTCAATCCCGACTATACTCCCCCTAAGACTTTATCTGTCATTGCAACTTTGGAGATCGAGGCAGAACAACCCGATCTGCAGCCATATTCCATTGCCTATCTCGGCATTTCCCGAGATCGGAATGACCGTGCGGTTACTCCAAGAAGCGGAAAAGTATTAGGTCCGTTCGTCACTCATGATCAAGAAATGCCAAACGCAGAGTCGCTATTTCAACATCAGTTTGATGGGTGGAAGACTGTACGGGTATATCCACATACCGATACGCTTCTCGGTTTATGGACGCGCTTGCTCTCACAGGAGTAGTTTTGAACGGCCGCCCATCAATCCCCGAATATATCAAAACCTCTCAAAAAGGCCAGGCCTTTCCTAGAAAGGCCTGGCCTTTTTATATGAGTTTGAGTTTGATCTATTTCAGGAAATTGAGGGGTTGACATTTGAACCCAAGGATTGGCAAGCCGAGATAATTTCTTCCAGATTTCCCTCCAGAACAGAGTCGAGATTATGCCAGGATTTATTAATCCGGTGGTCGGTGACCCGGTTTTGGGGAAAGTTGTAAGTCCGGATTTTTTCGGCCCGCATTCCCCGGCCCACTGCCGCCCGCCGCTGGTCTTCAATCGTCTTTAATTTTTTCTCTTCTTCAATTTCCCATAATTTTGACCGCAAAATTTCCAAAGCTATCACCTTGTTTTGCTGCTGGGAGCGCTCTTGGCGCACCGACACCACCATTCCGCTGGGTTTATGGGTCAATCTCACCGCGGTGTTGACTTTGTTGACATTCTGGCCGCCGGGTCCGCCGGCCCGGCTAAAAGCCCACTCCAAATCGTTATCGTTTACCGAAACTTCATTAACAGTTACTTCCGGCAATACCGCCACCGATGCCGTTGACGTATGGATTCGGCCGTGAGCTTCGGTCGAAGGCACCCGCTGGACCCGATGCACCCCGGACTCGTATCGGAATAGACCATATGGTCCAGCTTGATAAGGCCCGGCCTTTTCGGATTTCTCGGAAAAGGCCGGGCCTTTATATATTCCGGAAATTTTAATCACTCCCTCATCAACTATTACGGTTTTTAACCCGGTGGCTTCACAAAACTTCAGGTACATCCGCGCCAAATCCTCCGCCCAAATTTTGGCTTCGTCCCCGCCGGTTCCCGGCCGAATCTCCATCGTCGCCGCCCGCTCGGATAATGGTTGATGGTTAATGATTGATGATTGATTCGAATTCTGTTTCTGAGTCAATCCCTGCTCTAGAAAACTTTTTTGTTCTTCCAAACGCTTAATTTCTTCCTGCGCTAAAGGCGTCAACTCCGGGTCCGCCAACAGCCGCCGGTTTTTCTCAATTTCCTGTTCCAGTCGTGAAATTTCGTTCTGAAGAGACAAGGAAGGTTATTGTTATATTGCTAAATTGTTACATTGTTGCTTCACAGGGGTCAGGGAATTTTAACAATTTAACAATTTAACAATGTAGCAATTTATTTCGTTTTCTTTTTCGCTTGCGTCAACATCTCTTTCAAACTTCTGGGGGTTTCTTCGACATAGGTTTGTTTCTTGACTTTCTTTTTATAAGTAGCGCTTTTAGCTTGTTTCCGCTGGAATCTTTCCACCCGCCCCTGGGTGTCAATAAATCTGGCTTGGCCGGTATAAAACGGATGGCAGGCCGAGCACACTTCGACTTGAATTTTCTGCTTGGTGGAACCGGTGGTAAAAGTATTCCCGCAGGCGCAAGTTACCACCGCGTCAGAATAGTAGACAGGATGAATATTGGCTTTCATCAGGAGCGTTCTGTTAGAAGTACGCCAACGGCTATTATACCAGCCCCGACCAAGAAGGGGAGAGTCAGAGTTTCTCCCAGAAGCCATACCGAAAGCGGGATCGCTACCAGCGGCTGAAAATAAACAATCGCGCCGGCCGCCTGCGGCCTGACCAGTTTTGCCGCCGCCTCGTAAGATACGAATCCCAAAATTGTTGATATCACCCCCAAATAAAACACCCCCGGCATCGCTCTTGAGTCTAAAGAAGCCAAAGGCTGCGCCAAAAACTCCGGCTTCAGCAGTGCCAAAACCGGCAGCAGGGCGACGGCCCCGGCTAAATTTGACAGCGCCATCAAGCTCATCGGCGAATTTTTGGCGGTATTTTTTTTAAATATGAACTTTGACAGCACCACATATTCCGACCATGCCAGCGCCGCCGCCACTGCCAATAATCCTCCCGGAACATTTTGCCCCACCAAAATTACGGCTCCTATTAAGGCGGCTGCCGCTCCCAACTTTTGCTTACCACTAAGTTTAATCCGCCTGTCTGCCGCCAGAATTAGCTTGATATAGATAGGATTCATTGACAGAAGCACCACTACCTGCGACACCGGCGACAGATTCATGGCAAAATATAATAAAACTATCGCCAACACCGTTCCTCCCAACCCCAAGAGTGACAACAAAGCCGCCCGCCTCAAAGATAAATGTTCGCCCGAAGATCTCCAGCCGACGTACGCCAGGGGGACCAAAACCAAAGCCGCCAGCCAAAACCGGTAAGATAACAGCGCCAAAGGATCAATAAATCTCAAGGTGTATTTAATCACCGGGAAACTTATTCCCCAAACCAAGGCGGTCACCACCAGAAGCGACATCACTTTTTTGCTCATAGCTACTATTCTATACCTTTTAACAATACACCGCCGGGGGCCGCTACCTTTTCTCCGTCAAATACACTCCTATCGCTACCACAACTATTCCTACTAACGCTATCGGTGACAGCCCTTCTCCCAGCCACCACATCGCCGCCGGCACCGCCACCACCGCCTGAGCGTAAGTAAACACCGTCGCTTCCGATATTTCAATTAAATTTTGGCCGATCAAATAAGTTGTCGCTCCGATTATTGATCCGAAAATCGCCATATACCATACCGCCAGCTGTACCGCCGGAATTTGCAGGTCTGCCGCCAGCGTCGCCACAGGATTTCCTTGCGATAAGCTCAATAAAAAGAAACTCGCCATTCCCACCCAAAAGCTGATTGTCGTCACCCCGATTTTCGGCAGTTTCCGGTAAACTTTTTTGGCCGCCACCAAGTATCCCGCCCAGACGAAATTTTGAAGCAGAATCAATATATTTCCGGTTGCCGATCCTCCTCCGGCCCTTTGTCCGGCTATCAGCGGTTCGGCCGTGATCAGCACCGTTCCCACTAGCGCCAAAGCCAGCCCCCTCCATTCCCTTTTAGTTTCCCGTTCTCTCAAAAATATTATTCCCGCCAAGGTTACAAACAGGGGAGAGGTGGAGTAAATTAAAGACGTTTCTATTGCCGAAGTTACAGACAGCGCCCGATATATCATCCATAAAATCAGAGTCGTCCCCACCAGTTCCAGTCCGGCGACTTTTAACAATTCTTCCGGTTTCCAGTTTCTGGACTTAAACGTCCAAACCAAAACCGGAACGGACAATAGGGAAGCGATTAAAAACCGGTAAAACAAGAATTTCTCCGCCGATATAAACGCCAAAGCCGGCTTAACCGCCGGCGCCGCCAGTCCCCAGACGATGGTATTAATCCCCAAAACCAAATAGGCAAGTTTTCTGTTTCGGCTCACTAGCTAATCTTGAAGGAATGACGGGAGTTTTTCAAGTGGCACAGTTTGCTGGGTCTTTTTTCTCATATCTTTAATTGTCACCATTCCTTTTGCCGCTTCCTCCGGCCCGATAATCGCCACATACGGAATTCCCTTTTTATCCGCATATTTCAACTGCTTGTCCAATTTAGCGTTTGAATCCAAATAAATTTCCGCGTTAACCCCGCTTTCTCGAAGTGAATTAGCCAGTTTATTAGATGAAACTGCCAGTTCATTAGAGAAAACTGTGACCAAAACTTGAGTATTATTTGCCTTTAACTTGGGATATTTTCCGTTTGCCCTCAAAATTTCTTCCAAAACCATATCTCCCATGGCAAACCCGACGCCGGGAATTTTTTGTTTTCCGCCGACTTCTTCGGTCAAATTATCATACCGGCCGCCGCCCCAGATTGACCGAAATTCGCCCTTAACGTCCCAGCCCTCAAACACGGTTCGGGTATAATAATCCAACCCCCGAACAATCGCCGGGTCAAACTCAACGAATTCGCCATAGCCGGCAGCTTCTACTAAAGATATAATTTTAGATAGCCAATCAGAATTGATGTATCCTTGTTTATCCTCAAGAACATTTTTTAGGTTCTTAACTTGGTTGGAGTTTAAACCCTGTTGGATAAGCATAACTTCAAAAATCCCCGCCGGCAGTTTGGATTTTTTGTCAATCATCTTAAAAATCGCGGAGACTTTTTCACCGGCGACGCCAATTGATTGCAATTTTTGCTGCAGGTATTGCCGGTCGTTGACTTTAATTCTGACTTCAGTAGGGGATAGACCTAGAGATAGATACATCGCCGCCGCCGCCGAAATCACTTCGGCGTCGGCCTCCGGATTTGTCAATCCCAGAATATCCGCGTCCCACTGGAAAAATTCCCGACCCCGGCCCCGCTGGGGAGTTTCGTAACGGAAACGCGGTCCAAACGAGAACCACTTGACCGGAAATACCAAACTGCCGGCTTTCTGGGCTACCATCCGCGCCAAAGTCGGAGTCATCTCCGGCCGCAGCGCTAAAATCTTTCCCGATTTATCAGTTAAAGTAAACGCCTGTTTTTTTACCAGCTCTTCGCCTGACTTGGCGGCATATAAATCAAGCGTTTCCACTATCGGGCCTTCGTATTCCTCAAATCCAAAACTTTCGGCCACGGATTTCGCCTTCTGATACAGCCAGTTCCGGAACGCCATCTCGGGCGGATAAAAATCCCTAAAGCCCTTGAGAAGTTGGGGTGTTGACATAGTAATTATAGTATGGTATAAATCATTTTACCTACCCCACATGTTTACATGTGGGGCTTTTTATATTTACAATTTTCAATCGATCTGGAAGCCTCCGATTCACAGATTTGAATTTATTTCTATAGTTTAACACTGTTGCAGAATCAGTCTTGAAAGCAATCTCCAGAGAAAACCGGTTAGGAATAAACATCGAATACACCGGAATTCCTAAAGAACGAATGATTTCAATTGGGTATATTAAATCGGCATCTCCGGTCATAATCACGGCTCGGCTAAACTTTCCCATCAATCCGTCTTTAATAAGATCCACTGCCAGATGAACATCGACGCCTTTCTCTCTACCAGAAGTTGGGGACCTATGTCCCCGATAGAAAATAAGACTCGTAATCTTTCTTACCTCTCGGTAAAATAAGGCTTCAATCTTCATCAGTTTCTGGCGTTGAGGATTCCGTCGGAGATTTGCCTTTGCCATATAAGAAGCATAAAAATTGACTTTATCTATCCGGATAACTTTATTAATATCTTTGAGAATATAACTAAACGGCAGGTACATCGAGTATCCAAATAAATCTACTTGTCCGGCAAATAAATTCGTACCATCGACATAAAGATAAGTTTTTCCTCTCCTTGATTTAGGCTTCACCGCTTCTTTTTTTTCAAAAACTTCATTTATAATCTGTTCGTCGGTGATCTCCACCCCTTCTTTTCGGGCAATTTTACGGATCGCTGCCACCATTTCTTCGCTGGGAACCGGCGTCATACCCATATCGTTTTCAGGATCCTCCAGGTAGAAATAGTCAGACATAATTCCTCCATTCTATCAGGTCAAAAGAATTTTTGCGCCACCGAATAAGCCGCAGAAACCCGTTTTGTTTCGGTATCCAAATCGGTGCGATTAGACAAAATAATCACTGTTAATTTTCCGGCCGGGATTTTCAGGATAATATTTCTGAATCCCACCCAGGCACCATCTTGATAAACGATATTTGTCATTCCGGCCTTGAGCCGGAATCTATTCAAATCATTCCCAAATAACCAGCTAACTCCGGCTTTACCGAAATTACCGCTTATCAATTTCGCCGGTGTCATCGCTTCCGCCAAACTTTTGCGGCTAACCAGAATTTCTTCCTCCCACGCCCGACTCCATTTAATCATATCTTCAATAGTTGAATAGACACCCTCATCGCCGACAATAAAATTCAACGGGTCATAATCTAAAATCTCAAATTTCCTTGTTACACCCTTACTATCATCTCTATTATCCCGACAGCGGCCGCTTGTCCGGATAATAGAGTTAGTGGTTTTATACCCAGTGGCGCGATTTTTAACTTTCGGTTTTGTTTGGTCGAATACATCGGAGCCGCTCATCGAAAGCGGCGAAAAAATGTTCCGCTTCAAAAAATTCCGATATGAAAGCCCGGCAACTTTTTCGATGATTAACGCCAACAGCACGTATCCGGCGTCGGAGTATTGATATCTGCTTCCAGGCGGAAATAGGGGAGTGGGTTGATTTTTCAAAACCTCCAGCGCCTCATAAATTGTCGGCTCCGAATATCTTGACTCACGATCGTGAGTTATAAAATATCTCGAGCCACGATCGTAGCCACAGATATTTTTTCCTCGTTTAATTAGTTGATACAGCGGCTTTTCGTGATCGGGAATTCCGCCGGTATGCGTCAACAATTGTCTGATCGTAACTTTATTGCCATACCCCGGATAATCGGGAAAGAAATCCGCCAGTTTATTTTCCAGGATTAATTTTTTTCTTTCCGCCAAAATCATCGCCGCCATCGCCGTAAATTGCTTTGACAACGACGCCAGCCGAAACGCGGTTTTGGTAGTAATCGGTATTTTCTTGTCCAGATCCGCCAAACCGTCAGTTTCCATTAAAACAATTTTTCCATTCTTAATCACCGCCATCGCGTACCCAGGTGAATTTTCAGAAACTGGTATAGGGAAATCGACAATATTATCTGACATTGTAAGTTTTTTAATCATTTAAATGATTAAAGTCCTGCCTTCCTTTGCGTTTCGTTTTCCCATTTATAGTATCCAGCCATTTCTTCATCGGTAATCGGCGTCACAATGGAAAGATTTCCCCTTGCTCCGCGCAGCGCCATTTTAGAGACTCGAAATTCCTCGAAATTGATGACAAGGACATTTCGGCCTGACTCACGGATATCGGCCATTGCGGCGCCTTCACCTCCGTACATTCCGTAGTAACGGATACGCTTGGGTGCAATTTTCTCCCGATCAACCCTAATTTGATATCGGCCAAAGTATTCAATGCCGTTTTGAATAGCTTCGACTCTAATCCGATCAAGATCCGTTGACCCTAAGAGCAGTTGTTCACCTTCTTTTGAGTAATCTTCCGCAGTTTTTTCAATTCCGCGGCTTCTTAGATATCCATCCCAGCGCATTGGAATGACTTTCGCCTGTTTTGGAAACTGCACGGTTTGAAATCGTTCTGTCAGACCAACCACAGCGGAATTTACAATCAATTCTCGTGTTTGGCGATCTTGTAGGTAATTCCACATCGACTCATAAGTCGCTTCGTTGCTTGGCACCATCGGAACAATTGTCGGATTTCCAATACCGGATAACTTTTCGATAAACGCCTGAAGTTTTGGAAGAAAATATGGCACAATTGCGGTATCAATATCTGAAGTAATAGAGCAGAAGGGATATCCACCTTGCGATTCTTGTTGCCATTTAAATCCTAAACAATTCCAGACTATAAAGTCTGTTGGTTTGCCTTCGGAAAATTCCATCAGATCTTTTGCCAAAAGTTTTTCATTCTGCTGTTTTTCGTCTGCTTCAAGGATCCAGCGCCGCCGGCGTTGATTTTTCAGCCAATCGATAAATGTTGTAACTTTCGGAGTTATTTCCGGCGGTCTCTCCCGACCGTTTAACGCTCTTCTGATTTCCTTTTTGGAATAGCGATATTCCGTTTGCAGGCGTATTTTTCTCACCGCTTCACCGAACGGATCTTCATCCCCAATCATAGCTAAGATAGCTTGGGCCGCAAATCCGTCCGTTTCTAACTGTTTTATAAAATCTGGAGAAATCTGTTCTTTTTTCATACTTTATATTTCACAGACGCGATCGCGTATGTTTTAATTTAATATCGAAACCGGTCCGCCGATTTCGGCGAATGAAACCTTACTAACCTTGCTATTTGACAGTCTAATGGTCGCCAGTAGGGGAGCGCCGGACGGTTGAAGAATCGGAAGCGAATTGAGGTTTTGTTTTTGTTTGAGCGCCTCAACAATTGCCACTGCCGTCGTCCCGCTGGCGCAGCCGGTTTCATAAAATAAAGTGGCGATATCCCTGACCCAAACCACCGGTTTAATAGACAAAACTCCGTTCTTTCTCGAAATAAACATTACCCCTGAAGCCGGTACAGTCTTAATTAAATCGAATGACTTTAGAAGCTTAAATCCAATTTGTTTTAACCGACTTGGAGAATTAGTTGATGACCGCCGATAAGTTATAACTTGAGTAATCCCTCTTAGGGGCACGATGAAGGCAATCACCGGCCTTTCTTATCGCCGCTTGAGGCAGCGGCATTTGCGCCCAGGTGTTGCCGTTTCGGTCAATTCTGGCGGCAAGCAACATATTGACGCCAGAAACCCTTATCTTAATTTCCCCGAGTTTATCGTCCAGCAATAAATATGCCAGGCAGCGGGTGGCGTTGCCGCAAAACTCGCCCCCGGCCATCTGGAGTCGAGGAGGGGAGAAGGTATAAAACCCGACTTGTTCAACTTTGGGAAACCGTTTCATCACCGCATCATTTACCAGTTTCCGTTGAAGCGGGTTCGCCGGAATCCCTTTTATCAGCGCGGTAATATTCCCGCCGGGATTAAGAATGGTTAAATCAAGATTATTGCGATTCATAAGATACAAAAACCCCGACATAAAGTCGGGATTGGCAACCTAAAGTCCGCCGGTTCTTGGCGGAGCCTTAGGTCGAAACTAAATGATGATTGGCAACCGAATTAAATTTCTTCACCTTAATATCTTAGTCTAACACGCTTTTCCGTTTTGTCAACTTAAATCTCAAATCTGACCATTAATCTTCCACCCAGGGCGGCGGCAATCCGTTCCAGAAACGGCATCGACGGTCTGGCCGAGCCGGTTTCCAGCCGGGAAATACTGGCTTGATTAGTTCTAGCGCGTTTGGCTATTTCCGCCTGCGTCAACCTCTTTTTTATCCGAGCCGCGATTAAACTGCGGGCAAGTTGGTATTCCGGTTCCAATTTGGCCGCAGCTTCTCTAAATTTTTTATCTTTCAGAAGTTCTTTTTCCAGTTGTTCAAGAGTTATGTTTTTCATATATGTCAAATATAACATAATACCAATTTAAGTCAATAGCGATATTCGGCTTTGGGCAAGGTTAATCTCTCTGTTTGGCGTTTTTTGAGATTTTTTGACAAATGAATTAAGAATAATAAAAGTATTCTGACGTTGAGTGTAGAAAAACCGGAGAGGACTTTTTCCTGAAGTTCTTAACTCAAAGATGTTTTTGTACCCTGTTAATTTTTTAGAATAAGGTTGTCTAAGCTGAGGTCCAAATTCTCTCAGTTGGCCTAAGACGTTACGCGCCCTTGCCTGCGACTCGGAAGGTAGTTGCTTAATAAATTCTACAATCGGCGATTTTCCCGACGAACTGGTAAAAAATTCAACTTTCCACATAATCTTCCATTCTATCAGGTCAAAAGAATTTTTGCGCCGCAAAATAGCCGGCGGAGATTTTTTATATTTGACGCCCCGCTAACCTTTACTGCCTGTAAAGGTTAGACCTTTACGGAGTTTTTTGGGCGTTGACAAAACCTTATTCATTTGTTTGAATAGTATTTATGCTAACGAAACAGGATCTCAAACAAATCGAAAAACTGCTGAAGGTTCATTTGAAGGATTATCCGAAGCGTGAAGAGTTGTATAAGAAGTTGAAAGAATATCCCACCAGAGAAGAGTTGTATAAGAAGTTGAAAGAATATCCCAACAGAGAAGAGTTATATAAACATCTAGACCTGCTGGGAAAAACCTTATCGGAGAAGTTTGACGAAACAATGAAGAATTATCCGACCAAAGATGAATTATTTAAGCGCTTGGATCACAACGTTGGGGAATTGGAGACAGTCAGAACCGAGCAAATACTGATTACCCATAGCCAAACCGATCTTGAGGAAAGGACGAATAAATTAGAAGAAATCCATCCCGGTAGCCGTCACGTTTTTATCCCCGCCTCCTGAAGTAGGATAGGGTACTAGAGAATTTTCATTGCCTTAACCGTCAATTTGGTGTCATCATTTTTATCCGGTTCGCCGATTAAAACTACGGTTTTTCCCTCTTGGACATCGCTGATTTTTATCTCTGACTTGGAAGGGATATTAACAGTGTAGCTAACGGATTTTGCACCTTCAGAATTTAAGATAAAAGTCTTTTTATTTGTCTGGACTGATTTTATTATCCCTTTCACCGCCGTCCGTTTAGGATATTCTGTCTGTTTATCCTTTGCCACTACTCTCTTGACAACTACCACAGAATTTCCGTTGTCGCCCCGATAACCCATGGCAATCACCCAGTCGCCGATTTGGATATCCTCCCGTTTCACCGTCTTGTTATTGCGGATAAAAGCCGTTTCGTTATTGGTGGTTACCAGTTCGTTGGTTTCGCCCCCGGCCCGGATCGTCAAGGTATTATTTGAAACATCCGATAATTTTCCCACCACCGCCAGTTTATTTTTGGCCCCCAGCACTTGGTCGGCTTTTTCGCCCTTCTCTTGGGCCGCTTTCTTTAATCTTTCCTGCAGCGAATTTTTAACCTCGTCTTCGGAAATCGTCGGTGTTGCCGCTTGCGTAGGAGTAGGGGATAAGGCAAAAGCAGTTTGTAAAGGGATAATTAACGACAATAATAATATCGCTATTATTGCGAGTGAAGAGAACAGTCCCGCCGGGATTCTTCGGCCTTCGGCCTCAGAACGACAAGTTTGAGATAGGCCTGTGCTACCTGTGCTACTTGTGTTACCTGTGTTACTTCTCATAATTAGAATTCCGCCGTCGAATATACCACCGTCAACCCGGTTTCAGCCGTTTCGCCTTTCGGCCCGAAACTGGTAATTTTAATTTCATTGTCGCCGCCGGCTAAAGTTATCTCCGCCGAAAATTGCCCGTTTTCATCGCTGACGACTATGATATCGGTTTCGCCGCCGCTAATCGTCACTGTCGCACCGGCAGTCGTCGTCCCGGAGAGCGTAATTTTCTCGGTTGCCGTCACCAAACCGTCATTTGGTGAAGTTAGTGTCACGGTATGTTTCTTCTCAGTCTCCTCACCGGTGATTGCGGGGCTTGTTGCTGGTTGCTGGTTGCTGATCGCTTGTTTCGCCGGCCCATCTTGCTTTTGTACCCCGCCGTCGGCAGTCGTCAGCGCCTTCCGGGCGGTAAAAATTCCCAAGGTCACCACCGCCCCGATGCCCAGACCCAACAGTATTGCCACCAAAACTTCTTTTCTCATTGAAGCGGAGGCAGTGTAACACGACTGCCCGATAGAAGCAAATTATGGTATAGTCGGGGATTAGATGGACATTAGTTATCTTGGCCATTCCAGTTTCAAGCTCCGCGGCAAAACCGGCAGCCTGGTTACCGATCCCTTTGATTCCGAAATCGGTTTTGCCTTTCCCCAAGTTTCCGCCGATATCGTCACCGTCAGCCACTCTCACAGCGACCACGCCGCCTCCGCCAAAGTCGCCGCCACCAGCCGCCGCCCCCAACCGTTTATTATCACCGCCCCCGGCGAGTACGAAATTTTAGGCGTTTCCGTCAGGACCATCCCTAGTTTTCACGACGACCAGCAGGGAAAACTCCGCGGCCAAAATTTGATAACCGTTATTACCGTTGACGGAGTTCACCTGGTTCATCTTGGCGATCTCGGCCACCCGCTGACAGAAGCCCAAGTAGAAGATATCGGCCCGGTAGACGTCCTCATGGTTCCGGTCGGCGGCATTTTCACCATCGGCCCCCAAGCCGCCGCCTCGGTGGTGGAAAATCTTGATCCGTCAATTGTTATTCCGATGCACTTCCGCACCGAAAAGCACTCCCAAACTTTCAAAGACCTGTCCCCTCTGGCCGATTTTCTAAAAGCAATGGGGATAGAATCAAAAGAGCCGTTAGAAAGATTGACCGTCACCGCCGGCAATTTGCCCGAAGAAACCGAAATCGTCATACTAAAAAGTTAGAAATGGCTAACCTTCGCGTTCCCCCTCATTCCCTCGAAGCCGAAACCAGCGTTCTTGGCGCCATTCTGATTAGCAAAGAAGGGATTACCAAGGTGGCCGAATTTCTCCGTCCGGAACACTTCTACGACCCGGCTCATCAGTCAATTTTCCAGGCGATTTTGGAATTATACGAACACCGCGAGCCGCTGGACATTGTCACTCTGGCCGAACAGTTGAAAAAAAGCCGGAAATTATCCGCCGCCGGCGGTTCCGAAATGCTGGCCGGATTGGTTGATTCCGTTCCCACCGCCAGCCACATCGAGCATTACGGCCGCCTGGTCAAAGATAATTGGCTCAAACGGCAATTGATTGAAACCGCCGCCGCCGCCAACGAATTGGCTTTCAACCAGTCGCGGCCTACCGGTGAGATCTTTGATGAAGTTGAACAAAAAATTTTCGCCCTGTCCCAGCAGGAAGACCGCCGCGGCTTTATTTCCGTCAAAGACGCCTTGGCCGAAAGTTTTGACCGCCTCGACGAACTGCAACGGACCCAAACCGGACTGCGGGGCGTTCCCTCCGGATTCAAAGACTTGGATAACGCTTTGGCCGGGATGCAGCCGTCAAATTTATTAATCCTGGCCGCCCGCCCCGGCCTCGGCAAAACCAGTCTGGCTCTCAATATCAGCCAATACGCCGCCGTCACCGCCGGCATTCCGGTCGGCTACTTCGCCCTGGAAATGAGCCAGGAGGAAATGGTTGACCGGATGCTGATAGCCCAGGCCGACGTTGACGCCTGGAAGTTCAAAACCGGCCGCTTCAGCGAGGCCGATTTCAACCGTCTCTCGGAAGCGTTTGGAATTTTGGCCGAAGCGCCGATGTTTATTGATGACACTCCGGCTCTGTCGATTATGCAGATGCGTACCAAGGCCCGCCGCCTCAAAGCCGAGCATAACGTCGGCTTATTGATTGTCGACTATCTCCAATTGGCCCGGTCGCGGAATTTGGAAAACCGGGTCCAGGAAGTCTCCGAAATCAGCCAGGGATTAAAAAATCTGGCCCGGGAATTAAAAGTCCCGATTCTGGCCCTGTCGCAATTGTCACGCGCCGTTGAACACCGCGGCCACTCCCGTCCCCAATTGGCGGATCTGCGGGAATGTTTGGCCGGAGATACCCTAATCACCATGGCTGATACCGGTGAGTTACGCCAAATAAAAAACCTGGTTGGTAAAAGCGGATTCAAGGTATTTTCTTTAGGTGCCGATAATAAATTAACGGTTAGTAAAGTCAAAGCGGCAATCGCTAGCGGTCAGAAAAAGATTTATTCGCTTTCCACTCAATCCGGAAGAATAATCCGCTGTTCAAAAAATCATCCGTTTTATACCTTGCAAGGTTGGCAAAAATTGGAAAAGATTACTGAAGGAGAATATATTGCCACAGCGCGCGATTTGCCGGTCAACCCGAAAATCCGGCCTAAGCTTTTGGATACCGAAGCCAAAATTAGGCTTTTGGGGCACATGTTGGGAGATGGCAGTTTTATTCCCAGACGAATTTTGCAATATACGTCAGTCAACCCCCAAAATTTGAAACAGGTAACCGGGGATGCCGAAAATTCATTTGCGGTCAACACCAGAATAGTCAAAGAACGGAATTGGTATCAAGCTTATTTTACCAGTGTCCGGCGGGTCAGTAAAAATTATAGAAATCCCATGGTGCGGTGGCTGGATGATTTGGGAATTTGGGGACTGCGTTCACCGCAAAGATTTATACCCGGCGGCGTATTTTTGCTGCCGCTTGACGACATCAAATTATTTTTGCGGCATTTGTGGGCAACCGACGGATGTGTTTGGATTAATAAAAATCAAACCCGAGTCAAAATTTATTATGCTTCGGCCAGTAAAACATTGGCCGATAACGTCCGGTCGCTTCTATTGAGGTGCGGTATCTTGTCAAACATTCACGTAAACAGGAAAAAAGGATTTGGAAACGGATATCATGTTTGCGTTGACAGCCGGGAAATGCAGACAAAATTTTCTCAAGAAATTGGTGGATTTGCCGATAAATTTGATCAAATAGAAAAAGCCAAATTAATATTGGCTAAAATTAAGCCCAATCCCAATCTTGATGTTATCCCTAAGCCAGTGTGGCAAATAATTGATCGGGCGCGTCAAGCAAGAAAAATAACCTGGCGGAAGTTTGCCAAGTTGTTAAAAATGTCTTATTGCGGTTCGTCATTATTTAAGTCTGGAATTAGTCGGGACAGAATGCGAAGAATAGTGGCTTTTTTGAACGATCCCGAGATCCGGAATTTGGCGGACTCCGGAATTTATTGGGACAAAATAATCTCGGTCAGGCCGGAAGCAGTAGAAGATGTTTATGATCTTCAGGTTAAAGGATCGCATAATTTCGCGGCCAATGATATTTTTGTGCATAACAGCGGCGCGATAGAGCAGGACGCCGACGTGGTCATGTTCCTTTACCGGGAAAACGAAGACGACCGGGAAAACGTGACTTTGGATATTCAAAAGCACCGCAACGGCCCCCTGCGGCGGCTCAACTTATTCTTTAAAGGCGACCGTATCCGATTTTTCTCCGCCGACCGAAAACAATCCGCCGCCTCGGCGCCAAAATCTTCTCCTGCTTCCAAGCCGGCTAAAACCATTCCCGCGCCTTCCTCAAAATCGCAGGCCTAAAACTCTATCACCGATAAAACCGCATCTCTTTTATCCTTTAAGTCCATTCTTTATTAGATATTAAATTTCACAATACGCGATCGCGTACCTTTTACTTTAATACGAATTCTTTGGTGTGCCCGGGGTGAGAATCGAACTCGCACGGTAGTTGTCTACCACAGGTTTTTGACCCGCCAAAAATTGTGCCGCGAGTCGGAGTCGAACCGACATGAGTTTTGAGCTCACAGCTTTTTGAGAGCTGCGTGTCTGCCAATTTCACCATCGCGGCCTAACCCATATTCTATCAGCTTGCCCCGCCAAAGGTGGGAGCTTCTTGTGGTAAGATAACTCCATGCTTTCATCAAATGATCTCCGCAACGGCGCGCTTTTCGTTTGGGAGGGCGATCCTTGGAAAGTCCTCAAGTACCAGCATATTTTTAAGGGCCGGGGCCGGGGAAAAGTGACAGTTCGCGCCCGCAACTTGAAAAACCAGGCGGTCCGCGAGATTTCTTTCCAAAGCTCAGACACTGTTGACGAAGCCGACGTCGCCAAAAAGAAACTTACTTTCCGATATCGCACACGCGAGGATCTGGTGTTTGACGATGACTTAAGTTTGCCTTTGGAAAAATCCGAATGGGAAGCCAATTTCTTAACCAAAGGCGAGGAAGTTTGGGTCCTGTTTTATCAGGGAGAACCAATCGGGATAACATTGCCGCCGACGGTTATCCTGACCGTCAAGCAGACAGAGCCCGGTTTCAAAGGCGACTCGGTCAGCAATATTCTGAAACCGGCTACCTTAAGTACCGGCTTACCCGTTAAAATTCCCCTGTTTATCAATCAAGGCGAAAAGATCGTCGTCAGCACCGAAACAGGGGAGTATCGGGGGAGAGCCTAGAAATATGTCTCCAACTTTATTTGGGCTTTTAGCCGTCCTTGGCTTTCTGTCTTCCGGTTTTATTCTCTGGTTCAACGCCAAAGAAGAAAACTTGCCGGAGGATGAAGTTTTTGACGTTTATCTGGTTTCCGGGCTTTGGGCCTTCGTTGCCGCCAGAATCGCCGCCGTGGTTTTGGAGTTTGACCGGTTTGGGATGGCGCCGCTGCGGTGGCTGTCGTTTTTCTCCCTCCCCGGCTTAAATGCCGCCGCCGCCCTGGTCGTTGGCATTCTGATAGTCACCGTCGGTATTGTCCGCCGCCGCTGGGATCCGTGGCTGGGCCTAGACGTTTTTGCCCCGGCGGTTTTATTGTGGCAAGCGGCGCTCATCGCCATGGCCAGCTGGCAGACCGCGATTTTTTGGCTGGTCTGGTTTGGCATCTTGGTTATCGCCGGCCGCAAATACCGGTTTTGGGAATGGTATAAGGGCCGCCGCGACCAGTCCCGCCCCGGCTTGGTATTTTCTTGCTGGTTGATTGGAAATGGAATCGGATTTATGATATTCTCTATTCCGATTGGTTCTGTGGCGGTTGCCGCCGGTTTGATTCTGGGGTACCGCCGTTCCGGCCGGATTGCCAAAAATGACCTGGCCGCCGTCAGCGGTCGTATCATGAAAACATTAAAACATTAAAACATGAAAGCAGGGCAAAATTCTTGTTTTAATGTTCTGGTGTTTTAATGTTCTAGTGTTCCTATGAACCGTTTAATCCAAATTCCAGGACAAGTTCTGGCCCCCATCCGCAATTATTTGCTTCACGAGCAGCAAAAGTTGCTGAAGCGCAAGGACGAACTAAAAAAAGAAGACCCGTTTGAAGACGAGAACCGGGTTGACGACAACGCCGACGTCGGCCAGGAGGCCAGCGAACAATGGGGCCATCAGCGGGTTGAAGCCCTCAAACTGGAAATTGACAAAATACTGATTCGGGTCCGTAAAACCCTGACCAAAATCAAAATCGGCCGCTACGGCCTATGCGAAAAATGCGGCCGGCTGATAGATACCGACCGGCTGGCAATCAATCCCACCGCCGAGCTGTGCATAACTTGCGAAAACGGCCGCAAAGATAAGTCCTCAAGGTGATTGCTTTCCTAACTTTTTTAGTTATTCTCGACCAGTTGACCAAGCTGGCCGCCAAATCATTCCTTCAGACGCAAATAAACACAGGATCATTTTTAGGAATTTACATCGGAAAATTCCCGCTTTTCTCTCTCGCAGTCGCATCTATAGCTTTCATAATTTTGCTGGCGGATTTGATCAGGAAGCGGCAAATTGGAACGGCAGAAATCCTAATACTCTCCGGCGGCTTAGGTAATATAATTGATAGGGGAGTGAAATACGGGGTTGTCGACTGGATAAATTTTTATGGCTTATGGTTTAATCTGGCGGACATATATATTACTTTAGGAGTAACATTATGGATATTAAAATATTATTTGAAGACAACCAGTTGATGGTTATCGACAAGCCCGCCGGCGTGACCGTCAACCGCGCCGACACGGTCGGGGAGAAGACGGTCCAGGATTGGGCGGAAAGAAGAATACTGAATACCGAATACCGAATACCGAATAAAATAGGGTTAAGTTCCCCATCCAATCATTCAGAATTCAGTATTCAGTATTCAGTATTTTTACAACGCTCCGGCATTGTCCACCGCCTGGATAAAGAAACTTCCGGCTGTTTGCTAATCGCCAAAACCGAAGCGGCGTTCACCGAACTTCAGCGCCAGTTTAAGCACAGGGAGATTAAAAAAGAATATCTGGCTCTGGTTCACGGCCAAGTCGAGCCGCAGCAGGGGACTATTCGCGTTCCTTTGTCCCGCTCCCGTCTCGACCGCCAAAAATTTACCGTCGTCCCGGGCGGCCGCCCGGCCGAAACATGTTATGAAGTTGTTCAGGTATTTAAAGGCCTGGCCTTGCCGCGGCAAGGCCAGGCCTTGTCAAGCTATAATTTCACTTTACTCCATCTGTTTCCCAAAACCGGCCGGACCCACCAAATTCGGGTTCATCTCAAATACTTCGGCCACCCCATCGTCGCCGACGAAAAGTACGGCGGCAAACGGGCCGCGGCCGACCGCGCCCGGTGCCCCCGCCTGTTCCTCCACGCCGCCAAAATTTCATTTACTCACCCAACAAACAAAACACAAGTAATGGTTGAATCAAGCCTACCTGAAGACCTAAAACAAACCTTATCTAAACTTTCAGCCGGAACGGCTTGATGATTTTCTTGCCGCTCTTCAGAGTCGTAGTCACCGTCAATTTGGCGTTTTTGATATTTTTATCGTAATTGCAAACTCCGCCCGAGCAGCTGCCAAACAGAATTTCCCGGCTGGCGCTGTCTCCGGCAATAGTTACCGACCCGCCGGCTCCCTGCATCAAGCCGTTTGTCTCATATTGCAATTCATAACTGACGCTTTTAGCGGTTCCCAGATTGGATAAATTCAAAATCACCGCTTTTCTGTCGCTGCGGAATTTAACCTTCGCCGCCGTCTGCCCGGTTATGGTTTTAACTGCTGATTTACCCGCTGCCGATGGCAATTTCCTCTTGGCATCAGCCCGGCCGGGAAATAAAAGAATCAGAAACATTAAAAGTATCAGATACTTTATGCCTAAAGTATCTGATACTTTACGAACTTTAGATTTAGCCAGTTGGCGAAACATGTAAATAATAGTATAGTATTATTATGACGATGTCAAAAAATTCTTGGATAGCCGTTGCCGCTGCCTTCGTCTTAAGCGTCGCCGTGACTTTTGCGATTATCAAGTTTAAGGCCCCGGCGGCAAAATCTCTGGGATCGCCGTTGACCTCTCTGCCGACTCCGGTCCCATCGTCTCCGGCCGCCGCCGACAAACTTTATCAAGACGAATCCGGATTTTCATTTAAGTATCCGGCTGATTTGACCGTCAGCGACGACACTCCCGATGACCAAGTCTATTACTCTCGTTTGAAGATAAAAAACCCCGACGGCACCATGCTGGAATTGTCGGTTAAAGATATTTCTTTTGACAGCGTTGACTCCTGGAGCCGGCAAGAATTGAAATCTCCTTCGCCGGCCGGATCGCTGGATTTCGCCAAGATGCCGGCCAAACAATTTCGCGTCAACGGCCGCCTGGTCACCGCCGCAGTCGCCGGTAAAATTCTTTATCACCTCCAAAGTCCCGATACCGGCTATTGGCAAAAAATCCACCGCCAAATTGCCGCCTCTTTTGTCGAAGGAGTTATCCCGGTCGAATCCACCTCTGCCACCGGCCAATCTCCCGCCTCCGACACGATTTACGAACCGGAAGAAATTGTTGAATAAAGAAAATTTACCTGTTTATCGTTATGAGTCAACCACAGTTTTCAATTAATGAAACGGACAAACGAACAAATCCGCCGGCTGGCGGACAAACGAACAAAAAAAAGAACAAACATAAAAACTAACAAAAAGATTTATTGGTTTTTGAGTTTTTTTGTTAGTTTGTCGTTTGTTAGTTTGTTAGTTTTTGCCGCCGCCTGGTGGTTTTCCGGCTGGAACGGCCAAGATCCTATTAATGTTGTCATCTCCTCCGGTGACAATCTCTGGGTATTGTCTCTCCGGCCCGAAGAAAAACAGGCGGTTTCAATTTTAATTCCTCCGACCGCGGCCATCGAAGTTCCCGGCCGGGGAAAATGGCAAGCCCGGGCCTTACCAGAAATTTCCCGGCTGGAAAACGACCCTTCTTTGGTTGCCGCCGCCGGCTGGAATCTTCTGGAAGTCCCTATTGACCAGACTTTGCGGCTGCAGAACTGGAAAGGAAGGCAGACTTCGTGGTGGGACCTGCCGCGGAATTTTAAGATCATAAAATTCTTGAAGTCTCTTGACCAGACTCAAATTAAAGACATTGACCTGTCAAGTATTTCTATCTCCCGCCGGGTGGTTGATCCCGGCGGCGCCGAGTTGGTAGAAGTTAATCCCGATCTCCTGTCCCCTAGAGTAGAGGAGTGGTTCCGGCTGGATTCTCTCCGGCGGGAAGGCCTGACAGTTGCCGTCCGCAATAACTCCTCCCGCGCCGGCGCCGGCGCGCTTCTCTCCCGCCAGCTGGAGCACGTTGGTCTCCGGGTAGTTTCGGTTGCCGACGGAGGAGGGGAGAACCGCCTGCTGATTAAAAATAAGACTCTCCGGCAATCCCTGACGGTTCGCAAACTTTCCTCATGGCTCAACGCCAAACCGGCCGTCGCCGACTTCCCCGATCGCGCCGATATCTTAATAGTGGTAAAATAGTAAATAGACTTTTTCATTAAAGCATGAAAACATTAAAGCAATTGTGTTCTAGTGTTTTAATGTTCTAGTGTTTTAATGAGTTTATGAGCGGGCATTCTAAATGGAGTAAGATCAAGCACCAAAAAGGCGTCGCCGACGTCAAAAAGGGCCGGATTTTTTCCCAGCTTTCCAAACTGATTACCATCGCGGTTCGTGAGGGTAAAAGCGGCAACCAGGATGAAAATCCCCGTTTAAGGATGATTTTGGAAAAAGCCCGCGAGGCCAATCTTCCTAAAGAAAACGTCCGCCGGGCCATAGATCGCGGCCTGGGGAAGGGGAGCGAGGGCTCTCTGGCCCAAGTAACCATCGAGGGATATGGCCCCGGCGGCGTCGCCATCATGGCTAAAGCCATGACCGATAATCAAAACCGGACTCGCAGTGAAATCCGCCAAATTTTGGAGCGCCGCGGCGGCTCAACCGGAGAACCCGGCTCGGTGGGATATATTTTCTCCGCCGGATCCCCCAGTTACACCATTCCGGTTTCCGGCCCCGACGCCGTCACCGTCAAAAATCTGCTGGATGAACTGGAAAACCATGACGACGTTGAGATGGTTCTCCATAATGCTCAACTGACAAATGTCGAAGCGTAAGCGTTTTATCCTGGTTGCCTTTTTATTGACCCTTGGTCTTTTGGGTATCCAGGCGGTGGGGATTGACCGCCGCTACGAAGCCATAATTTTTTTCTCCGGCATATCAGTTATTCTTTCTGCCTGGGCGCTTTTGTCCGATCTCAAGGGCATAGAATGGCTGACTGTTTTATCTTTGCCGGCTCTTTACCCGGCGTCGGTAGCCCTGTTTTATTTTCTGCTTCCCGAGAGCGTTATCAGCAAAATTATTCTTTTGGGATTATTTGGACTGGGAATGTATGCTTTGCTTTTAACCGAAAATATTTACTCGGTGGCCGCCATCCGCACCATCCAGCTTCTCCGGGCGGCTCATGCCGTCGGTTTTCTAATTACCATTCTCACCGCTATATTTCTGACCGGCACCCTCTTGAGTCTAAGGCAGGATTTTTGGGTTAACGCCGGCGGAGTCGGCTTGATTATTTTTATCTTGTTGATCCAGGGATTATGGTCGGCCACTCTTTCTCCCCGCCTGCCACGGTCCGTCATCTCCGCCGCCGCCGCCCTCTCGGTCATGGCCGGAATTTTAGCGGCGGCAGCGGGATTTCTGCCAATAATTCCCCTGGTATCGGCTTTTTTGGTTTCCGGATACCTGTATGTGGTTTTAGGAATAATGCAGCACGAACTCCAGGGACGGTTGTTTGCCAAGACTGTTCAAGAATACCTGACAGTCGCCGCCATGGTTTTGGCCGCGGCAATGTTTGTCACGTTTAGGAGATAGTCAGAAAAGTCAGCTAGCATCGGCTAAAAAATCAGCTTAAATCAGATAGCGGAAAAAACCGGATAAATCGGATTCCGGTTTATCTGATTTATCTGTAATCAGATTTTAGCCGATTAGAGCTGATTTGAGCCGACTTTTCCGCAGAGAAGGGGAGTAAGCCGCTGATTTTTTTCACAAATTCTATTTATCTTTTCACACTGTCAGACTCAAATGGTGACCGCCACGTAAGAACGTTTCCGCCAAAGGCGGATTACGTTCAACGTGGCTGGAGCGCCGCGAACGTCGCGTTACCGCGACCACTAAATTGATGATATAGTTTGATATAAGATACTTTGTCATTGCGATCCGCCGGCTGGCGGAGTGGCAATCGCGATTTTTATTTATCAGACCTCCGACCTCCGACAGTTGTGGATAACTTTCTGAAACAGAGAATCATAAAAAACCCGAATATGGATTATCCTGACGGCCGGAGAAGTGAAGTTTACGAAACTTCACAAAAGAGAGCGGGTTTCGTAAACTTCAAAAAAGATTTGCGATTAGTGAAATATATTTAAACAACTAATAATTTTTTTATTTAACGTTTCTATCCCCCTAACTGTCAGAGGAGAGAAATATAACTAGTCGCACAATATATCTTTTACGACATTGCGCCAGAGCAATGTCGTAAAAGATAGTGGACATTTTACAACGCCGCTTTTTAGCGTCATCGTAAAATGTCCGCCGCAGTTAATTAAAGGTATTTCTTTTTCTTATTCCCCGCCCAAAATTGTGTCAACTAAAAAAATTCCCCTTCCAAACATTATCCAAATCTTTTTCCCTTCAACGCATTAACGCATCAACGCATTAACGTATTATATTAATTCCCCTCCAATCCGCCTTTATCGGTATTTTATCAAGAGGTATCCATGGTGCCCTCCGTCCTCCAGACCGCCTTCTGGGGGCATTACGCGAGGTCGTCTAGTTTTTGTCTTCGGTATTTGTCTCCAAGCGATCGCGCTCTCTGTAATTTAATAGTTCTATGTAAAGGCGTCGTACAATATTGAAAAATATCTGTATTTATGATATCTTTATTTTAAGCGATAATTTAATGTCAATTCCTATCCTCTACCCTACCGGCATCGCCTGTGAAAATATATTTAATAAAGTTTTCACAAAACAGTTTCTTCCGATGTGTATTAGCGGCGGACAGACGCCAATTTAAGTCGTATGAATCAATCATTATGGGTATTATTCGCATTTAGCGGTTAATTGGTATGAGTGACAAAAAAACCGGACTTGACGACCATATCACCGAGTTTTTGGAACACCTGGAAATCGAAAGAGGGCTGTCTCCGTTAACTGTCCGCAACTACGATTTTTGGCTGCGGCGTTTTTCCGGCTGGTTGTCTTTAGTTTCGCCCGGTACAAAACTCACCGACATAGCCCCGCCGCTCATCCGCCGCTTCCGGGTTTATCTGGCTCGTCTCCCGGGAAGAAACCGTAATCCTTTGTCACTTACAACTCAAAGTTACCATGTTATCGCCTTAAGAAGTTTTTTGCGCTGGTGCGCCAAAGTTGACCTGCCGGCCCCCAGCCCGGAAAAAATCGACGTCCCCAAAGCCCGCAGCCACTCAATGGTTTTTTTAAATCAGGAGCAATTGGGACGATTATTATCCGCGCCGCCGACCGATAATCTCCAAGGGCTTAGGGATCGGGCGGTAATGGAAACTTTGTTTTCCACCGGCTTGCGGGTTTCGGAAGCTGCCGGCCTCAATCGGGATCAGATTGACTTGAACCGCCGCGAGTTCTCCGTCATCGGCAAAGGCGGCCGGGCCAGAGTCGTGTTTCTGTCCGTCCGGGCCGCCGATTGGCTGACCCGTTATCTTAAACAGCGCCGCGACCATCTGGCTCCTTTGTTTATCCGCTTCGCCGGCAAAAAACCCGATCCTTCGGCCCGCGACGAATCTTTTCGCCTGACCCCGAGATCGATCGAGCGGATGCTGACAAAATATCGAAAAATTTCTGGTCTATCAGTCAATATCACTCCCCATGGTCTTAGGCATACTTTTGCCACCGATTTACTCCAAGGGGGGGCCGATCTCCGCGAAGTCCAGGAACTGTTAGGCCACAAAAACGTGGCTACCACCCAAATCTACACCCATGTCACTAACCGCCAGCTCCGGGAGGTCCACCTCCGCGCCCACAGCGGGAATAAATGAATTTTATATACTTGTCAAATATGAATAAAGTAAAAAGATTTTCCACAAGTACTCTAATGAGCCCCCGAAAGCATCGATTTGTCCGGCAAAAACATATCATCTCGTACATTACTTTAATTTTGATTTTAGCTTTCGGTTTGCGCTTCTTTCAACTTGAGAAGAGGACATTATTCTCCGGCGAGGCTACAAATGAATTGTTGGCGCTTCAGATGTTGTCAACGGGGAAAACCCCGTTTCCGCTTGGGTATCCTGTCGCCACATACATCCCAAATCTTTATACCACTCCATGGTTTTGGTATTTGTTGCTTCCGGTATTCAATTTTTTTCGGGGAAATCCGCTGGTTTTCATTATCTTACATCCGCTTCTTGGAACACTGGGAATTTACTTTTTGTATCGCGCCGGAAAGCTATTTCACTCGGAAGCGGCAGGATTATTTGCCGCATTTATTTACGCCTCTTGGATGGTTATTATCAATATTGACCGTTCGGTATGGAATGTCGGTCTGATTCCTTTTGCTGTCAATTTGGTCCTGTGGGCGGCGGTCATGGCCATCAGGACGAACCAAAAGAAATTTTTTGTTCTTCTTGGCGGTCTGCTTGGTTTGGCTATTTCGCTTCATTACCAGTTAATTATTTTAACGTTGGGATTATTATTATGGATCGGCCGCAAAAATCGCCATTATCTTCCCCTGGTATTACTCCCAATTATTTTTTCGTTTCTGCCGGTCTTGGTTTACGATACTGCCCACCAGTTTGTGACCTCGATTGCTTTCCGTCAAGCGGTTCGATCGCTTGCCGACGGTTCCCGGCAATACTCGACTAACTACTTTTTCTATCAGTTTTATCCGGTACTGATATTAATTTTCGGCGGCTGGTTGGCCGAAGCTTCACGAAAAATTGTTGTCGGTTTGTTGGCGCTGTTTGCCGTCTGGCAGTTTAATTCCTTTATCGCCTATCGTGTAAATCCAAATTATGCGCAGCGAAAAATTTTCATTGCCCGGCTGCTGGCTTTTTGGAGCCCGGAACGAGGGATCCCTTTCATAGTCAACGATCGGCCGTATTTTGAATACGGTTATCTCCTCCTATATTTTGGACGCGATCGCGGCGTGTCCGCAGACTCAATTACCAGACTTGAACATAATGACAGTGTCACGAAACAAGCAGATATCTTGAGGATCAGAAATCTGGCGGTAAATCTTGACGCATTTTCCAGCTTCGAAGCCGCAGAACTTATCAATCAAGGAAAGGCGGTTTTAGTTATCGACGAAGACCGGCTCAAACTTTTATCCGTTTCATCCGAAACACAAGAAAAATAACTCTCACTCGCCGCCCACAGCGGAAATAAATCTGCAACGGCCTAACCCTTTCGAGCCAGATTTTATCTTAGAGTTTGGGATTCATTTTTTTTATACATTTGTATCAAATCAACAACTTTTCCTCTGTGAATCACTGACTTTGGCAAAATTCCGAATTCTGTAAAGCCCATTTTTTTATAAACATAGCGAGCATGCTCATTATTGCTAAAAACTTCCAGTGTCACAATTTTGACCCCAATTTTGGTTCTGGCCTCTTCGAGAAGTATAGCCATAAGCCGAGAGCCGACACCGTCTTGACGATAATCTTTGGCTACGGTAATACCGAAATCACCGATATGTGAAAGTCGGCGAAGGCGTTTTTTTATCTGGCTGTTAGCAACTAATTTATCGCCGTCAAATACATACAACGCTATTGCCTGCTTTTGACGGATTTCTTTAAGTAAGCCCGTCAGGTATCTCCTTTCTTCTGATTCTGTAACCGGATTTCCTGACATAGCGATGTAAGTATCTTCTGCAACCAAATCGTTGATATAAATTAAAGTTTGGTTCAAGTCGGCCGGTTTCGGTGGTCTGACAGCTAGCGCTTTGCCGGATTTAGTAATGATTGTTTTCAACTCCATAGTCTAGGGTGTCTGCAAAGGGCTAACCTTTATATGTGCGGTAAAGATTAGACCTTTACAAGATTTTCCAGCCGTATACTTTATATACTTTCAAGTATATCTTAGCAAAAAATTCCATTTTACATAACTCTCCGCGGCCGCGCGCGGTTATGGATAATTTCTGTCTATAACTCTTCGCGGTCACGAAGACTTATGTAAAGTTTTTGTCTATAACTCATTGCGGCCGCAACGAGTTATGGTAAGTTAGATATCCGATAGATAATCTCCTAGCGGGTTAATATGGGGACGAAGCTTCTGTTCGAATAAATTAAACGCTTTTTCGCCGGCCCAATCAGCAGGCAAAAGCTCCGGCGGCAAAACCGGATCATCTCTTAAAATGGCTAAAAACTTCAGCCCGTGATGAAAAATTCCCTCCTTTTCTACTTCGGCGGCGGATTTAAGCCACCTGGTATATCTGTCATTAATCCGGCTCAAACCAAACACTCTGGAAATCATTTGGATGACGTCTTCTTCGCCTAAACTCCCATCTTTTCCCAGACAGGAAACAATCGCTTTTCCTTGAAGTCTTAACGAGTCTATTTTAAGCCGTACCCACTTTCGAGGGTCTTTCACCGACAGCCAAACGGATTCCTGGACTTTCCGGCAGCCGATTTCTTCCAAAAATTTTCTGAATTTATCGCGTTTCCGGGTAATTTCCTCCGGAATGTCATAAATTACTAGCCACAGCCGGCCGTCCCAGGCGGCAGATTTTTTATAAGACGGCAGTAATTCTTGCAACCGTTTCCGTCCGGCCGGAGTCAGCCGGTAACTCTCCTCCAATTTTTCCACCAGTCCTTTACCAATAGAGTTAGCCAGGGCCCGGCGAAATTTTGACCGGCTCCAGGAATTGAAGATTAAATCGGTAAATTGGAACGGTATTTTCCATGTCCCGGATCGCCCCGGCCGGGCCGCCATGTTAGCGATCATCAGCCCGCCGGCGAAAGCCGCGGTAATTATGACTAAATCAGCGGCGGTGGTTACTAACCCGCCGGAGATTTTGACGATCTTTTTGGCGGTGTCTTTACTCCTCGCCATCGATTCATCATAGTTACAAAAATAACTAATGTCAATAACTGATCGCGGCCGCGCAGACTTATGGACAAAATCTTACTATAAGTCTTCGCGGTCACGAAGAGTTATAGTCATAAATCGTCTATAACTCAACGCGGTCGCGCTGACTTATTGACAAAATTTTTACATAACTCTCCGCGGCCGCGGAGAGTTATGTAGTCGGTCGTGAAGATATATGGTCTGAGAAAACCCAACCGGGTGTCGAGTAACACTCGACCCAAGTTTCTTTCCCTTCGGCCCAATGCAATTTGTCTGGAAATATTGTAAATTTCTCGCTCTGTTTTAAAGGTATGACATCGGATCCGACGTGAAGCGTCAATATTCCCCGAATAACTCTGTACTCTTCGGTAGTTTTCTGATGATAATGCGGCAAACTTTTATCTATCACCGCTATAGCTCTACTATAATCAAGATGTTCTCTAGTTGGTTCAACTTCACAGACAATTTCAGTCGGTCGGTTCCGGTTATTCATAATAATCTTTTTTCCCGGATACTTAAGTTTAAGTTGGCTTACAACACGTTTGACTTGCATTGGATTACTCCTCTTTTTTAATCGTCGTTACCGCGGCGACGGAGTCGGTGGCGGAGGACATCCGCAGCAGAATTACCCCTTGCGTCGATCTTCCCAAAGACGGGATATTTTTCAAAGGCAGTTTTATCACCTGGGCCTTGGTGGTGGTGATCACCGCGAATTCGTCGTCATTAGTTACCATTATCGCCCCGGCCACTTTGCCGGTTTTTGCCGACAGGTTAGCGACTTTCACTCCCTGTCCCGACCGTCGCTGCGCCGGATACTCGGAAAAATCGGTTCTCTTCCCCAGTCCTTTTTCCGTCACCACCAGAAGTTCCCGAAATATTTTTTTCCGCTTATCGTCAATTTTCGGTTCTACCGCCGGAAAAGTTACCATGGTTATCAGGGTATCGTCTTTGGCCATCGTCAATCCCTTGACTCCTTGAGTATCCCGGCCGGTGGCCCGGATATCGGTCTCGGCAAACCTGATTGATTTTCCGGATTTAGTTACCAACAAAACGTGATCTGCCCCGGAAGTCAACCCGGCGTTCACCAGTTCGTCTCCAGTTCTCAAGTCAATCGCGATCAGCCCGTTGGCCTTAATATTGATAAACTCCGAAACCGACGTCTTTTTCACCAATCCCCTCTTCGTCGCCAGCAAAATGAATCCTCCCCCGCCTTCTTCCTTTTTCCTTCTTCCTTCTTCCTTCGATATCGTCAAAATTGACTGCACCAATTCTCCCTGCTCCACCGAAAGTAAGTTGATAATCGCCTGGCCTTTGGCTTGCCGCTGCCCCTCCGGCAATTCAAACACTTTTAATTTATAAACTTTGCCTTTATTGGTAAAAAACAATAAATCATCGTGAGTATTGGCGATAAATATCGAGCTAATCGCGTCTTCTTCCTTGGTCTGCATTCCCCTGACTCCTTTTCCGCCCCGCCGCTGGGACCGGTAGCTCAAAAGCGGCATTCGCTTGATGTATCCGGATTCGGTAATTGTGACAATATTGGTTTCCGCCGGCACCAAATCCAATTCCGAAAACTCCCCTATTTTACCCTTGACTACTTTGGTTTTCCGCTCGTCGCCGTAAGTTTCCCGCAGGTATTTCAACTCATCGATGATTACCGTCAGAATTTTAGAAGGATGAGTCAACAAACTTATTAGATAAGAAATCGTCTCCTTCAGCATTTCGTATTCATCCAGTAGTTTTTGCCTCTCCAGCGCCGCCAGTTTCCGGAGCTGCATATCCAAGATCGCCACCGCCTGAATTTCGCTAAACCCAAATTTTGTCATCAGATTTATTCTGGCGGTATCTGCGTCTTTTGACTTTTTAATCGCGGCGATAACATCATCCAAAATATCTATCGCTTTGAGTAACCCTTCCAAAATATGCGACCTGACCTTGGCTTGCTTAAGCTCAAACTGGCTCCGTCGGGCCACCACCAGCTGCCGGTGGCGGACAAATTCCGTCAGAATCGTTTTTAAATTCATTACCTGCGGCACTCCGTGAGAATTCAGGGCTACCATGTTTGCCGGAAACACCGTTTGCAGCTCTGTATGTTTATAAAGTTGGTTCAATACTGACTTGGGGATAGCGTCCTTTTTCAGATCTATCGCTACTCTTAGGCCATCGCGGTCCGACTCGTCCCGCAGATCGCTGACTCCGGAAATCTTTTTTTCCTTGACCAAGTCGGCGATTTTGGCTACCAGCCGGGCTTTGTTTACCTGGTAAGGCAGCTGCGAAATAATAATTTGGGCCCTGCCCTGCTTGCTTTCCTGGATGCCGGCCACTCCCCGGGTGACGACTCTCCCCCGGCCGGTCATGTAAACTTGGGCCACCTCCGCCGCGTCATAAATTACTCCGCCGGTGGGAAAATCCGGACCTTTGACAAACTGGAGTAAATCTTCCGCCCCGGCGTCGGAGGAGAAATCCCCGACGAGAATTGCCGGATCCGCGGTTTCCGGATTTGATAAGGCCTGGCCTTCCAGCGGAAGGCCAGGCCTTTCTAAATTTCCGGAGCGGCCCTTATTAATTAATTCAACCAGCGCCTCGCAGATTTCCTTTAAATTATGCGGCGGAATCTTCGTCGCCATTCCCACCGCGATTCCTTCACTCCCCATCAGCAATAAATTCGGCAGTTTTGCCGGCAGCACCGTCGGCTCTTGCTGCGACCCGTCAAAGTTATCGGTAAACGGCACGGTTTCTTTGTCAATATCCCACAAAAGTTCCTGGGTAATCCTTTCCATCCGGACCTCGGTATAACGCATCGCCGCCGGGCTGTCCCCGTCCACCGATCCGAAATTTCCCTGTCCGTCAATCAACGGATATCGCATCGAAAAATCCTGGGCCAGCCGCACCATGGCGTCGTAAACCGCCATATCCCCATGAGGATGGTATTTACCCAAAACTTCACCCACGATTCTGGCCGACTTTTTATGCTGGGAAGATTTTGTCAGCCCCAGTTCTTTCATCGCGAACAAAATCCGCCGGTGCACCGGCTTAAGTCCATCTCGGACATCCGGCAGGGCCCGGGCCACGATAACGCTCATGGCGTAATCCAGGTACGACCGCTCCATCTCCGGGACAATCGGCGCCGGCTTGACCAAGCCGTAACGGGTCTTAGTCAATTGGTTGTTGTTTTCAGCTGTATCCATAAGTAAGTTCAAATCTCAAAAATCAAAGTGCAAAGCCTAGCTCAAAATTCAAAGCCAATATAGCTTTTAGTTTTGCACTAGGTTTTAAGTTTTGCACTTTGAGCTTTGAGCTCAACCCAAGCTATTTTTCACTATGCAATCCTCAAGTTTTTTCAGAGCTTCTTTAGCGCCTACCCAGTTCTTGATCTTGACCCATTTCCCCGGCTCCAGGGTTTTATAAGTTTCGAAAAAGTGCTTAATTCGGTTTCGGGTCGCCTCGGGAATGTCGCTGACATCCTCCCAAATTCCGAACACCGGATCGACTTTCGGCAGGGGAACGCCGACGAATTTGTGGTCAATCCCCGCCTCGTCTTCCATTTCCAGCATCCCAATAACTTTGCCTTTGATCACGCATCCGGGAACTAGAGATTGGCTTGATAAAAGTACAATGTCGGCCGGATCGCCGTCTTCGGCTTTTGATCCCTTGATAAATCCGTAATTTGCCGGATAGACTTCCGAGGTAAACAGAAACCTGTCGGCTGTCAGTTCGCCGGTGTCTTCGTCAACTTCATATTTGACGCTTGATCCGGCTGGGATTTCGATAAAAAACTTTAATTGATTTAAATCTGCCATTTTTACTCACCCCCAATCAAATTAGCCAAATTAGGCTAATTTGCCAAATTTGACTTATATATCCAGCGTAGCCAGCTTCGCCCCAAAACGCCTTGCCATTCGCCTTTTTCAGAACTATTCGTTCACGGCTCATGGTGCGGCGTACGGGGCTTCGCTCGCAACTATAAATTATATATCTAAGGTGGCGAGCTTCGCGTGCGTCTGGATAAATTTCTTTCTCGGCGGCACTTCCGGCCCCATCAGGGTTTCAAACGCCGCGTCCGCCCGAGTAGCGTCGTCAACTATTATTTGCTTCAGGATCCTGTTTTCCGGATTCATAGTGGTTTCCCATAACTGGATCGCGTTCATCTCTCCCAATCCTTTAAATCTCTGAATAGTGATTTTAGCGTCTTGTGCCGCTACTTTAATAGATGAAACAGCGCTGTCTCTGTCTTCGTCCGAATAAACATATTGAGTTTTTCCCTTATGTTGAATTTTATACAGCGGCGGCTGGGCCACGTATAAATATCCCGACTTAATTATCTCCGGCAGATGGCGGTAAAAAAAAGTCAAATTTAATGTGGTAATATGCTCGCCGTCGACGTCGGCGTCGGCCATTAAAATAATCCGGTGATACCGCAGTTTTTTGATATCAAACGTCTCCCCTATCCCCGTCCCCAGCGCTATTAGCAAATCCTTGAGCGCCTGGTAATCAATTATTTTATCCAGCCGGGCTCTTTCGGTATTTAAAATTTTGCCCCACATCGGCAATATCGCCTGAAACTTCCGGTCCCTACCCATCTTGGCCGAGCCTCCGGCGGAGTCGCCTTCCACTATGAACAACTCTGATTCTTCCGGTAATTTAGACTGGCAGTCGGCCAGTTTTCCCGGCAGGCCGGATCCCTCCAATGCGCCCTTTCTAATCACCGCGTCTTTGGCGGCCCTGGCCGCCAGCCGGGCCCGAGCCGACAACAGGACTTTTTCCACGATTCTTCTGGCTTCCGCCGGATGTTCTTCAAAATATTCGTCCAGTTTTGATTTCAAAATTTGATACACCGCCGATTGGGCTTCGATATTGTTCAGCTTAGTTTTGGTTTGGGACTCGAACTGGATTTGGGAAGCGCTCATTTTGACAAATACTACCGCCGTCAGCCCCTCCCGCAAATCTTCGCCGGTGATTCCGTCTTTGTCCTCTTTCAGCAGTCCGTTTTTGACCGCGTAATCTTTAATTGCCTTAGACAGAGCCATTCTGAATCCGGTGACATGGGCCCCGCCGTCGGGAGTGTTGATGACATTGGCAAACGATTCCAGGTTTTCCGAAAACGATTCATTATATTGAAGTGCCACTTCAACCCCGATTGGAAATCCCGCTTCGGTGTAGTCTCCGGAAACGTAAATTACCTCATGGAGCGGTTTTTTATGCAGGTTAAGATGGTTGGCCAAACTTTTTATCCCGCCTTCAAAATAAAAATGTTTTTCTTCGCCGCCGCCTAGGTTAAGAAGGTGGACGGAAAGTCCGGCCAATAGATAGGCTCTTTCCCGCAAAAAAGAAATAATAGTCGCCATGTCCCAATTGATTCCCGATTTAAATATGGATTTATCCGGAAGAAAAACGGTTATGGTCCCGCTGTCTTGGGAGCTGAACGGAGAAAATTTCACCGCCTCGGGAAATAATTTTGCTGCCTGGTCGGCGGAGATTTCCCTAACTTTCTCCACCGGTTTGCCTATCCGGTAAGATTGGATGAAGTACTTTTTACTCCGTTTGACGGCCACGGTCATTTC
>Ga0209211_10000656_pt1 | contig 69108 bp, 69 predicted proteins | sample RifGroA2_FD_183992 | JGI IMG/M metagenome (GOLD analysis project Ga0209211, IMG submission 183992) | Groundwater microbial communities from Rifle, Colorado, USA - Groundwater A2 (SPAdes) (version 2) | ecosystem: Environmental > Aquatic > Deep subsurface > Groundwater | place: Rifle, Colorado... | reverse complement strand
TTTATAAAATAATTTTATTGGTTCAATTAGTTAGTATTATAGTTTTTACTATTAATTGGGCACATTCTAAGGGGGAATTAAAATCAAGATCAACATACTGGCTAATATTAATTTTAAGTGTTTTTTTAAGTTTAGCCACTCTTTTTATTGTTTATCTTGTATATGCGGTTAGCAACATGAGTTTCCCATAATTAATATCTAAGAATTTCCTATGTAGAAAAAAACTAGTAAAAACTACTAGTTTTTTTGAATTTATTTATGCTAACTATAGTATGTAGAACTAATATTGGCAAAACACTATACTTTAATTAGTTCCATCTAAAATTATGAAAAAAATAATACTATTTAAATTTGGTCAAAAAGTAAAAGAGGAAAGATTAAAACAAAAACTTTCCCAAGAACAGCTTGCTATGAAAGCGGGTGTTCATCGTACTTATATCGGAATGATTGAAAGAGCTGAAAAAAATATTACTTTGGAAAATATCGATAAGGTGTCAAAAGCATTGGGTATTTCGATATCAGATTTAACTAAAAATTTTTAATATGGATATTGTAAATTTTACAATTGAAAAACCTAAAAAAGTTTTATCTACCGTAAAATCAAAACCATATTTTAAAAAAGATGACTTTGTTTTATATCATGGCGATTCATTAAACATATTGAGTCAATTAGAAGAAAATTCAATTGATATGATTTTTGCTGATCCGCCATACAATCTTTCAAATGGAGGATTTTCAGTTCACGCAGGTAGGATGGTAAGTGTAAACAAAGGTATTTGGGATGTGAGCAATGGTTTTGAAAATGATTACGCTTTTCATTATAAATGGCTTGAGGCATGCAGAAGAGTTTTAAAACCTGGAGGCACGCTTTGGGTTAGTGGAACATATCACTCAATTTATCAATGTGGGTATGCAATGCAAGCTCTCGGCTATCATATTTTGAATGATATTTCTTGGTTTAAGCCAAATGCGTCTCCCAATTTAAGTTGTCGTTTTTTCACCGCAAGTCATGAGACATTAATTTGGGCGAGAAAAGAAAAAAAAGCAAAACACACTTTCAATTATAGCGCTATGAAGGAAGGGAATTGGCCAGAAGATCAATTAAAAAAGCCTGGCCTACAAATGAGATCAGTTTGGTCTATAGGTACTCCAAAACCAGTAGAAAAAAAATATGGTAAACATCCCACGCAAAAACCACTTGATTTGCTTAAGCGAATAGTTTTAGCGAGCACGAATAAGAATGATATTATCCTTGATCCTTTTACTGGTAGCTCAACGACTGGTATTGCCGCAGTAATGCATGGTAGAAAATTTGTCGGCATTGATTTAGAAAAAAATTATCTCGAATTATCAATAAAACGCTTTTCCGATTTAAAGAAATAAAATGAAAAAAGAAAATTTAAAATTACTCCATAATCCGAAAGTTATTCAATGGTGCTATGAAGGTATCACAGATATTTCTTTGAAAAATACTACTAATGCTGAAAAATTAAAGTTGGTAAAGACAATTGAAGATGAGTGGGGAGATAAAGTAGTTGGTGGTAATGGTGGCGGTCAATGGTCAACAGTGTTTTGTCAAGATCTTGTTATGGAAGCTTTAATTTCTTTAGGAAGAAAAAATGTTAAAAAAGCAGAACCCAAACAGAGTTCTGTGAAAGAAAAAAGTTATCAACCAGATTTAGAATGTGATGATTATGTATATGAAGTCAAAGGTAGAAATTGGAGTACCTCTGGTACTGCAGGAGAAAAAATACTAGGTGTTCCTTTAAAATATGGAGAATTGCCAAATTTATATAAAAAACCACTTCAGATTGTTTTAGTTGGATATCAAGAATATGAAGCTCGACAAGGTTTTGCCTTTGGCGATTTATTAGACAAAAATAGTCAAACTAAAGAATTACAAGAAAGCTTAGCCTTTTACAAAGAACACAACATAGAATATGTTGCTTTTACAGATATTTTACAAAAGATAGGATTTCAAAATGGTTGTTGGAATAAAAAATAAGTAAAAACTATTCTCGCTGGAAAGGCTGAAGCCTATGAAGATTGTTTGGAAATAATTAAGGAGTATACTAAATAATATGCTAGTGAAAATTGTGGTTCAGGTTATCTCGAATTAGCATGAAATATAGTGACCATAGTATAAATTTAGTTGTTTTTTATGGGGTAAATATAGTATAATGCGGTCAATGAAATTCCCACGCTCCAAAAAACTTATTTTTGTAAATAACAAGGGTGGGGTCGGCAAGACGACACTAGCTTTTAATTGCGCTGTTTCATTTGCTAAACAGGGTTATAAAACGGTTCTCATTGATTTGGATCCTCAATGTAATCTTTCGCGTCTCGCTATGGGTGAAGAATACTATGTAAAACACCTTTTTTCTGAAACAGAAAAGACTGTATATGATATGTTGCGTGGGGTAATTGAAGGTGGTAGCGATATTAATCTTGCTGTAAAATTTCTTCCAGTTACAGCTGATAAAAACCTTTTTCTCTTAAAAGGTGATATTAATCTTTCTGTTTACGAAGGTTTGCTCTCGACTGCTTATGGGCAAGCAGCTTCTGGACAGCCAATTGGGTATTTCCAAACAAGCGCTATTGATCGATATTTACGAGAAAAGGGACTAAGTGAGCAAGTGGATATTTTTATTATCGATACTTCACCAAGTTTGGGATTGTTGAATCAGATGATTTTACTTGGAGCTGATTATTTTGTTGTACCAATGATGCCGGACGCTTTTAGTGTTCAAGGTATTGAAAATTTAGGAGTAGTTTATGAGAAATGGAAAATACAATGGCGGAACTCTGCTAAAGCGCTCGCAGGTAACACTGAAACAAAACTAGTACTACCAGGAGATCCTCTTTTTATTGGTTATATTGTTAATTCTTATAATGTTTATGGCAAGCAACCTATTGCTGACCATCGCACATGGATGGAAAAGATTCCAGAACGAGTGTGCACATATCTTTCAGAAAAGCATTGTCGCAATGGACTTGTAGGGGAAAGTTGGAAAAATCCATTAAATATAATTCAGGATTATGGCAGGATTCCAGCTAGATGCCAAGAACTTGGAGTTGCAATTTTTGATCTTGATCCGGCGCTTATAGCTGATAATCAACAAGGCACAAAAGAAAATATTGAAAAATCAAAAGAAGAATTTGCCAGTCTTTCAAAAAATATTTTAAAAATCCTTTCAGCTTACTAGAAGAGTTGCAAGTGATTCTATGCTAAAATGAGTACATATTTAATTATGTATTTAATTACATACATATGAGTGTACAGAAAATGATAAACAAAAACGTGCGGAAGATAACCAAATTGGGAGGGAAGTCTTTGGCGGTAACTTTGCCTAGAGAATTGGTGACGGGGTTGGGGTGGAAAGAGAAACAGAAAGTAAAGGTGAAACGAGTCAGGGGCGGATTATTAATTAAGGATTGGAAGAAATAAAAAGCTTATTTGAGCGCATTTAATAGGGAGTTATGGGTAGATTGGCATATTTTTGGGTAGATTTAAGGGGTACTTGTGTAGATTTGGACATTCTATTCTATACCAGTGGTGATGCTGAAGTGCGGATGAAAGGTTCGGATAAAATATTTCGGGTTACGCGTGGAGAGCGTATAGTGCGAGGATGCTTAGCAAAGATAGAATTTTAGTAAATAAAAATATATGAAATTACAATTAGAAAAATTTGGTAAAACATTAATATCACGAGAACTGGGCAGTGAAGCTCTAAAAGCATTTCAGTCGACTTTACGTGAGCTTCCCAAAGATGAAGAATTGGAAATAGATTTTTCTGGTGTCTTAACTCTATCACCATCATGGGCTGATGAATTTTTAAGTCCCTTACTTAACCAACTAAGAGATAAGTTAATACTTTTGTCGAGCGATAATCTTTCAGTGCATGCGACACTTAAAATTCTGGGGGAAGTTAATAAACTTCCATTTAAGATAAAATAAATAATTATTATGGGAAACGAAAAGGTTCAAAATATTAAATCAGACGTGGCGCTTCGGGAAGAAGCTATTTTGCAGTTTTGGAAAGAAAATAAAACTTTTGAAAAATCTTTGAAACAGACAGAAGGAAAAAGGGAGTTTGTTTTTTATGATGGGCCAGTTACGGCAAACTCTAAACCAGTTTTGCACACGATGGAGCCTTTTTCCTTCAAAGATATTATTCCGAGATATAAAACTATGCGAGGATATCATGTGCGTCGTAAGGGTGGTTGGGATACCCATGGTTTACCTGTAGAATTACAGATAGAAAAAAAGCTTGGATTTCAATCCAAAAATGATATTGAAAATTATGGTATTGCTAATTTTAATAAATTATGCAAAGAAAGTGTTTGGGAATATATTGGGTTATGGAAAAATTTTACTGCTCGAATGGGCTATTGGGCAGACCAAGAAAATGCATATGTGACTTATCATAATGATTATATTGAATCTGTTTGGAATGTTCTCAAAAAAATAAACGACCAAAACTTACTTTACAAAAATTACAAAGTGGTGCCTTGGTGTCCGAGGTGCGGCACAGCTTTATCCAGCCACGAGCTCGCGCAAGGGTATGAAGAGGTGAAAGATTTGTCGGTTTATGTGAAGTTCCGTATTAAAAGTCCTTCGACAAGTCATTCGACTCTGAGAGTCTCAGACTCGATGAGCTCAGGACGAGCAGATATGAATACATATCTGCTCGCTTGGACGACGACGCCCTGGACCTTGCCGGGGAATGTGGCATTGGCTGTTGGGAAAGATATTGAATATGTCAAAATAAAAATAAATGAAGAGTTTTTAATTCTTGCAAAAAAACGATTATCAATAATTACTGATCCATACGAAATTATTGAGGAGATGACAGGTAAAGATTTAATTGGTTTGGAATACGAAACCCTTTTTTCATTTTTGTCTGACCTTGTTTCTGAAAATGAAAAATCAAAATTAGAAAAAGTTTACAAAGTCTATGAAGCAGATTTTGTAAATACTGAAGATGGCACAGGCATTGTGCACACCGCAGTAATGTATGGTCAAGATGATTTTATCTTAGGAACTAAGGTTGGTTTGCCGAAACAGCACTTAGTGAATCTCGAAGGAAAATTTATAAAAGGAACTGGATTTTTAGAAGGACGATTTGTAAAAGAAAAGGATATGAACGATAAACCGACTTTAGATGTGGATATTATTAAATATTTAACAGATAGAAATTTATTTTTTAAAAAAGAAAATTATCAACATTCCTATCCGCATTGTTGGCGTTGCCATACAGCGCTTATTTATTATGCCCGTGACTCTTGGTATGTCAAAATGTCTGATCCGAGAATTAAAAAAGAACTTATCAGCGAAAATAAAGAAATAAATTGGGAACCAGAACATATTCGGGATGGGCGTTTTGGTGAATGGCTAAAAGAAATTAAAGATTGGGCGATTTCTCGCGAGCGTTATTGGGGGACACCGCTACCGGTTTGGATTTGCGAGTCTTGCAAGAAAGTTGAGGTTGTTGGAAGCATCGAAGATCTGAAAACAAAAACAAAAAAATCTGGTAACAAATATTTTATAATGCGACATGGGGAGGCCATAGACAATGCAAAACATTTAGATGATCCAAAAGGCGATCCGAATAATCATTTAACAGAGAAAGGAAAAAATGAAATCATCGTTTCAGCGCAAGATTTAAAAGATAAAAATATAGATATTATTATTTCTTCTCCATTTCTTCGCACCCGAGAAACATCAGAAATAGTTCGCCAAGAATTAGACTTATCGAAGAAAGTACTTTTAGTAGATGATCGATTGCATGAATATAACGAACCAAACATAAGTTTTGTAAAGCAAAGAATCGGAGAATTTATTTTTGAGATAGAAAAAATTCATACTGGCAAGAATATCCTAATTATTTCTCATGGTAACCCGATTTGGGTTTTAGAAAATATAGTCGGACTCAAAAATGATGAAAGTTTTACTGAGAATAAAATATTTCAAACTGCAGAAGTTCAGGAAATACAGTTCTTTTTATTTCCCCATAACGAAAATTATGAACTAGATTTACATCGGCCATATATCGATGAAGTTCCGCTTGTATGTGCCCATTCGACGGATTCAGGGCAAGCTTGTGGAGGTAATTTAATTCGAACCCGCGAAGTGATGGATGTTTGGCTGGATTCTGGATGTATGCCTTTTGCGCAGGATCATTATCCCTTCGACTTTGCTCAGGGCAAGACTTTTGAAAATATAGAGTTACCGTATCCGGCTGATTTTATTTGTGAAGCAATTGATCAGACTCGAGGATGGTTTTATACTTTACATGCAGTAGGAATATTAATGGGGCAGGGTAGGGCCTTCAAAAACGTTATTTGTCTTGGGCATTTACTTGATGTTGCTGGGAAGAAAATGTCCAAATCTCTTGGTAATGTTGTCGATCCATGGGCAATGATAGATAAATATGGAGTAGACACACTTCGTCTCTGGATGTATTCTGTCAATCAGCCGGGGGAATCTAAAAATTTTGATGAGAAGACGGTGCTATTGCTTCAGCAGCAAGTTTTTGGGTTACTCTATAACGTACTTTCATTTTACGAACTTTATAGGGATAGAAATTTAGAGAAAATTCACCTCACCCCTTCGCCCCTCTCCTTAGTAAGGAGAGGGGTTGGGGAGAAGTCTAACGTTCTGGATCAATGGATTTTAGCGCGATTAGATCAATTAATAGAAACAGTTACTAAAAATCTTGATAGTTATAAGTTGCTTGAGCCAGTGCGAGGAGTCAGAGATTTTATCAATGATCTTTCCATTTGGTATTTGCGTCGTTCTCGAGATCGAATTAAAAATAAGGATCAGGAAGCAAAAGAAACTTTATATTTCGTACTTAAAACTCTGGCGAAAGTTCTGGCCCCCTTTGCCCCATTTGCGGCAGAAGATATTTGGTTGAAATTGAGAAACGAAGATGATATCGAAAGCGTACACTTAGCGGAGTGGCCAAAAATGTCAAAGACGGTCTTTGACATTTTTGGCCAGGGAAACAAGAAAGTTTTAAATAATATGCAATTAGTGCGTGAAATTGTTTCTCTTGGATTAAAAGAAAGACAAAAGACAGGGATACCAGTGCGTCAACCTCTCGCTTCGCTCAAGTTGAAAGTTGAAAGTAAAAAGTTAGCAAGTAAATACAACAGTTTAATTTCAGATGAGTTAAATGTGAAAGAAATTATTTTTGATAATTTTATTGAAAATGAAGTTGAACTTGATACGACAATAACTCCAGAACTAAAACAAGAAGGAGATTATCGAGAACTTTTGCGAGCTCTCCAAGATATGCGAAAAAAGTTTGGTTTTACCCCGAGCGATGTTGTAAAACTTTTCTTTGAAACAAATGATGAAGGTGAAAAGTTAATTCAAAAATTTGAAAATGAAATAAAAAAAACTGTTTTAGTATCTCAGATAGAATTTAGAGAAAATGGTGGTGAGGAAATAAAAATAAATGACTTTGTATTTAAAATAAAAGTTGAGAAATAGTATGGCAAAAAAAATTTCAGAAATTTATACTGAATATAAAATTATGCCGAATTTGCAGGAACATATGCTTCGAGTAGCAGCGGTGGCGTCTTTGATTTGTGATAATTTTAATGAATCTTTACTGAAAGATGACATCATTACCGCGTGTTTACTTCACGATATGGGAAATATTATAAAATTTAAGTTGGATTTATTTCCAGAGTTTAATAAACCTGAAGGAGTAGAATATTGGCAGAATGTACAAAAAGAATACATTGAGAAATATAACAAGAATGAGTCTGTCGCTCATACTAAAATCGCCCAAGAGATTGGTGTGAGTGAGCGGGTGATAGAATTAATTAATGCTATTAGCTTTTTAAGCGCTCCTTTTAATTTTTTAGACACAGATTTTGGTAAAAAAATCGTCGAATACTGCGACGAACGCGTGGGTCTTTTTGGTGTGGTAAGTATAGAACTGAGACTTATGGATTTAAGAAAACGCTACGCGCACTATGGTGGTCATACGCCTAAACGTGATGCGTTTGAAAACGCTGTAAGGCAAATTGAAAAACAAATTTTTGCAAAATGCAAAATAAAGCCGTCAGATATAAATGACAAAACAGTCGCGCCGATAATTTCAAAACTTCGAAATTTTATTATCTAATAGATCAAGCAATAACAATTGTGTTCTAATGTGTTCTAATCCATTCTAGCATAATAAACACGACCGCTTCCATTATGCTATTATAATTATATGAGAACCATAGATAAAGAATCCAATACTGGGAAAATAATTCGCGCGCTGGGTTTGGGAGTTGGAATAACAGTTGCTTTGTCAAATCGAAGAACAAGTTATGGCATAACAAAATTATTAGTAAAAGAAATTTTCGGGTTAAATAAAAAGCCAAAAAACATTTCTTTCTATTTTCTAAAATTAAGAAAACAAAAATTAATCGAAATTAAAAAAGACGGTCATTTTCACAAACTTACTCTTACTGAAAATGGGCAAGAAGTTTTTCTAAGATTTAACTATGAAGAATTAATAATAAAAAAACCAAAATTATGGGATAGAAGTTTTCGCGTTATTGTTTTTGATATTCCCGAAAAGAAAAGAGCTGCCCGAGATTCATTGCGAGAAAAAATGAAAGAGTTAGGATGTATAAAATTTAATGACAGCGTTTGGGTTTACCCCTATCCATGTCAAAAAGAAATTGATTTTGTGGCAAATTATTGGGGAATAGGGAAGTATGTTCATTTCATTCTTGCTAAAGATATAACCAATAGAGATATATTAGAAAAAGCTTTTGGTTTGTAATAAATGTCTATAAAAACAGATCCAATTATACTAACTAGCATTATAACAACGGCCGCTACTATTATAATAGTAATGAATTAAAGAACAGAGTATGGAATTTTATTTCTGTGAGACTTTGTGATAAAATAATGATATGAAAATAAAAAAGCTAGGACACTGCTGTTTGGTAATAGAGGTAAATGATAGAAAAATAATGACAGATCCCGGTGCTTTTTCAACTACGCAAATTAAAGAAAAAAATATTTCTGTGGTGCTAATTACTCATGAACATCAAGATCACTTACACATTGATTCATTAAAAAAAGTTATAGAAAATAATCCAAATGTAATTGTGATTACCAATAAAGCTGTTGGTAAATTGCTCAATGAGGCAGGAATTCAATATATAAAAACAGAAGAAGGAGAAAAGTATGATTTAAGCGGAGTAAACATTGTTGGTTTTGGAAATATTCACGCTGAAATATATGGCACTTATGGACAAGTTCAAAATACAGGATATATGATTAATTCACTTTGTTATCCAGGAGATGGATTTGCGAACCCAAATATGAAAGTAGATATTCTTGCGCTTCCAGTTACAGGTCCATGGATGAGGATAAAAGATGCGATTGATTATGCTAAAAATATAAAACCACGAATTGTTTTTCCAGTACATGATGCGCATATCCAAGATTGGGCGACATTTATTTGGCGTGTGCCTGAAAATTTATTAAAAAAAACAGGGATTATTTTCAAAAAACTAGAATTAGGTAAAGAAGAAGATTTATAAAATGCACCACATTTATCATACAGAAGGAATAATATTGGGGAGTAAAAATTCTGGGGAAGCGGGGAAACATTATTTTATTTTTACTCGAGACTTGGGAATGATAATGGTCTTTGCTCAAGGAGTTCGTAAGATGTCTTCAAAATTGCGTTTTGTCTTGCAAGACTTTGCTTATCTTAAAATTGACCTCGTGCAAGGCCAGAACATTTTTCGGGTGACGAATGCGTCAAAAACAAATAGGTTGGAACAAATTACCAAAACACGACATACTTTAAAAGTTTTTGTAAACATTGCGCGCTTGTTAAAACGTTTACTGGCCGGCGTTGAGCCGAATGAAGAATTATTTATTGATTTGCTCCGTGGTTTATCTATTTTAGAAAAAACTGAAAAAAAAGAAGATTTGCGCAACCTTGAAGCAATTATTGTCTTGCGCATACTAAATAATCTAGGATATATAGGTGAAAATGAAGTGTTAAGCAATTTTATTCAATCTCCTTTTGAAGAAGACTTAGTATTTGAGGTTGCAAGAGACAGAACCAAGATATTACATCAGATAAACAAAGCTTTAAAAGAGACACATCTATAGAATATGGTATAATTATAGGATGCTACAAAATGATAGAAATAAACTCAACAGAATTGAAGAACTTAAGAGCAAACTTTTCAATAAAAATTATCAGACAAAGATAGAACATCGAGATAAATTTACCCATCTAAGGAGAAATGACATACCGGATGTTTGGGAGGGTGGAGAAAAAAAAGGGATTGATTCTGTTTTATCTCGAGATAAATTTTTTATGAAAACTTCTCTGTTTAAGAATTTTTTTATTTTTTCTTTAGCTTTTTTTATTTTGACTCTCCTTTATGCTTCTTATGTGTTTTTTGTCGGTGGTAATACTGTCTCAAGTGACAACATTGATATTTCTATCCTAGGAAATAATTTTACTACCGGTGGAGAAGAGTTATCGCTGGTTGTCGAGATTGAAAACAGAAATAGTTCGGCTTTGGACTTAGTTGATCTTGTTGTTGAATACCCCAAGAGTTCTTTAAGTTCAGAAATAGGTTTATCGACTGGAATGGAAAGACTTCGGGAATCTTTGGGCACGATTCCGGCTGGAGCGGTACGTAATGAAAATCTGAAAGTAATACTTTTTGGTGAACAAGGAAGTGTGCGTTCCATAAAAATTTCTCTGGAGTATCGAGTGGAAGGATCGAATGGTATTTTTGTGAAAAAAAAATCTTATGAAGTTATCATGAATTCTACGCCCCTGAACCTTTCGGTTGAGGCTCCCCTTACAATAAGTCCGAATCAAGATATTACTCTTAATGTAAAGGCGGTGTTAAATGCTACCAGATCAGCTTCAAAGATACTTCTGAAACTTAGTTATCCAACCGGTTTTAAATTTGAGTCATCTATTCCAGCTCCGTCGCTTGGAAATAATGTTTGGAGTTTGGGAGATTTGGCCCCTGGCGCAGAACATAATATTTCCATAACTGGTAAAATGTTTGATGTTACCGATGGGGAAGAAAAAACATTTCACATATCAAGTGGGTCACAATCAGGGGGAGACAAATCTATAATTGAGATCGTTTTTAATTCTTTAGCGCATACCGTTACAATAAAGAAGCCTTTTATTGAAGCAGAGCTCTTTGTAAATGGTGTATTTCAAAGAGAATACGCTACAAATATGAAGACTCCAATCCAGGGTGAAATTAGGTGGACAAATAATTTAGATACGAAAGTAAATGATCTTGAGATTCGGGCGAAAATTTCTGGAAATGCCGTTGATCGTAAAACAATAAATGCGCAACAGGGTTTCTATAATTCATCAACTGATGTTATTATTTGGGATAAAAATTCCAAAAATGGATTTGGGGAAGTGAATCCAGGTGATTCTGGATCTGTAGATTTCTCTGTTTCCCCACTTTCCTTATTTTCTGTTACGAACGAAATACTTTCTGATCCTTCTATTAATATAGATGTTTCTATTTCTGGGAAACAATTAATTGCTGGTTATGCAACTACTAATTTAAAAAATTCTAATTCTACAATAGTTCGAATTATTTCTGAGGTTGGGTTTGCGGCTAAGGCCCTTTATTATTCTGGACTTTTTACTAATACCGGTCCGATACCTCCGAAAGTTGAAAAAGAAACTTCTTATACGATAGTTTGGTCTCTCTCCAACACTGCCAATAATATCTCAAAAGGTGTTGTTCGTTCTTCCCTTCCCTCATGGATGAAATTTGCAGGTCCTATTTTACCTACCGGGGAAGATTTAGTTTATAATCCTTCCACCAAAGAAATAACTTGGAATATAGGCAGAATTCCAAAAGGGACTGGCATCACTACAGCCGATCGCAGTGTTTCTTTTCAAGTTATATTTACTCCTTCGCTTTCCCAAGCTCGCACTACTCCGATTATTATAAATGATGCAATTTTGACTGGACATGATGATTTTGCTAATGTGGAGGTGAGAGTAAACAAAACATCACTTCGCACCTTACTCAACAATGATCCTCTATTTCCTTCGGTTGGGGGGATGGTAGTTGAGTAGGTTGCATATTCAAATGAAAAATGAAAAAAATACAAAAGAAAATGATTTAATGGAAAAGGTTGTTTCACTTTGCAAAAGGCGTGGTTTTGTTTTTCAAGGTTCAGAAATTTATGGAGGATTGGCTGGTACTTGGGATTGGGGACATTTTGGGGTGGCTTTAAAAAACAACCTAACTCAATCTTGGTGGAAAAAATTTGTTGATTCTCGCAGAGATATGTATGGTGTCGATGCCGCTATCTTGATGCGTCAGGAAGTTTGGCAAACATCAGGCCATGTGGCAGGTTTTGCAGATCCAATGGTGGAGTGTAAAAAATGTAAAAAGAAATTTCGAGCAGATCAAATTGAAAATAAAATAAAATGTTTAGAATGTGGGGGAGAATTTGGCGAAACAAAACAATTTAACATGATGTTTCAGACAAGAGTTGGAGCATCTGAAGATTCTTCTGCTATTTCCTATTTACGCCCAGAAACTGCTCAGGGGATGTTTGTGAATTTTAAAAATACAGTAGACTCTTTTCATCCGAAACTTCCTTTTGGAATGGCCCAGATTGGAAAAGCTTTTAGAAATGAAATAACTCCACGCGATTTCCTTTTTCGGGTTCGTGAATTTGAACAAATGGAAATAGAGTATTTTATTCGCCCGAACGATTGGGAAAAATATTTTGAATATTGGAAAGATGAGATGTTAAGTTGGATGGAAGAAGTTGGTATTGATATGGCTAAAGTTCACGAGCTGGAAGTGTCCAAAGAAGACAGGGCGCATTACTCTAGTCGGACGATTGATTTTGAATTTGATTTTCCTTTTGGAAGAAACGAGCTTTTTGGTCTAGCTTATCGAACTGATTTTGATCTAAAAAATCACAAACTTGAATATCTTGACGAGGAAATGAAAGAGAAAATTGTTCCGCATGTCATTGAGCCAACTTTTGGGGTGGGGCGCGCATTGCTTGCGATTCTGCTTTCTGCCTATCGTGAAGATGAAAAGAATGGAGAGGCGCGTTCATTCTTGAAATTTAAACCAAACATTGCTCCAGTAATTTGCGCGGTTTCCCCCCTTCTTAAAAATAAACCAGAATTAGTAGAATATGCGAATACAAAAGTTTACGCTCTACTTAAAGCAGAATTTGGTCGGGTGATCTGGGATGATAATGGTAATATCGGTAAGCGTTATCGTCGTCAAGATGAGATTGGTACACCATTTTGCATTGTGGTTGATTTTGATACGCTTAGTGATAACACTGTGACTGTCCGTGATCGTGATACAGGGAAACAGGAGAGAGTGAAAGTAACAGAGCTTATTTCTTATATAAAAAATAGATTAAACTAATGATAGTCTGCACTTTGGGATTTTTATTTAGAAATGGGAAAATAATTCTTGCTAAAAAGAAGCGTAAATTCGGTGTCGATAAATGGAATGGATATGGAGGTGTAGTGGAAAAAGGTGAAAACAAACAAGAGTGTCTTGTTCGTGAGATAAAAGAAGAATGCGGTATTATTGTCGAAAAGAAAAAATGCAAAGAACTGGGCTGTGTTGATTTTTGTTTTGAAGGCAAGAGCGAACGGAATATGAAAGTATATATTTACCGAATTGATGAATTTTTAGGCGAGCCAAAAGAGACAGAAGAAATGGGAGAACCTAGAGAATTTAATGTAAATGAAATTCCTTACCATGAAATGATTATTGGAGATGATAGATTTATGCCTTTTGTCGTTGAAGGAAAAAATTTTAAAGGCGAGATTCATTTTTCTGTAACAAAAGAAGGTTTGCTAAAATGTGAAGCATTTGAAATAAAAGAAGAAATTACAAGCGAAATCAGAATTAAATAATTTTGCACTTCCTCACATATTTACTATAATTATGCTATAGCATATAGATAGTCAATAAATTTAAATTATCTAATTTATGTAAAATGTGTTTTTTATGATATATTTTATTTATGCAAAAAGGGATTGACTATATTGGAAATTCAGTGGTTTATTTTTGTCATGATGGCAAAGGAAATGTTTTATTGGCCAAAAGGAGCGAAAATGCCAGAGACGAAAAAGGGAAATGGGATATTGGTGGTGGCGGGGTAGAATTTGGGGACACTGCTATCAATACTTTAAAAAAAGAAATTTCCGAAGAATACTGCACCGATGTTTTGGGTTATGAATTTTTGGGTTATCGAGATGTGCATCGGGAACATGAAGGCAAAAAAACACACTGGATTGTTTTGGATTTTAAAGTTTTAGTGGATAAGAAAAAAGTAAAAATAGGCGAAATGCACAAATTTGACGATCTTGGATGGTTTACTTTAAAAAATTTACCAAATCCGATTCATTCTCAATTGCCAACTTTTTTAGAAAAGTATAAAGATAAATTATAATTATGAAATTCTCTAAAAAAGTTTTTAAAAATGGTCTAAGGGTTATAACTGTGCCGATGAGAGATAATCCAACAATAACTGTCTTGGTTTTAGTTGAGGCAGGATCTAAATATGAAGAGAAAAAAGTGAATGGAATTTCGCATTTTTTAGAGCATATGTGTTTCAAGGGGACGACTAAAAGATCCAAAGCCATCGATATTTCAAAGGAATTAGACGCACTGGGTAGTCAATATAATGCTTTTACCGCGCAAGAATATACCGGATATTATGCCAAGTCCGATGCGAAACATTTTAAAAAGATCTTTGATATTGTATCCGATATTTATCTCAATTCCACTTTTCCAGAGGCCGAAATGCAACGAGAAAAAGGTGTAATTATCGAGGAGATAAATATGTATGAAGATCTGCCCCAGAGACACGTGCAAGATTTAATGATGAAATTACTTTATGGAGATCAGCCCGCCGGCTGGAATATTGCCGGCGAAAAGAAAAATATTTTAAATATGAAACGAGATGATTTTATTAATTATCACCAAAAACATTATTTACCAGAAGCTACTGCGCTAATAGTTGCGGGAGAAATAACAGAGAAACAAGTAATGAGCGAAGTGAATAAAATTTTTGGAAAACTTGTGCGTGGGGAAAAAGGACATAAAATAAAAGTAAAGGAAAAACAAACAAAACCACAGGTCTTGATTGGTTTTAAAAAAACAGATCAGACCCATTTTGTTTTAGGGGTGCGTACCTATAATTTATTCAATAAAAAAAATACAATTTTGTCTGTCCTCGGTGGGGTGCTTGGTGGAGGAATGAGCTCTCGGCTTTTTGTCAAACTTCGTGAAGAAATGGGGGTTGGTTATTATGTTCGCGCCTACAATGATTCTTACACGGATCACGGATTTTTTCAAATTTCTGCCGGAGTGGATAATAAAAGAATAAATGAGGTTATCCAAGCTGTAATCCTCGAATGTAAAAAATTAAAAAATTTCAAAGTTAGTCAAGAGGAATTAGATAAAGTAAAAGAATGCCTAATAGGCAATATGAAACTTTCTCTAGAATCTAGTGATGATATTGCCAATTTTTATGGTGGACAAGAGCTTCTGAAACACAAAATTTATGGAACTGAAGAGAAAGCGAAAAAAATACGTAAAGTTACAGCGAGTCAAATTCAAACGCTCGCCAGAGATATTTTTGCAAACAAAAAACTTAATTTGGCGCTGATTGGACCTTTTAAAAATCGGGCAAGATTTTTAAAGATACTTAAATTTTAGATACTTTTGTTGTGGATATTTTTGTGGTATTATATTTCTATGTTTGAAAGGAATACAGCTACTTCTATTTCCATAACTACTGACACAATGGTTCGGGCGATTCTCGTTCTGCTTTGTGTTTTTCTAATATGGTTCTTGCGGGATTTGGCTCTTGTAATTTTGACCTCAATTGTGATTGCTTCTTTCATAGAGTCAGCAATTCCTTACTTTAAAAAAGTGGGAATAGGTAGGGTATTTGGGATTGTTATTTTATATGTAATATCACTTCTTATCCTGGTTGGGGTATTCTATCTTTTTGCCCCACTTTTAATAACTGAAATTTATAATTTTTCTAATTTTATTGCGACTTATATTCCAGGTGTTTCTTTCTTAAATTATTTCCAAAATGAAGCATTCTCTGGAGCGAAAGATATAGTGGGTTCTTTAGAAAAAAATTTTTCACTGGACACGCTATTTTCAGTTTCTAAAGCCTTCATCTTAAATCTTTCAGGGGGATTTTTTCAGACACTTTCTGTCGCCTTTGGAAGTGTTTTCAATTTTATATTGATTATTCTTATTTCTTTTTATCTTTCGATTCAAGAAAAGGGAATAGAAAATTTTCTCCGACTTATTTTCCCAATTCAACATGAAGATTATGTAGTGGATCTCTGGGAACGATCTCGTCGTAAAATAGCTCTTTGGATGAAAGGACAAATGGTCTTGGGGGGAGTGGTGGGAGTTCTCATTTATTTAATTTTGTCACTTCTGGGTATAGAATACGCGCTTCTTTTGGCCATTATTGCCGGAGTGATGGAAATGATTCCCTATGGTATTTGGGTTGCCTTAATTCCAGCTTTTTCTTTTTCTTATCTTTCTGACGGGATTTCAAGCGCTTTGATGGTAGCTGGGGCGTACCTTATTATTCATCAATTTGAGGTATTTCTTTTTGCTCCACTTATTATTAAAAAAATAGTAGGTCTTTCTCCGATTGTCATTATTTTGGCTGCCTTGATAGGTTTTGAATTGAGTGGATTTTGGGGATTAGTGCTGGGTATTCCTGTAGCGGTGATTGTCATGGAATTTTTGAGTGATCTTGAAAAGAATAAAAGTTTAGCTCGAAATAGTAATGAAAAAAAATAGTTTTTACATAACAACCACGATTCCTTATGTGAATGCGGATCCCCATATTGGTTTTGCCTTGGAACTGGTTCAGACGGATACGATTGCGCGCTACAAACGTCTAATAGGAAAAGATGTTTTTTTTAGCACAGGCACGGATGAATATGGTCAAAAGATTTTTGAAGCAAGTCAAAAAGAGGGTAAGAATGTGCAGGATTATGTGGATTATTATGCGAAAAAATTTTTAGAGCTCAAAAATATACTGAATCTTTCTTATGATAATTTTATCAGGACTACAAGCAAGGAACATATTATAGCGACTCAGGAACTCTGGCGTCTTTGTGATGCGAAGGGGGATATTTATAAGAAGATGTATCGTGGGCTTTATTGTATTGGGTGTGAAAAATTTATTACAGAGAAAGATCTTCTGGACGGAAAATGTTCATTTCATCCGAATAAAAAACCCGAAATGGTTGAAGAAGAAAATTATTTTTTTAGGTTAACAAATTATAAAAAACAGCTTCTAGCCTATCTCTCAAATGAAAAAGCGATTCTTCCAGAGTGGCGCAGAACTGAAGCTCTAGATTTTGCGCAAGATGACATGGAAGATTTTTCAATTTCTCGCGACAAAAAACGTTTTGCTTGGGGGATACCGATACCGGGAGACGATAATCAAGTTACCTATGTTTGGTTCGGCGCTCTGGTAAATTATATTTCAACTTTAGGATGGCCTGCCTCCGCTAAAGAAAATTTATTTGAAAAATTTTGGCAAGATGGAGAGACGGTTCAAACTGCTGGTAAGGATATGGTAAAATTCCAATCAGTAATGTGGCAAGGGATGTTGATGTCAGCTGGATTGCCCACCACTGACACCATTATCTATCATGGTTTTATTACGGGTGAAGGCGGAATTAAGATGTCTAAATCTCTCGGTAATGTTATAGATCCAAACAGTATTGTCAAAGAATATGGCACCGATGCGTTGCGTTATTTTCTTTTGCGTGAAATATCTACATTTGAAGATAGTCCGTTTACAATGGAACGTTTCAAAGATGCATATAATGCAAATTTAGCGAATGGGTTGGGAAATTTAACTTCGCGTATTCTTACACTTTCAGAAAAATATTTAAAAAAATCTCCAGAGATTCCAGAAAAATCTGATTTTACGAAACCCTTTAGTTTTTTTGAGAAATTTGACATAAAACAAGCCGCTGATTTTATTTGGAATGAAATAAGTGAGCTGGATAAATTTATTCAAGAAACAGAACCGTTTAAAGTGGTAAAAGTAGACAAAGAAAAAGGTAAAGCATTGATTCTGGAGATGGTTCTTCGTTTAGATAAAATTGCTAGAATGTTAAGTCCAATAATGCCAGAGACTAGCCTAACCATAAAAAAATTAATTGAAGCAAATAAAAAACCAGAACAGCCATTATTCCCAAGAAAGGATTAAGTACCCCCACCCTAGCCCTCCCCCTACATAGGGTGAGGGGAAATAAAATAGATCTTAAATTATTAATTTTGCTTTTACTCCTTGTTTATTGCTATAATACAGTTTATGAGTTGGAAAAATTGGCCGTATTGGGTAAAAGGTATAATCATCAGTGTGTGCTGTACCTTACTTCTTGCTACCATAATCTCTGTTGCAGTAGCATTTTCTTCGATTTGCGGTTTCAATAGTGCAGGTGCTAGCCACACTTGTAGTTTGTTAGAGAGAATATCGTCGTTTGGAGATATAATGAAAATGCTTCTGATTTTACCATTTGTCGGAACGTTCTACTCAATTTTAGAATACCACTCACTGGATGTACTATGGCATGCTACAGATGGATTTCCTATTATGCTAATAATTATTTTTATACTATTGTTTGGAGGTGTTCTCGGTTGGCTCTACGGAAAAATAAAAAACCGAAATAAAACTAAAGTCAGCTGACAATCTCTTCTCAGCTCTTCCCTTACATGTGATGAGGAGAAAAAACTCAAATGTTTTTACGCAATGATCCAAAATTAAAGACTCGGCGTAAAGAATTGCGACATAATGAAACTAAAGAAGAAAAGTTTCTTTGGGCTAGTTTGAGACGGAAAAAGTTAAACTATAAATTTTCTCGTCAATATTCTTTTGGTCCATACATTTTGGATTTTTTCTGCGTAGAAAGACAATTAGCTGTTGAATTGGACGGTTATCATCATTTAGAAAATAAAATTTATGATGAAGAAAGAGATGATTATTTACTAATGCATGGCGTAAGAGTATTACGCTTTTGGAATAACGAAGTAAATGATAAGATTGATGGAGTGTTAAATAAAATTAAAAATGAATTGGAATTTTCTCACCCTGATGTAGGGGGAGGTCAGGTGGGGGTATAATTATTTTATGCAAAAAAGAGAGCCCAAATACATAGATATTCATAACCATGTCAATTTTGAAGCTTTTAACGAAGATAGAGATGAGGTTATTCGTCGCGCTCTGGATAATCATACTTGGGTTATAAATGTTGGGACACAATTAGATACTTCGAAAAAAGCGGTAGAAATAGCAAATAAATACGAAGAAGGTGTTTATGCCATTATTGGGTTACATCCGATTCATACTGGAGCTTCTTATCATGACGAACAAGAATTAGGGGAGGGCGGTAAAGAATTTACTTCTCGGGGAGAAATTTTTGATAAAAAATTTTACGGAGAACTTTTGAAAGATAAAAAAGCAAATAAAAAAATAGTTGGAATAGGGGAGTGTGGCTTGGATTATTATAGATGCACCGAAGAAACAATTACAAAACAAAAAGAAGCTTTTATTTCACAGATAGAACTTGCCAACGAATTTAATAAGCCATTGATGCTTCACATTCGCAACAATCCTAAAGAAAAAAAATATAATGCATATTTTGATTCTCTAGATATTTTAAAACAACATTCTAAAGTCAAAGGAAATGTTCATTTTTTTGCTGGAACTTGGATTGAGGCAAAAGCATATTTGGATTTTGGTTTCACTCTTTCTTTTACTGGAGTAATAACTTTTACAGACGATTACAATGAGATTATCAGAAATACGCCTCTAGATATGATAATGTCAGAGACAGATTCCCCATATGTCACACCCATCCCTTATCGTGGCAAAAGGAATGAACCATTTTATGTGAAAGAAATTGTCAAAAAGATTGCTGAAATTAAAAATTTACCGGAAAAAGAAATAGCTCAGGTTTTAGTTGCAAATGCTAAACGGTTGTTTAATATTAATTAGTAGAGTATCCACCCTGCCAGGCGGGGTTTACTTTCTAGAAGATTTTTGTTAATATGAAATCTATGTCAGAGATGGAAATTAGAGAGGAAAATGAAATATTGGAAGATGGAAGTTCAAAGATTTACGAACTTGGCTATCTTTTAGCGCCTACGATAAAAGAGGAGGACGCGCCAGTTAGTTATGGCAATCTTAAAGAACTTGTTTCATCTTTTGGTGGGGAGATTATTTCAGACGAAATGCCAAAGATGGTTAATCTTGCTTACTCTATGCAAAAAGTAATATCCAATATCCGCAATAAATTTAACACGGCGTATTTTGGTTGGATTAAATTTGGAATGAGTTCCCAAAAAGTTTTAGAGTTAAAGAAGCATCTGGATCTTGATCCAAATTTTATTAGATTTTTGATATTAAAAACGGTCAGAGAAAATACCATTGCTACAAAAAGGTTTGTTCGGAGAGAGACCTATAGGAAATCAAAATCAAAAAGTACCGAAAATGAAACTGTTGTTCCTATAAATAAAGAGGAGATAGACAAAGAGATAGACGCTTTAGTAGCAGTTTAATTATAAAATTATGTATCCCGTACGAAATCATGCTAATATGCTTTCATATAAGGGATAGGTCAAATTAATAGATTTAATAAAATTTCGTACGGGATGTATTTAAACAAAGCAATCTTAATAGGAAATCTTACTCGAGATCCAGAACTTCGTTCTCTGCCTTCGGGAGTTAAAGTTTGTTCGTTTTCTTTAGCCACTAATCGTGTTTGGAAAGACAAGAACGGGGTACGTCAAGAATCTGCTGATTATCATAATGTTGTAGTTTTTGGACGCCAGGCAGAAACGGTTGCGCAGTATATGAAAAAAGGAAGTTCTATTCTAGTGGAAGGTAGAATGCAAACGAGGAGTTGGAACGACAAGACGAGTGGAGAAAAAAAATATCGAACAGAGGTGATAGCCGATCGCACTCAGTTTGGTCCTAAAGGAGGAAGCGCAGGAGCTACAACGACAGTTCAAAATATATCGAAAAATTCAGATAATAAAAGTGAGGAAGTCGACAGTATAGAATATCCCGAAGAAGATATTAACCCTGAAGACATACCTTTTTAAAATGAAATCCCGTACGAAATTAATGTTATATATTTTTACGGGAAGAAAAATTATTATTAAAGTTAATTAAATATAAAAGCAAATAAATACCTTTTATTTCGTACGGGATGAAACAAGATTATTTTTCAGCCAATAATATAAAATATATAGATTATAAAGATTTAGAAATTCTAAAAAAATTTATAAATCCGAATGGTAAAATAATAAGTCATAAACGTACTGGAGTGACTGCTAAAAACCAGCGCGCTTTAACTTCGGCCATCAAACATGCAAGATTTCTAGGGTTGCTTCCTTTTGTGGTGAAATAAATTTTAAACTCGCTCCACATATTCTCCAGTTTCGGTATTTACACTAATTATATCTCCTTCGTTTATAAACATTGGAGCATTTAAAGTTGTTCCATTTTCAAGTGTTACGACTTTCATTCCTCCTTTGGAGGTGTCTCCACGGACAGCTGGAGGAGCTTCTTTCACGATAAGATTCATTTTAATTGGTAAAGTGACTTTTATAATTTGTTCAACCTCATCTTCATTTTCCCAAATTACAGCTTCTACATTACTATCTTGTTTCAAAAATTTTGAGGTGTTGCCAATCAACGCCAGATCCAACTTAAACCTTTTGCTTTTATCTTCTGGATCACAGAACCAATATTCACCTTTGTTATGATAAAGGAAGGTGATGGGTCGTTTTACAATATCTGCTTCGTCTGCAGACTCAGAAACATGAAAAGTCGCAGCCACAGTTTTACCAGCGATAAGACTTTTGAGTTTTACTTGATTTTGGGGCTTTCTTTGCTGAGTTCTCGCCACATGAGACTCAATGACTTCACAAGGTTCGCCATTATAAATTATTATTTTCTTCTCCCGAATTTCATTGTATTCAAGTTTTGACATACGGGGATACTAGCAAATTTAAACTTCCTCTGCAAATTTCTTGCGAATTTCTTTTAGAATCTGATCTGAGATTTTTTTATTTTCTTTCAAAAATGTGCGAGTAGCATCATAACCTACACCTAGTTTTATTTTCTCTTCTTTCTCCTCACCCTTAACCCCCTTTTCTTCCCCCTTATCAGGGGGAATCGATTGTCCTCCCCTGACAAGGGGAGGCCTGGAGGGGTTGGGGAGGTTGGGTGGGGGTATGTAAAAATACGAATTTCCAGTTTTTTCTATAATTTTAAATTTTTCTCCTAGAGCCATAATTTCGCCTTCTTTGGAAATGCCCTCGTTATAAATAATATCAAATTCTGTTTGTTTGAATGGAGCGGCAACTTTATTTTTTACCACTTTTACTCGCGTGCGACTCCCAACCACTTCCTCTCCTTTTTTTATTTGAGCGATTTTTCTAATATCCAGCCGGACCGAAGTATAGAACTTCAACGCTTTTCCTCCCGGGGTAGTCTCTGGATTGCCGAACATCACCCCGATTTGCATTCTAATTTGGTTGATAAAAATAACAGAAGTTTTTGATTTTGCAACTATGGCTGTCAATTTACGGAGCGCTTGGCTCATTAGGCGAGCTTGTTTACCAACATGGTATGCGCCCATATCACCTTCAATTTCATCTTTAGGAGTAAGAGCAGCTACCGAGTCAATAACGATTACATCAATTTTCCCTGTTCGCACCAGAGATTCGACGATTTCTAACGCTTGTTCGCCATTATCTGGTTGAGAAATTAATAATTCGTTTATGTTAACTCCAAGTTTTTTGGTATATTCTGGATCCATTGCATGTTCCGCGTCTATATATGCGCAAATTCCTCCTAATTTTTGCGCTTCGGCCACAATATGAAGGGAGAGTGTCGTCTTTCCAGAAGATTCAGGTCCGAATATCTCAATTATTCTACCGCGGGGTATTCCGCCGACGCCCAGCGCCATATCAAGGCCAAGAGAACCGGTTGGGATTACATTTACATCTACTTTTGGCGAATCGCCAAACTTCATAATTGACCCTTCTCCAAATTTAGTTTGAATTGATTTTAAAGTATTTTCTAATACAGCTATTCCTACAGTCTTGTCTCCTTGCCTACCGGCAGGCAGGTCTTTCTTTTCCTTTTTCTTTAACATATTTTTTCATTAGCTTAATAATTTTACTTTTTTAAATGGTCTGGCTGACCCCCTTCCGAGGACCTTTAAAAAAGAAAAATTGTTTAGCTAATACATTAATTGATAATTTTTCTCATCAACATATCCAAATTTATCTTGGGCTGTTATATTTATTACATTATACCCCAACAGAAGAACAAAAGTTTCGTTGAAATCACCGTCTTTATTGATTGAAATTTCTCGACCATTTAGGGTTAAATTTGTTGTGTTTTCAGCGTTCCCGGTAATTTTTATAATGTTATCTGCAACTTTCGTTCCATCGATTATATTTACATTTTTTATTTTGACTCCCAAGATTAAATCTTGAGAACGAAAAAAGGCGTAGCTAATAATCAGCAGAAAAAAAATAGAAAGGATGGTTATTTTTAATATTTTTTTGGCACTGGTATTCATTATATTACAAGCCGACGTTTCAGTCGGCTCCCCGACCTAATGCGTCGGGGTTTTCATCCCGATTAATTTTTTCTAACACTTCTCTGGGCTTTGCGCCATCTCCCGGACCGATGATTCCGCGTTCTTCTAGTTTATCCATTAGCCGAGCGGCGCGGGCGTATCCTAATTTCAATTTTCGTTGCAAATAAGAAGTTGAGGCCTTGCCAGCTTCTACTACACAGAGTCTGGCTTCCTCATACAGTTCATCATCGTCTCCAACCTCTTCATCTTCAAGGGTGCTCTCAAAAATACTTGTATCAGCTGAGATTGAACCGGAGGTCAAAGCTATTTCTTCAGATACTTCGTCTTTATACGCATTGGCTAAATAATTGACGACTTTTTTGACTTCAGTTTCTGAAATAAAGGCGCTTTGTAAACGTTCTGGTTGAGCGTCGCCTGAGGAATAGAGCATATCACCAGCCCCCAAAAGTTTTTCTGCTCCGCTAGCATCAAGGATGGTGCGTGAATCTACTTGAGAAGATACTTTCAAAGCAACTCGGGCTGGGATGTTGGCTTTAATTAAACCAGTAATAACATTTACTTCCGGACGTTGAGTGGAAATTATCAAATGAATACCTACCGCTCTGGACATTTGGGCGAGACGGACAATGGCAGACTCAAGTTCTCTGGGGTAAGAACTCATTATGTCCGCTAATTCATCTATGACAATGATGATATAGGGCAAACGATCAACCCCTCCCAACCTCCCCTTATCAGGGGAGGAGTCCTCATTTTCTCCCCCTGACAAGGGGGAGCTAGAGGGGGTTTTATTTTTCTTTAGGCTGTCGGCATAAATATTATTATGATAAGACTCTATGTCTCGGACACTTTCAAATTCCAAAATATCATAACGGCGATTCATTTCTTTGGCTGCCCACTTGAGAGAGAGAATTGTTTTTTTAGCATCAGTTATTACGGGGGTGAGTAAGTGCGGAATATTATTGTAAAGAGTAAGCTCTACTCGTTTTGGATCTATTAAGATGAATTTTAAGTCGTCTGGTCCATTTCTGTAAAGAAGAGAGGTAATCATCGAATGAATAGCCACTGATTTTCCAGATCCGGTTGTGCCAGCCACGAGACAGTGGGGCATCTTGGCAAGATTGCCGAAGACTGACTTGCCTCCAATATTGCGACCTAGAGCGATCGTCAGAGGTTTTGGAGAGTTTTGGAATTTATCATCAGCCAAGAGAGTCGCCAGACCAACGAGAGATTTAGTTCTGTTTGGAATCTCAATCCCGACTAAAGATTTTCCTGGAATTGGCGCTTCGATTCTGATTGGGTGGGCCGCTAGCGCTAACGATAAATCATTTTGGAGCGCAATAATTCGGGAAAGTTTCATTCCTTCGGCTGGTTTTAGCGCATAACGAGTAACAGTCGGTCCGATTGTTATTTCATCCATTTCTACTTCAATCCCAAAATTTAAAAGTGTGCGCTTTATTATATTGGCATTCGCTTTTATGTCACCGGTGTTTGGTTTACCTTGATCTTCTTCTAGCAATGATAGGGGAGGGGGAACATAAGTAGAGATTAGTCCGCCCTTTCTTTTTTTAATTAGTATTTCTTCTTCCTCGTTTTCTTCTTTTACATCCAAAGCATTTTTTATTTTTTCTTCCGTAATTTTTTCCACTTTTTCTTCAGGGATAGATTTTTCTACTTCCTTTGTTTCATTCTCATTTAGAACAGAAATAGGCTGTTCCTTTTTTCGAGTGATAAAATTCCAAAGTTTTTTAAAAAATGGAGCCAGCTCTAGTTCCTCGTTAAAGATTACAAGAATTGAAATTATTAAAATTGCGCCGAGGAAAATAATACTGGCATATACATCAAAAAGGGAAACCAGGGGTGTTGATAAAATTTCTCCCAACAATCCGCCGGAATGTTTGCCTCCCGCGATATTTATCAAACTCAATCCGGAGAGGAGAAACATTGTCGCGCTGATCGCGCTTCGCCAGCCAATATTCGGAGTTTCGGATTTAAGAAACGAAGATCCTAAGAGAATAAGAAGAGCTGGTAAAAGAATGTAGCCGAAACCCAAAAGGTAATAAAGTTTTCCGTAAATAAATTTACCAGCTACTCCGGTTATCCCAAAGGCAGACATTAAAAAAAATAATGCGAAAACAAAAAAGACTATTGCCATAATTCCATGTTTTGTTTGAATTCTTAGTCCCGATTTATTTTCTTGGGAATATCCTTTTTCTTTTTTTGCCATACTATTATTTTAACATATTTTTAGAATTTAAAATTCTCCTCTTGAGGAGTACTCCGACCTAAGGTCGGAGGGAGGTGGATGAATTTTATCCACCCCGTCTCGCAAGCGAGCCACCCCTCAAGAGGGGAATAAAAACTATTCTTGTTTTTTGGTTGACTTCTTTTGTCCTTTATATATAATGGACAGATATTACCTATGGATAAGGACATAAATAAAAATCTAAAAGACCCCGAACGAAAGCCTTCGGCTTCGTACGGGGCAGGCACTCAAGATATGTCCGTTACAGTATCTTATACTAAGACAAATAAGCTTATTACTGCTTTATATATGGTAACGGACATAATAGACAAAGATGAACCAATTAGAAATAAGTTAAGGACATTAGGATTGGAAATTCTTTCGGACACATATACATCTTTCGCAAGGACCGTCCTTGCGAGTCGTGTTGATGAGGTTGTGTCCTTTTTAGACATTGCTTCCGCTCTGAATTTTATTTCAGAAATGAACTGCGCTATTCTTAAAAAAGAGTTTTTTGAATTAAAAGGATCTATCCAGGAATCAACACAAGTAAAACCTTCTTGGTTGGAAGGGTTTTTGAAAAATTCTCCTCTTGAGGAGTACCCTTTAGGGGGAGGTGGAAGGAATTTATCCACCCCAACCCGATGGTCATTGGGTCACCCCTCAAGAGGGGAATTAATTCCTAAAGGACACACACGAATTGGTATCCAAAAGGGAAGTACTCTAATGAAGGCTCTATCTAGCATAAAGGACATGCATAAAAATGATCCTGCCCCGTATGAAGCCGCAGGCTTTCGTTCGGGGTTTGATATGCTAAAGAAGCAAAGAAGATTTGATATAACTAACATAATAAAAAATAATGGAGGGAGTTCTACCATAAGGGACATAAGGATTAAGATAGGCAATGGGACACAAGATTCTTTAACTTGCAGTGAAAAAACATTGCAAAGAGAATTGATGTCTATGACGAAAGACGGTGTCCTTAATAAGACAGGGGAGAAGAGGTGGAGTAGGTATTTTGTGAAATCCAATCCCTCCTAGCCTCCCCCTGCCTGCCGGCAGGCAGGCTTATCAGGGGAGGAAGAATGCAAAGTCCCCCTGATAAGGGGGATTTAGGGGGTTGCATTTGCATTTTCTACCCAAATATGAGAGTATTAGCAAGTGGGTCATATTCGCTTAAAGGTGAGTTATCCACATAATGCCTTGCTCTATCTTGGAGCTATGTATTATAATGTTCTAGTTAGTATATTTATTTTCTTTTTGGTCGTTGCTTTTGATTTCGTCGAAAAAATCTCAAGCGAAACTTTAAGAAAATAAATGCCCATTGAAAATAGAATAAGTTGTTTTGTTTTCAACCCCGACGTAAAAAGTCGGGGTCCCGACAGAATCGTCGGGATGTTTAGTTTACATCTGTTCATTATTTGTTTATCCGCTGCATTATTATTTTTTATTAGTTATTAGCGGAGAAAAAATAGCGATAGAAAAATACGCTTTTAGTTTTGTCGAAACTTATTAATGGCGTAAAAAAATTAGAAAAAATTTATGAGTAATTTATTAAGTTTAAAATCAAAATACTTTCTTGGGGTTATGATTGGGATAGCTTCGGTTGTCGCTTTCGCAATGTTTGCGACTTCAGCTTTGGCTTACACGCAATCCGTAACTCTAAGACAAGGTTCAACTGGTCCTCAGGTTGTAGCTTTGCAACAGGCTTTGGGGGGATTAACTGCAGATGGTAACTTTGGTCCTTTGACTAATGCCGCTGTAGTGGCTTATCAAACAGCCAATGGTCTAACTCCGGATGGCGTTGTCGGTCCTGCGACTGGCGCAGCTCTTGCGGGGGTAGTTGTTGGTGGTACTCTTCCAGCAGGATGTACTTCAGCTTCCGGATTTAGCATAACAACTGGAGGTTCATGCGCGACAGTAGTAGCATCAACTGGTCCTTGTTCAGGTGGCGCAGCGTTTAACTCTGTAACCGGAGCTTCATGTTCAACCACACTTCCAGCAGGATGTACAACAACAGCAGGATTTAGTCCAACAACTGGTGCTTCATGTTCTGGAACTGCAACACCAGCAACTTCTGGTCCTCTAGCAGGAACAGCAGGAAATGTAGCATACAGTCAATTGTCACAATACAGTAGTGAGGAAGTTGGTTCAGGAGTAAGTGATATTAAAGTAGCTGGATTTGAACTTGAAGCATCAGATGGAGATGTATCAATTAGATCGTTCAAGTTAACCTTCAGGGCAGACGGAAATGCATCGACAGACTCAGATCGTTTGATCGATTACCTTGATTCAGTATCAATCTGGAAAGGAGATACAAGGATTGGGACAGCTAACACAGCTGACTTCATAAGAGACAGCGCTGGTGTCTATTCCAAGGTTGTAACTGTTTCCAATGCTATTGTCAGAGATGGTGATAAAGACAGATTCTATGTCACCGTGGACGCAGCAAGTAACATAGATTCAGGGGACATCGATTCAGATTCTTGGGGTATTGATATTATTAACGTTAGATATGAAGATGGAAGCGGGGTAGTATCAACAGATACTATTACTCAGACCGAAATCCCAATTCTTTTCGTTACTTCCGCAACAGCAACTGATACAAAACTTAAGGTTGCTTTGAACAATACTCCTGATGCTAGTAGTGTACAAGTAGATTCCAGCAACAACACTGATGGTGTTGTGCTTTTGAAGGGTAAATTGACAGCGGAAGGCACATCTGATGTTTGGGTGGATGCGCTTCCAATAACCTTTACTGCGGCTACCACATCTGGTAGTATCAACGCAATAACAGGTTCTGTCTCACTTACACTTGGGAATAACACTTATACGGAATCAACTGGTACAAATTGTGTTGATGAAGATGACTTCTCAACAGCGCAAACTTGTTCTACAGAGGCTAATGAAGTAGCCGGAGTTCTCTTTGATGAACTTGATTACACCATTCCTGCCGGCACAACTGTAAACTTCACAATTTCAGCTGACATCAATGACCTTGATGCAACTGTTGCTGAAGCTACTAACTTTGACGCAGGAGATAGTCTCAAGGCAGAATTAACAGGGGCAGGTCGCGAATTTCTAGTTGCTCAGAATGCATTAGGTGATTCATTAGTCGACAGCACTGAAATGACTGGCACCGCCTTAGGTGAAGTTCAGACATTCTATGAAGATGGAATTGCTGTGACATTTGTCTCAAGCGATGCAGACGCGTTTACTGTTGATGCTGTAGACAATGATCGTGTAGAATTAGTGATTGTGTTTGATGTAGAGGCATTCGGAGACAATGCGTATATTCCAAGCTTTCAGACGCCAACAACAGCTGCTACAAACGCTACTACTGGAACAGCAGCTTCCTCAACAGCGCCTACTACAGCTAGTGGTGTTGCCTTCCATGTTCAGAGCGCTGATACTGGTCTGACGATTGCATACTTAGGTTCAACTCTTACATCAACTGCGACAGAGAAAACAAACTCATTCGAGGTTGTTGAAGGGGATACGAAAAGATTTACTCTAAAGGTAACTGTAACTAATACTGCCACAAGTGTGTTGGATTCAGCTAGTGTCCGGGCGCTTCTAGCAGGTATAAACTTTGGAAATAGTGATTCAGCTACCGGTGACTTCGTGTACACATCAGACCTTACTGATACATTCAAGACACCTTACGCTACAATCGCTGACTAAACTTAGCTAACAATAATTATATTAGTCGATTGATATAATTAGAGTTTCTAAAACAAAAAACCACTCCTTATGGGGTGGTTTTTTGTTTATGTCTTGTGTTAGAATAGATCTATTGTGATTAAGATTATAAAAATGTTTTTATGGCTTTTAGCTTTTACCCCATTGGTGGTAGATAATTCTGTTTTTTTTCCACACATCTCAGGTAAGAATCTATTTTTAGAGATTTGTTTAATTTCGGCAGGCACTTTGTTTATAGTTAATTTTATCTATTCACAAAGTTTTAGAACAGAAATCACGCAAAAGATAACGAAACTTTTTAGACATCCTCTTTTTATTTCCATTTTTGCTTTTATTTTTATATTTATTATCAGTACTGTTTTTGCTGTTGATAAATATGGCGCTTTCTGGGGAAATATAGAGCGCGCAGAAGGATTAGCCGGGACAATGTTTTTCTTTTTCTTCTTCGTTCTGAGCTTGTTGGTATTTGAAAAAAAGGATTGGCTTTTGTTTTTTAAGTTAAGTTTATTTACAACCGTTATATTAGTATTAGGAGCATTTGTAGAATTTTTTAAAGGGGAGACACGTCCAGGATCACTTACGGGTAACCCAACATTTTTAGCTGGATACTTGCTTTTTTCAATATTTTCTTGTTTGGCGGTATTCAAAGAAGAGAAACAAAAATTTTGGAAATACTTTTCAATATGCGCCTTTATGCTGTCTTTTTTAGGAATTTTCATCACTCAAACCAAAGGTACGATACTTGGTCTTTTTTTAGGGATTGTTATCGTTTTAATTTATGGCGCTATACAAGGAAAGGCGGTTATCGTATATAGAAAATTAAATCTACGCAAGCTGTCAGTTGCTATCCTATTTTTATTTTTTATTTTCTTTAGTATTTTTATTTTAACCAGACAAGATGCAATATGGCAGAAAGTACCAGGATTCGCTAGATTAGCAGTAATAAGTAATATGGATGCTTCGATAGAATCGAGATTAATTGCTATTCAATCAAGCATAGAAGCTATTGATCCGGCGCAAAATGGATGGAAGAAATTTTTAATTGGTTGGGGGCCGGATAACCTTATTCTTGCTTTTGGAAAATATTTTAGTCCTGAACTATCCAATCAGCAACAAATATGGTTTGAACGAGCGCATAACAAGTTTTTTGATGTGCTGGTGATGAACGGATTTTTAGGACTTTTAGCGTATTTTTCTATTTGGTTTTTCTTTTTCCGATCAGTTTTAAAAGTGAAAAATTTTTCCCTAGTAAATCTAGGTCTACTATTTTTTGGTGTTTCCTTTTTAGTGCACTTATTATTTATTTTTGACCAAATATCATCCTCGATACCATTTTTTGCTGTTTTAGCATTCACTATCTATTACAGTATGAACGACATTAATATCTCAAAAGAAACGGAAAAGGGTTTAACAAGTTCCCAAATAAACAACAAGGGACCATTTCTAGTAGGAGCCTCGCTTGTTTTTTTTGTAATATTTTTAAGTTTCATTTTTTTTAGAAATACTTTACCTGCCTATTTTCAAATGAGGAATTATCTTTCGACTGTAAAAAATTTAAACCCTAATATTATTGAAAGCAAGCTTGATTCGGTTTTTATTCCGTTTACTACCGCCCAAATGGATATTAGAAAAGATTTTTTAGACGGGGTTTCTGGTAATTATGGCAAGATAGATGTTAACATAGCTGAACAATTATTTGAAAAGGCGATTAGTAAGGCAGAAGATTATATTGCGAAAAGACCACAGAATTTCTTATTTCTTATTTCTCTGGCTGGTGTCTATTCTAATAAGGGTAATGTTTTGAAGAATATTGATTATATAAAGAAGGGGGAAAAATATTTTAGACAAGCGCTTTTGTTCACTCCGAATAGACCAGATGTTAGTTATGGATTAGCCGTGAATTTGATTTACCAGGAAAAATTTGAGGAATCTTTTTCTATATTGAATGGATTAGACGGACGGATTATTTTAGACTCTAATTTGGCGGATTCATACTATTATTATGGTTTTATTTTGTGGTCTAGGGGGGAAATGAATTATACTTCTTCTTTTAATAATTTTGAAAAAGCTTTTAATCTGAAATCGGAAATCTACACTCAATATCGTAAAAAATCTGAAGGAATATATACTACATTCATAAAGTATTTTTATAATAAAAAAGATAAAGAAAACTTTACCAAAACAGTCAAGCGATTAAAAGAAAATAATTATGCTAATTCAGCCCCCCTTGAACAAATTCTTGAATATTTAGAAAAAAATAATACTTGGCCAAAGGTTGATTTTAATTGATAAAAAAATGAAAAACAATTTTATTATTAACTGGGATACTCCTTGATAATTTTCAATGCTTTCTAGGATTCTTTATTAGGATATATATGACCAAAATGAATGATAATTCAAAATAGTCTTGACTATTCGGAATTGCTCTATGTGATTCTTATTTACCCCGCCCGTTTGACGGAGGCGAGGATCCGGGGTTTGTTTTGGGTTATCCCCAATAAATATATTGACACTTACTTTTTTAAGCATATAATTGCAAGTATGATTATAAAAAGAAGCATAAAACCGGAAATCATTGAAGCTTTAAGCGATAAAAAGATCATTATTATTTATGGGGCACGACAGGTCGGAAAAACTACTTTAATTAAAGAGATTTTGCGGGATATTCCAAACAGCGCTTATTTTTCTTGCGATGAGCCAGATGTGCGAGAAGCTTTTACTGACAAAACTTCATCGGGAATGAAGTCCTTTATCCGGGGAGCCACAACGGTGGCATTAGATGAAGCTCAAAGAATAAATAACATAGGCGTTTCTCTTAAACTTCTTCATGACACATTTCCAGAGTTGACGATTATAGCTACCGGTTCTTCTTCTTTTGATTTAGCGAACAAGACAGCTGAACCGCTTACCGGACGGAATATTTCCTTCAATCTCTTTCCTATTTCTTTCAGCGAATACGCAGATGCCGTGGGCGAGAGGGAGGCCATACGGCTCACAGAAGAAAGACTGCGTTATGGCATGTATCCTGCCGTTATCACAAGTTCGAATCCGGAACAAGAAATAAAACTCTTGACTCGGGATTATCTTTTTAAAGATGTGCTTCGAGTTGAAAACATTCGCAAGCCTATCGTTGTTGAAAAACTTGCTAAACTGCTTGCTTTTCAGGCTGGGCAAGAAGTTTCCTATAACGAAATTGCTCAAAAGCTTGAGATAAGTAGACAAACAGTAATGAGTTATGTGAGACTTCTGGAACAATCTTTTATTATCTTTCGCTTGCCTCCGCTTGGAAAGAATTTGCGGAACGAAGTGACCAGATTTGAAAAAATATATTTTTATGATACTGGCATCCGCAATGCCATCATAGGTGATTTTAGTTTGCTAGATGGTAGGTTTGACAAGGGAGCATTGTTTGAAAACTTCTTTATCTCTGAGCGACTGAAATTTTATCAGCGTTTGCCTTATGATATAAAACAATATTTCTGGCGTACTAAAGATGGAAGCGAGATGGATTTGGTGGAGGAATCTCGCCAAGGCTTGCTAGCTTATGAATGCAAATGGAAAGGACAAACAATTCTTACCAGGGCTTGGAAAAATTCTTTTCCAAACGCAGAAGCAACATTAGTCAATAAGGACAATATTGAGCAGTATATTTTATAGATTTTCTTTTAGTCTAGGAATTAATATGATAGAATACCCAGTATTATGAAATGTTTAGTAACAGGAGGAGCTGGCTTTATAGGGTCACATATTGTTGACGCACTTGTTGCGGAAGGATATGACGTACATATCGTAGACAACTTATCAAGTGGTAAAAAAGAAAATGTGAACCCAAAAGCGACCTTGCATCAAGTAGATATTCGCGACAAAGAAAAACTTATTCCAATATTTAAAGACGTGCAGTACGTTTTCCATGAAGCAGCATTGCCTCGGGTGCAATATTCTATAGAAAACCCTATCGAGACAAATGAAGTTAATGTTACAGGCACGCTCAATGTACTTGAAGCCTCGAGGTTAAATAATGTTAAACGTATAATTTATGCAGCCTCAAGTTCTGCTTATGGGGACTCTAAAATATTACCCGTTAAGGAAACTTTTCCACCAAATCCACTATCACCCTACGGCGCACAGAAGTATATCGGCGAAGTTTATGTAAAGGTTTGGGCGGAAGTCTATAAATTAGAAACTGTTTCCTTAAGGTATTTCAATGTTTATGGGCCTCGACTTAATCCAGAAGGCGCATATCCGTTAGCCATAGGTTATTTTTTGAAAAGTAAAAAGGAAGGGAGGCCTTTGACTGTAACAGGGGATGGAAAACAAACCAGGGATTTTACTAACGTTAGCGATGTGGTAAAAGCTAATTTGCTTGCAATGAAATCAGATAGGGTGGGCAATGGCGAGGTTATAAACATTGGTGGAGGTCACCGACAAAGTATAAATAGCATTGCTGAATTAATTGGAGGGAAGATAGAGTATGTTGCGCCTAGAATAGAGCCCCATGACACCGAGGCAGATATAACTCATGCCAAAGAACTTTTAGAATGGGAACCAAGAGTGAGTTTAAAAGAAGGCCTTGAGGAAACAAAGGTATGGTTTGAAAAGCAGAATTACTAATTACTAATTATTAATTATTAATTATTAATTACTAATTACTAATTACTAATTAAAACAATGAATCAAAAAAGATTAAAAGATATTAAAGTAGGGGTGGTAGGTGTCGGAATGGTCGGAGGAGCGATGGCTAACTATTTTAAAAAAACCGGGAGAACTCCGTTTCTTTATGACCCGCACAAAAAGCTAGGCTCTAAAAAGGATGTGAATAAAGCAGATGTTGTTTTTATTTGTGTGCCAACTCCGTTTTTGAAAGATGGAAGCGGATTTGACTTGTCATATGTAAAGGAGGCTTGTGAATTTTTAGAGAAAGGGAAGATCGTGGTTATCAAATCAACAGTTATTCCAGGAACCACAGAGAAGCTTCAGAAAGAATACCCCCATCTTAAGTTTTTATTTAATCCAGAATTTTTAACAGAAATTACTGCTGATCAAGATATGAACTATCCTGATCGTCAGATTGTAGGATATACAAAGGAAAGCCATAACGTTGCTGGGCATGTTGTGCGTCTTTTACCTCTTGCGCCGTATGAGCGAATAATGCCTGCGACAGAAGCTGAAATGGTAAAGTATTACGGAAACACCTGGTTTTCTATAAAGGTAACTTTTGCTAATCAGATGTATGATCTTTGTGAGAAATTGGGGATTGATTATGGTTTAGTGAAGGAAGCCGCTTCTGCCGACAAGCGTATTGGTCCATCACATCTTGAGATATGGCATAAAGAATACCGAGGATATGGTGGAAAATGTTTACCGAAAGATACGCGTGCTCTTATTCAGCTGGCTGACTCCATAGGCGTGGATATGAAACTTCATAAGATAGCGGAAGAGATAAACAACAGAATGATGGATGAACAGGGAATAGAAGATTCCGAGAAGTTTTCGAAGAGATAGGATTATCTATATCCGTTGAAAGAAAAAAAATATCATTCCTGCCCTTACTATTTCTGTAATAAGTATTGCCACTATGACCCCCCAAATGCCAAAAAAGGGAGCAAGTGAAAAGAAGAGAATAATTCGAAGGATGGAAGACCCTACACGGATAATGAAAAGTTCCTTTTTTCGAAGGTCGCTTATTAAGGCGGCGCCGAGTAAATCAAACGGCATGAGTATTAGAATGAGGGTGAACGCTTGAAAATAAATAATTGATTCCATGTATTGTGGGAAAAATATTTTGTAAACGAAGGGCGCCACAAGAATGATGGAAAGAGTGAGCGGGACCGACAAGAAAAAGAGATAGAAAAATTTATGCAGAAGCCCTTGTTTTATGTCTCTTATATTTTTCTCGCCTAATTTTGGGAGGGCAAGAGAACCTATAGGAAGAACTCCTCCGAGCGCCTTCATGGGGAATTGGGCAAAGGCATAAATCGCGACTTGTGCGGGTCCCAAAAATTTCCACAGGATAATTTTATCTATATTTCCGGCAATCCGCACAATCGCATCCATTACTGTCAGAGTTTTTCCGAAAGCTATGGCCTCTTTATCCACGTCATTATTGGTGGTTTTCCTCAAAGTTCTTAAAAGAAATAATCCATCGAACAGAACGTACGAACCAAGTGAGGCGAAAATAACCCACAAGACATTGTCGGTGAAGTAAACAACTGGAATAAGAATACAAAGTGCAAGGAGCGCGGGTAGTACGTTGTAGAGCCCTTCAAGGTCAAAGCGTTTTCTTCCGTTCCAGAAAACCGGAGCGATAGCAGATGCATCGTAAAAAGGGAGAAATATCGCGGTAATTGCGAAACCGCCAGCGAGCATAAGATTGTGGTGAAAAAAGTACCACAAGGCGACAAGTAAAAGTCCAAGTGACCCCAAGCTCCCCCATTTTATTTTCTCCTTAACTGCTGCGAGAAGCGTTCCTTCTTTTTTTTTGGCGATGCTCCCGATGAGTGCTGTGCTCATTCCCGAGATTGCAAAGATTCCCGCAATACCAATCCCAGATATGAAAAATTGATAAGTTCCGTATGTTTCCTTTGATAGCCAGTGAGCAAAGGCAGTCATCGTTACAAGAGACACTAAAAAAACCCCCGTTTTTCCCAAGAGAATCCAAAATAACCCTTTAGAGGCGTAGTGCATGTCTGTTTTTGTGTATCGCTCCGACCAATGTAGGAGTGCCGACATTTTTTTCTTTATACTTAGCACCATGAGTTGCATTATACACTTATTTTCTTTTGACAGATACTCTGTAGTAAATTCGTGTGTGTTTGCTTCATTGCGTCGGACGGGGAAATAATGTATAAATACAACTATGAAACAGTTTGCTTTTCTTACAATGGGAGATCGGGCATTTTTTCATTCCATTTACTATTCTATATGGAATATTAACAGACTTTATCCGAATACTCTCATATATGTTTATGACTGGGGGTTTACGGATTTCCAAAAGAAGTATTTAGGGAACGGTAAAAATACAGTTCTTATTCCATGGAATAAGCGGTTTGTTGATATTTCTATTAGTTTTAGTTCATGGCGTGAGAAATTGAGTTTAGTGCACGGGATGCGCGGATGGAAAGATTTTTTGCCTTACATTAGAAAACCAAGGATGATTTTTGACAATCAAGATTATGCCAAGTTTCTTAAAAGGGAAATGCTTTTTGCTAATAAGGTATTATGTATGCAGGATTATTTAAAAAACCATGGTGACAACTTCATCTTTCTTGATGGCGACGCAGTTGTGGTGCAATGCATAGATGAGCTTTTAAACGACTCGTTTGACATAGGGTTAACGCTTCGTGAATCCAATGAAATAGTCATTCTTCCTAAAAGTTGTTCTGTGCTTAATGTCGGTGTCTTATTTTTTTTGGGGGGTAATAAAAAAAACACACTTTTTATAGATTATTGGATGGAGCGTATATATAACACTCACGAGCGGTTTATAGAGCAAAGTGCTCTTACACAATTACTTTTTGAATCTAATACGAATATTTTTGAGAATTATAAAGAAGCAATCATACATATTTCAAGAGAAGATTTTCGAGTGAAAATGCTTCCATGTCGGGTCTACAACCATTATCGGGCAAGAAAATATGGTGTAACAAAAGAGAATAAAATTGTTCATTTCAAATCTTTAAATTACAGGAAGGAGGTTTTTTATAAATTTCTCGAAGAACTCGGACTGCCTATTCCTGCTGAAATCGAAGTTATACGACAAGAATATCTATAACTCATCATTATGCCTATTATAATCCATTGTCAAAGAGGGGTCGAACCAAAATTCTGGGATAATTTCTGGAAAAAGCGGTTTGATAAAGAATCGCTTGAAGAATACTACGAGAGTTTCCAGAAGACGCCTCGTGTTCAAAGAATTTTCATACAATATTTGCCCAAGAAAGGCAAAGTTCTTGATGCCGGATGCGGTTTCGGATTTTGGACATACTGGCTAAAGAATAGGGGTTATGATATTGAAGGTATTGATGTATCAAAAAATGCCATCTCTTTCTTAAAGAAGAATCTGCCGGATTTGCCTGTAAAAACTGGAACTATTTTTACCCTAGATTATCCCGATTGTTCACTCAATGGGTATCTCTCTCTCGGCGTAATTGGATATTTTCTGCCGGATAAAATCTTGCATGAAATGTCAAGAATTTTAGACAAAGGTGGAATTGCAATTTTGAGAGTGCCTTACGCTAATCCCTTTCGGAGACTGAAGAGTTTTCTTGGGTTTTATAAAAGAATCAAAGACGGAGAATCACAATATGCATTTACTCCAAAAGAGCTTGCGTGTCAATTGAAAGGTCTTGGTTTTCAATTTATCAAAGCTGATTTTTTTGATAGTCTGTACGGTTTTTATACCGAGATCTCTGGTGCTATGAGAGCTCCTCTTTTTCTTAAAGGTAAAGACAAAAGACGATCTCGCCTTGATTTGTTGCGCCGTTCTTTGAAGGTTATTTTTGAGCTTCTTCCTTTTAGATTTCTATTCTCACATAACCTTATTGTTGTTGCGAAGAAATTATGAAAAATTCTGTCTACAATTATATTGTTCGTTTTCGGTTGTTGTGGCGTGTGTTTTCGCGCTATGGTTTTAACCCTAAGACTTTCCGTTTGTTCTGGACAGTTCAACCATATACCATGGTTGGACATGCTCGTTTGTTAAACACCTATGATTTAGCGATGCTAGCAGAGGACAATAAAATTGATGGGGCATTTGTGGAATGCGGAGTTTGGAGGGGAGGATGCTCTGCAATAATGGCTACGGTTGTGAAAAAAAATGGCACAAAAAGAAATGTTTGGCTTTTTGATTCCTTTGAGGGGATGCCGGAGCCGACAGTCAAAGATGGTGTAAAAGCCGCCTCTCTAGCTAACCAACGTGTCGCGGGCAGATTGATCCCGATTGATGTTTCTGTTGGTTTTCTTCAGGATGTCGAAGAGTTGCTGTTTAAGACTTTGAATTTATCCCGTGATTATGTTCATGTAATAAAGGGATGGTTTCAAAATACATTACCACGTGAGAAAGAAAGTATGGGCTCGATTGCCATTCTTCGTTTAGATGCTGATTGGTATGAGTCTACGAGATGTATTTTGGACAATCTTTACGATAGTATTGTTTCTGGGGGTTATGTTATTATTGACGACTATGGAAGTTTTGAAGGATGTAGAAAAGCAGTTGATGAATTTTTAGCAGAGAGAAATTTCTTCGGAAAACTTTCTAAGATTGACGCAAGCGGTATTTATTTTCAAAAACCATGAATAATATTTATTTAGTGATAAAAAGATGGCTTCAGAGAAATATTCCGGTGGGCGGATTTTTGTGGCATATTCTTGTGTTTCCACAGCGGTTTAGGCGTCATGGGTTTAGAATTTTCAAAGGATATTGGGAGGCAAGAGAAACAAAAAAAATGATAGCTCCTTTGAAGACTCGGAAATTTCTTAAAAATCACGTTTCCATAGTTATTCAGAGTGCCGGGCGGAAGGAATATTTAGAGCGGACTATTGAGGCGTTACGAAAATATTTTGATTACGACCCGGCGAAAACCCATTGGCTTATTATTGACGACTATCCTGTCTCCAAAGAGACAAGGGATTACATAAAGAGTTTAGATTTTTTTGACACACTGATTCTGAACGAGCGGAACAGGGGAATTGGCTATTCGATCAATAGAATTTTCGCGGAGGTTAAAACTGAATTTGTTTTTTATTGCCAAGAGGATTATGAGTTTTTAAGGCCTATTCCCATAGAGGAGATGATTAAAATTCTACGGGAGAATTCTCATTTGAGTCAGATTATGCCTATAGGCAATGAAAAGAAAAGATACACCGATTTTAGACAGGTTTCAGAAAAATATGGAGAATGTTACAGTATGTTTGGTTTTTGGCCGTATCTGGCTTCTATGGAATTTTTTGTTAAAGTTTTACCGTTTCCGTTTTATTTTACAGCACCGGAGTTCACTTTTAATGTCCGCAGGAGAGGTTGGAAAACTTATGGTGTCTTTGGATCTCCAAATGATGATCCTTATGTCCAGCACATAGGAGAAGAACGAAAAATATTGGTGGTGAAATAAACAATGAAAGAGTTTCTTGATTAGGCACCGTGTGTTATGTTAGAAGAAGGCATAAAATAATTAAGAGCATACAATAAGATCTGAAAATTATTAAATATATGAAAAAAGTTATAATTACTGGTTCAAATGGATTGATTGGTAGCGAAGCGGCAAAATTTTTTGCAAAAAAGGGATTTGATATTGTTGGTATTGATAACGATATGCGAGCTTATTTTTTCGGCAAGGAAGCGAGTACAGAGAAAAATTTACAAAAATTAAAAAATGAACTTAGAGAAAAATATGAGTATCATAATGTAGATATCAGAAATTATGATAAGATTGAAAATATTTTTTCAAAGCATGGCAAAAATATTGAAATTATAATTCACACAGCTGCACAGCCATCACATGATTGGGCGGCGCGGGAGCCGTTTACCGATTTTGGTGTTAACGCAACAGGAACACTCAATCTTCTTGAGGCTACAAGAAAATATTGTTCCAATGCAGTTTTTATTTTTACTAGTACTAATAAAGTTTATGGGGATACTCCTAACAATCTCCCGCTCGTTGAAAAAGAAGAGCGATGGGAAGTTGATCCTTCTCATCCATTTTCTACCTATGGGATTGATGAATCTATGAGCATTGACCAATCAAAACACAGCATTTTTGGCGCGAGCAAGGTGGCTGCTGATGTTATGGTTCAAGAATACGGAAGATATTTTGGAATGAAAACAGGCGTGTTTCGCGGAGGATGCCTGACAGGGCCGGCTCACAGCGGAGCAGAATTGCACGGGTTTTTATCTTATCTTGTTTTATGTGCGGTTAATAAAAAACCCTATACGATTTTTGGATACAAAGGGAAGCAAGTAAGAGATAATATCCATAGTTATGATTTGGTAAATGCTTTTTGGCACTTTTTTAAAAATCCCAGAGAAGGAGAAGTTTACAACATAGGAGGGGGAAGATTTTCCAACATTTCAGTTTTAGAAGCGATTAGAATAATAAAAGAATTATCTGGCCACGAACTTAAATACACCTTATCTAATGAAGCTAGAAGCGGAGATCATGTTTGGTATATAAGCGATGTGCGGAAATTCCAAAACCATTACCCAGAATGGAAATATAAATACGATATAAGAACAATTATAAAAGAAATTATCAGCGCCGCTGAAAATAAGTAATTATTTACAATGATTATTACACGATTAGGAGGAGGGATGGGAAATCAGATGTTTCAATACGCCCTAGGGCGGGCGCTCTCAGTTAAGCATAATGTCCCGTTAGGGCTTGACCTTACATACTTGCTTGAACGTGTTCCCAGGCCTGCGTGGAAAAATTTTGTATTTCGCAACTATGATCTTGGTGTTTTTAATATTTCCGCAAAGATTGTTTCTAGAACGGAAATTTCCTTTTTATACCGCCCGTATTTTTCTGGACGTCTTATGCTTTTATTCGATGCCTTTCGTAGAAAAATGTTTAAACTTCCTGGGATAGAGATATCCTATAATTTCAATCAAGAAACTCTTTCACTTAATCCGAATGCATACATATCAGGGCGTTGGCAAAGTCCAAAATATTTTTCCTCAATTGAAAGTATAATCCGCACAGATTTTACTCTCAAGCGACCCCTTTCGGAGAGAGCGCAAAAACTTAAAGATGAAATCAGGTCCGCCAGATCGGTGTGTATCAATGTGCGCCGGACGGATTTTGTCGAAAATTCTTTTCACGGCACATTTGGAAAAGAATATTATGATAAAGCTATTGCGATGATTGCGCAGTCGGTTTCGATTACTAAAATATATGTATTTTCCGACGATATGGCATGGTGCGAGGAAAATCTCCATTTCAATTTTCCGACAATGTTTGTCAGGCACGAATATGCTGGAGAAAAATTTGAAGAGTATTTAATGCTCATGAGTGCTTGCAAGCATTTCATTATTCCGAATAGTTCTTTTGCTTGGTGGGCGGCTTGGCTCAACACCGACAAAGATAAAATGGTTATTACGCCGAAACAGTGGTTTCCTGATCTGTCTAAAAATACGAGCGATTTAATACCAAGCGAATGGATAAGAATATGACCCTTCGATAAAAACTCAGGGTCATGGTGATACAATAGAACCATGAAAAATATAGATAGTGAAATAAAAAAACAAGATAATATCAAGAATTCCCTTGAAAAAGCACACGGCCTTTTTCGACGGTATTATACCGGCCAATCACGTTTAAAACGCTTTTTGCATTATCCAGTAAAAAGCGCCCTAAGAATTATTGCACAGTGGATAGGATGGAGAAGCGCTGTGCCTTTTGCAACCCACACTTGCTGGGGAAAGAATATATTTGTTTTTTTATCAGATAAGAATGCAGGCTCTTTATATTATTTCGGGTTTTTGCCACAGCAGGAATTTACCTCTTAAATAACTTGCGTTTTTGGTTTTTTTGTCATTTAATAAAATTAATAAAAATTTTTAATGAACATAGAATATTTAAAACAAAAAATAAAAAAAAGTTTTTTAGGGAAACTAATTATTTGCATACGCTGTAAATATCCAAATGTTAAACCTAAATATTCATATAGTCAAACAGGAGAGGACATTATTATTGATTTCTTTCTAAAAGAAAAAAAGTCTGGGTTTTACATTGATGTTGGAGCTTATCATCCTGTAAATCTAAGCAATACTTATAAATTTTATAAACGCGGATGGAATGGAGTAAATATTGAACCCAATCATAATAAATTAAGTCTCTTTAAAAATCAAAGAACCAGAGATATTAATCTTAATATAGGGATAGGCCAAAATGAAACAAAATCAAAGTTTTTTATTTTTGATGCTGATACTCTTTCTACATTTTCTACACAAACGGCGGAAAATTATAAGAAACTAGGGCATAAGGTGGTAGAAACCAAAGAAGTTGATTTAATACCTCTTAAGAAAGTTATCGAAAAATATGCTAAAAATAAAAAGATAGATTTTTTGTCTATAGATACTGAGGGGTATGATTTAGAGGTATTAAAAACGAATGATTGGAATTTGCATAGGCCAAGTTTTATAGTTTTGGAAACAGTTGAATATAACAAGGGGATTTTGGGAAAAAAATTAAATGATACATATGATGTGTTTATGGAGAATGTTGATTACAAAAAAATAGCGGATACACATATAAATAGTATTTTTATAGATAAAAACATTAGTATTTCCTAATGGTTCTTTAGAAGAATATGAAATTTTCGCTAGTTAGTATAATTTTGCCAATATATAATGGTGCTAAAAGGATAAAAAAGTAATTTCAAGCGTTTTGTTTCAATCTTTTACGGACTTTGAATTTATCGTTATAAACGATGGTTCTAGTGATAATTGGTAAGTTCATGAATTTACAAGAGCATGCTGTTCAATATTGTTTTTTCTTAGACTGTCCATGCAGATGGACTTTATTTTTAAAAACCATATAATAATGTATATATAATATATGAGAAGGAATATGTACGACATTGTAAAGTATGAGGGGTTTGTCGGTTTACTGCAGAGACTAAGAAAGAAGAACCGTTATCATCTTTGGCACAACGTGTTCCCAAACGGAGAAATCAGATACCAGTATTGTCTTAATCCTGATTCTACTGTTATTGATGTAGGTGGATATAATGGGGATTGGGCTGCTCGCATCCATGAGAAATTTGGATGTACCGTTAGGATATTTGAACCAGTACAGGAATTTGCAGAACGTATAAAAAAGCGGTTTTCTGGGAATCCTAATATTATCGTAGAACGATATGGTCTCGGCGCAGAGAACGGAACAGTTACCATTACGAAGATGGAAGATAGCAGTAGCTCTTTTTGCGTGGGAAAACATCAGGAGATTGTCCAGTTAAGAAAAGCGTCAGAGGTCTTAACTGAGCGTTCTATTGATTTAATGAAGATAAATATTGAAGGCGGGGAGTACCAATTGTTGCTCAATTTGCTTGATGAAGGAATTGCCCAGAGGATAGGAAATATTCAAGTACAGTTTCATGAGTTCGTTCCTGGGGCAAGTAAGTTCGTGCAAGAGATAAGAAACCGCCTTACAGAGACCCATTCCCTCCTATACAAGGTTGATTATGTATTGGAAGACTGGCAGCGTAAATAAGAAAGGGTAAATGATTTATTTTTAATGAAAAGCGAATTACAATCAAAAACCTTAGCTCTGTTTTCCTTCTAAAGGAATGAGTTTGAAACAGTGGGACGATTTAGGAATGTTGGAGCGAGAGCTTACTCTCTATAAGGAGTTGTCAAAGTACTTTGGCAGAATGTATTTCTTCTCATACATGGATTAGTGGAGTGAAATTGTATTGAATAGTTTTTGGTTTCAAAAATAGTACAAATGGAGTTTAACGTGTATAATAATTTTATTCAATAAAGAAAATATATGAAATTTTTATTTATAGCTCCACGCTTTCATACTAATCAGCATTTTTGGGTCAAGATGCTTTTGGACCATGGCCACGAAGTAAGATTTTGGGTTTGGAGAAAAGAAATAATAGAGAATCATACTATTCTTACACCCGATTTTATTGATCCGTTATTTAGTAAACGTAGCGATATGACAAAAGAGAAAATTGCTTTTGGGTTTCCTAATCCCGTGCGTATATGGAGAAAGATGTGCGTGTTCAATCCCGATATTGTGATAGTACGCGATCCTATGAGCTACCTTTTTGTGTTTATTGGCATGCTCATTTCACGTTTTCAGGGTCGCAAAGTTACTATTTACTCCCAAACTTCGCTTCACAAGTCGGTTTCATTAGCACGAAGGATTGTTGTGCAAATTATAATGATGCTATTTGCAAATTCTTGGATTACTCCTGTGTTGGGGGATATTAGTAAATTTAGAAAGTTTCACCCAAAAGCATTTTACGTTCCCCTTGCCATAGAACCCCTTCAGGCCAAACACACCATAGAGAAGATGTTGCGTGTTCTTTGTGTGGGTAAACTCTATCTTCCTAAGAAGCGTCACTTACTTCTTCTTGAAGCGGTTAAAGACCTAAAGAATGTGCAGGTTACTTTTATTGGATTTCTTGGCTCAAGAAACCCTGAATATCTATCTCTTATGAAAGAGTATATTGCTAAAAATGAATTAAAAGAACGCGTAAAAATAATTGCGGATATCTCACATCAAGAAACATTGCAAGAATACGGCAAATATGATGTATTTGTTCTTGCGGGGTCAGAACCTTTAGCATACTCTGTACTTGAAGCAATCGCTGCAGGACTCCCGGTTGTATGTAGCACTGGTAATGGGGCACGTTGGTATGTTGAAGAGGGACGTAATGGTTACGTATTTTGCAAAGATAACGTTAAAGACTTACGAGAAAAGATACATATGCTTGATACTGATCGCACATTGCTTGCGCGTATGCAAGTAGAAAGTAGAAGGCTTGCTCTTAGCACATATACGCCCGATGTCGTCTATCCCAAGATGATGGAGGCTGTTAATCAGAAAGTATAACGGAGGCCCCAAAATGGGCGATCTTCTGCTTTGTCTTTAAATCCACACTTTTCAATATAAAATTTGCGTGCCCTCTCTCTTCTCGTTGAAAGGTCGATGCACCTTGCTCCTCCTGCTCGGGCATCTTTTAACATTTGCTCTGTAAGTTTTTTTCCGATTCCCATACCTCGCGTAGATTCATCAACCACGACATCCTCAATAGTCCATACTTCTCCCCCAAGTTTTTCATAAGAAGCAAGCTGGGATGTACCGACTATTTCTCCGCCCACCGATACAATATACATACTTACGTTCGGGCTATTTACTACTCTTTGGAATTTTTCAAATTCCAAAGGTGGTCTTTCGGGATAGAGCTGTGCTAGTAGATTGCGGATTGCATTATATGTTTTCTCATTTACGATCTTAATTTTTTCTATGCGTACTTTGTTCATATCTAATAGTATACATAAATCTAATAATTTGTTAAGATAAATGTTATGGTAAATCAAGAAACAGTATTCATTACCGGGGGTGCAGGTTTTTTGGGGTCTTATATAGCGAGCAAACTTGTTGCGAAGGGACATAGGGTTGTTGTATACGATGCATTTATTAGATACTCAAACCCTTTTTTCGACTCTAAGTTTTCAGAAAGGCAATTTCAGAGCCGTTTTCAAGGTGTGAAAGATAAGGTGATTTTTGTAAGGGGAGATACTACACATAAGTCATTCCTACAAAAATCTATTCTTGAACACAAGCCGTCTGTAATTATTCACTTGGCTGCTCTCCCAATAGCTGATATTGGAGACAAGAATCCAGATGAAGCGACTTCAAGTATTATCGATGGCACGATTAATATTTTAAATATTATTAAAGATGTGAATTTTGTGCGACGTTTTGTTTATACCTCATCAAGTATGGTTTATGGAGATTTTGAACATAGTCCAGCTGATGAGGAGCATCCAAAGAAACCAAAGAGTATATATGGGGGTACAAAGCTTGTCGGTGAGATTCTTACAGAGACGTACGCAAGGAGATATGGAATACCATACACCATTATAAGACCATCTGCTATTTATGGTCCCGGCGATGTAAATCACCGAGTTGTTCAGATTTTTTTGGAGAATGCTTTTGAAGATCGTCCGATCAAACTTCATAATGGAGGCACTTCAAAGTTGGACTTTTCTTTTGTAGAAGATGTTGCAGATGGTTTTATTCTCGCAGCTTTTCACCCTAATGCTAAAAATCAAATATTCAATATCACAAGAGGTGAGGGTAGACAACTGAAAGAGGTTGTTGATATTATTCAAGATCTCATTGCACACCCATTAAAAATTGAAATAACTTCACCGGATTTTCACCGACCGGAGCGGGGAGCATTAAGCATTGAAAAAGCAAAAAAACTTATTGGATATGATCCCAAATATTCAATTGAGCAAGGAGTAGAAAAATATTACCAGTTTTTCAAGCAATTTTATACGGATGATACAAGAAAATAATTCAAAAATGTTCCGCAAGGTTCCTCTTTGTAAGGCAGATATAGGAGAGGAGGAGTTAAACATTGTCCATGAAGTTCTAGCTTCGGGTTGGTTGACCCATGGGCCTAAAAACAAGGAGTTTGAAGAGGCGTTTGCGTCTTATATTGGCGTCAAGTATGCGGTTTCCTTAAATTCTTGCACAGCAGCTCTGTTTCTGGCATTAAAGGCGCACAACATTACGGGTGAAGTTATTTTGCCCAGCTTTACGTTTTCTGCTTCAGCTAATGCTATTGTCACTGCCGGTGCTGTTCCTCGTTTTGCAGATATTGATGAAGAAACTTATATGTTAGATCCAAAGAGTGTAGAGGCTCTTATCACACGGAAGACCGAGGCTATTATGGTTGTGCATTTCGGAGGACAGGCGGGTTCGATCAAAGAGCTCAAGGAGCTTGCTCTTAAACACAAACTTTTACTCATTGAAGATTCTGCGGAGGCTATAGGATCAGAATATGAAGGCAGAAAGACAGGTTCTTTTGGTGTGGGATGTTTTTCTTTTTTTCCCACGAAAAATATGACAACCGGTGAGGGTGGGATGCTAACTACCAACGATAAAAAAATTGCTGAAACAGTTGCACTTCTCTCTGCCCATGGCATTCCAAAGTTGGTTAATCCACCGCACGTCGGGTATCGTTCAGCGGTTATGCCTGGGTATAATTTTCGTTTGAGTAATATTCTTGCTGCACTTGGCACGGTTCAGCTAAAAAAATTGGATGCAATGAATGAAAAGAGAAGGGTTGCGGCTGCAAAGTATAATAAGTTACTCTCTGCAATACCGGGGATTGTTGTACCGGTTGAGAAACTGGGCAGAAAACATGTATACCAAATGTATACCGTGAGAGTGGCAAAAGAAAAAAGAAACAAATTTGTGCAGAAATTAAAAGATGCAGGCATAGAAGCTTCGGTTCATTTTAACCCGCCGGTGCATTTGCAAGACTATTACAAAGAAATTTATCCCACTAATTTGCCTGTTACTGAGAAAATCGCTGAAGAAATCGTTACTTTGCCGATGTATCCTGATATTAGAGAAGAAGACATCGCTTATGTGTGTGATATCATACGGGAAAATGTCGCATGAAAAAAATAAAGTTATTTGTGTTTATTCCTTCTTTGAAAGGGGGAGGCGCCGAAAGAGTTTCATCTAAAATTGCTTCGCGCCTTGACCCAAAATTATTTGATACAATTCTTGTTGTAGGCAAGAAAGAAGGAGAATATGTGTCTGCGCTTCCAGCCAATCTTGCGGTGCGTGATCTCAACAAGGCCCATATGCGCGGTTGTATAATTCCCCTTGCGTTTCTTTTTTGTCGAGAAAAGCCGGATGTTGTTATTTCTTTTATGCATCACAGTAATATTGCGGTGCTTTTAGCAAAAGCGTTGAGTTTTAGCCCGGTAAAGGTAATAACCGCAGAGCGAAACGTTATGGAATATGTATATGAGCATGTTCCTAAAATCGTTTTACCTTTTGCACGTCTTTTATACCGCCTATCAGCGGCATCACTAGGAGGTTCAAGAGGTTTACAAGAGAATGCCCAAACATTTCTCAGAATTCCAGAGAATAAATTTCGCATAATTTATAATCCTATAGATTTTGAATTTATTTATAAAGAGAGCCGAGAAAAACCCAATCATCCTTGGTTGCAAGGCAGTCATCCACCAGTTGTTTTAGGTGTTGGCAGACTTGTGCCTCAAAAGGATTTTGCTACGCTTATTCGCGCCTTTGTTTTAGCGAAAAAACCTAAAGGAACTCGCTTGATTATATTAGGGCAAGGTTCGCTTAAAGAGGAGTTGCTTGGTTTAGTGAAAAAATTGGGAGTTGCCGATTTTGTTGATTTACCTGGATTTCAGAAAAATCCCTATCCATTTTTTGCAAACGCGAATGTGTTTGTGTTATCTTCACGTTGGGAAGGATTTGGTAATGTGACTCCGGAAGCGCTTGGGCTTGGTGTTCCTGTAATAAGTACGGATTGCAAGTATGGACCAAACGAAATCATTGATGATGAAGTAAATGGATTGCTCGTTCCCGTTGGAGATGAAAAGGCGATGGCTCGTGGGATAGAAAAGATGCTTTATGATACTGAGTTTGTAAGTAAATGCAGGAATAATGCATGTATTACAATAAAGCGTCTTGCTATAGAAGAGATTGTCAGACAGTACGAGGATTTTATAAATTGGGTTATAAATAATAAGTAGAAATATGAAAATTATCCATATTATTACAGGATTAAATGTTGGTGGGGCTGAGATGATGCTGTACAAGGTCTTACAACATTCCCACGGCAAAGAATTTCAACATGAAGTGATATCTCTTACGGATGTTGGTTTGATTGGTGAGAAAATACAAAAGCTTGGCGTGCCGGTGCGTGCTCTTTATATGAGAGGAATTGATTTACCAATTGTGGTTATTCGTCTTGCATTTTGGTTGAGAAGTAGCAACCCAGACGTTGTGCAAACATGGATGTATCACGCAGATTTAGTAGGAGGATTAGCAACTAAACTCGGGTTTCTACACGCTCCTATTATTTGGGGTATTCGCCAAACTAATCTCCATCCAAAATTGAGCAAGTTACGCACAAGATTTGTTGCTCGATTGTCGGCTTTTCTATCACGATGGATTCCGACCAAAATCCTTTGCAATTCAAATTCTGGCAGAGAAACTCATATTAGGATGGGATATGACAAAAAGAAGATGTTAGTTATTCCTAACGGGTTTGATGTGTTGTGTTTTCACCAAGACAAAGAAGCACGGATTTCAGTAAGAAAAGAACTTGGGATTTCTACAGTTGCGTTGCTTATAGGATATATTGCGAGGTTTGATTCTCAGAAAGACCATAGAACGTTTGTTGAAGCGGCTCGCATTTTTAATACTGGTTCTGTAGATATACATTTCGTCTTATGTGGTCGCGGTGTTAGCTGGAGCAATAAAGAACTTGTTTTATGGATTGAAAAAGTCAATCTTAAAGACAATTTTCATTTACTGGGTGAAAGAGAAGATATTCCTAGAATAACAGCGGCACTTGATGTTGCTAGTCTTACCTCGGCTTACGGTGAAGGTTTTCCCAACACAGTAGGAGAGGCGATGGCTTGTGGCGTTCCTTGTGTTGTAACCGACGCTGGTGATTCTGCCTATATTGTTGGAGATACTGGTTTTGTGGTTTCCTCGGGTGACCCGGTAGCTTTAGCTAACGCTTTAAGACAGATGATTGAGATGAAAGACGGAGAACGCCAGGCATTCGGGAAACGAGCGAGGAAGCGCATAGAGGAAAATTTTTCTATTGATCAAGTTGTTAAAAAATACATAGAATTGTATACTAGTTTGGTATGAATATTTTCATAGGGCTTCTTTTTATTATAGGGCTTTCAGTTGTCTTTGGAGTGATTTTATGGAAGCTGGGCATGCGCGATAAGCGAGCATATATTTTATTTGGAATTTCTTTGTTAGTACATATCATAGCGGTTCTTTTTATTTATGTAGCTGACTTTCAACCTTTTAGTGGAGGCGGAGGAGATTATACCAGTTACCACAAATCCGCTGTGCTAATTGCCGACGAAATTGGACAAGGGAATTTTTTTCCAGATATAGAAACAAGAGGAGGGGTTACTCACTACTTTCCCACCATTATTGGATATGTTTATTTTTTTACTATTCCCTCTATGGTGGTCGGGCAACTTTTCAATGCGTTGGTTGCGTCAGTGGTAATTATGCTTTTGTATTTTATAATACTTGAACTTACACAATCGTTTCGATGGGCGTTTGGTATTGGGCTCTTGGCAACTTTGTATCCCAGCTTCTTGTTTTACTCAAGCCTGCTTCTGAAAGATGTTTTTGTAGTTTTACTCGCGCTCATGGGGGCGTTTCTGATGCTTCGTATTTTGAAACGTTTCTCTTCCGGCTTGTTTGCATTATTTTATATATCCTTAATTGCGCTGACACACTTTCGTTTCTATGTGGGGTTTGTCCTTTTGATTGCTTTTAGTATTTCTTGGTTCTTGCTTTCGAGCGAACCGATTAAAACGCGCTTTGCTTATGGGTTCGGGATGATCTTAATGCTCGGTTTTGTTCCACAGATGTTTGGAATGGGATATTATGGATTTTCAACACTCCGGCAATATATAAACCCTACTACTCTTACTTATTACCAGGACATAGCTTATACAGGCAAAGATGTTGCCCCAACGCCTCCACCACCTGCTTTACCTACACCTGTTAATGTTGCCCCAACGCCTCCACCACCTGCTTTACCTACACCTGTTAATGTTGCCCCAACGCCTCCACCCTCCGCCCCACCGGCGCCTGTTGGTGTTGTTTATGTATCTCCATCCACTCCACCTTCGCCCTTTTTTGATGAGCTTTTTGCAGAGTCTTTAAAAGGAACTACCGGTTTTACTTCCACAGTTGATTTAAAAGTTAGTTTCGCAAGCCCTCAGGCATTTATTACCACTTTCCCTAAATCTTTTGCTTTTGTGGCTATTGGTCCATTCCCTTGGCAGTTTACTGCAGATCGGCACTATTTTGTTCTTTTGGAAACAATTCCATGGACTATTTTAAGTGTCTTGGTGTTGTTGGGTATTATAAATACATTGAGATCTCGACACAGAGCATTGTCACTTGCGATATTTAGTTTAGGGCTCTTTATTATCCTTACGGTTTATATGAGTAACTTTGGCATTACAACGCGTATTCGCATGCCAGCGTTCTTTTTATTGCTTGCCTTTGTTCCGTTTGGGGTTGTTGAATATCAGCGTTGGAAAAATTATATTTATAATTTTTTTATGTAAACAAAAAGTAATAAGCTATGAAAACTCCACTTGTTTCAGTTGTCATACCAACTCATAATCGTCTGAAAATGTTGCGTGATGCGTTAGACAGTGTGCTTAATCAATCGTATTCCAATTTAGAAGTAGTCTTGGTTGATGATTGCTCTAATCAGGAAACTAAGGTTGGAATTGAGGAAATGGCAAGGCATGATTCACGTGTTAGAATTATAAGAAATGAAGAGAATATTGGATTTGTCCGTTCTTTGAATAAGGGCATCAGAGAAGCAAGTGGAGAATATATTGCGCGAATTGACGATGACGATGCGTGGATAGATAAAGAGAAAATATGGAAACAGGTAAAATTTTTCGAAGGACATTCTGAATATTCAGTTGTTGGGGGTGGTATTATCCGTGTTGATGAAGAGGGTAAGGAGATCTCTCGGGAGTTGTTACCGGAAACTGACGGAGAAATTCGCAATCTTATGCTTATTACAGATCCGATTGTGCATGTGGTGGCAGTTTTTAGAAAAAAAGATTGGGAGGCAGTAGGTGGTTATGACGAGAAATTTATCTACTCACAAGACTGGGAACTCTGGATGAAGTTAGGCAAGATGGGTAAATATTATAACTTCCAAGAATATTTTGTACGGTATCTACAGTCTTCGCAGAATCGTTCCAATAAAAATATGCGTCATCACCTTTGGCTTAGTCTTGTTGCTAGGGAAAATCACAAAAACGAATTTCCAAATTTTAGGAAAGGATATATTATAGGTTGGATATCATATTTATTTTCTTTTATTTCTATTGGGTATCGTGTACATCCTGTTTTTATTAAAATCAAGAAGTTGTTTTTGAAATAAATTTATGCAGGCAAAATCCAAAATCAAAGTATTTCATATTGCAACGGCTGACATAGCCCTTAAATTTTTATTACTTAATCATTTACTTTTTCTAAAGAATAAGGATTATGATGTTTCGGCTATTTGTTCACCTGGACCATGGGTCTTTGATATTGAGCAGTCGGGTATTAAAGTAAAACAAATTTCTATGACACGTCGCATTACCCCATTGCAAGATTTTATGTCTTTTGTGCGACTTGTAAAATATCTTCGCGAACAAAAACCTGATATTGTGCATACCCATACACCAAAAGCTGGATTTTTAGGTACGTTGGCGGCTAGGTTGGTTCGTATACCTATTATTATTCACACCAACCATGGCTTTTATTTTCATGAAAATTCTTCTTGGCTACATAAGCAGATTTTTATGTGCATAGAGCGTATTATCGCTTGGAATGTACACCTAGTTTTTTCTGTGAACAAAGAAGATATGGTTGTTGCTGGAGAGAAACATATTGCAGGACCTAACAAGATGAAGTATTTTGGTGGATGGGTAAATGTCGATAAGTACAACACGAATCGCTTTTCTGAAGAATTTTTGATTAATAAAAAGAAAGAACTAGGGATTCCCAATGGGGTTCCAGTAATTGGGATTGTGGCTAGATTGGTTAGGGAGAAAGGATATTTTGAACTTTTTGAAGCAATGAAGACGGTCATTGCGAAATTCCCCAATGCATTACTTGTTTCTGTTGGATTTACTGAACCAGAAAAGAAAGACGGATTTCTACCTGAGATTGCACAGAAATACGGAATCTGGGACAATATTCTTTTTTTAGGGAAAAGAACAGATGTTGATGAAATTCTTCCATTAATGAATATTTTTACTCTTCCGTCGTGGAGAGAAGGAATTGGTACTTCTATTTTAGAAGCCTCAGCGATGAAATTACCGGTTGTTTCTACAAATGTTCGTGGGTGTCGTGAAGCCGTAGATGATGGTATAACCGGTAAACTTGTTCCACATAAAAACCGCAAAAAGCTTGCAGAGGCACTTATCTGGATGCTGGAACATCCTAAAGAGGCAAAGCTTATGGGTCAAGCTGGTAGAAAAAAAATGGAAATAGAATTTGATGAGTGTCTTGTATTTGGGCGATTAGAAAGAGAATATAACAGATTGGTGCAAACTAAACTTAAAATGTGATACAATAATCGTGGAGAATTATTATAAGCTAAAAATAAAAATTATTATGTCATCTGATTGTGAATTATGTAATTTTAGAAATCCGAAAGGAGCGGTTACAGCCGTGATTATCCAAAACGGTAGACTTCTTATGTTAAAGAGAAGTGAGGAGCCATTCAAGGGAATGTGGGATTTGCCTGGAGGATATATGCAAGAAATGGAAACTCCAGAACAAGGTATATTAAGAGAATTAAAAGAAGAATTAGAAGTTAAAAGTAAAACGACATTTATAAAATGTTTCCCCGGATATGGATATTGGAAAGGAGACAAGTTCCCTATTGTTTCTCACGCTTTTCTTGTAGAGATACAAGGAGAAATTAAATTGAATGAGGAAAATTCTGCTTACGAATGGGTACCTCTCAAAGAGATTGAAAGTGTAGCATTCGATTCAAACATGGATATACTCAAGTTTTTGAAAGAGAAATTCATTTTTGACTTAGATAGAATAAGAGAGCTGGTTAAACAACTCGACCCGTCTGCCGAAGTGAAAGAGCAGAGCTTGTACAAAGCGGTACTCGGAGGGTACTTGGCTACCGAATATGACAATGGAATCTTGGTCGGTATGGGTTGGGCTTTTCCTAGACAAACTCTTCTTCGAAAACAGGCGATAGTGGAAGATATGATTGTGGACGAATCACAAAGAGGCAAAGGTTTGGGATATAAAGTTCTTAATAGTGTTATACAACAGGCCAAAGCAGACGGAGTGGAGGTAGTCGAACTTACCACCAATCCAAAAAGAGAAGCGGCCAACAAACTTTATCAAAAATATGGTTTTCAGCTTCATACCACTAATCATTATCTTTATAAGGTTATATGAGAAATATCATTATTGACACTGAAGAATTACTAAAGAGTATTTTGAATCAAATACTTCAGAACCCTGGAAGTAAAAAACGAAAAACCATACTTTAAAATGTATTTATTTGTAAAGCGAATAATGGATATTGTAGTAAGTGTTACCGGTCTTTTTTTATTTTTCCCATTATTTTTAGTAGTAGCAATATTTATTAAACTTGAATCGCCTGGTCCGATTTTTTTTGTTCAAAAACGCGTCGGGTATAAAGGCAAAATATTTGATATTTTTAAATTTCGTACTATGGTTAAAGATGCTGATCAAGCGCAGTTTTTTGTAGGGCAAATTAGAAAATGGGAAGCGGAGAATAATGATCCTAGAATTACGAAAATTGGAAAATGGTTGAGAAAAACAAGAGTTGATGAACTACCTCAGCTTTTTAATGTAATTAAAGGAGATATGAGCTTAGTGGGTCCGAGACCGTATTATCAGCCTCGAATAGATGCCGATCCGAGTTTAAAAGAAAGGCTTTCAGTAAAGTCGGGATGTGTTTCTTTGGCTATAGTTCAGGGAGGGGTTCATCTTTCAGAAGGAGAGATAAAAAAATATGATAAAGAATATCAGGAAAAGCAGGGTTTGTGGATCGATATAACTATTTTACTAAAAACAATATATCTGATATTATCAGGAAAAAGATTTTAATCATGAGAAAGAACAAACTATTTATATACGGGACTGGAGGACATGCCAAGGTTGTATTTTATATAGCACAACTTATGGAGTATGAAATTGGTGGGTTTCTTGATGACACAAAGGAAGGCGAGTATTTAGGATTGCCAATTCTCAAGCCAGAAGTTTTTTTTAAGCAGAAAAATCCTAATGAATGTGAAGTGTTTGTTGGGATCGGAAATACTGCGATTAGAAAGGAAAAAGTGGAAATAATGATTAAACATGGATTTATTCTAGCAACCCTTATTCATACTAATAGTATAGTGGCGAAAGATGTAAAAATTGGAAAAGGTTCGGTTTTGATGGCAGGTTCCATCGTGAATCCCGGAACTCGCATAGGAAATAATTGCATTGTTAACACAAATGCTTCTGTGGATCATGATTGTTATATCGCAGACTTTGTACATTTGGCGCCAGGTGTTACCCTTGGAGGTGGAGTAATTATTAAGGAAGAAAGTTGGATTGGTATTGGGGCATGTGTTCGCGAATATAGAACGATTGGAAAAGGTGTTATTATCGGTATGGGTGCTGCGGTAGTCAAGGATATTGCTGATAATGTTGTGGCTTTCGGTGTTCCGGCAGAAATTAAGCAAAAAAATTTATGACTTGGAAAATTCCTTTATTTAAAATACATTCAGACAATAAAGATATTAATGCCGTTTCCCGAATCATCAAAAGTGGTATGAATTGGGCAACAGGAGATGATGTCGTCTGTTTTGAACGTGAGCTCGCAAAATATGTAGGAACAAAATATGCAGTTACTTTCAGCTCTGGGACGTCGGCCCTGCACGCACTCTTGCTTGCGCTTGGCATCGGCAAGGGAGACGAAGTTATCGTACCATCGTTCACTTTTATTTCCACCGCGAATGCGGTTCTTTTTGTGGGAGCCAAGCCGGTTTTTGCGGAGATTGAACGTGAGACTCTTGGACTTAATTATAAAGATGTGGAACGAAAAATTACCAAAAAAACCAAAGCCATTATTCCCGTTCATATTGGAGGGCTTGCATGCAAGATTCAAGAATTAAAGAGGATAGCAGAAAAACATAAATTATTTCTTATTGAAGATGCAGCTGAATCTCTTGGTGCAACCATCAAAGGGAAAAAAGTCGGTTCTTTTGGATGCGCGGGAATGATTAGTCTGTGTGGTCCAAAAATCATTAGCACCGGCGAGGGTGGCGCTATCGTCACCGATTCTCGAGATATCTATGAACAACTAAGACTTATTCGCTCTCACGGCCGAGCCGACACCAAGGATTATTTTAAAACCACTGAATATTTGGATTATATCCAGCTTGGATACAATTTTAGACTTTCAAATATCCTTGCCGCATTGGGTCGTACACAACTAAAAAAGATTAAAAAATTGATCTCCGCTCGCAGAAAAAATGCGACTTATTTATCGCGACAGCTAAAAAATATTCATGAAATTTCTGTGCCGACAGAACCCAAAGATAATCGCCACATTTTTCAAATGTATATCGTGCGGGTAAGGGGAGGTAAAAATAAGCGGGACGCTTTGCAAAAACACTTAAATAAAAAAGGTATAATGGCAAAAGTGTATTTTCCGCCGGTGCATCTGTCTCAGTTTTTCAAATTGAAAGGATATAAAAAAGGATATATTCCAGAAACCGAAGCGATATCGGATGAAGTTCTTACCTTACCCATGTTTCCTTCTTTAACGAAGCAGGAAATGAATTTTATGGTGAAAGAAATAAAAGCATTTTTCTATGGATAAACTTATATCTTTTTTAAAACAACACAAAGTATCTATTACGTTTTTTTGCGATCTTGGGATTGTGGTTCTTGCGACATACATTGCATTTTTGATTCGTTTTGACGGTGTTATTCCGGGAGCGCGTTACGATGGATTTCTCAGCTTTATGGCGGCGGCGTTGATTATAACACCAATCGTGTTCGTCTTTTTTAGGCTATATCGTTTTCCTTATTCTTTCATAAGCTTGACCGATCTTCCTTCTATTGCCAAGGGAGTCTTTGTTTCTGTTTTTATACTCGGTACTGGACTCTTTCTTTTTCGTGATGCGTCGCCATTTGAGGAATTTCCGCGTTCCGTCATATTCATCTATGTCATGCTTCTTTTTTTATTTACCGTGACCTTACGCTTTTCTAAAAGAATATACTGGCAGATCGTGCGTGGCAATCCCGAAGTGTTTCGTATGGGAAAAGAACAAATGTTTTTTCCTCGGACGTCCAAGTTTTTAAATGGTGCGAAATTAGGAACCGTGCTCGTAACAGGAGGGGCAGGATATATCGGATCTATGTTGGTGGGCCAACTTTTAAAAGATGGTTATCAGGTTAAAGTCTACGATAAAATGATGTTTGGCGTAGAATCACTCGCTCCATTTAAATCCTCGCCTTATCTTCAGATTATTAAAGGTGATATCTTAGATACAGCCTTTTTGGAGCGCAACATGACTGATGTCGACACGGTGGTTCATACAGCGGCTATTGTCGGAGAAGCCGCGTGTGCCGCTAAGCAGGATCTTGCTATCAAGACAAATTATTTAGGAGCAGTGAATGTGGCGAAGATATCCAAGGCTTATGGCGTCAAGCGTTTTATTTATTTTTCCACATGTAGCACGTATGGAAAATCTGACGACGAAAATGAAGTGGATGAACGTTCGCCTCTTCGTCCCATGGATTTTTATGGGGAAACTAAAATTTACGCTGAGCGCGATATTATCCGTTTGGCTGACGCAAAATTTTCTCCTATTACTCTTCGCCTTTCCACGGTTTACGGTCTTTCACATCGTATGCGCTTTGATTTGGTGGTGAATATTTTCAGCAAGAAAGCGTACTGTGAAGGAAAAATAACTGTTTTTGGAGGGAATCAATGGCGCCCCCTAATACATGTCAGTGATGTTGTAAAAGCGGTGCTTTCAATCCTCGAAGCGCCTATTTCGAAAGTGGGGGGGAGAGTGTTCAACGTTGGTGGCAACACAGAAAATTATCTTATATCTGACCTTGTAAATTTAGTAAAAGAAGTCTTTCCCGAGGTGCGAGTTGAGACGTTAGAGACAATGACTGACCAACGTAGCTATCGGGTAAAATTTGGAAAAATAGAGAGCGAGCTGGGATTTCTACCGGAGCGCACTGTTCTTGACGGTATCAGAGAAATAAAAAATGCATTAGATAAAGGAACTTTTAATAATGTCGAGGATCGGCGCTATTACAATCATTTAATGTAGTAATTTTCTGAAAAACAAAAGATTTAAAGGATTGATAAAAAGGCGAAGGAAGGATTAGAAACAACTTAAATTGTTTTTATGATATAGTACAGACACAATGAAATACGACATTAAGGATATTAATTTAGCTAAAAGTGGGCTAATTAAAATTGAATGGGCAAAAAAGGATATGCCGGTTCTTTTGAGTATTGCTTCAGATTTTAAAAAAATAAAACCATTTAAAAATATCACCATTGGGGCATGTTTACATGTGACTGCCGAAACAGCTAATTTGGTGATTGCCCTAAAAGAAGCTGGCGCAAAAGTAGGTCTTTGCGCCTCCAATCCTCTTTCCACACAAGATGAAGTTGCAGCGGCATTGGTAAAAAATTTCAATATTCCAGTTTTTGCGAAAAAAGGAGAGGATAAGAATGAATATATGAAGCATTTGCATGCAATACTCGACATGAAGCCTGATATTACGATGGACGATGGGGCTGATTTGGTAGGAGAGCTTCATTCTTTAAGGTTTGACCAAACTAAAAAAATTCTTGGTGGAACGGAAGAGACTACGACAGGTGTTACTCGTTTGAAGTCGATGGAAAAAGAGGGCTCTCTACTTTTCCCTGTAATTGCAGTAAATGAATCTATGACGAAGCATTTTTTCGACAATCGTTATGGCACTGGGCAATCTACACTGGATGGCATAATTCGCGCTACCAATAAATTGATTGCAGGATCTGTCTTTATTGTTGCTGGTTATGGTTGGTGTGGCAAGGGGCTGGCGATGCGGGCTCGCGGAATGGGAGCCAATGTTATAGTTACTGAAATTGACTCAGTTAAGGCCATAGAAGCGCTTATGGATGGATTTCGTGTTATGCCAATGACAGAGGCAGCAAAAGAAGCAGATTTTATTTGCACCGTTACTGGCAATGTAGACGTGGTTGGGTTAGATGTGTTTAAAACTATTAAGGATGGATGTATAATTTCCAACTCGGGACATTTTGATGTAGAGATTGATCTCGTCGCGCTTAAAAAAATTACTAAAAAGATAAAAGTTCTGAGAGATTTCGTAGAAAGTTATGAATTGAAAGATGACCACGCCAAAGGACGGGCAGGTAAGACTATATTTGTACTTGCTGGTGGACGCTTGGTAAATTTAGGTAGTGCTGAAGGGCATCCAGCTTCAGTTATGGATATGAGTTTTGCTAATCAGATATTAGCTGCCGAATTTGTTTTAAAAAATAAAGGCAAGCTTTCAAATTCGGTTCATGTCTTGCCTGAAATTCTTGATAGAAAAATTGCCACCATGAAATTAAAAAGTTTGGGTGCGAAAATTGATACTTTGTCTGAAAGACAGAAAAAATATATGGGTGGGTGGAGGGAGGGGACTAATTAATTGAGGTATAACTTTTTTCCAGTACGGATTTTTTTAAGCTTAAAAAATCCTGAAATTCTCGGCTCGCCAGCCTCGAAACCCCTACAAAAAGTTTACCTTAATTAATTTCTTGATTTTAAATTATATGAAAATTGTAATTACTGGTGCTCAAGGCGTAGGTAAAACTACTTTAGCCAAACAAATCAATAAGCATTACTCTGATTTTGAAATTTTACCTGAAGCGGCCCGACTAGCCAAGGAAGCAGGATATAATCTTGATCACACTGCAACGACGGAGACAGAACTTTGGCTAATAGCGAAGCAAATTGAGCTAGAAAGCACAGAGGGCAAGTGGGTGGCTGACCGCTCCTGCATAGATTTGCTTGCATACATACATCATTTGTTTTCCGAGGAAACGTCTTTGATTGAATTTGCTACTAACACATTAGTGCCAAAATTTAAGAAATATGATTTGGTTTTATACTTACCAAGTGGACAATTTCCTATTGAAGATGATGGTGTGCGGACAACTGATCTAAAATTTCAACAGGATATTGATCAGCAAATTAAAGATATTTTAGAAAAGCATAAAATTCTATTTGTTGAGATAGTTGGTTTACCAGAAGAGCGATTAACAAAAGTTAAAAATTTACTTGCGTTTGCAAAATAGATTTGCTATTATCTATACACAATTAAATATATCAAGAGTAGCGACGATCCTCCTTCGTAAAACTACGGACGGAGAACGAGAATTGGCTCGTATGACTCGCTCAGCAACCTTTAAATAAGGTGCTAAATCCAACCGAATATCGCAAAAGCGGTATGAGGAGAGATAGGTATGTTTAGTCAACATAAAAATCTTTTCTCATTATTTGAGAAATTTTTTATTTAAACGAAGATATATGTTTTATAAGCACAACGATAATTATACAGTTGAGAGTGTAACTTCTGGTCATCCAGATAAAGTTTGTGATCAAATATCGGATGCTATTTTGGATGCCTATTTAGCTTTAGATCCGAAAAGCCGAGTGGCCGTAGAAACCTTCGGTGGACATGGTAAGTTGGTTGTCGGCGGAGAGGTAACTTCCAAAGGAAAAGTTGATTACGTTAAAATCGCGCGCGAAGTTTATAAAAATATTGGTTACAAAGATAAGCTAAAAATTTTTGCGCATATTGTTAAACAATCTCCAGACATTGCGATGGGAGTAGATACTGGTGGAGCAGGTGATCAAGGTATTATGTATGGATTCGCGACAAACGAAACGTCGGAATTTTTGCCAAGGGGAGTAGTGCTTGTTCACAAATTAGCAAAACGTTTAGAAGACGCAAGAAAAAATAAAGAAATAAAATGGCTTCGCCCGGATGGTAAAACTCAAGTAACTTATACTAATGGAAAATTACAGACTGTCTTGGTCAGCGCCCAACATGCGCCAGAAATATCGCCAGAAGAAATAAAAAAGGAAATTACCGAAAAAATTATTTTCCCTCTTCTTTCAAAAAAAGAAATGGAAACAGTTAAAATATTAGTCAATCCAACAGGAAAGTTTGTCGCTGGTGGTTTTGAAGCGGACACTGGATTGACTGGACGAAAAATAATGGTCGATACTTATGGCGGACTTATCCCGCATGGCGGTGGATGTTTTTCGGGGAAAGATGCGACAAAAGTAGATCGTTCTGGCGCTTATATGGCGCGATATGTGGCGAAAAATTTAGTTGCCGCTGGCTATGGTAAAGAAGTACTTGTGTCTGTTGCTTACGCTATTGGGATGGCTGAACCCCTAATGATAGAAGCGATAAATGAAAAAGGAAAAGATTTAGCAGAAATTGTGCGAAAAAATTTTGATTTTAAACCGCTTTCCATAATTAAAACTTTGGGGCTTCGCAATCCAATTTTTCAGCAGACTGCCGCCTATGGACATTTTGGTAAAGAAAATTTACCCTGGGAGAGAATTAAGAAGCTAAAATAAATCTATGTTTCAAGTAATTTTTAAAATTTGGTGGATGATCGCCGTTCTGCCCTTTCTTATCTTCCTAGAGGGGAATAAGATGTTCTCGAATTTTTTAAAGAAAAAAAATATATATTCTCATTGGGATATTTGGCATTCTTTTATTCTGGCTTTAATTGTTTTAGTTATAGCGTTATGGTCTCAGGGGTATCGTTAAATATTATGACCCATTCGACAAGCTCAGGGTTATGGTGATAATATAGAACCATGACAAAACATTTTTTAAAGACGTTACTTATTTTCATAGGAATGATAATTCTTGGATTAGCGGGGGTTCTTTTGGTGAGTCATTTTGCAAAGTAAAACTTCTGTGCTATGATACATATACCGCAAAGACAGCAGGCAAAAAGGTAAGCCCTGCCCAGTGGGTCGACGGCGGTTTGCCGTTTTTTTTATTTTTAAATTCTCCTCTTTGAGGAGTACCCTTTAGGGGGAGGTGGACGAATTTATCCACCCCGGCTTCTAGCCACCCCTCAAGAGGGGAATAACACAATGTTACAAAAATCAAAAAAAGAAGAAATAGTAAAAAATTTAGAGAAAGTGATAAAAGAAAATGAGTCTCTTGTTTTTGTGAATTTTCATGGTCTGAAAGTAAATGATGAAACTGTCTTGCGTCGGGATCTTCGAAAACAAGGAGTGGGGTATAAAGTTTCCAGAAAAACACTTTTGGCTCGCGCGCTCAAAGGAAAAGCGGAAGGCGTTATTCCAGAACTGGCTGGAGAGGTTGCTATCGCATATTTACCCGCCAAAGCTTTAGCGACGGAGGGCTCTAAAGATGGTACTACCGCTCCACGTGAAATCTATAATTTTCAGAAAACTCATAAGGGAATTATAAATATTTTGGGTGGAATTTTTGAGGGGAAATTTATTGATGGAGTAAAGATGATGGAACTAGCGATGATCCCAACGAGGGAAGTGTTACTTTCAAAATTGGCATTCTTGTTAAAGTCGCCGATGCAACGTTTGGCTTTGGCGGTCAGTGAAGTGGCGAAGAAGAAATAAATTCTCCTCTTGAGGAGTACCCCGACTTCGGTCGGGGGGAGGTGGATGAATTTTGTCCACCCCGTCTCGGATTACCGAGCCACCCCTCAAGAGGGGAATAATTAACAATTAACTTAAAATACAATGTCAAAATTCGATTCGTTTTTAACAGAATTAGAAGGCGCTTCGGTTTTAGAATTAAATGAGCTAGTAAAAGCGATTGAAGAAAAGTTCGGAGTATCGGCCGCCGCTGTTGCAGTAGGTGGCGCTAGTGCTGGAGCTACTCCTGCAGTCGAAGAACAAAGCGCTTATACTGTGATGCTTACTTCGGCAGGTGAGCAGAAAATCGCCGTGATGAAGATTGTGAAAGAAGCTTTAGGTCTTGGCTTGAAAGATGCGAAAGATTTGGTGGATGCCGCTCCTTCGACTTTGAAAGTGGGAATGAAGAAAGAGGAAGCGAACGACTTGAAGAAAAAAATTGAAACGGCTGGAGGAAAAGTCGAGCTTAAATAGTATCCACCCCGTCTCGCCTGCCTGCGCAGACAGGCAATTGAGCCACCCCTCAAGAGGGGAATTAAAAAAAACGGAAGCCTTGCTTCCGTTTTTTTTGTAGATCTAGCAATTTTTAACTGGGGATAACTCGCTTAACAAATTCGCTCGGGGGGGTATAATGAAGTATATGATCCCGTACGAAGTTCATGTTATATGACTTTCCGGGAAAAAAATTTAGATTATTATTTAACTTAAGTAAAGGCAAAAAAATAACTTTTACTTCGTACGGGATGAAAAAATATACCTTGTTTTTATCTGTTTTGGTCTTTACTTTAGTATTTTCATTACTAGGTTTTAATAATTCTGCGAGTGCGCAAGTTACTACTGGTAGCGGAGGTGGCGGTGGTTCTTCGTCTTTGCCAGCGGGTTGTCAACCGGGCTTTTTATTCAGTCCTATTACTGGACAGTCGTGTACTGTCACAAATCTTCCACCAGGCTGTCAGCCGGGATTTAATTTCAGTACAACCACCGGTCAGTCTTGTAGTGTGTCAACTAACAATCCGGTTATCAGCGGAGTCAGTGGACCACAGACATTAAATATAAATCAGCAAGGGACTTGGACGGTAACAGCTTATGATAATCAATACCCTGAATTACATTATGGTGTTGATTGGGGTGATTCTCCAGCTCCTGAAAAAGGAACTGCTTTTACTGCTTCTGTTCAGCAATCTGCAACATTTACTCATAGATATTCACAGGCAGGAATTTATAATCCGACATTTGTTGTTACCAATAGTAATAGAAGTCAAGAGCAAAGCGCGCAGACGAGTCTGAGTGTGAGGGTGGGGAATGCAGTAACTGTAACTCCAGCCATAGATCTCATATCTGTAGTTAATAGCCCTAATCCTAATAGTTACGACTATATTGTAACTTCTAAAGGTGGGTCTTTCGATAGGGTAGTATTCCGAGCGGATTGTAATAATAACGAAGTTACTGTTAGTAGCGCAGGCGGGATGTCTTGTAATGAAAACAAGAATGTCAGCTTTGGTGTCGGTACTCAATACTCGTATCCTATCACTTGGAGCAGTAAAGATGGGAGGAGTCACAAGGTAGGCATGACTGTAACAGCGTACATTAATGGTAGTATCGTTGGCAGTGACAGAGATGATATCATGGTTATTTCTCCAACCACCCAACCCTCTATCACCATCTTGAGTCCGAATGGGTGGGAGAAATATAAGGTTGGGGATGTAATAAAGGTTAAATGGTCAACACGAAATATCTCTTCAAGCGCGTATTTAGATATAATTCGTTTAAGGAATGCTGATATTGGTGGAGAGTATCAACTTGCTTCTTATGTGATAAATGATGGCAATGAAATTGTGACGATCCCTTCCGTGCCAGCGGGAACATATGCGCTTGAAATTAAATCATCCGTTAAAGGTTACACCGATGCCATCACGGGATCAAGCAAAAAATTCACGATAACTTCTTCAAATATCCAGCCTTCCGTTACCTTAATTAGCCAAAATATTAGCGTTGTATCAGGTGACACGAATGATAAAGCTGTCGGCGAATTTAGATTTAACGTTTTTTCTCCATCCAGCGATGTGTATATCTCTAACACAGACACTCAACCAGTACCAATGGTGCAGGGAATTTCTTCAACTGGAGCTCTGGTAAATCCCAGTCCCAGAGCAACTTTAACTGTTACATCTCCAAGTACGACTGGTAGTGATACCTCAACTTATTATAAAATACTAGCTAGTCAGACACGCACTTTTGCTTTATCATTCGCCTTTAACCCTACTGCTGGTTCGGGTCTGTATAGAGCTCAAGCGACTTATCTTACGACAGAAAAGGGTAACCAAATAAAATTTGGAAGTGATTTTGTTACTAACTCTGTAATGTTAAGGGGAAATGTTGCGCAACCCTCCATCACCGTCTTGAGTCCAAATGGGGGAGAGGCATGGCAAACTGGTTCCACTCAAACTATAAAGTGGAAAGTAGGTAATGATCCAAGTATAAAATATGTTGATTTCTCATTGCGTGATGTAAAAGATGATTCATCAGGGTATGATCTTTATACTCAAGCTCCAAATACAGGATCAGTTACATTTCCTCTCTGGTCTGATTATCGTCCAGGTACTTATTTTCTTCAAGTAGGATATTGTTGTAAAAATGTTGATAATCACAGTTTGTTTGTTTTGTATGACCAAAGCGATTCTCCTTTCACCATCACCGCGCCAACAATCGTAGCTCTGCCAACACTTACCCTCTCCGCCAAGCAAACAGCGACTAGCGACGCGCAACCCAATTCATACACCGTCACTTGGTCCTCCACCAATGCCACTTCCTGCGCACTAACCACCAACGCTTCAAAAGAAAGTGAGGACTTTGATTATTGGTCTGGCTATGTTGGTCCAGTCGGTCTTTCAGGCAGTGTCTCAGGACCGATTTCAAGTTCAATTACTTTTAAAGTAACTTGTCTAGGAGCAGGAGGCACTGTTACAAAAGATGTGACAGTGTCGGGTTCGACAATTGGAAGGATTAATCCAGGATCTTTGGTAGCCAACGCGATAAATGCAAGGACAAATGCTCCGGTTGTTGGCAACGTTCTGGCGGTGGGAAAATTTCACTTTACCCAATTTCTGGAAGAGGGTTCGTACGGAAATGAAGTTAGAGAACTCCAAAAGTTTTTGAATGGAGCGGGCTATGACGCAGGGAAGGTGGATGGAATCTTTGGCGCAAAAGTCAAAGAAGCTCTTGTTAAATTTCAGATTGCAAACAAATTAAAAAGTGACGGAATTGCCGGATACGAAGTGAGGAGTTTCTTGAATAAATAGAATTAAAATAAAAAGTGGCATAAGCAATTTCTGCATCTTCGCCCTCGAGGTCATAAGGACAGGGAACCCACGATGCTTAAAATTGCTTATGCCACTTTTTTTGGTGAGGGGGTTGTATTTTATTGAAAAAGAACTACAATGAGGAAATGGATCCCGTACGAAGTTCATGTTATATGACTTTCCGGGAAGAAAAATTTAGATTATTATTTAACTTAAGTAAAGGCAAAAAATACCTTTTACTTCGTACGGGATGGAAATTCTGGAGAAAATACTAGGCAATAAGGCAAGAGTTAAAATAATGAGGCTTTTCCTGCTCAATAGAGGTAAGGGTTTTAGAAGTAAGGATATTGTAAGGAGAAGTCGAGTCAGTTCTGATCTTGTTCGTCAAGAAATTAGATTACTGTCTTCTGTCAATTTCATTAGCAAGCGTTCAAAAGAATCTTTGGATTGGTATTTTAATTCTCTTTTTAAATATGCTGGTGAATTTGAAGATCTTCTGGTTAGATCTGATACTTTAAATAGAAAAAAACTTTTAAATATTTTTAGAAATGTTGGGCGAATCAAGCTCTTTATTGTTTCAGGTGTTTTTATTAAGAGTCACGATAGCCGGGTAGATTTATTAATTGTTGGAGATAATTTAAGAAGAACTGGGATTGAAAGTGGAATTCGTAAATTAGAAGCGGAAATTGGCGCAGAGCTTACTTACGCTATTTTTAACACCGAAGAATTTACTTATAGATTAAATATGTATGATAAACTTGTTCGAGACATTCTTGATTATCCGCATGAAGTCCTTCTCCAGGTCCAAGAGTTATCCACACAAGCTTTAAAAAAAGGTTAGAATTTGATATAATAAGGGTTAGAACTTTAATAAGGTCGAAACTTAAAAAAGTATTTTATTAGTTAACTATAGATTTTTATGAATAATATTTGGCTTACGTGGGGTGACGTTTTTAATGCATCACTTCAAGAATTATGGTGGGGTTTTGTCCAATTTACTCCAAAGCTGGTAATCGCAATTATCTTCTTTGCAGTAGGTTGGGTTTTGGGAGCGGTTATTGCGAGAGCGCTAGAACAGGTATTTAGCGCTTTAAAAGTAGACAATCTTTTGAAGTCTATTGGGATAGATGGTTTTTTTAGAAAAGCGGGAATGAATCTAAATTCTGGATATTTTATTGGACAAGTAGTGAAGTGGTTCATAATTGTTGTTTTCCTTATTCCTTCACTTGACTTGGTTGGTTTAAACAGTATCAAAGATTTCTTGCAGAACGATGTGCTAGGTTTTCTGCCTAGAGTTATCGTGGCTGCTCTTATCTTAATAATTGCTACGATTGTGGCGGATGCTCTTTCTAAGACAGTTACTGCTTCTGTCAAGACAATGAACCTAACTTCAGCGAATATGCTTGGCGCTGTTGCTAAATACGCTGTTTGGATATTTGCTTTTATAATTGCCTTGGGACAGTTAGGAGTGGCTGATTATTATATGAGCGTTCTTTTCACTGGGATAATTGCAATGCTTTCAATCGGTGGCGCTCTAGCTTTTGGTTTGGGTGGTAAAGATGCAGCGGCAAAGTTTATCGCAAAAGTTGGGGAAGAAGTTTCTCATCGAGGATAGTGTTTACTAGGCAAGACCTAGTTGTTTTCACAAAAAAAAGACGCCTTTCTGGCGTCTTTTTTGATTTTTTTTATTCTCCTCTTGAGGAGTACCCTTTAGGGGGAGGTGGAAATGCATTCACCCCGTCTCGCCTGCCTGCGCAGACAGGCAAGCGAGCCACCCCTCAAGAGGGGAATTATGCTATACTGTAAAAATGAATAAATTACATATTTCTTTAGCTATTTTTGCTTTTGGAATTTTGTTTGTGGCTCATAGCGCTTTGGCGACTGTCGGCGGACCGACTTTTATATATACATTTAAATACAATCCGCTCGACGAATCGGTTTATTATATTCAGAATTCTGAAAGTGGCAGAGGTTGTTCGCCGGAGCTCATGAAGTTATCTTTAAATTCTAGTAAATCCCAAATAGTCTTTTCTTGTGAGGAAGGAGAGAAGTTGCTAGGTGGCGGTGATGATTATAATATTAATCCCGTAAATGTTGCGATTAATAAAATAATACAGAATTTTAAAGATCTTACACCCATTAATTTAAAAACTAATAGAATTTCTATAGATGTAAATTTTGTAAATTATGAAAACATTAGCCCAGAAATTACTGAAATTAAGAACGCTAATTTTATTGCTTCGGTCTATCAAGACAATAAGAAAATTGTTGATTTGCCAATTAGTGGTTGTAACTTAGAACAACCTTTTGTTTTTGGAGGTTACGCAATACCCGGTTTTAATAAAAAAATTGTGTTGCTTCTTTCTGCAAAAGGGGACTGCTGGGAGGGAGGTTATATATATGAGACTCTACATATTGTCGGCGGTCTAAATAATTTGGATAAAACTTACCTCTCCAATTTTTACAAAGAATCTTCGGCATTGATTCCAAATGAAGGCACTTTGGTTGTTTTTGAATCCGAAGGTGTAAGTAAAGAGGTTGAAGCAATAAACAATCCTGAATTGCTTACCGAAACCAATGCTGACACCAAGGATACCAGTAAAATTCCATACGCTATTTTGGCAGTTATTCTCGGGTTGGGCTTGGGGTATTTCTTTGGGCGAAAAGTGAAAAGCTAAACTTGTCGACGTGGTAGGTTGACATCTTTTTTGCTTTAGATTATACTGGTTTTATCAGTATGATAATAACAAGAAACAAGTTCAAAAGGCGGCCTTAATTGCAGACTTTCTTTTGTCTGTTAGCCGCCCGAAAGGCGGTTTTTTTGTTAGAAAATCAGGATGGTATGAAAATTGAAAATTAAATTCTTATCCTGATTTTCTGAAGATATAATCTGTATTTTCAGGGTCTTTTTTGGAGATAAGAAAAAAGCCAAATAAAATATTTAGGTAGCGAGCGGTCGCAAACAAATATTCTGTTTAATTTTTGGCTTAATTGCTCCGACGTAAAAAGTCGGAGCACCGACTGAAACGTCGGTGTGGTTTTCAAATTTCTTAACAGGAAATTTAAGGGCGTACGGTGGATGCCTTGACTTTAAGAGGCGATGAAGGACGTGGCGTTGCTGCGATAAGCTTCGGGGAG